>Ga0210398_10007280_pt1 | contig 10069 bp, 8 predicted proteins | sample IncBWC4OmetaG_FD_161047 | JGI IMG/M metagenome (GOLD analysis project Ga0210398, IMG submission 161047) | Forest soil microbial communities from Barre Woods Harvard Forest LTER site, Petersham, Massachusetts, United States - Inc-BW-C-4-O | ecosystem: Environmental > Terrestrial > Soil >...
GACTCCGATATAAATCAGCTCGCGATTAGCGAGGTTGGCGCCGGTCAGCACCGAGGGCATGCGGCCGTGCACGGAATTAAAACCGTGCGAATTGCCGAGGAAATAATCCGGCGTCTTCGACGAGCAGCCGATGCCAGAAATCTTCGCCACGCGGTGCGGCTCGATGGAAAGCTCGAAGCACGCTTCGATGATCGAGGCGGTGATGGAATCGTGGCCGCAGCCGGCGCACAGCGTCGAGATCTTGCCTTCATAATCGCGGTGGGTGTAGCCCAGCGCGTTCTTCGGCAGATCCGGGTGGTGGAATTTTGGCTTGACAACGTAAGTCATGAAATCACCTGGGTCATGACACGACTTTCCGAAGCGGGGTGACTTTGAGCTGATCTTGATGCTCGCCGATCGCTTTGGCGATGAAGCGGGCGGTGATCGGCGTGCCATCGTAATGCAGGATCGGCACGAGCCGCACCGGGTCGATGCCGATCTCATTGACGATCAGCGAACGAAGCTGCGCGTCGCGGTTTTGTTCGACGACGTAGACAAAATCGTGGTCGGCGACGAAACTTGTCACGCTGGAGTGGAACGGAAAGGCCCGCACGCGCAGCCGATCGAGCTGGTGCCCCGCCGCCTCCAGGATGCCAGCCGCCTCGTCCATCGCCGGCGAGGTCGAGCCGTAATAGATCACGCCATATTTGGTCGGCTTTTGCGCGTTGGCCTGGAGTGGCCGCGGCACCAGGTCCTTGGCCGTCTCGAATTTGCGCAACAGCCGCTGCATGTTGTCGGCGTAGGCCGGGCCTTCTTCGGTGTAGCGCGCGTAACGGTCGCGCGAAGTGCCGCGGGTGAAGAACGAGCCCTTGGTCGGATGGGTACCCGGATAAGTGCGGTAGGCGATGCCGTCGCCGTCGACGTCGAGGTACCGGCCGAAATCGCGGCCTTCGTCGAGCATCGCGCCGGTCATGACCTTGCCGCGGTCATACTGCTTATTGTCGTCCCAATGCAGCGGCCGGCAGAGTCGGTGATTCATGCCGATATCAAGGTCGAGCATCAGGAAGATCGTGGTCTGCAGCCGCTCGGCCAGATCGAAGGACTGCGCGGCGAAATCGAACGCCTCGTGCGGGTCTTCGGGAAACAGCAGGATGTGCTTGGTGTCGCCGTGGGAGGCATAGGCACAGGAGATCAAGTCGCACTGCTGGGTGCGGGTCGGCATGCCGGTCGACGGCCCGGCGCGCTGTACGTCCATGATGACGGCGGGGATTTCGGCGAAGTAGGACAGGCCGATAAATTCCTGCATCAGCGAAATGCCCGGCCCCGATGTCGCGGTAAAGGCGCGGGCGCCGTTCCACGATGCGCCGATCACGATGCCGATCGAGGCCAGTTCGTCCTCACCCTGGACGATGGCGTATTTCGCCTTGCCGGTTGCCGGATCGTGGCGCAGCCTCTTGCAGTGGCTGGTAAAGGCGTCGGCAAGCGAGGATGACGGCGTGATCGGATACCAGGCGCAAACAGTGGCGCCGCCGTAAACCGCACCGAGCGCCGCCGCCGAATTGCCCTCGATGAAAATGCGATCGCCGACTTTGTCCGACTTTTGCACGCGTATCCCGATCGGACACTTCAGATTATCCAGCGCCCAGTCGCGGCCGAGATGCAGAGCATGGACGTTCGACGACAAGAGCTTTTCCTTGCCCTTATATTGCTCGCCGATCAGGGTCTCGATCGCCTTCGGATCCATGTCGAGCAGTGCCGACAGCGCGCCGAGATAGATGATGTTCTTGAACAGTTGCCGCTGGCGCGGATCGGTATAGGTCGAGTTGGTGATGGCGGTGAGCGGCACGCCGAGCACCGTGATGTCGTCGCGGAATTTCGATGCCGGCATCGGCTTCGTCGAATCGTAGAACAGGTAGCCGCCGGGCTCGATCGAGGCGACGTCCTTGTCCCAGGTCTGCGGGTTCATCGCGACCATAAGGTCGATGCCGCCGCGGGCGCCAAGATGGCCATCCTCGGTGACGCGCACTTCGTACCACGTTGGCAGGCCCTGGATGTTGGACGGGAAAATATTGCGCGGGCTCACCGGCACACCCATGCGCAGCACGGCGCGCGCGAACAGCTCGTTGGCGCTTGCCGAACCCGAGCCGTTGACGTTGGCGAACCGGACGACGAAGTCGTTTACGCTTTGGATAGGCATGCTTGTTCCGCGTGAGTCATGTCGATCAGGTATTTCTGCATGTCCCACGCGCCGGTGGGGCAGCGCTCGGCGCACAAGCCGCAATGCAGGCAGACGTCTTCGTCCTTCACCATGACGCGGCCGGTTTTGAGATTGTTGGCGACGTAGAGGTCCTGGGTGAGGTTCTTTGCCGGCGCCTGCAGCCGCTGCCGCAGCTCGGTCTCGTCGCCGTTGGCGGTGAAGGTGATGCAGTCCATCGGACAGATGTCGACGCAGGCGTCGCATTCGATGCAAAGCTGCCCGGTGAACACGGTCTGCACATCGCAGTTGAGGCAGCGCTCCGACTCTTTGAGCGCCAGTTCGAGGTCGTAGCCGAGCTCGACTTCGGCCTTGATGTCGCGTAGCGCTACGACTTTCTCGCGATGCGGCACCCGGAAGCGCTTATCGAGCGTGATCTCGTTGTCGTAGGACCACTCGTGGATGCCCATCTTCTGGCTCGATATCGCGACCTGCGGGGCCGGACGGACATTGATGTCTTCGCCGCGGCAGAAACGGTCGATCGAGATCGCAGCCTCGTGGCCATGTGCCACGGCCCAGATGATATTCTTCGGTCCGAACGCGGCGTCGCCGCCGAAGAACACCTTGGGATGCGTCGAGGCCATGGTCTTCGGATCGACTTTGGGCATGTCCCATTTGTCGAACTCGATGCCGCAATCGCGCTCGATCCAGGGAAACGCGTTCTCCTGGCCGACCGCGACAAGGACGTCGTCGCAGGGGAAAAGCTCGTCGGGCTCGCCGGTGGGGACGAGTTCGCGGTGGCCCTTGGCGTCGCGCACCGCCTTGACCTTCTCGAACAGCACGCCAGTGAGCTTGCCGTTGTTGTGGGTGAATTCCTTGGGCACCAGATAATTGAAGATCGGAATATCCTCGTGCATGGCGTCCTCCTTTTCCCAGGGGGACGCTTTCATCTCCTCGAAGCCGGAGCGCACGATGACTTTGACATCCTCGCCGCCGAGCCGGCGCGAGGAGCGGCAACAATCCATCGCGGTATTGCCGCCGCCGAGCACGATCACGCGCTTGCCGATCTTGTCGATGTGCCCGAACGAAACGCTGGACAGCCAATCGATGCCGATATGGATGCTCTTGGCCGCCTCCGTGCGGCCGGGAATTTCGAGGTCGCGGCCACGCGGCGCGCCGCAGCCGACAAAGACGGCGTCAAAATCTTCCGCGAGCAGCGCCTTGAGGCTGTCAATGCGTTTGCCGCCGTTGAATTCGATGCCGAGATTGAGGATGTAATCGCATTCCTCGTCGATGACCGTTTCCGGCAAGCGGAATTTCGGAATTTGCGTCCGCATCATGCCGCCGGCTTTCGGGTCCTGGTCGAACACCACGCAGATGTAGCCCATCGGCGCGAGGTCGCGCGCCACCGCAAGCGAAGCCGGGCCGCCGCCGATGAGCGCGATGCGCTTGCCGTTCTTCCTTTCCGGTGCTTTCGGCAGCCGGTCGCGGATGTCGTCCTTGAAATCGGCGGCGACGCGCTTTAGCCGGCAGATCGCGACCGGCTCTTTCTCGACGCGGCCGCGTCGGCAGGCCGGCTCACAGGGGCGATCGCAGGTGCGTCCGAGGATGCCCGGAAACACGTTGGAGTCCCAATTGATCATGTAGGCGTCGCTGTAGCGGCCCGCGGCGATCAAACGGATGTATTCGGGGACCGGCGTGTGCGCCGGACAGGCCCACTGACAATCCACCACCTTGTGGAAATAGTCCGGGACCGAAATATCGGTAAGTTTCATCGACTCCTCGCGCACGCAGCGACCCGCTCTTTAAAACGCGGCGGTAGGAACTCTGCTGCGTGGATTTCCTCTTCCCGCGGTCCCGTAGCCGAATCCGGCGCCGGATACTAGTCGACGGGGGAGGGAATTTCTACCGCTTCTCCCTTGTTATAGCGACGATTTCCCGCCTATGGCTGTTAACAAAAGCGCGACTGAACGCAGCAGCTGGCGGACCCGTCTGGGCGGTGCGGTTCCGCCCTCTGTTTTCGCCGGAAGCAATTGAAATGATGGGATAATTGTCTGCGATGCGTGACTTGTTCGAGACCAATCCGCTGGTTGACCCGGTGACGGCCGCCCGCCGTGGCGGCCGGCCGGCATTAGCGCAGCGTTTCTACGCCGCAACCGGGGTGCAGGACACCCCAGAGGCCTATGCGGTGACCCTCGACGGCAAACCCGTGCGCACCCCCGGTCGGCGCGCGCTTGCCGCCCCTGACCGCGCGCTCGCACGGGCGATAGCCGCGGAATGGGACGCGCAGCGCGAGGTGATCGACCCGGCGGCGATGCCGCTGACGCGGCTTGCCAACGCGATCATCGACGGCGTTGCGGAGAAACCAGGGCCGGTGGCGGCGGAAATCGAAAAATATCTCGCCTCCGATCTGCTGTTCTATCGCGCCAGCAATCCCCAACAGTTAAGCGAGCGCCAAGCGGCGCAGTGGGACCCTATTATCGCCTGGGCGCGCGATACGCTCGGTGCGCATTTCAAGGTCGGCGAAGGCGTTGTACACGTCGCCCAGCCCGAGGCTGCGCTGAAAGCTGCCGTAGCCGTGATCCCGACCGATCCGTGGCGGCTCGGCGCAGTCCATGTCATCACGACGCTGACCGGCTCGGCGCTGATTGCGCTGGCTATGGCGCGCGGCGCGCTGTCCGTCGATGCCGCCTGGCAGGCGGCGCATGTCGACGAAGATTGGAATATGGCGCAATGGGGCAAGGACGAGATGGCGATGGAGCGCCGCGCATTTCGATACGCCGAGTTTGCGGCGGCGGCAGCCGTTTTGCGCGAGCTTGCGGAATGAGCCGTCAGCCTACCCGCCGGTGACGCTCATATGCCGCGCCAGCGCCGGCCGCTTATGGCGGCGATCGATGATGAAATCGTGGCCTTTGGGCTTGCGCGCGATCGCTTCATCGATGGCCGCGAACAACAGAGCGTTGCCTTCGGAAGCGCGCAGCGGTTTGCGCAAATCGGCGGCGTCTTCCTGGCCTAGACACATATAAAGCGTGCCGGTGCAGGTGACGCGTACGCGATTGCAGGATTCGCAGAAATTGTGCGTCAGCGGCGTGATAAAGCCGAGGCGGCCACCGGTCTCGGCGACGCGCACATAACGGGCCGGCCCGCCGGTGCGATAGTCGATGTCTTCGAGTGTGAAGCGCCCGGCGAGCTGCGCACGGACGAGCGACAGCGGCAGATATTGGTCGAGCCTGCCTTCGCCGATCTCGCCAAGCGGCATCACCTCGATCACAGTGAGATCCATCCCGCGCCCGTGCGCCCACGCGATCAGCCGCGGAAACTCGTCGTCGTTGACGCCTTTGAGCGCGACGGTGTTGATCTTGACCTTGAGGCCGGCGGTTTGCGCGGCGTCGATCCCGGCAAGCACCTGATCGAGCGCACCCCAGCGTGTGATGGCGCGGAATTTCTCCGCGTCGAGCGTGTCGAGCGAGACGTTGATGCGACGGATGCCGGCCGCGGCGAGCCCATCGGCATATTTGGCGAGCTGGGAGCCGTTGGTGGTCAAGGTCAGCTCATCGAGCGCGCCCGAGCGCAGATGCCGTGACAGCGACGTGACGAGCGTCATAATGCCGCGACGGACCAGCGGCTCGCCGCCGGTGAGCCGCAGTTTGCGGACGCCGCGCGCGACAAAGGCCGAACACAGCCGGTCGATCTCCTCCAGCGTGAGGATCTCTGCCTTCGGCAGAAACGACATGTTTTCCGTCATGCAATAGACGCAGCGAAAGTCGCAGCGGTCGGTCACCGAGACGCGTAAATAGGTAATGGCCCGGCCGAACGGATCGACTAGCTCCGGATGTCCGGAGGCGCCGTCGAGTTCCACGCTGGGCAGGCTGGCTGGCACGCTATCCATGCCTCAAGAGATAGTCAGTCCAATGTGCCGGATAAAGCCCTGATCGTCCATAATTTTTCCCGACAGCCCGGGCTCGCCGCGCTTTCCCCGGCGTTATCGCGTCGCCGGCGGCGGCGGGAACGGCGATGCCGACGTTGGTGGCGGAGGTGGGAACACATTGTCCTGGTCTTGCGGCGGCGCTTGCTCCGGGGCGGCAATCGAAGGTTCTGTCGGCCCCTGCGTCGATGCCGGCCTCGGCGCCGCAGGCCTGGGTCGTGCGACAGCCGCGCGCGGCCTCGGCTTCACCTTGCGCGGGGGTGGGGCGGGGGGCGGAAGCACCTGAAGTGCCGCGACAGCCGGATTGGGGACGAGATCCGGCGGCGGCTTACTGAACCAAGAGCCTTCCGCCTGGTGAACCGCGAGCTGAATCGTCTGTGGCACGTAGCCATTCAGACTGAATGAAACCGCTTGGCCGGTGACTGGCACGGCGAGTGAGCATGGCGTCGAACAGGTCTGGCCTTGTGCGGTCTGAACGTTCGCGCCTGCCGGCACGGATTGAAACTGAATGACCTGGGCTGGCGGCGACGACTTGAACATATCGGACGAGCCCGAACTGGAGCATCCTGCCAGTGCGGCGCCCAAGGCGGTCATGGCGACGGCGAACAGCCGAACACGCAACATCATGCACTCCCCGTGCCTAGCGTGAACCTAGGCCGCTCGGATTTTTGGGTAAAGCGGCGAGATGTTTTCGTGCCCGCAGCGCGAGCAATTGCCTTAAACAGCATCGCAAATACGACGGCAGCGGCTCAAATTGAAGAAGCGGTGTAACGCCAATGATTTACCGACCCCTCGATCAGTCGATCTGCAACAGCTCGGTCAGATTTGGCCGTTAACCCTAATGAATCCTTTGCCCAACTGTGGCGCGGCGAACACACCCGATGGTTACGCCCGGCCGGCTTCGATGTCGCGGATGGCTGCCGGTAGATCGGCATACGAGCCGATGATCCGGTCGGGACGCAAGAGCGCAATCGGCACCTCGCTATAGCCGAAGTCCACCGCGATCACGGGTACCGTCGCGGCGCGGGAGGTCCGGATATCCGTTCCGGAATCCCCGACCATGATGGCCCGTGTGGGCTCACCCCCGGCGCGCTCGATGGTAAGCCGCAGCATTCGAGGATCGGGCTTTTGCACGCCGAACGTATCCTGGCCGCAAACGGTGACGAAGTGCCGTGTCAGCTGCAGCATGTCCAGGAGCCTGACCGAGAGCCATTCGAGCTTGTTGGTGCAAACCGCGAGACGATGGCCCTCGCCAGCCAAGTGCTCGAGTGTCGCTTCAAGCTGTGGAAACGGCCGCGAGTGGTCCGCGATATGTGCGGCGTAATGTTCGATGAAAGCGGCGAACAGCCGATCGAGCTCGGCTTTCGAACAGGCCCGATCCTCGGCGGCCAGGGCGCGTTCGATCATAGCCTTTGCGCCGCCGCCGATCATGCGTCGGGCGGAGTCGTATTCGACCGGCGGCAAGCCCTCCCGCGCCAGAATAATGTTCAGCGTAGAAATGAGATCGGGAGCGGTATCGATCAGGGTGCCGTCGAGATCGAAAACGATGGTGAGCATGCCATTCCGGGTAGCGGTCGTGGGCCGCTAACGCAAGGCTTCAAGCTCCAAGGTTCTAGGATTCAAGGCCCTAGGATCGAAGTCGGAAGGCGGCTACACACCCCGTCATGAATGTTGACGTCTACAAACAGGCAGCGGCCGCGCGGGCGGTCGAACTGGTGCGCTCGGGCATGCGCCTCGGATTGGGCACCGGTTCAACCGCGCAAGCCTTTGTCGAATTACTGGCGGTGCGCCTACGTACGGGACTCAGCGTCGTTGCTGTCCCGACCTCGGAGGCAACACGTACGCAGGCGGCACGGCTCGGCATTCCGCTCACCACGCTCGACGACACGCCCGAACTCGATCTTACCATCGACGGCGCCGACGAGATTGCGCCCGATCTGACCCTGATCAAGGGCGGCGGCGGGGCGCTGTTGCGCGAGAAGATCGTGGCCTCGGCTTCGGCGAAAATGGTGGTCATCGCCGACGAGTCCAAATGGGTACCGGTGCTCGGCCGCTTCCCGCTGCCGATTGAAATCGTGCCGTTTGGCGCGGCCGCCACGCGCCGCGCGGTCGAAGCCGCCGCCGCCGCGGCGGGATGCCCCGGGCCGGCGCCGCTGCGCATGGCGAAAAACGGCCACGCTTTCGTCACGGATGGTGGGCACTGGCTCCTCGACGCCCAGTTGCAGCGCATTGCCGATCCGCAGGGTCTTGCGAACAGGCTCTCCGCCATTCCGGGCGTCATGGAACATGGTTTGTTCATCGGCCTCGCCGGGGCTGCTATCCTTGCCGGTCCGGATGGGGTTCGCCTTGTCGAACGACCTTGATCTCAAGCTCGAAGGGAGTGCGCCTATGATCGCCCGTCTCTGCACGCGTCACGTTATGGCCGCGCTGATCGCGCTGTTTGTGATCGGTATCGTTCAGCCAGCTTTGGCTCAGACTCCGGCCGCCACCGGCCCGCAGCCGTCTCCGGGCGCGCTGCTGCTGGCTAAGCAAATCGTCGAGATCAAGGGCGTTCAAGGCATATTCGCCCCGCTGGTACGCGGCGTGGTCGAAAAGACCAAGAACATGTTCATGCAAACCAATTTCATGTGGGCCAATGATCTTAATCAGGTCGCGGCGATCGAAGAGAAAAAATTAGCTCCACGCGTCAGCGAACTCGTCGATGCGACCGCCCGCATGTATGCCCAGCACTTCACCGAGGCGGAATTGAAACAATTGCTGGCGTTCTACCAATCGCCGGTCGGCAAAAAGGCGCTGGTCGAGGAGCCGAAGGTGCTTGACGAGTCGATGGCCTATGCCGGCACCTGGGGGGACAATCTGTCCCAGGAAGTTATTGGCGACATGCGCGATCAGATGAAAAAGCGCGGCCACGATATGTAAAGCGATGAAGCAAGATGGCTGATTACGACGTCGAACTTTTCGTTATCGGTGGCGGCTCGGGCGGCGTGCGCGCGGCGCGTATCGCCGCCGAGCACGGCGCGCGGGTAATGGTCGCCGAGGAGTATCGCCTCGGAGGCACCTGCGTCATCCGCGGTTGCGTGCCGAAGAAGCTGTTGGTCTATGCATCGCGGTTTCGCGGCGAATTCGAGGATGCCGCCGGCTACGGCTGGACGGTCCCGCAAATCTCTTTCGATTGGGCGACATTGATCGCCAATAAGGATCGCGAAATCGCCCGCCTTGAGGCGGCTTACGGCGCCACGCTCAACAAAGCGGGCGTCAAAGTGGCGAAGAGCCGCGCCGCTCTTGTCGATCCTCACACGGTGCAATTGGCGAGCGGTGAGCGCGTGCGCGCGGCGTACGTCCTGATCGCTACCGGCGGTACGCCGAGCTACGGCGATCCCATCCCGGGCATCGAGCACGCCATCACTTCGAACGAGGCGTTTCATTTGCCGGAATTGCCGCGCCGCGTCGTAGTTCAGGGCGGCGGCTATATCGCCGTCGAGTTCGCCGGCATTTTCGCCGGCCTGGGCTCGCAGGTGACGCTGGTTTATCGCGGCGAGAACATCTTGCGCGGCTTCGACGACGACGTGCGCCAGCACTTGCGGGTCGAGATGGAAGCGCACGGCATCAGGGTTCTGACCGGCTGCAAGGTCGCGGCGATCAAAAAAGCTGACGGCCATTATTCGGTGCAGTTGTCGAGCGGCAATCACGTGCCGGCCGATCGCGTCATGTTCGCCACCGGCCGGAATCCCAACATCGCCAAGCTGGGGCTCAAGGAGGCGGGCGTCGAGATCGCCAAGAACGGTGGCATCGCGGTCGATGAATATTCGCGCACTACGGCCGCGAACATTTATGCCGTCGGCGACGTCACCAACCGCATCAATCTCACTCCGGTCGCGATCCGCGAGGGCCATGCTTTCGCCGATAGCGTGTTCGGCGGCAGGCCCACGGCCGTCGATCACGCGAACGTGCCGACGGCGGTGTTTTCGGAG
>Ga0210398_10007281_pt1 | contig 10069 bp, 13 predicted proteins | sample IncBWC4OmetaG_FD_161047 | JGI IMG/M metagenome (GOLD analysis project Ga0210398, IMG submission 161047) | Forest soil microbial communities from Barre Woods Harvard Forest LTER site, Petersham, Massachusetts, United States - Inc-BW-C-4-O | ecosystem: Environmental > Terrestrial > Soil >...
GTATCAGAAAGTGATCGAGCTGATCGAGGCTCCACCGTAGGCTGAATTTCGGTGTGCAAAGCTCGCCGCCGTCTGATCATTGTCGCGTAGAGTTCCGCTAAATCTGTCCCAATACGGTAGCCGGCAAAAGGAAGTACGCTGGACTCCAGCAACCGCGCGACCGAGGTGGGTTAGCGATGCACTCCGGTACCGACGGTATGCGAAGCAGAGTGTTGCGTTAGAACCTTCGGCGAGGCTGCAGGCTTGGGCACTGCGGCCTTGATCGGAGCTTTAGCGTGAGGCGGTCCCTGCCCGTTCCCGTCTTGAGCAGAACCGCACATCGGAATTGCACCGGATATCACAACCCATGCTGCCATCGTGGTCATTCTCATGGTGGGGTACTCCCGTTGCCGCATGCCCGGAAAAATTGAGAATGCTCTGCGAGATGGTGCGCTTGGCCACTTTGCGTTAGCAACCAGTGCGAATGCTGCGGCGCACCTAGTCGTGACCCTGGCACTGCGGGGCGTCGTGCAGATTCGGTTTGTTGAGTGGACCGCCGTGGGCCGCTTACTTTATTCGGTATTCCCGCTATGGCGAGTCGGGGGGATCCGGGTGCAGACAGAAGCTACCTGAGGAGGAGCAGAAGCAGCAGATAACTCCGTCAGTGTATTCAATCGAAAGGCATATTTCCCAATCCGTGATAATCGTGATGACGACGCCCCAAATCGGAATTCGCAGGCGTTCAACGGGCTTTGGCAATTTGAGCGTCTTCAGCTTGAGCTCCAAAACTTTGCTCAACGCGGCACGCGTCGCGCTCCTTCGCTGAGCGGGCGACCCTTTAGAGTGTCGCGGAAGACTCGCACAATGTTTGCAGTCCGTCGGTCGCAACGACTCGATCATTCCGTTGCGAACTTCTGCGGATATTGGGATTTCCATTCCGCGAACACTTACCGTGCCGACTTGGAAGACAGCCTTTCGCGCTTTCTTCAGGGCGACAAAGTCCAGGTACCGCGCGTGCTCCGCGGTCCGAAAGCGCCCCCGATAGATGCCTGTTTTTCCGACGCGTGCAATGGGATTTTGTTTTGATGTTCTGCGAGCTACTTGGGCCATGACCTGCCTCCGCTGTTGGCTGGAGCGCCTGGTTTCGTGCGCTCTTACTGGCAAAGACGACAAATAATAAACTGGCGCGCCATGATCCGCGCCTTGCAGCGCATCATCAACTGACCGCTTAGCCAATCTTTCCGCCGCGGCCGCTCGAGCACATTTGGGTGCGAACAGTTGCCACCGCTGACGAATCTGGACGTCACGCTCGAGGATGAGCGTGGCCGGCAATGCTGCGTCGCAATTGGGAGCTATGTGCCAGGGACCGCGCCGATGCGGTAGCTGGGCTTTTCCTTCAGGGGCCCTTCCAGTTACCGAAAGGTTCCGGATCGCGCATGTGGTCAAAGAGACCGCCCGGCGCTGGAATCTCGCCAAGCGCACCGCCAATCATCGATATCAGATAAATCACAATCGCGCAGTTGTCATTGAGATCGATCAGCACGCCTCCTTGTGCGAGTGGCTCGTTTCGATGAGTGCGTGCGGAGTCCCAATGGAATTGCGGTCGAACCGGTGGTCGGTGACACGAGGAGTGGTGCCCGCAGTTGTTACGCAGCCAGCCAGTAACGCGGCAAGGAGGCAGAAAAGCACTTCGATGCCTATTGAGCGAACCGTGAGTTTATGGCTGGGCGCGTCGTCTACTGGACCTGCAGTGTCCGCTTCATATGTTTCTGCACGGCAGCGCCACATTGCGGGCAGGTCCCGAGCTCAATGCTTTCGATTGGCTGCGCTTTCTTGTACGGCATATCGAACTCGAATTTCTCGTCCGAGACATGCCTGCACTTGGGGCACTCAACGTGCATCTCGACTACGACCGGAATCCGGGAATTCAGGCGAGGGCGCACGCTGTCAGCTCGAGGCTTCCATGGCCGCTATCTTACGGCTTAGTCGATGCGCCCGCAGCTCAAGCACTCGAGCCGGGCGATTAATGTCGCGGGGCGGTCCTCTTCCAGGGGCGGACTCTAGAACGCTGGGAAGCGCTAGACGAGCCGAATAAGCGGCATCTTTGAGCAAGGACTCCCGCGGTCTACTCGTCTCCCGTACCGTTAGTTGTGCAACTGAAAGCGGCGCTCCGGGCCTGGGTACGCAGGCCCAGGGCGCCTAATCACGGGAACCGAGCTCAGACGATCCTCCGTGACTACTGAGCACGCTAGGGCTCAGTAGACGCGGATCGCCATCGCCACAAAGGGGGATGAGATAGACGCGCGGCCCGAGACAGTGTCTTTTAAATGTCAGCCACGCGTTCGCATCCCGACTGTTCGCTGCCCTGATTCCACGCTTGCAAGGCTTCCCTGCTTCACCGAGAACAGCCGGCGCCAGTGGCGGCATCAAGTCTTGGTGCGAGGGTCAGGGAGGGTCGACGCAATGTATCGGCGTGGACAGAGAAGCTGCTGAACAGCATGATTCCTCACCACTATCTCTTACCGGCACAATAGCGCTCCAATGAAAGTCACCGCTGAAATCCATGCAGTCCCTTCGCCAGAGAAAATACCCCTAAGAGCAGCAGCGTAAAAAATGGAATGAGTACGATAAACACGGCTAACATCCTGGGCAGACGGTCAAGGATACCCGACCGAGTTGCAACTCCCATGGCTAGACACCACAACGCTGTCGCGGCGAGATAGAGAATTCCGTTTCTAACCGCGACAGAGTCCCATTTGGCCTTCAACCGAGGGATTAGAATCCGGTCTGCTGGGCCTGGCGCTACGTATTTTGCTGACTGCTTGAGAAGCAATAGCATGATCACGACAAATAATAACGTTCCATATCTCGAAACCGCGGGAGAGCCAAACCAGTAAACCGCGAGCCCGCACAACGCGACCAGAAACGCGGCGAGACGCATAAGAAGAGGTTTTCGCGATCTCAATCCCGGCATGGGTTTGTCCCTATCTACACTCGCGCTGCTACCGCGCGTTACCCGAGGTCACAACTGGGAAAGGTCGACCAATTCTCAAGGGGCACCAATGGCGCGGCGCGCCAGGCGACCAAAGGCTCAACCGGAAGCGCAAAGGAATATTGGCGGTCGTTCATCGGCCCCATGTGGGAAAGGTCGGTCTTGACGCACAGCTTTCTTTGCGGCGTCACTACCATTTCATCGATCGAGGGAATATCGATCGAGGCGATTAGCCGAGTTACGAGCAAACCCGGAAAGATCTTGTGCTGACGTTTGACTACGACATAGGCGCCTGCAGGGAAGGTTTCCACCTGAATAGCAACCACCCGATCCGAGTCCCATGTTGCAGTAGCGAGCACGGCATGGAAAGTTTGCCCACGTGTCATCGCCCAAATAAAGCCCTGACTAGCGATCAATCCGAAGGCTGAGAAAAGAATGCCACAGGTGCCAAACACAAGAAATACGATTTCTTCAGGTTTGCCTAAACGACGAGCACTCTGAAATAGGAGTATCGACAACACACCGAACGCGGCCACAAACAGCAAGTGGTCGAGATCGTCCGAAGACGTTCTCAAACCAACTGGCGAGCGCAAGTTGAATAATAGAAGCGCCTGAAGCCCAAGAAACAGTAAACAGCGCCACACAGTGAGGAGTTAGCAGTCGCTTGATATCACACTACATTCAACAGAAGCTCCGCACCCCATACGTACGCGAAGCTTTGAAAAATGACATATTCCAATATAAATCCCCATCCAACGATTCCGAAAACCCCGGTGAGCAAACAAACGTTCAACGCACAACCAATTGTAAGGAGAGCGATGAACAGCGCCGCGCGCCTGTCATCGCCCGTCACCACTCGGCGCGAATACACAAACGAAATCAAGTACGGGATAACAGGAGGAGCAATCGCGATCAGAGTGAGAAATGGACTCCCCAGATCCGAGAATTTAAAGCCACGGAGGTCAACGCCATATACATACGCCGATGCAGTAATCAGGGTGAGTGCGGCATGAGCCCCAACGAGAACGCGCTGGTTGCGCGCGCGCCGGAGGCCCTGCAATCTGACCGAATCCGCTTGCGTTACCACGTGTGCTAGAGAAGGGCGTCTTTTACAACGAAGCCGATTCCCGTAGATTGAAAGACAAAGACCTTCGAGGAAAACGGATCGGAATACACTGCAAATTCATACTTTAACGCCGCCAAGGGTAGGGCGGCGCATGCGTGGAATCAACTGTGGCGCCGCGGTCGAAGTGACAGGGAACGAATGGTGTACGACTACGGCGTCCGAGGCTTCGGTGCGCTCGGAGCACTCGGATCGATACTCTACGGAGCGTGGCAGGGATGGCAGAACGATGACGGGCAGCTTTTCGGCTCCTTAATGATATTTGGAATACTCGCCGGTCTATTAGGCACACCGTTCTTTCTTCACTTTGGACACTGGTGGGGGACCACGATGGCAAGGTTCATGGGGTTGGAAGCAGATGCCAGAAACGAGAGGGGTGAACCATCACACTTGGCCTAATCACCGCCTGCTCACCCCGGTAGTGCTGCGCAAATGAGGACTCCCCTCGATCGACTCGAATCAGCGCGCTTTGCGAAGCTTTTCGAGCTGGGTGGGCGTGATCTGAGCGCGGTAGTGCTTCCCGCCGGCCAGAGGCCTCCTGAGAGCGTGTGAACGCCGGAGCGCGGCCCCGGGACGATCTCGTACGTTCCGGCCGGGAGCTGAACCTCGCGGCGGTTGATGCCATAGGTCGCACGGAGGCGCGCTTGATGGTGAGACGAATCGCCCACCGTCACGGCGAAACGCCGGATTCGTTCCTCCCGGCGCCCCGCAGTCATTTGACTTGGCGCTCCAGCTCGGACACTCGTCTGCCTAGCACGGCGATCTCAGCGCGCAACCCCACGACACCCGTGTCAATCCGGTTCACGTTGCATGATGCATCGCCGGCTAGTTCGGCGAGACCTTTCTCAAGCTTGCCGACCCGGTCCTCGATCGTTGGCGCGGTGCTCATAACCGCATGCTGTCAGGACGGCCCAGCCCATCTCATGGGGCCCCCGTACTGCATCTCGCGGGTACGCTCTGGTTCGCAACCGACTTGGATCAAGGGATCACATACCCACTTTGCGGCGGCGAACTGGTGTGACTACTTCCGTTTCGACGCCCTGCTGACGCGTTGGCAAGAATGATGGAGCTGGCGCTCGCCGCGCAGCCGATGGATGCCTGGTTTGCCCCTCAGGGCCACAAACTTAACCACCTGCGCTAAGCTCTGCCCGACGGAGGCGATGAGAAGACCTCCTCAAGGGGGATCCTGCCGGTGGCTGAGTCCTCGCACGCAGTATTTCTGAGCTACGCCTCCCAAGACGGTGAGGCGGCCGCACGGATCTGCGCAGCGCTACGAGATACGGGTATTGAGGTTTGGTTCGACCAGAGCGAGCTGCGAGGCGGTGACGCCTGGGACCAGTCGATCCGCAAGCAAATCAAATCCTGCGCCCTGTTCCTGCCGGTCATCTCGCGTACGACGCACGACCGCCGTGAGGGGTACTTCCGTCTTGAGTGGAAGCTGGCGGTTGATCGCTCTCACCTGATGGACGCCGACATGCCCTTCCTGTTGCCGCTGGTGATAGACGACACACGTGATGACGATGAACGTGTGCCGGAGCGGTTTCGGGAGGTGCAATGGACTCGTCTCCCGGGCGGGGCCACACCAGCTGCCTTTGTCGAGCGAGTCCGGCGTCTGCTGTTAGCGGAACCGGCGCAGGGGCCGACAAAGACCGGATCGGCCACCGGTCCGGTCTCTTCCGCGCGGATCACCCAAAAGCCTGTCCTCACATTCTGGGGCACGAAAGCGGCGCTCTTAACGCTGATCGTCTTGGGGATCGCCGGACTCGGTTACCTCGTGGCAAACCGACTCGCACCGAAGCATGGTCCAGAGGTTGGATCGGCACCGGCGCCTAGAGCCCAAAGCGCTCCAGTCAACGCCTTCAACCCGCCGCCGCATTCGATTGCCGTGCTGCCGTTCGTGAACATGAGTGGAGACAAAGATCAGGAGTACTTCTCGGACGGACTTTCCGAAGAGCTGCTGAACGATCTCTCGCGCATCAACGAGCTGCAGGTCGCGGGCCGCACTTCGTCCTTCTACTTCAAGGGCAAGGACGTCGAGCTCGCCACAATCGTCCGCAAGCTGAACGTTGGTGCGGTGCTCGAGGGGAGCGTTCGACGCTCGGCGCACACGGTGCGGGTGACCGCGCAACTGATCAACGCGGTCACGGGATTTCACATGTGGTCTCAGACCTATGACCGAAGCTTGGGTGATGTCCTGAAGCTGCAAACCGAGATTGCGGAGGCAGTAGCTAGCGCACTCCAGGCCACTCTCCTTGGGGACGTCGCTACCAAGAGCGCGGTGGGCGGTACGCGCAATGCAGCTGCCCACGATGCATATCTGCGCGCCTCCAGTGGTTACTGGCAACAAAAGAATGCCACTGATCTGCAGCGCGTAATTGCCGACTATGAGGAAGCAGTGCGCCTTGATCCCCGCTTCGCTCTCGCATACGCCGAGTTGGCGCATGCCCTCAACTTGTACACGCGATACGCGGGACCAGCGGTTCAAGAATGGATTCGGCGGGCGCAGGAACCTGCGCAAAGGGCGATCGCATTGGCACCGGATCTTCCCGAGGGACACTTGGCGTTAGCGGATTTCTTCTTGGATTCGCTCGATTTCACACGTGCGAGCGAGGAATACAACCGGGCTGTGGCGCTAGCACCCGGTAGTGCGAGGGTCTTGAAAGGCTACGGCTATTTTGCCGTTCTGATCGGTCACTCGGATGTCGGAATCGCCGCCTTGCGCCGGGCGGTGACTCTCGACCCGTTGAACATCTCGAATCATATCCATCTCATCGGCGCCCTGCGGTTGGCCAAGCGCTCTGACGAGTCACTCGCGGCGTACAGGGATGCTCTTGTGTTCTTGCCGAACAGCGCTTGGGTGCAGGCGGTTGGAGTTCAATCGTACTACGCACTGGGCGACTTTGAGACCGTGCGAGCGCTTTGCGAAGCCGAACTGAAGCAGGGGAATACCCAGGGGGACTGGCCCGGCTGGCTCTCATCGGCGTACTACAAGCTCGGGCGCCATGCCGATGCGGACGCCGCGCTAGAAAGCATGAAGGGGATATGGGGTGATGCTGCTGCGGTCGGCTATGCCGAGATCTATGCTCAGCGAGGCGAGACTCTCAAAGCGCTCGAGTGGCTGGAAACGGGCCTGCGACTGCATGACACGGACTTGCAGTACCTTAAGGTCGAGCCGATGCTCGATCCGCTACGCAACGAACCGCGCTTCCAGGCGATTGAGCGGGAATTGAAGTTTCCGGAGTGAGTGCCAAGGACGATTTCGACGCGAGCACATCCGTGCCTCGAGAGAGGTGGCTCCAGTTGGGGACACGGTCGGCGGCGTTTTTGATGTTATGCTGCCAGCGCATTCAGATTTCCGCATCGGGCACGCGTACCGTTACGGAAAACCCGGGCGACGCTATTATTGTCCTGCTCGTTTGGGTCGCCTCCGTTTATTGCACCTGGTACTTCTGGGTTCGCACCGTGCCAAAGGCATCTAACCAACGCTTGGAGCGGCCGTGAGAGCTAAGGGCACGCGCTGTGCGCGCCATTTGTATTCCGCACGCATAGTGCGCCTTCTTTGCTGCGGCGCGGCCGCTCAAGCTCACCGTTAGATGCCGACATGACGGCATCACCCTTGCGCCCTGACGAAAGCGCCCTTGTCGGGCGCTGGGAGGAAACGCCGCGCGGAGTAGTCGCTGTTGAGGTCACGAGGCGCATCCGGACCCTGGTGGCTGACTCCCTGGTTAAGATCGCCGGGGGTGGCTGGGACACCTTGTACCGAGACCCGAAAGACGAACGCCTGTGGGAACTGACCTATCCTCACGGGGAATGGCATGGTGGTGGACCACCGGCACTTCTGAACGTCACGTTGGATGATGCGTCGCGAAAGTACGGGGCTGTCGGTCTCTAACAATCGTTCGCGAGGTCCCTGATACTCAGTAACGTCGCTGCAAGCGCCGACTGTTATCCTGCGCCCGCGGCGATCATCCGGCGCTTCTGCGCCGCCCCTCAACTCATCCGTTAGACGCGGGATGCGCACGTGAGCGACGCTGAGCCGAGGATTGCAGACATGATGCACGCCTAGGGCGATTCTGACTCGCAGTCGACCGCCCCGCGCCGTAGCGCACGGTGTCGCTGGTCGGCTTACTGGCGATCGAAGACTAGCGTCGAGGTCGGGGATGCGCCCGGGTCAGCCGAGGGCTTGGTCACCAGCGTCAGTGTCTTGCCATCCTTGGAAACGGTACGCGTCGTGATGCCGACGATCTTGCCACCACTCTTCAGGGTCACCTCGGTCGTATGCCTGTCGATACGCCTGGCGCTCACAGTGTCGTAGTTGGGCGCCCCTGTCGCCGGGTAGTCCTTGCCGTCGGGCTTGTACGTGGCCTGCGCCGTGCTCTCCTGGCCGTCAGCTCCCTGGCGCGTATACGTGACCTTGGTGCCACCTGCGACGGTCGCATAAGTGCGCGTATCGCTCTTGGGCACCGTGCCGCTCGACTGCGCGACGTTGAGCTTCCACGTGCCGATTACCGGGTCGGGTGTTTGGCGATCGGCGAACGCCGTGGAAACGAGCGCGAGCAGGGCTATGGCGGCGAATGTCATAGGCATCGATTTCATGACGTCACCTGTGTTGTTATGGCCTGCTGCGCAGCGACATGGTCACGCGGCGGTGCACTCTTGCGGACGCCAATCTGACCCCGGGATCGCGGCTTGTCAACGTGCCACCTTGGCTCACACGGGTTTTACCCTCGGGCAGCGTTGATGGTCATCGCGATTTTCCTCGCCGCATGAGTTCTCCAGCGGATCGGAACTCACTCGGCGCTTGTTGTCTGCCATTCATGGGAAGACGTGGAGCGTGCGCTGGCGGTCGCAACCAACGAGGTCGCCAACAAGGGCGTGCCGGTTGTGCACATTGAGACGTATGGCGGGAATCCCTGGGTCGAAAACCCGGACGGTATCCCGTTCGGCGCGGACGCAGAGTCGGCTCGTACATGGGAGAGGCTGGGTCGGCTTTTGGCGCCTCTGAACGTACGTGAGACGCCGTGGGCAGAAAGAAGAAGTCCGGTTCAAGGCGTGCCGCCGGCTAACGGGATGTAGCCTCATGTAACTCGGGTCGGTGCCGTCCGAGGTTGAGGGGTCGCTGTGCGTTTTAGAAACTGGAAAGGGGCGCGCTCCTTGCAGGCACGCTGCCGCACGAAAATGAGCGCACAGCCCAAACCAGATTCGTTCGTTTATGGGCCGATCTGAGGGCTCGTGGACTTGCTGTGGACTTGGACCGAGTGGATGACGCCTATGCAGCGTACATCGTCTACATAAGGCATTGATTTAAATGGTCGGGGTGACAGGATTTGAACCTGCGACTCCTACGTCCCGAACGTAGTGCTCTACCAGGCTGAGCTACACCCCGCAACTCGGGCAGGCCCCGCCGTACGAGGCATCTGACGGCGGGGCGCGCAGTCTACTGAACTGGGCCGCCGCCATCAATTCGGCCGTCCTTCAGCTCCCCGATTTCTGTACGAGCACCTTGCCCAGATGCATGACGAAGATCGGGTGCTCGGTGACGTGGATGTCGCTCAGCACATTTCCCGTCACGGCGACGATATCGGCGGTCTTGCCGGCCTCCAGCGTGCCCACCTCGGCGTCCACGCCGAGAAGCTTGGCGGCATCGCGGGTACCGGCGAGCAGAGCGGCCGCCGGCTTCATGCCGAGGTCCGTCATGAGCCCGAATTCCATGGCGTTCATCCCGTGCGGGTAGACGCCGGAGTCGGTGCCGAAAGCGATCGGCACGCCGCCCCGCAGCGCGGTCTTGAACATGTTGCCGTGGGCTGCCGCGGCAGCACGCGCTTTGGCGGCGATGTTGGGCGGGTAAGTGTCGGCTTCCTTGTTGGTCCACCACACCGCCATGCGTGTCGGCACCAGGTAGATGCCCTTCGACTTCATCAGCTTCAGCGTGTCCTCGGTGAGGAAGCTGCCGTGCTCGATGGAATCGACGCCGG
>Ga0210398_10007282_pt1 | contig 10069 bp, 9 predicted proteins | sample IncBWC4OmetaG_FD_161047 | JGI IMG/M metagenome (GOLD analysis project Ga0210398, IMG submission 161047) | Forest soil microbial communities from Barre Woods Harvard Forest LTER site, Petersham, Massachusetts, United States - Inc-BW-C-4-O | ecosystem: Environmental > Terrestrial > Soil >...
TGCGCCGCCGTTGGGCAAGCTCGGGCGCGAACTGACTGTTGAACAGGGCTACCTCGCCGCCCGTCTGACGGCGCTATCGATACTCGGCAGCCTGAAACGCGTTCTCGGCGACCTCGACAGAATCGTCGCATGGTCGAGGGTGTTCGGCATGGTCAACTCGGCGCCCGGCTTCAATCAGCAGCCGACCGTCATCAACGGCTTTTCAGATCTCATTCTGGGAGTGTTCGGACCGAATATCGGAGCGCACAGCCGCAGCGCCGTCGGCATGGCGGAACTGCCGTTCAATATTCCCGTCGAGATTGAAGGCGAAGTGGAACTCGCCGAGTAGAACGGCAGGCTGCAACCTTGCGGCGCGGACCCAGGGCTAATTTTGCAGCGCCGCCTTTTTCAAGAGAAGCGCGATGCACCAAATCCCCATCGCTGCATGCAGAACCACCGCCAGCCACAACACGACGCCAGCGGATTGCGATTGGATGCCGGCCACCCCAAGAACCAACACTGCGCCGATGTTATAGACCAGTATTGCGGAGAGCAGTCCTCGCGCCGCGCTGCTCAGCGCATCGTCTCGAACGAACCAACTAGCCACGCCGAGAGCGAGCAACGCAGACCCAGCCACGCGCCCCAGCGGAATTGCCGCGCCAGAGATTTCGGCCCCCAGCAACAGCAGGACAGCAAAGGCGGGCGCAATCAGCAGCGCCAGCCCGGCGCCCACCTCGACTACAGCGGTCGCAATGAGGAAATGTTTCATACCGCCGATGTCAGTCGTGGGCCCGGGCGAGCGCCTCCGCAGCGGCGCGCTCGTCTGCCGCCGACAGCTGCGATGGCCCGAGTTTGACGGTCAGCTTATTGATGGTGCCGGTGAAGCGAAACGGCAGTTCGTAGCTGTCGTCCACCCCGGAGCGGGTATCGACGCCGACGTCAAAGGTCTCGTCGATGGTCATGAGCAGCGGAATCGTATGTTCGATGGTCTTGCGGGCCATTTCCTTGCCATCAACCGTAAACACACCGGTGCCGCCCTTGCCCGGTCCGGGACCTGCGTATTTAAAGTCAAAAATGAGTGTGTGCTTGCCCTGCGCCAGTGCGTGCGCGAATAAGTCCTCGCCGACCCTTCCGCCGACACCGCCTTCCCAGCGGAATCGTTCCAGATCGAGGAGGTTGTAGCAGAACACTGGTTTGCCCTTGAGCAGGAACATGCCGTAGCCGCCAAAGCGCCCGCCCATCGTCACGATCATGCCCTCGGCGCCGCCCTTGGGCACGGTGATGTCGGCGGTGATGGTGAAGTCCTTGTCCAGGACGTTGGGCGCACTGCCGACGGGTATTCCTGAAATTTCGCCGCTATAGGTGAACACCGTCTTCCCGGCCACCGCGCTCGGGCGCGGTGTCTGCAGACGTATGAATGCGGTGTTATCCAATGGCAGCACGTTGTATTTCGCGGCCTCGGTGAGGAACAACGCCTGCAGCTCTTTGAGCTTGTCGGGCATTTTCGCTGCAAGGTCGTTGTACTGCGAATAGTCCTCGGTGATGTGGTATAGCTCCCACTTGTAATCGTTGACGGCGGGCAGCTTGCCTGTCGCCAGTTCCCACGGTGGCGCGAACGGGGTCGTGTTCGCCATCCAGCCGTCGTGGTAGATGCCGCGGTTGCCGGCCATCTCGAAGTACTGCGTGGTGCGCGTCGAAGGGGCATTCGGCTGGTTGAAGGTGTACAGCATGCTCACTCCTTCGATCGGCCGTTGCTTGATGCCGTCGACCACCTGCGGCGCTTTGACACCGGTGGCTTCGAGGATGGTTGGCACGATGTCGATCACGTGATGGAACTGCGAGCGAAGTCCGCCCACGTCCTTGATGTGGCCGGGCCACGAGATCGCCAGACCCTGACGCGTTCCGCCGAAATGCGAAGCCACCTGCTTGGTCCACTTGAAGGGCGTGTCGAACGCCCACGACCAGCCCACCGCCATGTGTGGGTAGGTCTTGTCCGAACCCCACTCCTCGTAATGCAATAACTGCAGGGCCTCGGGAGCTTTCAGAATACCGTTGTAGGCTGTGAGCTGATTGTAGGTGCCATACAACGTGCCTTCAGGACTCGTGCCATTGTCGCCGACGATATAAATGATCAGCGTGTTATCGAGTTTGCCCTCTTCCTGCACCTCCTGGACGACTCGTCCAATCTCATAGTCCGTATAGGCGGCGTAGCCGGCAAAGACTTCCGCTTCCCGAGCAAAAAGCTTTTTCTGCACGTCGGAAAGCGTGTCCCACCGCGGTATTTCCGCGGGCCAAGGGGTGAGTTGCGCGTTCGCCGGGATTACTCCGAGGCGCTTCTGATTGGCAAAGATCACCTCGCGCAGCTTTTCGTACCCCATGTCGAATTTGCCCTTGAACTTCTCGATCCATTCCTTCTTGGGCTGATGCGGCGAGTGGGTGCCGCCAGGCACGTAATAGAGGAAGAAGGGCTTGTCCGGCGCGGTGGCGTTCAAGGCACGCAGGTGCTTGATGGCCTCGTCGGCGAGGTCGGTCGTGAGGTTGTAATCAGGCTTGCCGGCGAACGGGAATACCTGGGTGTGATCGCGGAAGAGATAGGGCTGCCATTGGTCGGTCTCGCCGCCCATGAAGCCGTAAAAATACTGGAATCCAAGCCCGGAAGGCCACTGGTCGAAGGGGCCGGCAACGCTGTATTGATAGACTGGAGTGTTGTGGTTCTTGCCGAACCAGGATGTGGCAAAGCCGTTGTCGCGTAGGATCGTGCCGACGCTGGCATTCTCGGGACCGATGATGGAATCGTATCCCGGGTAGCCCGTCGAGAGTTCGCCGATCACACCGGAGCCCACTGAGTGATGATTGCGGCCGGTGATGAGTGCCGCGCGTGTGGGCGAGCAAAGAGCGGTGGAATGGAATTGCGTGTAGCGCAGACCTGCCTTGGCGATTCGGTCCACCGTAGGTGTCGGGATGACGCCGCCAAAGGCGCTCGAGACACCGTAGCCCTGATCGTCGGTCATGATCAAGAGTACGTTCGGCGCGCCCTTGGGCGGCACAATGCGCGGCGGCCACCAGGGCGTGGAATCCTTGGCGCTGTCCTTGATCACGCCGCCGAATTTCGGGGGGGGCGCTGGAAGTTGGGTCCCTTCGACCGTGGTCGTGGCGCTGGGCGAGCCTGGCGCGCCTGTGATCACCTGCGCCGAGGCAATTCCCACGCACAAAATGATGACAGCGACTGATGCCGCTGAATGAATAATCTGTCGCAGCATCATGGTTGATCTCCAGGCGATTACAGGAAAATGCAGCTCAACTGCGCGAACGGTCTCGCCGAGCGTGCTCTAGGGATTCTTGGATTCATCGATGGTCGATTGCCGGGCAAGAGAGAATGAGGCCGGCTACGCACTAGACAAAATGAAAATCCATGCGCTTGCCATGGCCCTGACATTGGCCTTAGGGTCGGCGAAAGACTATTGGGCTTTGGGGCAATGCCCGGAGGTGCACGAGCAAGCGATTTCTCAATGTGGTCTAGCGCACAAAAGCGCGCGGCAAGCGGAACTCCGAGTCATCCCGCGCCGAGCAGCTGCTCCAATTCCAGCGCGCATTGTGCGGCATCGCGAAACCATACCGTGTGCAGCCCAACCTTCTGCGCGGCCTCGATATTCGGCGCATGATCATCGACGAACACGGTGTCAGCCGCGGCCAGCGCATAGCGACGCAGCAAATATTCGAAGATCTCGCGCTCGGGCTTCGCCATTTTGATCTCGCCCGAGATCACGATGCCTTTGAAGACATTCCAGAATGCGTGCTGTTCGCGCAAATAGGCAAACGTGCTCGCCGGCATGTTCGACAAGCAGTAAAGAGGAACATCCCGCCGTGCCAGGCTCTTCAGCAGCGCCAGGGTATCGGTCTTGGGCCGCAGAGAACCGCGGACCGCGTCGAACAGCCCGCTCAATTCCGCGACCGGACGGCCGGTTCGCTGCTGCAGCCTTGCCAACGCTTCGGATTCGGTGAGCGTGCCCCGGTCCATCTGCAGCCAATCCGGATGCTTGAATAGAGCGGTCTTCATGGTCGCTCTTTCTTGAGGATCGGTGTAATAGCCTTCAAGAATTGCGTCGGGGTTCCACTCGAGCACGACGCCGCCGAGATCGAAGATGACATTACGCATCTAAGGCGAGCTCCGCCGCAGCTCCTTGCGCACGACCAGCTTCAGGCCCGACCAGATGTCGGTAACCGCGCATACCTTGATATCGACGAAACCCAGCGGCAGTGCAACCTGTCGAATGGTGTTCTCCGTGATGTCCGTGGGCACTTTCGACGACTGCTTCGGCCAGGACACCCAGATTGTGGCATCGGGGGCCAATTTCTTGCGCAAGCCGGTGAGCGTGCGCGCGAGCTGCGCGCGCTCAGTGGCGAATACGTGGACCATGTGCGTGGAGGCATCCGGCGCGGATGCGAATTGCACGCCTGCGGGCGAGGGTGCCAACAGCCGACGGTAGCCCGCCGGCGCGTTGATGACGTGGATATTGAAACCCTCCTTGACGCCGAGCTTCTTTACCAGGGGCGTACCCGAGTAACCCGCCATAGTGCTGCTCCCTTGCGGACAAGAAATTATTGCACAGGCCTGCTTTCATGTGATCATCGGGGTCGCATGAGAGCGTCAAGGTTGATATTGCGCATATTTCGAGGCTGCGTGGCGGCGGCGTGTTTGACGCTTGTGGCCGGCGGCGCGCCGGCTGCGCAGTCCCTGGTGCGCGACCTGCCGCCGGGACTGCAGATACCCGAGGCGGCACAGCCCGGGCCGCGCTTCGATGTGGACGCGGCGACGCAGGCGTACCTGGATCTACTCTCGCCGCAGCAGCGCAGATTATCGGATCAGTACTTCGAGGGCGGCTACTGGGTGCAACTCTGGGAGCTGCTCTGGAGCGTGGGGTCCTGTGTGCTGCTGCTGATCACCGGCGCGTCCCGGCGCATGAGCCAGTTCTCGCAGCGGTTCAGCCAAGCCAGGTGGATCAGCACGCCGATTTATGTCGCGCTGTTCGTGCTGGCGCTTTATCTGCTCGGTCTGCCGCTGTCGATATACACGGATTTCATTCGCGAGCATCAGTACGGAATGAGCGATCAATCCTTTGGCGGCTGGATGCGCGACCAGCTGATGATGCTGGGACCCAATATCCTGCTGGCCGCGGTGGCGTTGACCTGCATCTATGCCGCCGTGCGACGCGCCGGGGCACGCTGGTGGGTCTGGGCCACGGGAATAAGCTATGTGTTCTTGATGTTTGTGCAGCTGATTGCGCCGGTATACCTGCTGCCGCTGCTCAATGACTACAAACCATTGCCCGACGGTGCCGTGAAGCAAGCCGTGCTGTCGCTGGCGCGGGCCAACCAGGTGCCGACCAAGCAAGTGGAGTGGTTCGATGCTTCGAAACAAACCACGCGCATCAGCGCCAATGTGGCCGGCCTGCTCAACACCACGCGCATCGCACTCAATGACAATCTGCTGAACAAAACCTCCCTGCCGGAAATCAAAGCGGTGCTCGGCCACGAGATGGGCCATTACGTGCTCAATCATGCGTGGAAGGGATCCATTTTGCTCGCGCTGGTCATTGGCGCGGCATTGTGGCTGCTCAGCATCAGCATCGACCGTGCGCTGGCGCGTTGGGGAAGCCGGCTCCGCTTGCGCGATCGCGCTGATCCGGCGGCGCTGCCGCTGGCCCTCGCATTGTTGTCGGTGATTTTCTATTTGCTGGGGCCGATCCAAAATCTGGTGGTGCGCAGCTATGAGGCCGAGGCCGACGCATTTGGAATCAACGCGTCGCGGGAGCCGTATGGCTGGGCAATGGCCGCCATGCGGCTTTCCACCTATCGCAAAATCAGGCCTGGTAAAATCGAAGAATTCCTGTTCTACGATCATCCGAGCGGTTATGAGCGCGTGCGCGCCGGAATGACATGGTTGAAGGAAAATCAAGCGGCCGCCGCCGCGCAGATCGCAGCTGAACCGGGCCTGCTCGATCTGTCGAAGCCATAGCAAGTACAAGAAGCCACAGTACGCAGAGGGAATTTTCATGTCGCATACATCATTGGCGTTGTTGATTTTCATCGCTGCCGGCGGCGGTGCACAGGCGGCGGAGCATTTCGACGGAACCACGTGGTGGGACACAGTGAAGGTGATTGCCGACGATAAGTACGAAGGCCGGGACACCGGCAGCAAAGGCGAGCGCGAAGCGCAAGAGTACATCGTTGCAAGACTCAAGACGCTCGGCGTCGAGCCGGCGGGCTCGAACGGCTACTACCAGACCGTAAAGTTGAGCGTGCGGCAGATCGTCGAGTCCGGCTCTGAGATCAAGCTGATTCGCGACGGTCAGGCGCAACGCCTGACCCTGGGCGAGCAGGGATTTTTCACCGCGCGCTATGGGCTCAAGCCCCAGGTCGATGCGCCGCTGGTGTTCGTCGGCTATGGACTGAACATCCCTGAAACGGGATACAACGACCTCAAGGACCTCGACCTGAAGAACAAGGTTGCGGTGGTGTTCAGCGGTTCGCCGGCCGATGTGCCGTCGGCGTTGAGCGCCCACTATCAGTCGCGCGCCGAGCGCTGGAGGGTGCTCAAGGAGGCCGGAGCCATCGGCGTCATTCAAATTCCGAATCCCGCGTCCATGGATCTGCCGTGGTCGCGCATGGCGCTGAACCGCAACCATCCCGGCATGGATCTCAGCGACCCGGAGTTCGACGAAACCGCCGCAGGCCAGCTGGGCGTTGTGTTCAATCCGGCCTACGCGGACATGCTGTTCGAGGGGACGGGCCATACCTTTGCCGAGATCGCGGCTCTCGGCAAAGACCGTAAACCGATGCCGCACTTTCCATTGCGCGTATCCGTCAGCGCCACCAGCGTGACGCGCGCCGAGACCGTGGAATCGAGGAACATCGTCGCGCAGATTTCCGGATCGGATCATGCGCTGAAAAACCAGTACGTCGTGCTGTCCGCCCACATCGATCACGTCGGCATCGGCGAGCCCATCAACGGCGATCGCATCTACAATGGCGCCATGGACAACGGTTCGGGCAGCGCGCTATTGCTGGATATTGCGCGCTCGCTCAAGCAGACCCATGCCAAGCTGAAGCGCTCGCTGCTTCTCGTGTGGGTCACGGGCGAGGAGAAAGGTCTGTTGGGCTCAAAGTTTTTCGCCGCTCATCCGACCGTTGCGGCAAACTCGATGATCGCCGACATCAACACCGACATGTTCCTGCCCATTGTGCCGCTCACGGTATTGACCGTTTATGGTCTGGCGGAATCCGATCTCGGCGAGCGCGTGACGCAAGTCGCCAAGCGCCTCGGCGTGCGCGTGCAGCCGGATCCGAAGCCGCTGCTCAATGTGTTCATCCGCAGCGACCAATACAACTTCGTGCGCCACGGCGTGCCGTCGCTGATGATCGCCATCGGCGCAGCTCCAGGCACCCCCGAGGAAAAGACGTTGTCGACCTGGCTGACCGAGCGCTACCACGCACCGTCGGACGATACCAACCAGCCGGTCAACCTGGGATCAGCCGCGGCCTACGAGGAAGTCATTCGCTCGCTGACCATCGAGGTCGCCAATGACCCGAAGCGGCCGCAGTGGAAGCAGGATAGTTTTTTCCGGCGCTACGCCGCCGGCGGCTGAAGCCCGCGCTTGTTGCGAATCTTATTGCGCGCCGCCGGCCGCAGATAGATTCAATGGCTTGAGAGTGGCTGGCGGCGCCACCGACTGCCTCGGGCTGGGTCGCGAGCCGTTGCCGGTGTCGCGCAACGCCGCGGAAACCATGCGGTCGAGCAAACCGCGCGTGGCGCCATCGCGATTCATGCTGCGGCTGCTCCATTGCAGCGACGGACCGCCGTGTTTGCCGGCCTGCACGGAAAGTGTGCTGCCCCGGGTTTCGAGCAGCGTCAGCACACGCACGCGGCCTTGAGATTTGAACTCCGCCATCCGCTGCCAAACGTTGGTTCCCTGCAGCATCGGGGAATCCGCACCGAAACCCTCGCTTGCGGCCGATTCCGCGGCGCCAACGGAGTGCTTGCGCGGCCGAAATTCGGTCGCCGAGAATGCTTCGCCGTCGGCAAACGATCGGTCGGTGGAAAACAGCGAAGGCGGCAGCGCGGCCGCGAATGGCTGCGAGGCGCTGGGCGGCAGCACGGTGGATTGCGGCGGCGCGCGCTGGGTACGCGCATCGGGCAAAAGCTTTGAATCCGCCGTTGCTGCCTGGTCTCCTGCCAGCGCCTGGCCGGCGCGAACCAGGGCGTACAGCATCATTGCCAGAAGAATCCTGTCGCGGATGTTGCTGCAACGCGCCGCACCGCAATCAGCGAGCGCTCCATCGAGATTCGCAATTTCCGGCATGGCGGCATGATCTTTCATGGCGCTCAGGATCTCTCGAAACGCGCATCGCGCGCCACCCGATGGCAACATAATTGGCCCAGAATTCTCCGTTATGTCGTGAGCCCGATATGTCAACGCTCGCCTAAGGACCGGGCTCCTGGTACTCCGCGCGGCCCTGCTCCCACTCCCGTCCGTTGAACGGCTGTATCGAGATGGATTCGACGCTGCCGGCGTCGATGCAGCGCGCGTTGACGCTGATCCCGTCAGGGTGCGATCGCGGGACATAGAACGATTTCACCCCGCAGCTTGAGCAGAAAAAATGCTTCGCAACGCCGGTGTTGAACGTGTAGGTTGTAAGCGCGTCGGCGCCCGACAGCAATTTGAAGCGCTCCGCGGGCACTATCAAATGCAGATATCCGGCCTTGCTGCAAATGGAGCAATTGCATTCGGAGACGGTAATGCTGGCGGGCGCGATGACCTCGAAGCGGACGCGACCGCAATGGCAGCCGCCGGTGTGGGTGCGCATGTCTGCCTCGCTGAAGGCTAGTGTCGGTGCTCTTGTGCCGCGAGATCGCCGAGCAGAGTAATCAGGCGTTCCGGAATCGGCGTTTGCGACGGCAGGCTGGCGGTCCCAAGGTCGGCGATGTATTTGCCGTTCACGACGAAGGTCGGAACTCCGGTGACCCGATAGCGCTGCACCAGTTCATCGGCTCTTTGCAGGCTTTTCTCAACCTCGAAGGAATGATATGCCTTCTCGAAATCGGCTTCCGAAATGCCCAGTTTTCTGATGAACACCAGTTGCACGCGCTCCGCTTGCGCGGCGCTGTTCGGATCGCTGCCGATCAATGGGTTGCCGTTGACGTGTATTTCCTTGAACACATCGTCGTGAAACTGGCTCAGCTTGCCCATGCTTTGCAGCGTGTAGAAGAGACGCGCCAGAGAGCGATGACCCTCGTTCCACAATACGGGAACTCGTGAAAAGCTTATGTAAGCCGGCTTGGATTTCTCCCAGGTCGCGATCAGCGGATCAAGCGCGTAGCAGTGCGGGCACGCGTACCAGAAAAACTCCAGCACCTCCACTTGTCCGGCGGGTACCGAGGTGGGCTGCGCTGGAACCAGCCGCGAGTAATTGACGCCGTCCTGCCACGCAGTGGACGAAACCGGGGCCGCGGTGGCCGCCGCGGCCGCGGCCGCCACCGTCGAGGCGACCGCCGCCAGCAGCTGGTTGTGTGCGCCGCTGTCGCCCGGCACTTCCTCGACGGTCTCGGATCCATCGTCGTTCAGGCGAGTCAGGGTCAGGGGTTCCTTGGAATCGGGCGCTGATTTGTCGCGCGCGCCCCCAACTTTGGGGGCGGTGGCGGCTGACGCGGCGGCCGGCGCCGACGGGCCCGCAGCTGTGGGCGCCGAGCCTTGCCGGCCGCAGGCGCACAGCGTCATCGCCAACGCGATCAGCAGCGAGGCTTGGTGAACCCGCATGTCAGCGAATGCCTTGCATGTACGATGCAAGGTTTCGAATGTCGTCGTTGGAAAGTCGCTTGGCGATCGTTTGCATGATGCCGTTTGGCCCGGTTGTCCGGGTGCCCGACGCGTAGTCGTTCAATTGCTTCACGACGTAGGCCGACTGTTGGCCGCGCAGCGCCGGAAATTTCGCGGGTTCATTGCCGCGGCCCGTGGGTCCGTGGCAGGCCATGCAGGCCGGAATTCCGCGCGACGCATCGCCGCCGCGATAGAGCTTTTCGCCGGCTTGCCAG
>Ga0210398_10007283_pt1 | contig 10069 bp, 12 predicted proteins | sample IncBWC4OmetaG_FD_161047 | JGI IMG/M metagenome (GOLD analysis project Ga0210398, IMG submission 161047) | Forest soil microbial communities from Barre Woods Harvard Forest LTER site, Petersham, Massachusetts, United States - Inc-BW-C-4-O | ecosystem: Environmental > Terrestrial > Soil >...
GTCAGCCAGGCGCCGGGGTTGGGGGGTACGCCGTCGGCCGGCCACCGCTGGACGGCGGTCGCGAACGCCTCGGCCGCTGCCTCCTCGGCGATGTCGAGATCACCGAAACGCCTGGTCAGGGAGGCGACCACCCGGGCCCACTCATCGTGGTGGGCCTGGGTGATCGCCTCCCTGACGTCGACCACGCTCACAGGAACGGCCGCACCTCGATCTTCCGGTTGCAGGCCTTCGACCCCTCGGCAGCGAGCTTGAGCGCCACGTCGAGGTCGGCGGCCTCGATGATCCAGAAGCCGACGAGATACTCCTTCGACTCCAGGAAGGGCCCGTCGGTGACCATCGCCTCCCTACCCCGGTTGTCGACGACGGTGGCCGAGCTGGGTGCCCCGAGGCCACCGGCGAAGACCCAGTGACCCTCCGCTTGGAGCCCTTCGTTGAACACGTCGATGGCCGCCATCTCGTCCGGGGTGGCGAGGTCGGCCGCGTCGTTGATCACGGAAACCAGGTACTGCATCTGGGATCATCTCCTGTGGTCCGGGACGCCCCTCGTGGGCGGCCTCTCACCCTGCTACGAACAGCTCTGCCCCGATCCGACACCGCCTCCCGGATGTCTTTCGAGACATTCTGGTACGCCGGTTGTAAGCGATCCCGGCGGCGCGACCGTTTCGGCGTCCTCTGGCGTTCTTTTTCGGCTAGCCGGTATCACCAGCCCGCCGGGATGCTCCGCCAGATAGAGGTCAATAGCGTCGGCCCCAGTGATGTGGGTCAGGGGAAACCAGCAGTCGAGGAGGCTCATGATGCGGCCAGCGATACACCACCTCAGTATTAGCGCCATCCGGGCCGATGCCCTGTTCGTGTCGGCACTGCAGCGCGGTGACCATCCCGGTGCCGGGGAAGTCCGGCAGGCCGTTGCCGCGGCTGTCGAGGCATTCGGCCAGCGTGGCTGTGCCGGACGGGTAGCGCAGGAGTTTGGCGATCATCCCGAGACTGCAGTCACGCGGATGCGCTGGGCCCGCCAGCTTGCTGGCCAGGCGTTCGGCGACCCGGGACCGGGTTCAGCCTGTGCCCGGACGCTCGCCCGGTGCACCGGCGTTCACACCGGCCGCGCTGCGTAAACTGCCGCGGGCCGACAGCCACCCCGCAGCGCCGAAGACGCCGGCTGGACGCAGCCAGCGAGCGCGTATCGCATTACAGTTTGCTAAATGGCAGGTGATCAGACTGGGCGGGTGGATAGCTGGATCTGGTCGGTGCGGCTGGCCAGCACCCGTTCGGCCGCGTCCGGTGCCTGCCGAGCCGGGCACGTCAGGGTCAACGGGGTACGGGTCAAGCCCGCGCATCCCGTGAAGGCCGGTGATGAGGTGCGGCTGCGCTCCGAAGGACGCGAACGCGTCGTGGTGGTCCAGCGGGTCATCACCAAGCGCGTCGGCGCACCCGTTGCCGCCGAGTGCTATATCGACAATAGCCCTCCCCCTCCGCCGCGCGAGGAGGTTGCCGCGGTGGCCGTCCGCGACCGCGGCACGGGCCGTCCGACCAAGCGAGAGCGCCGGAGTATCGAGAAGCTGCTCGGGCGGGCGACCCGCTGAACCCCGTTTCCGGGTGCGCTGCGGATGTGAGGCGAAGCGGCCAAACGATCGGCAGGACGAGCATGAACCTCAGCGAAGTGCCGAGTCGAGGGTGGGACGGCGCCGGACGAAGAAGCCTGAAGCATGCCGCAGGGCAAACCTGTGTGGTTCAGTCGCGAGATGAGCCTCGTATATAGCCTCTTGGAAATCGCTCACCTTAGTTTTCTTCACGGGAGGCAAGTCTTCTAGCCGACGCCAGACCAGCTGGTTGAGCGTAAGCCCTGCAGACGGCAATACTGTTGACGGAGACCCGGGATCCTCCAGCATTCGGGCGAGCGCGTGCCCTACTTGATTGCGGGCCAGCAGCAACCCAGGGATTACGTAACCATCTTTGTCGCAATCTCGGAGCCTCGCGTAAGCTGACTTATACCTAGTCCGGTAATGATCGTCGAGAGCGACGATCCACCATAGCGTTTCGCCGAGCGATGCATACCAGGCAGACACATTTGGCGTGGTGGCATCCCGCCTGAACCGGTTATAGGCGGCCGCGAGAGCTGCCCGCGCCAGGTCCGACTCGGACTTCTGAGGCTTCATTACCTCATCATGTGCGGCAGGCCTGCCAGGGTCCACACGAAAGCCCGGTATTGGCTGATCGCCAGCCGGCTTACCGCCAGCCGAGCGCAGGGGCCACGTGGGTGAGGATGGCGTCGATGACGTGGGCGTTGTAGTCGACGCCGAGCTGGTTGGGCACGGTGAGCAGCAGCGTGTCGGCGGCTGCGATCGCCTCGTCCTCCTTGAGCTGCTGGATCAGCACATCCGGCTCGGCCGCGTAGGTGCGGCCGAAGATCGCCTGGGTTTTCGCGTCGATGAACCCGATCTCGTCGCTGTCCTGGTTCCGCTGGCCGAAGTACGTCCGGTCCCGGTCATCGACCAGGGCGAAGATGCTCCGGCTTACCGACACCCGCGGCTCCCGCTCGTGGCCAGCCTGCCGCCATGCCTCGCGGAAGGCCTGGATCTGCTCGGCCTGCTGCAGGTGAAAAGGCTTGTCCGACTCGTTATTGATCAGCGTCGAGCTCTGCAGGTTCAGGCCCAGCCCGGCCGCCCACGTGGCGGTCTGCTGGGACGCGGCGCCCCACCAGATGCGCTCCCGCAGCCCTTCTGAATGCGGCTCGACAGGCAGCAGGCCGGGCGGGTTCGGGAACATGGGGCGGGGACTGGGCTGCGCGAAGCCCTCACCGCCCAGCACCTGCAGCAGCACCTGGGCGTGCCCGCGGGCCATATCGGCGTCCGTCTGACCCTCTTGCGGCTCGTAGCCGAAGTACCGCCAGCCGTCGATCACCTGCTCCGGCGAGCCGCGGCTGATCCCCAGCTGGAGGCGGCCGCCGGAGATGAGGTCGGCCGCGCCCGCGTCCTCCGCCATGTACAGCGGGTTCTCGTAGCGCATGTCAATGACTGCCGTGCCGATCTCGATCCGGCTGGTGCGCGCGCCGATCGCCGCCAGCAGCGGGAACGGCGATCCCAGCTGCCTCGCGAAATGATGCACCCGGAAGTACGCGCCGTCCGCGCCTAGCTCTTCGGCGGCGACGGCCAGGTCGATCGACTGCAGCAACGCTTCTGACGCCGAACGCGTCTGCGAGCCCGGTGACGACGACCAGTGCCCGAACGACAGAAAGCCAATCTTCTTCACCAGCGTGTCAACGTGAACCGCCCGGACGGCATTCCGCCCCGGCCAAGCTCCAGAGCTCTACATCGACCGGCTGGCCGGCCCCGAACGCGCACGGATCATGCGCATTCTCCCCGCGCAGATCGTCGAAGCGCACCCATGAGCATTGATGCCATCAGGTCAGCCGGCCCGGATGGCGATGCCTGGGTAGTCGATCACCAGGCCAGATTGGTCATAGACCAGGCGACATCGGAAATCAAAGACGGGAGCGGTGTAGTCGTAGCAGTGGCCAGTGGATCCGTCCGGAGCACGCAGGTAAGTCTGCTCCAGCCGTTCCACAGCCAGACCGACTGCGTGGACGTAAGCTGCCGGAGCCGCTGCCCGCCCCGCCACGGCGAGACCGAGCCGCCGCACGGGAAGCGCGTTCGTCATGGCAGAGGACTCCAGGTCGACATCGAGGCAGCCCTCTAGCTCGGGCGCTGGCGCATCGTCGACCAGCCAGCGGCCCATGCCGTCGCCCTCCAGTACGGTCGAACGGAACCCGGCTGCCGACCGGCCGCTGACCCGGGCGCTACGGGTAGCCCCGCCGCTATCCAGTTCGATGGCGTATTCGACGCTCCAGGGCGTACCGTCCTCGATCGCGGTCGTGCACCCGCGGATAAGACACCCGCTGTCCCGGGCACGGAGGAAGACCACCTCGAAGCCGTTCCTGATGCCGAGATGCTGCCATGCCGCTTGCGACGGCCACGATACGAACGGCACGGCATTCACCTTCCCATGCGGTGCTGGTTACATGCCTGCCGCGATCCTGAGCACGGCCAGGCCGGCCACCGTGCCGATGATGACGGCGATGACCAGCCATGCGGCCGGGTTGCCGAGGTTGAGGGTCCAGCTGACGCCGATGCGGGCGGGAACCACGATGGCGGGGTCGGCACGGTTGACGTAGATCAGGCCCGCTTTCCAGAACCGGTCGTCGTCCCGGCCGGCCGCCGCGGCCTGGCCGGGACGCTGGCCGCGGCGGATGCGGTCCCGGCCGGCCCAGACGGCGACGGCGATCAGGAGGAGCACGCCGGCCCCGGTCGGCACGAGGGGCAGGGCAGCGCCCGCGCCGTGCAGGTGGTAGAGCTGCCATACCTGGAGGGCGGCCAGCAGAAGGGTGAGGTCGACGAGCGCGAGCAGGCTGAGCGCGGCCTTGGCAAAGCGGTCCAGGAGCGTGCGGTAGCGGCGGACCGAGGCAGCAGGGTCGGCGGGGTCGATGTCCGGCCGGGAGCGGTAGGTGAGCACCAGCAGCCCGGTCCACATGCCGGTGACATACAGCTGGGCGATCACGAAGGCGAACGCGCTGACCGGCGATCTGGCGACGCGGCGGCTGCCCGGCGGGGCCAGCCCGGCAGCCAGATGAGCAGGCAGGTGGGGGTAGCGGATGGCGCCGATGACGATGGTCGCGGCGATCACGCCGATAGCCGGGATAAGCCAGCGGACGGGGAACCGCTGCGGCTGGGTACGCCAGCTGGTATCGGCGACCACCGTTTGCCGGAGCCCGGCGTACCAGCCTTCCGCGGTCTTGGCCGCGATGATCTTCCTGCGCGCCAGCCAGATGCAGCCCACGTCCGCGGCTACCTCCAGCAGGAGGATTATCCTGGGCAGCCACCGCGATCCGGATCGCCAGAAGATGATCGCCGCGGCGGCGCAGCAGACCGCGACCGCCGCGGATCTCCAGTAGTAGCTGCGCCGTTCCCGCCGGATGACCGCCGCGCCGCTGTGGGCGGGGGGAATCCGGACCCCGAACTGCAGGGTCGGCTGGGTGAACGCAGGTGCCGCGCACATCAGCGCCCCGAACACCGGCACGGCGACATACCCGGCCAGGGCGGCCGGCGTCATGGCCAGGCTCCTGCCGCGGTGCCGCCCTCGGCTGGGGAGGAGGGGAAAGCGAACCCGGCCAGCGCGGCCTGACAGTGCCGGAGGATATCGTCTGCGGGCAGGCCCTGAGCGGCAGCCTCGGCGAGCAGCGTCCGCAGCCGGCCTGCCCAGTCCTGTTCCCAGCCGGGCCGCGGCGCGCCGCCTGCCGCGTCGCGCGCCACGACCGCGCCGGACTTCCGGCCGATCCGCAGCAGCCCTTCCTGGCGCAGCAGGTCGTAGGCCTTGTTGACGGTGTGGAAGTTGATCCCCAGGTCCACCGCGAGCTGGCGGGTGGCGGGCAGGCCGGATCCCGCTGGCAACTCGCCGTCGGCGATCGCCTCCACGATCCGGTCCCTGATCTGCTGGTAGATAGCTACGGGACCGTCTGGTTCGATGCTCAGCAGCATGCCTGCTCCGCAGCTCCGTTACTCGTGGTTACCCGTGCTTGAGCAAAATCCCCAGATCCGGCCGGACGAACGACAGCAGCCATCGTGGCCAGAAAATCGCCCCGCTACAACTGAAATCGACCGCGTCGCCGTCGGCCACGTCGAACGGGAGCTCTCGGCTCGAGTACCGGCCGGCCCTTACCTGCACGGTGTGATGTCCCGGCTCGACCGGCACCTCGATGGTCTTTCCGAAGTCGATCGAGCTGGTGCTGTGGCCATCGACCCAGATCTCGAACCGGCCGCGCCGCAGCTCGATGCCGAAGGTTTCCCGGCTCATCCTGAGCGTTGCTGACATTGGTCTTGCTCCCTTCTGTCAGAGCTTTCCCATTAATGCTGTCGGCCTGTCACGAGCCGTTCCCGGTCGAACATCCGGGCCACCACCAGGCAGGCGGCGCAGTCGATGGCCAGCAGGCCGCCGGCCAGGGCAGCCGCCAGGCCGAACGTCGGGCTGATCACCTGGAACGACATCAGCGCGGCCAGCGCGGCCGGGGGCAGGCTGCCCAGCACGGACAACTGCTGCGCGACGCGGGTGTCGCTGACCCTCGTCGAGATCGCCAGGCCGACCCAGATCGACCAGGCGGCCAGCAGCGGGATGAAGACCAGCGCGGCGGGCAGCTGCGGCGCCTGCCGCACGGCGGCGGCCACCGGCGAGCTGGCGGCGAGCTGCGTGATCGCCACGAAGACGCCGAAGATCAGGTAGCCGAGGGCGACGGCGGGCATGAAGATCGCCGCGGCCTTGCCAATGACCAGTTCCGCCCCGCTGACCGGCGTGGTCAGCACCGGCTCGAGGGTTCCCTGCTCACGCTCCCCGACCACCGAGTAAGCGCTCATGAGCGTAGGCACGAGCACCGGGACCAGCAACGGGAGAAACAGTGCGTAATCGACCCGCTTGTCCAGCGCCGTGCTCAGCGCAGACGCCTTGATCGTAAGCATCGAGGCGGTGGGGCCGATCAGGAACAGCGCGGGCAGCACGGCTGCCGTGGCGACGATGAGCCGGTTGCGCCGGAACTCCGCGAGCTCCTTGCGGATGACGGCGCCGATACGGGATGCGCTCGCGCTCACTGTGCCCGTCCTCCAGGGTCGTTGACCAGCTGCAGGTAGACGTCCTCGAGGGTGTGCCGCGATTCGGCGATCGACAGCACGTCGGCCCCGGCCGCCACCAGCGCCCGGGTCACGGCGGGCGCCGCCTGCGCTGGATTCGTCACGGACAGCTGGTAGCCGGCTGGCCCGCCGCCCGCCTGCTCGCCGTGCTGCCACCCTTGCACGGCCGCCAGCCCGCCGAAGACCCGGCCGGGCTCGGCCAGCGGCGCGGCGGTCGTGACGTCAAGCGATCTGGTGAACAGCGTCCGGCGCAGGTCGTCGGGCCGGCCGATGGTCCGCAGGCTGGTGTTCATGATCGCCACCCGGTCGCACAGCCGCTCCGCCTCCTCCAGCCGGTGGGTGGTGAGGAAGACCGTGACCCCGCGGTCGCGCAGCGCGGCGATCAGGTCCAGCACTCCGTGCGCCGCTACCGGGTCCAGCCCCGAGGTCGGCTCATCGAGGAACATGACCGCCGGATCGTTCAGCAGCGACCGGGCCAGGGCGGCCCGCTGCCGCAGTCCCTTGGACAGGCTCCCGGCCAGGTCGTGTGCGCGGTCGCCGAGTCCGACCGCCGCTAGTGCCTCGCTTATTCGCGCCTCCCGCCGCGGCAGGCCGTACAGGCGCGCGAAGTACTCCAGGTTCTCGGTCACCGTCAACCGCAGGTACAGCCCAGAAGACTCCGGCATGATCGAGATCCGCTGGCGGATCTGCGCCGCGGTGGCCGGCCCCACCGGGATGCCGGCCACCGTGGCCGAGCCCGCCGTCGCCGAGATCAGCGTGCCGAGGATCCGCACCGTCGTGGTCTTGCCCGCCCCGTTCGGGCCCAGAAAGCCGAACACCTCGCCGCGGGCAACGGTGAACGACACATCGGCAACGGCGGCCCGCCCGCCGAAGTTCTTGGTCAGGTGACTGACCTCTATCGCCGGAGCCGTGCCCCCTCGCGGCGCCGCGGCCTCGGCGCCCGTTTGGCTCACCGAGCCGGGTTCCCGGTCCAATCGCAGTTTCATGAGCCCTCGTCCTTTCAGCGCATCCGACGCCGGGCGCAGCCGCGCAGCCTTTGCTCTATCTATTATAGAACAAATGACGACGTTCGAGTTCGCTGGCTACCAGCCGTCCGCCGCACTCAGCAAGCGTCAGCGTTCACCCGAGGGCGGTACCTTCACGACCACGACCGCGATGTCGTCGCGGGCCTGGCCGTCCTGGCAGGCCAGAGCAGCGGCGACCACGGCGTCCGCCATCGCCTGGGCTGTCAGCCCGGCGCACGCGGCTAGCACCTCGGCGATGCCTGATTCCCCGAAGAACGAACCCCCGTTGCTGGCCTCTGTCACCCCGTCGGTGTAGAGCACCACGATGTCGCCCGGGGTCAGGATGGTGGAGAACTCGCTGATGTCGGCGGTCTCCTCCATGCCCAGAAAGCTGCCGGGCCGTCCGAGCGTTTCTATGGTTCCGTCCGCGCGGCGGCATAGCGGCAGCGGATGGCCTCCCGTCGCGGCCCTGAGGCGGTGACCTTCCGGCAGCGGATTCAGCAGCAAGAACAGCGCCGTGCAGAAGGTATCCGGGTAGCCGCTCACCAAGGCTTCATGCAGGCCCACCAGAACCGCGGCGGGCGAGGAAACGTACAGCGCCTCGGCCCGGACCGTGTAACGGGCCAGCGCGGTCACGACTGCGGCCGCCGCGCCCTTGCCGCACACGTCGCCCAGGACGATGCCCCACGTCTGATGCCCCGTCCGGAACACGTCGTAGAAGTCCCCGCCGACCTCGCTGCCATCCCCGGCCGGACGGTAGGCGCCGCCGACGTCCAGACCGGGCACAGTGACGATATCGGGAGGCAGGAACGACCGCTGCAGGGTCTCGGCCAGGACACGGGCGCGTGCCTCGGATTCCTCGGCCCGGCGGCGGGCTGCCATCAGTTCGCGCTCGTAGGCCAATCGCTCGCTAGCGTCGAACAAGACCGCCCGGATGACGAGGGGTTGACCATCGTCGTCCCGCTTGAGCAGCGCATTCATGAGCATGGGCAACCGCAAGCCCGACGCGCCTATCACGTTGACGGCTATCTCCCTGAGCATCCCCTGCATGAACAGCATCGGAGCCGCATGGGTGTCGTAGAAGATGCGGTCGCCCGCCGCCAGCAGATCGTGGAAGCGTCTCCCGACCAGCTTCTCCCGGTCGTAGCCGGTCCAGGCCAAGAAGGTGGCGTTGACCTTGATGATCGTTCCGTCGATGAGCGCTGACAGGTAGCCGCACGGCGCGTTGTCGTACAGTTCGGCCGGGTCGTCGTCAGCGAGGGCCGAGTAGAACGCTGCCGTAGCGTCGTCATCGGGCAAGCAGGCCCACCCTAAACCCCAGGTCCGGGGCTCGTGTTCAAAAAGGCCGCGATGGCCGCCACTGTCTCCGCCGGAGCGGACAGATTGGGGCAATGGCCGGTGGCTCGCAGCTTTACCAGCGTGCTCCCGGCCACCTGGGCGTGCACGTACTCGCCGACACTGTCGGGCGCGATCAGGTCATCGGAGCACTGGAGCACCAGCGATGGCAGTTTCACCCGGGCCAGGTCCGCGCGGTTGTCGGACAGAAAAGTGGCTCGCGCGAAACGCTTCTGGATCTCTGGATCGGTCCGGCAGAAGCTGGCCGTGAGTTCCGCGCCGAGCTCGGGCCGGTCGGCATTGCCGATGATCACCGGGGCCATGGAGCTGGACCAGCCCAGGTAGTTGCTTTCCATGGAGACGAGCAGGTCCTCGATGTCCGGCTCGCTGAAGCCCCCGACATAGCCGGAATCGTCGATATACCGCGGCGACGGGGCCACCAGCACCAAGGCGCCGAAACGGTCCGGTTCCCTGGTAGCCGCGAGCACCCCGATCATGGCCGCGACCGAATGGCCGACGAACACCACGTTGTGGAGATTCAGGGCCCGGACGATGTCGATGACGTCCGTCGCGTAGCCGTCGAGGCTGCCGTACCGCTGCGGGTCATACGCCGATAGGTCGGAACCCCCGGCCCCGACGAAGTCGAACAAGACCGTACGGTACCGGTCCTGGAATGCTGGCGCCACGAAGCGCCACATGTTCTGGTCACACCCGAATCCGTGGGCGAAAACCATGGGCTGACCATCGGGCCGACCACCGACCGTGACATTGTTTCTGGTCAGCACGTCGGTATCCACACGAATCATGATAAGCCGGTCACCCCGCGCCGGCTGCCGGACGCGTCGGACATCGGAGTTGTGTCTGCTCTTGGGCCTATGCCTAGGGGCATAGGCCGCCGGGAAGGTGTGGTCCCGGGATAGATGGCCCAGGGCGGCGCGGTGCGTAGCGTCCCTTTCATCAGCAACGACTGACGAGGGGACCCCACATGATCGAGATTGATGGCCTGACCAAACGGTACGGGGATAAGACCGCGGTCGACGGGCTGAGCTTCGTGGTAGAGCC
>Ga0210398_10007284_pt1 | contig 10069 bp, 4 predicted proteins | sample IncBWC4OmetaG_FD_161047 | JGI IMG/M metagenome (GOLD analysis project Ga0210398, IMG submission 161047) | Forest soil microbial communities from Barre Woods Harvard Forest LTER site, Petersham, Massachusetts, United States - Inc-BW-C-4-O | ecosystem: Environmental > Terrestrial > Soil >...
TGCGCGCGAGGTGGAGCGGCGATGCCCGGCGCGGAGCGATGAATGAAGGGCGGCCGCGAGTAAAGCTCGCGGCCGCCCTGTTTGTTCGGCGCTTTGCTGACTACACGATCAGAACGCCACGACGACATTCTGCGTGAAGGTGCACTGGTCCATGTTGACGCGGACGATCTTCGACTTCTTCACGCCCGATAGAAAGACCTTGACTCGATACGTGCCGTCCTTGAGCTGGAACGTATCGCTGGCGCCGCCGAACTCCTGGTGGAATTCGAACGATGGGCACGGCGCCGTCCCGGTTACGGTCTGCAAGGACGCGTGCTTTATGGTCCTTATCGTATGGAAGTCGCCGTCAGGCTGTTCCGGTCCGAATGCGAACTGCAGCTCTATTCGCTTGACGGTTGAGACCGGGACTCCGCCCTGTGTGACCAGGATTCGCATACCTCGACGCACGCCCTCGCCGCAGAACGGCACGGAGACCGTGGTTAAGCTGTGAGTAATCGGATCGTTCTCGAACTCCACGTCCACCGTGCCGGTACTGGTGCGAGCCAGGGTAAATGGCGCGAAGACCACGTCAAGGTTCCCCGCCCCAAGCACTTCACCCGGTGCCAGATTTGACGGCACGCCCGGAACTCCGGTCAGCGAATAGTCGGCCGGCGTAGCTGATAGATGATTCAGCGTCACCGAGGCGATACTTACCGGGCACGAACCGGAATTGAGGACTGGAACACCCAGCGACGCGGAACACGCCCCCGACTGCTGGATGACGGTCGGCGGGAACGTGAGACCGGCGGGGAAGGTCAGCTCCGTGGGTCCCGTCGGCGTGGTCGCGGTGAGCGGCAGGAATTCGACCGGATTGACCGGATCGTCGGTGACTACCTCCAGCGTGCATGCCTTTAGTCCGGCGGAAGTCGGAGTGAACTGCACCGTCAGGTCGATGCCCGAGTCGGGGCTGATTGGCACCGGGAAGGTGGGCGGATTGACGAGCGTGAAATCCGCACACGTCGGGAACGCATTAATCAGGTGCAGATTGCAGGTACCCACGTTGTCCACCTTGATGGTTTGCGTGGGCCGATTGGGGCCGGCGCATATGGTACTGCCGAAAGCGCCACTGCCGGTTAGTTGGACTGTTCCGCTGCCTTCGCTTCCGGTCGCAGTCAACTGGAAGGCGGGGGTATTCGGATCGTCGCTGTTGATCTGGAACGTCGCAGTCTGTGGACCGACTACGGTCGGCGCGAACTGAATCGTGAAATCAACATGAGCGTCCGGACTGATCGTCAGCGGAGTCGCCGGATTCGGGAGTATCGTGAAGTCCGTACTGCCCGAGATCCGCGTGAAGCTGGCGATATGCAGATCCTTGACGCCGACGTTAAACACCTCCACCGGTAGCGTAGCCTGCTGGCCGGGGCATACCGTGCCGAAGTTAAGGTCGGCGTTGACCGCGATCAACGCGGTGGTCGCGGCTGCGAGTTGAAAGGCGCTGCGGCCGAAGGTGCTCGCGCGCAGAAGAGGTGGTGCTGCGCCGGCGTCGATCGCCAGTGAAGTGATATCGACCGTCGGCATCCCCAGCCCGAGTACCTGCCACGTCTGACCGTTGTCGGCCGACTGGAATACGGCAGAGTCGCTGGCCACGATGATCGTGTGCGGCGACGTCATCGGGTCGATCACCACCGAGTGGAGCGGCAAATCGGGAAGATTGTTGGACCCGCCGTTCACCAAGCCGCTGATATCGGTCCAAGTGGTACCGCCGTCGGTCGTCTCGAATATGTGTTTGGTCGGAAACAGGTTCGGGTCGATCGAGGAGAAGCCTGAATAGGTCACGTACACGACATTGGTGTTCGAGGGATCAACCGCGATGCTGGACACGCCCTGACCCGCAGGCGCTCCGGTCACCGTGTGCGAAGTCCAGGTCGAAGCAGCGCCCATCAAGGCATTGCCGGTATTCTGCACGGTTCCGTCGGCGAGACCTGCCCACAACGTGTTCGAATCGATTTTCGCCATCGACATCGCGTTGATAAAAGTCGGGAACGAATGCATCGGTGCGAAGGTCGCGCCATGATCGGTGCTGAAGAAAATTCGAAACAGGTTCGCTGGCATCATCGCCGCCGGCGCGGTGGCCGCCGTGAAGTATGCGTTGGTGCCGTTGGGATCGAAGAAAGGCACCCCTTCGCCGGTGAAAGCTGGGAACCCTGCCGGCCCGGCCCAAGCGGTGCCACCAGTTGTAGTTCGCGTGGCACCCCCGTCGTCGGTACCGAGCGCCACGAAGGGATTCGTCGATTCGACGGAGACCATACCGCCGTCGCCGTCGATGCCGAGCTGCCAGGTATTGTTTGTAAATCCAGGCAGGAACTCGTTGGTGCCGGTATCTTGTTGACCGCCGTAGGTGAACCCGTCGTTGAAGGCGCTGCCCCTTCCGATGTCGAGGCCTCGGAACAGGTTGGTCGCAAGCGCGTTAGGAAATACGCCCTGGATGGCATTGTTAAAGGTTGTGCCGCCATCGGACGTCACCGCGATACCGCCATCGTTGCCGTCGTACCATTGGGTCGGTGGACCGGTCGGATGGGTGGCGGGACTGAAGATCAGCGCGTGATGATCAAAGTGAATCTTGTTCAGACTGATTTTGTTAAATGTCGTGCCGCTGTCAATCGACTTGTAGTCTTCCTGGAAGCCGATGTAGACCGTCGATGCGGTCGCCGGATCGACACCGATCGTCTGGTCGTAACCGCATTGACATCCGGTACCCGGCGAGCCGACGCCGGTCTGCTTCCCGGTCCATGTCGAACCGGTGTCGGTCGATACGAAGAGCCCCAGATATGGGAACGGAGCGGGCATCGGCGGATTGGTTTGACCGCGACTGTCCGCAACGCTCGCGTAAAGCGACATGTTGTCGGGATTCGTCGATTGCGCGAACGTGATGAATCCAACGTTCGCCATCGGAGCACCTGGATTAAGGAACAGGTTAGTTGGCCAAGTCTCTCCAGCGTCGGTGGACACGAAGATTCCGGTGCCTGCAACAGCGGCGCGGATGGTAGTCGGTGTTACGGTATCGAGATGGAGGTCGCTGATTAGTCCGCCCAGGACGGCACCGCCGTTGTCGAATGTGGGCGAGTTATTTCCGAAATTCGCCCCACCATCGACTGAAAGAAACAGCCCGATGTTGGTAGCGACCAGCAACGTATTCGGGGCAGGGAGCACTATTCTGACGATCGCGGCCCCGTTGAGGAACGACGGACCGATAACAGTCCACGAGTCGCCGCCGTCGGTCGATTTGTAGAGTCCGATTCCTTTGAACAATCCCTGCGGGATCAAAAATCCGGTACCGGCGTACACGACGGAGGGATTACCGGGATCGAGCGCGACTGCGCCCATGGAATTCGACGGCATGAAGTCCGTCTTAGGCTTCCATGTCGTACCACCGTCGAGCGTCTTCCAGATACCGCCGTTCTCGGTGGCGATGTAGATGGTCTGGTCGGTACCGCCACGAGGATCGATTGCGATGTCGTCAACCATCCCCGAGTCTGGCCCTGCGCCCTGGAAATTTTGCTCCGCGTTTATTTGAAGCGGGGCGGGGCCAATCTGGATCCATTGCTGGCCGATGACGCTGTTGCCCGCATGCGGAAAAAATAAAATCGCACCTGCCGCGAGACCGATTGTGCCGACTAAGAATGCGACGGATGCAAAGAAAGATCGAGTTCGCCCACCCATGGATTTCCCTCCCTGGTAACCCAAACGGCCCTGCGACAATACACAGCGCTCGAGGCGCTTAGTTCTTCGGAATTGAAGTTGGGGCAGCTGCCGGAGCCGAGGACACCTTTGCGCCGATCGATGGCGCCGTCTTCATCTCCCGTATATGCTCCAAACCTTTCTGCTCAAGATCGGGCCTCACCTGACCTTTCGCATCCACATGCTCTTGAAGAAATTTCTTATCTTGAAGCTCGTCGTAGTCCTTTCGGTGGACGAACGTTTTGGTCGCAGTGTTGACCGACATGCTCGCCGTTGGCGCATCCGCTGCATCCTCAGCAAGCGCACGCGATCCGGAGCACACGACCGCTCCGGTCACACCTATCATCGTCGCAAGCGCGACACTCAACGACGCCGTAACCGCAGATCTTTGCCGACGCATCTGTTTTCCTCCTCCCGCTAGAAGTAACTCGGAATTGCTAAGCTTCAGTTCGCAGCTACAGTCGCGCTCAGTCGAAGACTAAGTCAAATATTTAACGAATTGTAGGAATCAAAGAAAGATCGCTAGCGCTGAGGTATCCGCACTGATTTTTTTATAAGCAGATATGGTGAACGCTGGAGGGCGGCCGCGAGCAATGCTCGCGGCCGCCCCGTCTCTGACTACACGATCAGAACGCCACTACGACATCCTGCGTGAAGGTGCACTCGTCCATGTTAACGCGGACGATCTTCGACTTCTTCACGCCCGATAGAAAGACCTTGACCCGATACGTGCCGTCCTTGAGCTGGAACGTATCGCTGGCGCCGCCGAACTCCTGCTGGAATTCGAACGATGGGCACGGCGCCGTCCCGGTCACTGTCTGCAAGGACGCGTGCTTTATGGTCCTTATCGTATGGAAGTCCCCGTCCGGCTGTTCCGGTCCGAATGCGTACTGGAGCTCTATTCGCTTGACGGTTGAGACCGGGACTCCGCCCTGCGTGACCAGGATTCGCATACCTCGACGCACAGCCTCGCCGCAGAACGGCACGTGAGTAGTCGCGGTTGTCATGGTGATCGGATCGTTGACGAACGTCACGTCCACCGTACCGGTGCTGGTGCGCGCGAGAGTGAACGGCGCGAACACCACGTCGAGATCGCCAGCTCCAAGCTGACCGCCGGCCGGTACGTTTACCGGCAAGCCGGGAAGTCCGGTCAACGAGTAGTCAGCCGGCGAACTCCCTTGAGTTAGGCCAACCGCGGTGATCTGTACCGGGCAGGTTCCGGAGTTTGTGACCGGAATCCCCAGACTCGCAGAACACGCCGCACTCTGCTGGATAACCGTCGGCGGGAAAGTGAGCCCGGTTGGGAACGTGAGCTCGGTGGAGCCCAAAGCAGTGTTTCCAGTCAGGTTCACGACCGTGGTAGTTCCAGGAGTACCGCCAGTGTTACTCGTGATCGTCAGAGTGCACGACTTTGGTCCCGCGGATGTCGGGGTAAATGCGACGGTGAGCCCAACACCCGAGTCCGGGCTGATCGTCAGCGGGAACGTGGGTGGGTTGACCAACGTGAAATCAGCACAAGAGATCATCGCCGAGGTCACGATGAGGTTGCAGGCGCCGACGTTGTCCAACGTGAGTGTCTGCGGCGGCGTAGCGCCGGAGCAGCTCGCCGTTCCGAAGGCTCCGCTGCCGGTTACGTCTAGCGTCCCCGACGCAGTGCTGCACGTCACGGTAACCGTAGTGTTCGGATTGGCCGGATCGTTGCTGGCGACGTTGAAGTTAGCCGTCTTCAGGCCAACCGTAGTCGGTGTACAACTGAAGGTGAAGTTGAAATTGGCGTCCGGGCTGATGTTCACCGGGAAGGTCGGGCCAGTCGCCAACGTGATATCGGTGCTTCCACTAGTCCGGGTAATGCTGGTGATCTGCAGGGGATCCGAGCCGGTGTCGGCCACTTCCAGCTGGCTCTGACTGGTCGAGCCTTCGCAGACTGGACCGATAGCTACAGGATTCGGGTTGAGGTTGATTTGCGGAGCAGCCAGGACCGAGAAGAAAATCGCGTCGTTGTTGGCCGCCTCCGTTGGGGTCAGCGCCGCGCCGTTGCCGGTGAAGACACCATAGAAGGTGGAGCCGGCGTTGGAAGGCGGTGGGTCGTTGACAACTTTCATCTGCTGGTAGTCGCCGAGCACCCGCTGTTTGTCGGTGGGAACGCCGGAGGCCTTGGCCACCGACAGGAAGGTTAGGATGGTCTGGTCAGTGAACGTCGCGCCTCCGTCAGTGCTGGAGGTAAAGTGCGCCGTAAAGATCGGAAATCCGTCGACCGAAAATTGATCAAACGACGTGTACAGAACGCCGACGGTTCCGTTGGCCGCGACCGCTATTGCCGGCAGCGCCGCTTCCGCGCCAACCCCAGAAATCTGCACCTGAGGACCGACACTGGCTTTGGTGGGGGATGAGTTATCGAACGTGATCCTTCTGACAAAGAGCGCGTTGCCATCGTGACCGGTGGTCGGATCAGTCGTACCATTGTCGCCCCCGTACACCACGAAGACGTCACCAGTGGTAGGATTGACCGCCACGTCGTCGATGCCGCCGAACAGGGCGTTGACGGTACCAAACTTCGCCGCAAATGCCTGAACGGTGTTGTTGATAGAGACCAGTATTCCGGTTGAAGAACCGTTAAGAGTCCAAGTCGTGTCGCCGTCGAGCGAACGGTTGAGTTTGTAACCGATCGTCATGTTGAAGGCGGTGCTGGCGGTACACGTCTGATAAAAGCTGTAAACCGCACCGGTGCGCGGATCGGTTGCGACCCGATTGCCCGGGTTGATCACGCATCCGGCAGAGAAAGTGGACACCCCGGCAACGTTGTCACTCGTATAATCCGGCGGGGAAGTGCCAAATGAAGCCGAAACCCTCTCGTTAGGCGGCGACACGCCGAAGTCCGAGTACCCCACGAAGGTGTCGGTTTGGGGCAGAGTAAAAGGATCCGGACCGGTTTTCAGCTGGGGCTGATCGGCGCCCCCAAGCGTTCCATTGAAGTCGGTCAACTGCGCATTGGGGCCAATCAGGAAATAACTAAAAGTCCCAGCCTGGGTGGCGGTCGACGCCGAGAAGACGTCCGTGTTCCCGGTCAGGTACGATCCATACAGGTTGCCGTCCATGCCCCAATCATGCGTGATGTCGCAGGGACAACCGGCAGTGTTGGGTGCGCCGGGGGGCGGCGGAATTTGGAAAATCTGGTTCCACGTCAGGCCGCCGTCGGTGGAGATTTCGTTGGGCGCGTTCCCGTTCCATCCGCCGAATCCGGCGTGTACGGTGATCTGCTTCAGATTGGTGGGGTTGATCGCGATGTCGGGTTCACCGCCGGCGGAATTGGGCACTTCAACTGGCTGAAACAGCACCGTTGAGCCCTTCGGTTTTGCGATGACGTCACCCGGGATTGAGGGGCGCGTATATTTCGTGAAATCGGGCGGAAAGCTTTTGCCGGACAGAGACGAGCTCTTGCCGGCGCCTGAAGTATCCTGAGTCCATGATGTGAATGCTGCCGAAAGAATCAGACCGAGCAGCACAACGACGACGAAGACGTTTCGCCTGAACATTTTTACCCCCACGAGGATCGCTGGTTTGATCCTCGTTCCTCCGTTCACGGTCCTGGTTAGTGTTGCCGCTTTCTACTTCGGGCTCGGCTCTCAAGCCCTCTATCTCCTATTTTCGTTCAATGCCTTCCGGTGTCGCCAGGCCAGTCGGTCTCCTCAAACCGCCGGTCCGCGAGACCGAGTTACGGTGTCCTCAGTGGTCTCGAATAGTTGGTCGTGTCCGGCGGGAAGTTCCTCCCGGACAGGTTAGGTGTCCATGCTGGGGGTTTCGTTATTGGAGTTGGCGACGGATCACTGACAAGCGGCGCAGCCGCGATCGGCGCCGCGGTACTCGACGACGCGCTCGGATCGGTCGAAGCACTCTTGCCGGGTTCGCTGGAATCAGCGGTGCAAGACAAAACTGTCAGCATCGCGATCAGACTGACGGTCAACGCTGCAATCAACGACACACTCACACCACACTTCGCCAACTTATTCTGACCTTCGAGCAAAACTTCCCGCTCGTACCTGCGGTTCGGAAATACAGTCACTCTGATGCAGGATTAAGTCAAATTTTTTAACGAATTGTAGGAGTCAAAGAAAAATGCTCAGACACCAAGCTTCTCGTCATAACTGGGATTGGCGAATCGAAGCGTCAAAATTATCGCTAATGCAAAAGAATCTGCGCTGATTTTTAATTAACAGATATGGTAAACGCCGGACGGTTGCGAAAACTCGTCTGCGCTTGTTTGATATTCGCTCGTGAGTGCGGGAGATCAGAACATGCCCAAGGCGCCTGCTGATTACCAACTCCGCTATCCGATCGATTTCGGAGATATAGATCCGTCGTTTCGCGCACGGCCCGTGCAGCTTTACGCTGCCGACTTCGGCAAGTCGCGCGGCATCCTCTATATACCGGCCAAGGGCAAACCGCGCACCGTCGTGATCATGGCGCATCCGCGCGCCGACTTCAGCACGCATTATTCCATTCCGTATTGGGTCGAGGCCGGCTTCGCCGCCTTCGGTTTCAACACGCGCTACCTGAACAACGACGCGATGATGCTCCACGAAAATCTGCTGCTCGATCTTGCGGCGGGGATTCGGTACCTGCGCGAAGAAGAAGGCTTCGAGAAAATCGTGATGCTCGGAAATTCCGGCGGCGGATCGCTGTTCGCGTACTACGAGTCGCAAGCGCGCACGTCCGCGGGAAATCGAGTGAAGGCGCCGCCGGGCGGCGGTCCTCCTGATCTGAACAAGTTCGATCTGCCCGCTGCTGACGGCTATATCGCACTCGCCGCGCATCCGGGACAGGGGATGGTGCTGATGTCGTGCCTCGACGCGGCGGTCGTCGACGAATCCGATCCGCTCGCGAGCGATCCAGCGCTGGATATGTACGACGAGCGCAACGGCTTCCAACCGCCGCCTGCGGTGAGCCGCTACACAACTGAGTTCGTTGCGCGATATCGCGCCGCGCAAATCGCGCGATGCGTACGAATCGACGCGATCGCGCGGCGTCATATCACCGAGGCGAGTAACGGCCGCGCCGCGATGCGGGCGTCCGACTTCACCGCATCGAACGCGGACACTCGCAATCACGTGACGCGGCGCGCGATGGCGCCGACGTACATGGTCGTCTATCGCACGCAGGCCAACCTCAACTATCTCGACCTTTCGATTGACCCGTCGGAGCGCGCGGTCGGATCGATCATCTCGCCGCGACCCGATCTCGCGAACTACTCGCCGTTCGGCCTTGGCCGAATCGTGACGCCTGACGCGTGGCTGTCGACCTGGTCTGGCCTGTCATCGCAGGCGAAGATGGCGTCGAATTTGCCGAATGTGAAAGTACCGACCCTGGTGGTCGGCGCGAACGGCGACCAGGACATTTTCAATTCCGATGTGCACGACGAATTCGCAGCGTCCGGCGCGACCGACAAGACTCTCGCGTTCATCGAAGGCGCCGATCATTTCATGCGCGCCGGCGGCACCAAGGCGCATCTCGGCGACCCGCGCCCGCGGCTGATGAAGGTGCTGACAGATTGGACGCGCGATCGTTTCACCACGAGTTAGCTTTTTCGATGCTCTTTCCTTGTAATCATTCTAGAGCGAAGCGAAGAATCCCGGATCCTTCCTGGCCCTCCGACGCGGATGAGAGTCCATCTACGGAAGCTCGCCAAGTTTGACATTTAGAATCTGGCGCTTCTGGTCGCGCATGATCCCGATTGGGACCGTACTGCCAAGCGGCGATTGCCACAAAAGAGCCTGTACGCGCCACGGATTGCTCGTTTTCTGATTGCTAACGCTGATGATCGTATCGCCGAGTTTCAGGCCTGCGGCATCCGCAGGCGATCCTTTCGTGATATTGCCAATGGCCAACCGCTGGGTGGAGAACTTACCGTTTGATCCGGGTATCGCAGGCACCCACATCAGATCGGCTCCTAGCGTCGCACCCGTGCCAAATCGAAACCCGGATATTGCAAGTTGATAAACCCCGGAATCTCCGCCGATAAAGACACCAGTGATGTCGTGTCCGTCGGTGCCAAAAACCGATAACGGGATCGTATGGGCCTCCCAATTCTTCCCAGCTACGAAGCTGATCGGTGCAGGCTTTGGCCCACCGCCTTGAGTGAACATCGATATCCAGTAAGACCTCCCATCCCCTTTGACCCAAAACGTAAGGTCTCTGACGCCAGAATAATTCACCGGAGAGAATCCCCATCCGACCGGGAAAAACATCACCCCTCCGAATGGCATCCCGATTTTGGATCCCACATCGCCGCTGATTCTCATTGTCTTACCCGCGTGTTCGGGACCGCCCTCGCTCACTCTCACGTGGACCGTCGAAT
>Ga0210398_10007285_pt1 | contig 10068 bp, 17 predicted proteins | sample IncBWC4OmetaG_FD_161047 | JGI IMG/M metagenome (GOLD analysis project Ga0210398, IMG submission 161047) | Forest soil microbial communities from Barre Woods Harvard Forest LTER site, Petersham, Massachusetts, United States - Inc-BW-C-4-O | ecosystem: Environmental > Terrestrial > Soil >...
CTATGGCGCGAGCGGCTTGAAGAAAGTCGATGCGCTCGTCAAGCAGTTGTCGTCGGCGCAGGACGCGCAGAACCGATCTATCGTGTACCTGACTGCGTTCCGGGCCGAGCGGGCCAAGGGCAGTTCGTTCGACAAGTCCATCAACTATGCGAAGAAGATCGTGCAGGACACGGTAGGCGTCCACTCGTCAATGGACGTAGCGTCGGCAATGAAGAACCCGCTGGCGCGGGTGTTCATGCAGTTCAAGCAGTTCCCGATGCGGCAGATCGAACTCATGGCGCGCAACGTGTACAACGGGTTCAAGGGGGAAACCCCCGAGGTCAAGCAGGAAGCATGGAAGTCTTTCGCCCATCAGGTCGCCAGCGGGTTCACGATGGCGGGCGTGCATGGGTTACCCATTGGGTTACTCAAGCCGCTTGGCCTGCTAGGCATGGCGTTGGGGGTCGCACCCTCGCCGTCGCAGATCGATGACCGGATGCGCCGGTATGTGGCGGGGATGATCGGCCCGACTGGCGCGAACATGCTGATGGATGGCGTGCTATCCGCCGTGCCGCATGCTCCTGACGTGTCGAATATGTTCTCCTACGACATGGACACCATGTTCGGGGAGCCGCGTGGCAACGACTGGAAGTCGTATATGGCGGACCAAGTTTTCGGCGCTGCTGGCTCGACGCTTTACGACACTGGGTCAGGGCTGGTCGCCGCTGCGCATGGGGACGTAGGGACGGCATTGAACAAACTCCCCCTGCCGCGTGTCGTGCCTGACTTCGCCAAGGCGATTGGTCTGGCGCAGCACGGCAAGACAACCAGCAATGGCGGGCAGATCACCCCGGCGAGTTATGAGGATGCGGCATGGCGGATGCTTGGGTTCGGCACGTTACAGCAGCAACGTATTCAGGCTGGCGCGGAGGCGGCGCAGGCTGACTTACAAGACCAGCAACAAGCGAAGAAAGCAACGAAGGGCGAGCAGCTTAAGGCCAAGCAGAAAGCCAAGCAAACAATCATGGGCGTGCCGGTGACGCCTAAGAACAGAGCGTTGCTTAAAGAACGTGAGCAGGTATATCAATGACTAGCAAGAACCCGCCCCAACGCCGCGACTATAAGAAAGAGGACCGCTACGAGGACACGCCTGCGCAGATCGAGCATCGCGAGGAACGGAACTTGTTGCGCGCCCATACGGCAAAGAAACTGGGGCATGCCCCGGCAGGCGACGTGGCGCATATCGTCCCGTTAGCGGGCGGCGGGACTAATTCACTGGGTAACTCTCGTGTCGAGAGTATCGCAAAGAACCGAGGGTGGCGGGCTGGACAAAAGAAATACCACGTACCTATTGACAAATAGTTACCCTTGGAGTAAGGTAATGAACAACCCACTCGTCGTTATTCTCGTCGTCATCCTCGTTATCGCCTTGCTGGGGGGCGGGTTTGGCGGACGCTTCGGATGGGGGTATGGATATGGTGCCGGTCACTACGGCATCGGCGGAATTGGGGTGATCCTTGTGATCATCTTGATCCTAGCGTTGCTAGGTTACTTGTAAGCAGGAGCAAACGCAAATGGCTAGAGGTTCATGGGCATACATTACGTTTGTACAAGGAAGGCCGGGTGGCAATCGCCCGCCTCGCCCCACCGATCCCGACTATGGGGTCGATGAAGGCGTGGACCCCGGCTACGGCGTCGAGGGTGGTTGGGATGAAGGGCATCCCGATCAGGGGCTACCGGGTTTCCCCGGCGCTCCGGGTCATCCGGGGCATCTCCCGGCGCGTCCCGGTCGCCCGGTTGATCCGGGGTATGGTCGCCCCGGTGGCGGGCGTCCCCCGCGTCCCGGCAATCGCCCTCCGGGGTCTGGCGGCGGCTGGGGTGGTCACCCCGACCAAGGACTACCGGGTGAGGACGGCGCGGAGGCTGGTCAGCTTCCGGTGTGGCCGCTTGGACCGGATCAGGGCTTGCCCCCGATTGCGGGTCAGCCGCTTCCCCCGACCGATCCGCCGCCGGGAACGATCTGGCCCCCACTTCCTCCGGGCGCGGAAATCCCGGCAGGCAAGGCGTTGCTTCTCGCCGCCATTAAGGGCGTAGGCTATCGCTACATCGTGGTGGAAATCGAACCCGCTCACCCCGATCAGGGTCTACCGGGCGGCGAGGGGCCGGAAACTCAGCCCCCGGCTCAGCCCGACCAAGGCTTGCCGCAGCCGCAGCCTCCGACGACGCCACAGCCTAAGTCACGGCTGGGACGCTAATCAAACAAAGCGGGGGGCTTCGGCCCCCCGTTACCCACGGAGTAAGTCATGCCATACGACCGCAAGCATTTTTTCGACACGGTTCGCAAAGACTTGTTCAGCGGCACGCTGAGCCAAGATCAGGTGGATGGCATGAACTATCTGCTTGAGGTTTGGGAGGAACACTTTGAAGTGAACAACCCGAACGACGGCACCATGTGGCTGGCCTATGCGCTGGCGACATTCTTTCACGAGACTGACAGGCGTATGCAGCCTATTGAGGAATACGGCAAGGGGTCAGGCAAGAGCTACGGCAAGCCGACCGGGCCGCATGGTCAGTGCTATTACGGGCGCGGGCATGTACAGTTGACGTGGGAGGAAAACTATAAGAACGGCCAGAAGTTCCTCAAGGATCGCTACAACGTCAACGCCAACATTCATCCAGAAGCGCATAAGATGCTGCACTCGCAGACAAGCGCGCTGGTGAGCTATGACGGCATGGTGTACGGGTGGTTCACAGGCGTCGGCCTGCCCAAGTACCTGAGCAAGTCAAAGGGTATCGAGGACCCGAAGAACGCACGGCGCATCGTCAACGGCACCGACAAGGCAGACATGATTGCCGGGTACTATTGGAAGTTTAAGAACGCTCTTAAACAGGTGCCGGGTATCTCAGTGGCGCAGGCTCCGGTTGACGAGACGCTACCCGGCCTGCCCGAGCAGCCCGCCATGCCTGACCCACGGCATCATAGGGAGAACCCCGATGGATGAACTTCTGAAAATGTTCGGGACAATCGCCGCTGCCGCGCTCACTGCGCTATGCGCCTACGCCATCAAATGGATGCACACCAAGCTTGGCATCGAGGAAAGCGACAGCAACGAAGGCGAGATACGCCGCGCCGCCGCCACTGAGGCGGGTAAGCTGGTTACCCAAGGGGTAATTAACGACCCACAAAAAGTGCTTGAAGCCGCCGCCAAGATCATATCGGACCTGACCCCTGCGGTGAAGGCCGAAGAATACAACACATCAGATATCAAGGATATGGTTCTCGGCGCGGCAGCAACTTTCTTTCCTCCAGCCGCGTTGTTGAAGCTACTAAAATGAATGGCCGCAAACGATCTGATTATACCGCCGCCTACCCCCAAGCTACTCGACTACCCAGCCTCGATTGGCCTCGTGATTGCGGTCGTGCTGACTGCAACCACATTGATTGTAGCCAACAAGTTCGACAAGACTGGCGGCACGCTGACAGTCTCGCTGCTGGTTATCTTGTCGTTTTTGTCGCTGGTTACGTACTGCGCGTTCTTCACCATACCCACCGATGAAATCACGTCGGGCGCAATCGGTGGGTTAGTCGCTGCATTCGGTGCAGTGGTCGCCTATTGGTTAGGGCGAGGAAACGGCCCGAGGAACTAACGGAGAAGTGATATGGCTACCACCCCAAGACAACCCCCACCCCTGACAAGGGATCAGATGAACAACCCCAACGCACCGGCAGACGTGCAAGGCGGTGGACAGACAGGGCAGCGACGAGGAAGCCTGTCTCGCGGCACTGAGGAACGGCTCAAGGCAAGGGCCGAGCAGGATGACAGGGCGTTCCAACGGAGGGACGCAGCCGCCTACCGTCGCGCTACGCAAGGCGTGCCGGATGCTCAGACGCTTGACGCGGTTCTGGCGTTGGGCGGGGACGCTACCCGCGCCTCCCCTGTGCGTGAGCAAGTCCTGCCGGATGCGGACCCCGGCTTGACCACGACGACCGGCGCTTATATGTCGCCTATCGACCCTACCACGGCGGCGGTGCCAGCATCCGAGCATTCGGATATCGCCCGCCGACTGCGCGGCACTCCCACCGTTGGGAGTCGTCAAAACGGTCAGCCGGAAAGCCGATGGGCCAAGCCGGATCGCCCCGAACTGGACGATCTACCCGAACGGGACGAACTGGATGCGGAGCAGGACGAAGAAGGCACCCGCGAGCCTGCGCCCAACCACCCGGCATATTAACCTAACCGGGGTTGGTGGAAGCCAGCCCCGTTTTTACCCCGAGGGTAACTCCCATGCCGCTTGATAAATCAGGATCGAAAGCATCAGTCGGAAAAAACATCAAGGAGTTGAAGGAGAGCGGTCGCCCCCAAAAACAAGCCGTAGCGATAGCGATGGACACGCAACGTCGCGCAGGGGGCCGCGCCAAAGACGACAAGAAAGCCGCAAAATAACTGTCCCTAGCCAAAGACTTTCTCCACGGGAGATTGAGTGTCTGGCATGGGCGGCGCAGGGTAAGACCTACACCGATATCAGCAAGATGCTAGGCATATCGTTCGCCACCGTTAAGACGAACCTAGACACTGCGCGCCATAAGCTGGGGGGTGTTAACCTCACGCACGCCGTGGCGCTGGCGATCCTTTACGGCCATCTGTTTATGCTAGAGGCAACGATGTTAGCTCGCCAGAAGAACGCTACAGAGGCATGGGAGCAACGATATTTTATTGGAGAGATGGGCGTGGTACGCTAGATACGCCCATCTTGTTAGTACCCGCCTTCACGCAAACGAGATGAGGCGTTCAACTCGCTTACGCCGCGACCCAACGAACGCCAGAGCGGCGAAGCCGAGTCCGAGCATCGCCCACGTTGAAGGCTCAGGCACCGCCCCCGCCGTCACCGTGCCGTCAATCGCCAGATGGATCGGTGACGCCCCGCTTGCACCCGACACCAGCGCGAAGTAGTTACCCGCTGCGAGGGTGTTGGGACCGACGATTGCTTCCTGTCCGCCAGCGAAGTTGGACAATGGTGAGCTATCGATCAACGATCCAGCCGGAATGAACAAAGGTCCCGGGCCGGTTGTAGTGTGGTTGTTAAGGCTGAATACGCCGCCGACAATCTTCTCGCTGCCAATGCCTGAGTCGGACACCGACATGGTGACTTCCTCTCTGACCGGCAGGGAGAACTCAAAATACTGGGCGAACCCAATGCTTGAGCCGGGAGTGTCCTCAGCCGGGAGCGCAAGGCTCTCGTTGAAGATCGAGCCGATGTTCTCGACGCTGATTTCAGTCGGCACCGCGTACGCAGGGCTGGCCCCCAACGCAAACAGAATTGTACCAGCCAATAGGACGTTTTTCATTTGCTGTCACCCTTTCGTTACCTGTTGGAGTGTTCGCCATAGCACATTAGTATTACAATGTCAAGACATATTTTTGACTATTTTTGTTTACACCCCTCTCATTTACCCTCTAGGGTAAGTTGGCGGATAGCTTTCTGCCGTTGGAGGGCTAGCTCCAACTCGGTGTCTAGCGTCCCACCCCAGTTCGCACTCATGTCCGGTAGAGGTATCTCAGGAACTCGATCAGGAACGCTACTAACAGGACGATATACAATGCGTAGTACAGTCTCACGGGGTCTGGTCGTTCTGGCGTAGACCCCATGAGCCGCAGCACAGTGTTGAGGGTAGGGATAATACCATCGGCTATAGCATCGAGCTTCCGCACCAATGGGCGTGGACGTGGCGGCATAGATCGCCCCCCAAAAAATGACAGCTAGTTTCATTTCAACTTCTCTACGGCACGTATAACGTCAATGTAATGCGTGATAGGCTCCCAAGTCGCTCCGAAGTCTTTTAGTGTTTGTAGCAATGGCAGAAGCATACGTGGGTTATACCACGGCGAAGTGCTGTCTCTATAGAACCATTCTTGTTTTAGATATCGCACCAACTCCGTTTCATCGCCGCGTTTGGTTACCCCGTTAGTGCGCTCCCATATGGGTCTATAGGCGCGGTTGAATAGAACTTCCCTGCCATCCGCGCACGTCCATAACCCATAGGGTAACCATAAACGGAATAAGTCGGCCTTATTCACGACGCCTCGCTTACTTTATCCAGTAGCTCAGTTATCGCCATGATTACGTCCGCCTCTTGCTGGCTGAACGGCTCCTTGCCACGGCCCGCATGCTCACGTGCCATGACTACGGCATTGATAGAGATGGCTCGCCGCAAGCCGCGCTGCTGGACTTTCATCTTTGCGCCGTTGCTGATATCGTCAAAATGATCCAATCGTGGACGTGCTGGTTGTTGCGTATCATTCATTACCATTCTCCTGTTTTATTACCCGTAGAGTAATTTCAGTGCGGCGTTGGCATAAGCATCAGCGTTGAAGCCGCTCAAGTCTATGAACAAGTGTTCGGTGTGCGGCTCGTAGCCATGCCATAGCCAGACGTAGGGCCAGTCCAGCTTATGGATGGCCCATCCCTCGCCGTTGACCGTGAGCCATATATGGTCGTCGTGCTGCTCATGGCGGCAAGAACTTGTTGTGGATACCATACTCCAAATCTTCCTCAATGATTGTGCCGGTCGCTTGGATCGCCCACACGTTCTCGCGTGCGCCCGCCAGTCGAGAGCCAGACCCAATCATGCCGGTAGTCAACTTGGCACCCAACTTGCTTTTCATCTGCGCGATAAGGTTGTTCTTAGGGCGCTTGGTTTTCTCGCACCACTCGCTTAGTGCAGTGTCGCTGATCCGCAGCATGAGGGGTTCGCCGGATACCTGTACTTCCAGCTTACCCCACGCATTGTCATTCTTCTCGTTGAGAATAGTCGCGTACCCTCTCGGCGGGCGTGTCGCGTTCGTCCACGTCTTGTCAAGCTTAATCATGTTGCGCGGTTGCTTCTCGTTGAGGAACGCGCCTATCGTCATCCGCAGAGCGTTGTCTTTGGTGAAGTCGCTTGGGTCCTCAGCCATTTCTTTACGCATACGGTGGAACTCGGAGAACATGAAGTCCTTCATGGCGTTCAACGGGAAGTTCACTACGCCTAGCGCGTTAGCTATCGACGCGCTCAATATCGTCGTCGCGATAGCGCCTATCCAGAACCGTTCGACCTTCGGGTTTGCACCCAATGCCTGCCCAAACAACGCCTTGTATGTGGCAAGGGCTTTGTATATGATGGCATGGTTCTGTCCCAAGTATGTCGCGTATCTCCTGCCGATCCCGCCGTGGTTCAACTCTAACCCAATGAGTAAGTGCTGCACGTCCGACGTAAAGTCAGGCGACACGTCAGGCAGGCGCACGCCTTCCATCTCAAACATGCGCAGCCATGAAGCGTCGGTCCCTTTATCTTCCTCGCGCACCCCGGCAACGATAGACCCGTTCGCTGCGTACCCGCACAGCGTCTTAAACTCGTTGACCTTGCGCATCTTACCTGAACGGTCGCTGCGTCCCTTCTCGCTGCCACGCGTCAGTTGGAACGCAATTTGCGTCATCGTCTTGAGTTGGCTTTCGCCCTTGATTTCGTCGTAAAACACCGGCAGATGGCGTAGCGTGGCAGCTTTATTGAACGTGTAGTTAGCTGTATCGCTAAGCCCTCCTACTCCACCCGGATTAGACCACACAGTTTGCGCGCCTACCAACGCAGTAGACTTACCGATGCCTGACGCGGAAGAAGTTACCCCCATGAGTAACCCACTCTCGCCCGTCATGCCCACCAAGGGCGCAGCGAACGACGACGCCACCATGCAGGCTAGATCGGGCCTATCGTCGGTGATGATTTTCTTCATCAGGTCGATCCAGACTTGTTCGTCGCCCATGACGCGATAATTCATTGTCCCTTCATGAGGGCGAGTAGCCTTGAACGTACCGGCAGGGGAGACAAACTCCCCGGCGAACGCGAACCCCATTTCCCCGTTCTTATCCTGCGCCCAACCAAACGCTGGGACGGTGACTAACGTATCTTCCTTCTTCTGCAAGAGTTGAATGTAACTGGACATGAATTGCCTCGGTAAGTCTGGCTTGATATTGATCGTTAGCCCCTCCGCTGCGAACGCTTTAGAAAAACTCGTGTTGTCCGACACGATGGTCGTATCGAACCGCTTGGTGACTTGCTTCTCTCCTTGTACGGTGTCGAAGATCAACTGGAATGGTTTGCCTGCCTCAAGCATGGCCCCCGGCAGCAAGGGATACTCAAACACTAACCCGTCGCTCGCGTTCTCCTTGCCGGTATCCGGTTGCGACTTATAGACTAGGAAGTAATCGTCGTGGTAGTAGGGCCAAGGCAACTCGATGGGTTGCGCGTTGGGAGGGATAGCGCCGGGGGAAAAATTAAATGTGTGACCATTGGCTCGCTGGGTTTTAAGTCCAACGGATAGTGGGGTGGTGTGCAGAGCCAAATGTGGACAGGTCTTACATTCTTCGCGCTCGATGGCGATATGGTCGCACTTAGGCGGGCCGATAGTCTCCCGGTTTGCCCGCGCCAGTTGCGCGGTGGCAAGCTTCTCGTCGGTCCCATCCTCGGTATAGTGTGGCGACTTGTTGCATAGCCTATGTGCCGTTTCGCGTGAATTGGTAACATGGCAGGAGAGAGCCACAACCGTATGCCATTGCGGATCGCCCACCAGATTAGCGCCGCCCGCTTCCAGCGTGTTCTTAATGAATGGGCAGTGCGTCGCCACTTCATCAATAGATACCGGCGCGTACTCACGCTTCATGCCCCCAGTTAGATCGGAATTTTCATCGAGCGGCAAACCATGCGCGTCTACGCCCGCACTCGTACCAGCACTAGGCTTACTCTCGTGGGTAAGTGTAGCCTTCCACCGCGATAGACTATCCTTCATCCGGTCAACATCGACATGCTGTTGATCTTTGGTGCAATACAGCAACGATACTTCGGTGGGTGGTATTCTTTCATTTAGCGGCACAGTGGGGTCAGCCGTGGCGTGCTTGAAATTCCACGTCCCGGCTATACGTAAGAGCCTCGTCGCGTCACGCGTGCATTGCCGGTCAAACAACAGCCCGTACTCAACAGCAGCAGAGATAAGACGCCCCGCCATGTTGCCATGTTCAGCGCGATCAATCGCAGTGCTTAGCGTCCAATAGACGTGCCAGCCACCCGAACCACTGGCGACTATGACAGTTGGCGACGGCAACTTGGCCCATTCAAGGAACCCCTTGACTGCGGCGGCAGCTTCGGCAGTTGAAGCATAACCCCCCTCTTTAACATCCACGTCTAGGTAGAGGTTCTTGCAGGCGACGAGGTTGGGGTATGTGCGGTCAGCCCGTGGGTATGGGTGACCCGGTAGCCCCGGATTGCGGTACATGCCCATCGACAGATAGACGCAATGCCCCTTGAGCGCCCAGTACCATGCATCTTTCTGCGCCCCATGTATCGTCTGATGCGCGTTGCCGGGGAAGATTGGTTCCACCTTGCCCGGTATAAAGACACGACGATGCACCGTGATCCACGTTGACTCGCTGACCGGCGCAACCATATTAAGGAACTTAAAAATCTCAATGCTGCTCATACCTACCTCCCCAGTAGGTTGACTGGGAGGGTTTTATCCCTCCCGTTATTATTACCCGCTGGGTAACTCAGCTTGCCTTCATCAAGGTGTTAAACAAGGTGTTCATATCCTGCGGGATTGCACCCTCAGTCGTCTCCGGTTCTCCTGCCGCCACGTCAGCGTGTTCCTCCACTTCCGAGTCCACAATAGCGGGAGCCATCGTCTTGATGACCGGGCGCTGGGTCGGCGGGGGCGGCGCAGGCGTCCGCATTGCACCCGCAATAGTACCCGCTGGCGCAGCCTGTTGTGTAGGGGGCGGCGGTGGCGCTGCTGCTCGAACTGGCTGCATGGCGAACCCACCTACCCGATTAACTGGGGGAGGGGACGGCGGTGCGGCCTGTTGTACGGGAGGGGGCGGCGGTGGCGGCGCTGCCTGCTGCTGGGGCGCTGGCTGCTGTGGGGGCGCGGCTGGCTGCACGGGCGGACGCACGACGCTGGGACGTGGCGCGGCACGCTGGGGTTGCGGTGCTGCTGCCGGTCGTGGCGCTGCCTGTTGCGCTGGCTGCGGTGCGCTCGTCTCTTGCGGTGCGGTCGCCTCCAT
>Ga0210398_10007287_pt1 | contig 10065 bp, 8 predicted proteins | sample IncBWC4OmetaG_FD_161047 | JGI IMG/M metagenome (GOLD analysis project Ga0210398, IMG submission 161047) | Forest soil microbial communities from Barre Woods Harvard Forest LTER site, Petersham, Massachusetts, United States - Inc-BW-C-4-O | ecosystem: Environmental > Terrestrial > Soil >...
GTTGCTCGGCACGTACAAGCGTGCTCCCATGGAAATCGTGCGTGGGGAAGGCGTCTATCTATACGACGCGAACGGCACTCAATACCTGGATTTCACCAGCGGAATCGCGGTGAACGCCCTTGGCTATGGCGATCCAGGGGTCGAGCAGGCCATGCATGAGGCCATGCGGAGCGGGCTCATCCATACGTCCAACCTCTACCGTACCGCGCCAGGCGAGCAGCTCGCGCAGTTTCTGGTCGACCGGTCCTTTGCGTCGTCTGTCTTCTTTTGCAACTCTGGCGCGGAAGCCAATGAGGGGGCGTTTAAGGTTGCGCGCAAGTGGGCTCGCGCCTTCGCTCCGGAGAAGACAGGAATTCTCTCCCTGCGCGGCGGATTCCATGGACGGCTCTTTGCCACGTTGGCGGCAACGGACCGTCCCGCCTATCAGGCGCCATTTCTTCCGCTGGCCCCAGGCGTCTCGATTGTAGAGCGCGATATCACCGATCTCGATGCCGCACTCGATGCGAATACTATCGCGGCCGTGATCGTCGAGCCAATCCAGGGTGAAGGCGGCATGCGCGTCGTTGATCCGGGACTCCTGCGTGAACTTCGTGCGTTAACGCACGAGCGCCGGATCGCGCTCATCTTTGATGAAATCCAGTGTGGACTTGGCAGAACGGGAACGTTCTTCGCGTACGAGCAGTCTGGTGTCGTCCCGGATATTGTGACACTCGCCAAGCCGATTGCCGGTGGTCTCCCGATGGGCGCCATTCTCATGAACAACGAGATCGCCACCGTCGTCGCGGCCGGTGATCACGGGACAACCTTTGGCGGCGGACCGTTTGTCGCTAGTGTCGCTTTGCATGTGGTCCAACGGCTGGCGGATCCAGCGCTTCTCTCGCACGTGTCGACTGATGGTGCGTGGCTCGGCCAGCAACTCCAGGCAATGGCACAACGGACTGGACGTGTGCGAGCCATTCGTGGCCTCGGTTACATGTGGGGTGTCGACGTCATCGAAACCGGTGCTGATGTCGTCACGCGCGCACGTGAGGCGGGGCTGTTACTGCTGACGGCAGGCGAGTATACGCTCCGTATCTTACCGCCACTCGTTGCGACCCGCGACGAACTACGCCGGGGCGTCGAGTTGCTCGAAGGTGTGCTCCAATGACCGCCGACATCACTGGTCCGCTCACGTTTCGCACCGCGCGGTCATCCGACGTCGCGGGGATTGTGGATCTCGTGAATAGTTATGCGGCGGAAGCGATTATGTTGTACCGGACCCCGGAATCGGTACGTCTAACCCTGCACGATTTCGTCGTGGCGGTTGATGGAGATGATAACGTCGTGGCGTGCGGCGCCTTGAAGGAATATTCCCCATCCGTCGCCGAGGTCGCGTCGATCGCGGTGGCGCGGCAGGCGCATGGCCGCGGGGTAGGGAAGGCCATCGTCCAGGCAGTCGAACGACTCGCCCAGAAGCGCGACATCGATGAACTGTTTGCGCTCACCCTCACCCCCCAGTTCTTCGAGAGCGCCGGGTACGTCATCGCCGACCGAGCCGACTATCCCGAAAAGATCCGTCGCGACTGTCTAAAATGTCCGCGCCGGATCCGGTGCAACGAGTACTGCGTGAGCCGGCAGGTTCGCGAGGTGATGGCGGCCGCGGCGTAGTCGCACACGGTCATCATCTCCCCCTGCCAGAATCATCGTCGCGCCGTCGGCAATTCGGTCATTGTGACTGTCCTATGTGACACATCCACGGTTCATACCGACACCGGCACTGCTCGCCACGACAGATGCATGGTTCACCCTGACACACCAACTGTCCACCCCGTCACTGGAATAGTCTAGGGCGTTATCCGACTTGCCAGCCTCGCGATCATGAAGGACACCAGTCTGAAGCGCAGTGACGTCCCGAGCATCCCTTTGTCTCGCCCAGACAGCCGTTCTGGCGAGGCGCTCACCCCCAGTGCTCGTCGTGCCACTGTCGCCGGACACTCCGAGACACAAAGAGCCTAGTCCTTGATCCCGAGTGCTATCCTCACCACCGACGTCGCCCACCCGCCCACCCGAACTGCCTAGGCCAAGATCCCCACTGCTCTACCGATGACCGTCATTGCTCAGAAGCATATCTGAGCGGACATGCTTGAGATCCCTCTTGCCTCAGCCGCCACATAGCTTGCATACTCCGACACATGAAATGTCCTACGCTACACCCCAACGGTCGACTACGGGATCCAACAAGCTCGGTCCCTGATGGTCAGTGTCTGGTCCTACATGCCTATGTTCTACGCTCATACCCTGATGGATCGGTCCCTGCAGGTCAGGGGGGTGATGGGGACTTCGACGGAATCCACCCCTGCAACGTTTTGCTCCTCCCCGTCTAGATCTGATCGTTGCCAGCGCCCGAACTACTAGATAAAATATCAAAGTCCCCTAATCTTCCTCCCTCTATGCACCTTCCAGATCCTTCCCACGACCCCTTAGACGACGAAATCGATGAGAGCATCTGGCGTGATGAAAACGCCCTCATCGATGGCGTTCCCGTCCGCGATTGGAGCGCCGTGATGGATTACGTCACTGGCAACGACACGCCGGAAGCCCATAGTAACACCGAAAGCCGGCTCAACACCGACCCTGCCTTCGCCGAGTTCGCCCGTCCGATTATCGCGATGTGGCGCCTCCCTCTCCCTCAGACTCACACGCGCGACCTTGACGCTGGATGGGCCAGCATTCAACGCAAGACGGCGGCTCTCAAGGCTGTGCGTTCCAAGGTGGACTGAGCCTCGACTCGGCCCTGCTCACTCCACCCGTTTCGCCGTCACAAAGAAATTCTCATCCACCCGCACCTCCTTCGCTACCCCGCGCACCACCACCGTCTGCCACACCTCCGTCGGCGCTAACATCATCTCCCGCCCCGCGGCCATCACCACCCGCACCGGCATATCAAACCCCGCCACCACATTCCCCCACCGATACGACACCGTCGAATCCCTGATCTTATACTCCAACACCGGAATCTTCGTCGTCGTCAAATACTGCCGAAACACCGGCCCAAAGTCCCGTCCCGCCTTCTGATTGATATATGCCTGCACCTGTGCCCCGGTCACGATGCGATGCCGGAACTCCTGATTCATCCCCCGTAAAATCGCGCGCCACGTCGAGTCGTTCCCGATGATCTGCCGCATCATGTGCAACATGTTCGCCCCCTTGTAATACATGTCGCCCGACCCCTCCTCGTGCACCCCATAATGCCCGATCACCGGCCGGTCGTTGGCGACATTCTTCCGTAACCCAATGACATACGCCGCCCCCGCGGGCTTCCCAAACAGACACTCCGTATACAACCCCTCGGAGTAATTCGCGAAACTCTCATGCACCCACATGTCCGCGACATCCTGCGACGTGATACTGTTACCAAACCACTCGTGGGCACTCTCGTGCACGATGATGAAATCCCAGCGTAACCCCCACCCCGTCTGTGACAGATCGCGCCCACGATACCCGTTCTGGTAGTGATTGCCATACGCGATCCCACTTTGATGCTCCATCCCCAGAAACGGCGTCTCGATCAACTTGTACCCATCCTGATACCACGGATACGGGCCGAACCACCCTTCGAAACATTGCAGCATCGATTTGGCTTGCACGAACTGCTTCTTGGCGACGGCTTCATGATATGCCAACGGCCAGAAGTCCAGTGTTAACGTCCCATCTTCACCCGCGTATTCATCGCTGAAGTTCGTGTACTTCCCGATATTGACCGCGACATCGTAATTGTTGATCGGATCCTGCACAAACCATTCATACGTCGCCGTCCCATCCGGATGATGCGTCATACTGCGCAGCCGCCCGTTGGAGACATCCATGAGCGAATCCGGCACCGTGATGGCGATTCGTTGGCTATCTGGCTCGTCCGCTTGCGTGTCCTTATTGGGCCACCAGAGACTCGCGCCGTTCTCCTGACACGCTGTCGCGATCCACGGATGTCCCAAACTGTCGTGCGCCCAGACCACCCCACCATCCCACGGCGCTTTCTTGGCAATATGCGGGCGGCCGTGATAGTATACCGTGACCATCTTCTGGGCGCCCACCGCTTGTGGCGCCACCAACGTCACGAAGAACGCGTTCCCATCACGCCGAAATACCAACCGTTGCCCATCCTGCACCATGCTATCGGCTTCCATGGGCTGTTGCAGATCGATTTGCATCTCCTGGGAAGCACCGGTCACGCGATAGGTAATCCCGTTATAGCCGTGCATGCTGCTATCGGCCGGATTGACCGTCACGTGCAAGTCATAAAACGTGACGTCCCACCACGCCCGCTGTGGCGTATTGGAGCCGCGTAAGGTATCGGCATGGGTGAATGTCGTCGTATCCTGTGCCATACTCGTGGCAAAAGGACACAGGACCAGCCCAATGAACAAGACAAAAGTTCGCATTCGAGATCAGCAGAGAGAGTTCGCGACCCTAATTTACCCTGGACGGCCACAAATCGTCACAATCGACGCACATTCTGCCACGGTGGCGTATCGAAGCGTCGGGCCTGCATCAATCCTGTAAAGTCCCATTTTAAAGGAACTTTCGCGGTTCCAAACAGCTGGAGCGCCCATAAATTCAGCCAAGGATATTTCAGATGCGATTGGGACCCCCTCATGAAGCAACCATCGATACACCTCGAAGCTACACTCCTCGGCGAGTCGAAAGCGATCCGTGCACTCCGCACACAAGTCCGGGCCGCGGCGGCCGCTTCTCTCCCGGTATTGCTCCACGGACCCGCCGGTTCAGGCAAGGAGCTCACCGCGTGGGCGATTCATGCCGCCAGCCAACGCCGTGGTCCGTTCGTGCCGTTCCCCATGAGCCATACAGCCGAGCTGATCCTGCGTGACATGAGCTTGGATACGCCGGAGACCCGAACGCTGCTCCCCGCTGATGCCCACACCTTTGGTGGTGGTACCGTCTTCCTGCACGAAATCGCCCAACTCCAGGCGTCTAGCCAAACTCTGCTGTTGCAGGCCTTCAAAGGCCACTTGTTAGACCACAAACGCAGTGCGGACGATCCCAACCCCGGGATGCGTCTCATCGCCGCGACTAGTAGCACTCCCCAAACGCTGCTCCAGAGCGGTCATTTTCAGGAGCGCCTGCTCCGCCGCCTCAGTGGGATCACGATCGCCGTGCCATCGCTCACCGAACGACGGAAAGACATCCCGACGCTGGCCATCTACTTTCTCTCCCTCCTCCCCTCCGACCAACGTCCGCTTGGCGTGACGGCAGCTGCCATCCGTCGCTTGCAAACATTCGAGTGGCCCGAAAACATCCGAGAGCTCAAACGCGTCATCATCGCCGCCGCGAAGCTGGCGCCAGGCGAGATGTTGGACGAGATGACCATCGAATTCGCCCGGAAAACGGCCGACTGCCGGACCCCGCGCACGCCAGCCCAAGCTCCCGCTAGCGCACCGATCCCCGCGGACGTCCTCGAGCCACCGTCTGCGTCCACGGATGTGGACCAGTTCCTCTCCCAGTCCTATAGAACCGCCAAGGGGACGGTGGCTCGCTGGCTTCGTCCGTCCAATCCAACGCCCCGGTATCCTCGGCTTACCCCTCCCCGTCCCAGGGTGCCGTAGTATGTTCTGAGGATGGAAACGCTCATCGTCCTCATCACCAGCACTATTGTCAGTGGGATCGGTTGGTGGATCGGCGATTTCGTCGGTCTGGGCACGGCGATCGTCCTGAGTCTCGTTGGCACCGCTGTGGGTGTGTATTATGGCCGCAAAATCTTCCGGGAGTATTTTTGAGCATGCCCCGGGGCTACCCCACCCACATCCAGAAAGCGTTCGACGAACTTCGTTTCGGTCATCTCCGGACCCTCAATCTGCGCGAATCGCTCCCGACCGCGAACGACGCCCGGGTGCGTGTGGAAGCGTGGGTCCGCGCCAAACAGATGGAGCGCGCCGGGGAAGTGTTGATCATTACTGGACGCGGCAACAGCAGTCCCGGAGGCGTCTCTGTGGTCCGGCAGTCTGTGCTCGCCTTGTTTCCCTCCCTCCGCCGCCGCAACATTATTACCGGCTGGCAAGAGCATACGGCGGGCTCCTTTGTTGTGGCCCTTGCTCCCCTGACGGCGCTCTTCGAAGCGCCAAAGCGCCGTCGAGAGCGGCAACAGCTGGTTCCGGTCCCCCCAACCCTCGCCGCCCTCGCCCCGGAGACCCGCGTGCTGCTGCAGGATCTTGCGACGGCCTCCCTCGCCGCGTTAGGCGTCCAGGACTTCGAGCGGTTCCTCGAATCCGAGATGCTGGCCAAATTCTCGACCCTCTCCGCCGCTCTGACCGAGAGCGACGACCCTGATACCGCGCTCCAGGCGGCTATCCAGCACGCGCTCGACGAACTCCAGGACAATCAATGACCCGTTTGCTCGCCGCTCCACGCTTTGCCCTCCCGCTTGCTGTGCTCGCGGCCGCCACACGCGCCCAAGCCCAAGCCCCACTCCCCGGCTACACCGCCACTGGTGCCACGCAGGAGCAAGCGCTCGAAGCGAAAACGGCGACCCTCGTCTCCGCGACCCGCGCCTCCGCGATGTCGCACGCCTTCTCGCTCGAACCTCATATGGCGGGGTCACCAGCACAGGCGCGCACGCGCGACCTGTTCGCGGGGTACTTGTGGCAGGATAGTATCCGGTCCGAAGTCCGTACGTACAACATCTATCTGCCGTACCCCACGAGCGTGCACCTGTATCGCGTCTCTCCGAATCCCACGGAGCTTCCGCTTGCCGAAGGACCGCTTGCCGAAGACTCGACGTCATTCAGCTACCCGCAGATCCTCACCTTTAACGGCTACGGCGCCGCGGGGGACGTCACCGGCGAGGTGGTGTATGTGAACTACGGGTTGATCGAGGATTACAAAACGCTCGACTCGCTCGGCATTTCGGTGCGGGGGAAGATCGCGATTGCCCGGTACGGCAAATCCTATCGCGGTATCAAAGCCCGCGAAGCCGAGAAACATGGCGCCATTGGGCTCATGATCTATAGCGACCCCGCCGAAGACGGCTACACCCGTGGCGACGTGTACCCCGAAGGTCCGATGCGCTCCTCGCATGGCGTCCAGCGTGGCAGCGTCTATAACGATAATGGCGACCCCACCACGCCGGATTATCCCAGCCTCCCGGGTGCCAAGCGTATTCCCCTCAGTCAGACCAGTCTCCCGCGCATCCCCGTCATCCCCATCTCGTATGGCAACGCCACCGAGTTGTTACAGGGTGTTCGTGGCGAACACTGGAAGGAGCTGCCGAAGGGGTGGCAAGGCGCCCTCCCGTTTCGCTATCACATTGGCCCCGGCCCTGTCCAAGCGCGTATGATCGTGACGACAGATGCCCAAACCACGCCATACAAAGACATCTGGGACGTCCTCGGCACGATCCGTGGCAGCGAGTTCCCGGATGAGCTCGTGGTCATCGGCGGACATCGCGATGCTTGGGGTCCCGGCGCAACGGACAACGTGAGTGGTACCGTCAGCGTTCTCGAAGCGGCCCACATTATTAGTGACTTGATGAAGCAAGGGTATCGCCCCAAGCGCACGATTGTCTTCGCCTCGTGGGATGCCGAAGAGTGGGGGTGCATGGGCTCCGTCGAGTTCGTCGAGCAAGACTCGGCCCGGCTCTGGAACTCCGGGGTCGCCTACTTCAACCAGGATATGGTCGCGTTCGGACCAGATCTGGGCGCGTCCGGATCTCCGTCGCTGCGTCCGATGTTCCGCGACATCGCCAAACACACGCAAACGCCAGATGGCCACGGGACGGTGTACGAAGCGTGGCGTACCGCCGCGCACCTCGCCGCCGACACGCTGGAGCCCTCGTTCGATGATCCAGGCGGCGGCTCTGATTTCGCTGGCTTCTACAACCACCTCGGCATCCCGATCATGGACTGGGGTTTCAATGGCTCCGAGGGGATCTATCACTCGGCCTACGATTCCTACCACTGGCTGTCCACATTCGGTGACCCCGGCTTCCGGTACCACGCCACCACCGCGCAGATGAGTGCCATGCTGCTGCTCCGTATGGCGGACGCCGACATCCTGCCATACGACTACGTGGAATACGCCAAAGCGATGCGTGTCCTCGCCGATACTACGGCCAAAGCCATCGCGGCGAACAAATGGACCGTCCCAACCACGGAACTCACCGCGGCCATCGCCCGGATGGACAACGCCGCCCATGTCTTCAACGCCGTGCGTGACTCGGCGCTAGCGCACCCCTCCGCCCGGACCACCGCGACGCGCAAACAGGTCAACGCCCTCCTTTTACAAGTCGAGCGCGCGTTCGTCCGACCAACGGGGCTCAAGGACCGGGAGTGGTTCCGCAACGTCATCTACGCCGCCGATAACGACAATGGCTACGCCAATATCGGCTTCCCAACGATCAACGAAGCCGTCCGCGCCGGGGACCAAGCGCGAACGGTTCGGGAAATTGCCGACCTCGCGGCCCGGTTCGACACGGCCACCCGCACCCTCATCAGCGCGGCCCAGAGCTTGCGCTAGATAGACGTCGCTATGGTAGACCTCCCTCCGAAACGCAGAACTCCCAGACTTGCGCTTGGCGAGCGGATCGCCGCCAGCGCGTATGGCGCCAAAGCGGCGTGGCCGTCTGGCTTTTCCTTATATCAACGCGGCACACCAGCTGATGGGATCTTTCTCGTCTTGCATGGCCACGTGGTGCTCCGCAGTCCGCTCAAGGGCGGACGCGGCTTTGTCTCCGCGATCGCGATGTCGGGCGAGACGTTCGGCGCCGAAGGGCTGGCCGTGAACGGGTGCTATGCCACGGACGCGACCGCCGCCGAAGGGGCAGAGACGCTGCACCTCGGGACGACGCAGTTCCGGGCCTTTGTCCGCGAACAGCCCGCCCATGCTCTCGCTTTCATTGGCCAGGTGATGACGGAGCGGATCGCGCTGCTGGATAGGCTCCAGGAGCTAGCCGCCATGAACGTGGAAGAGCGTCTCGCCTCAACGCTGCTGCGCTTGAGTGACGACACGGCCTTTACCCTGGAAGACGGATCGCTCAAATTGGAATCCACCCATCATCGGCTCTTATGCGAGATGGTGGGGGCAACGCGCGAATCGATCGCGCTGGCGTTGAGCCGGATGGTGAGTGCGGGGATCGCGAAGCGTGGCGGGTCTACGTTCGTGATCAGCCCTCGCCGGTTGGCCGAGCGGATTCGGGCAGCCCAGTTCGACGAACAGACCACGGTCGAAGTCGTGCGGGAGCCGTCCTCACAACCCCGGCTGTAACGGCTGTCTATCTCGATCATCCCTGGCGCAGGTCCAATTGAATATGCTGGAAGCCGTGCGCGGGGGGTGCTCCTGTTGCACGGCTTTGGCGATACCCCCCAAACGCTCCGCTATCTAGCGGACGATCTCGCCGCGCACGAGTATGGCGTGCGGGTGCCGCTCCTCCCTGGGCATGGGCGATCGGCCGCGGTCTTCGACAAGACCACACATATCGAATGGATCGCCGCCGCCCGTGCTGAGCTACTAGCGATGCGGGTGCTGTATCCGTGGGTCGCGGTGGTTGGGTTGTCGATGGGGGGTGCGCTGTCCGTCATTCTCGCGGCGGAGTTTCAGGATATCCCTGTTTTGGTGCTCCTCGCCCCTTACCTCGGCATGCCCTGGTACATCCGGGCCACGGTGAGTTGGGCTGGCGTATGGTCCGATATCATCGGACCGATTCATGGGTCGTCGCCCCGGTCAATCCACGATCCGGCGGAACGGGCGAAGAACTTGGCGTATGGTAGTGCGACGGGGCGGACGTTGCGTGAGCTAGCGCGAGTGATGCAACGAGCGCAGCGGGCGTTACCGGACGTGACCGCACGAACACTGCTCATCCAATCCCGCGAGGACAACCGTGTGGCGCCTCAGGTGGCCGAGCGTGCGTTTGCGGCGTTAGGGGCAACTGACAAGCGGCTCCTGTTCACCCAAGGAGCGGGGCACATCATCACGGTCGATTACGGCCGCGACCGTATTTTCGAAGAGATTCGCGCCTGGCTGGGGGGTGGTCCCGGCACCATTCCCCCCGAGCCAGACACGTCGGGCGACAGACAGTCC
>Ga0210398_10007290_pt1 | contig 10063 bp, 7 predicted proteins | sample IncBWC4OmetaG_FD_161047 | JGI IMG/M metagenome (GOLD analysis project Ga0210398, IMG submission 161047) | Forest soil microbial communities from Barre Woods Harvard Forest LTER site, Petersham, Massachusetts, United States - Inc-BW-C-4-O | ecosystem: Environmental > Terrestrial > Soil >...
TTCGACGACATCGAGCCCGATACCGCGGAATTCCTCGACCAGGCGGTCGCCCTGCGTCTGCATTAAGAGAACGGTCAGGCCGCCAACTCGCACCAGATGGGTGTGTGATCTGACGCGCGTTCCTTGCCGCGCGGTGACTTGTCGATATCGCAGCCGATCACCTTGTCCGCCGCGTGCGGCGATAGCAGCAGATGATCGATGCGCAGCCCTTCATCGCGCTGCCAGCGTCCCGCCTGATAATCCCAATACGTGTACTTGTGCGGCTCGCGATGGAAAACGCGGTACGCGTCGATCAGCCCCTGGTGGAGCAAGAAGCGAAACCGCGAACGCGCCTCGATGCGGCATAGCGCGTCGTCGCGAAAGCTGACAGGGTCGTAAACGTCGTCGTCCGTTGGACAGATGTTGTAGTCGCCCGCCATGACGAACGGAATTTCCCTGCTCAGCAGGTTGCCGGCACGCGCGCCGAGCCGGTCCATCCAGGCGAGTTTGTAGCCGAATTTCGCCGCATCGCCGCTGGGGTTGCCGTTGGGCAGATAGATCGTCGCGACGCGGACCTCCGCATCCGCCGGCCCGAACGTCGCTTCGAGGTAGCGCGCATGGTCGTCGCCATCATCGCCCGGCAGCCCGAAGACGATATCGCGCGCCGGCTCCTTCGACAGCAACGCCACGCCGTTATAGGCACGCTGCCCGAGCGCCTCGACCTTGTAGCCAAGAGCGGCCACTTCGAGCTGTGGGAAGTCGGCCGCGAGGCACTTGATCTCCTGCAGGCACAACACATCGGGTTGCGCGTTTTTCAGGAAATCCAACAGATGCGGCAGCCGGACCTTGACCGAGTTGACATTCCAGCTGGCGATTTTCATGCCGGTCTTCCTTTGGTGCCATCGTGAGAAGCCTGGAGAGTGACGCGGCAATCTCACGCTCCGCGGGCCAGGGCCGGATGAGATTGCTTCGCCGCGTCTGCAATGACAATCGAGGATCGCGTGGACGGCGCGCCGTCGGTCCGTGCGTCGCTTTAACAGAAGGCAGTCTCGGTTGATCTCGCAAGCCGGCCGTTACTGAAATATACTCTTGCAACTGAGTTTTACGCTGCGAATCGCTGCGGACGGCCAAGTATGCGTGACAACATCCTCATGTTCGATTCTGGTCTTGGTGGTCTGAGCGTCTTTCACGCCGTGCGGGAAGCACGGCCACAATCGGACTACATGTATGTCGCCGATGATGCGGCGTTTCCCTACGGCCCGCTCGATGAAGATGTTCTGGTCGCGCGGGTGTCGCAGGTGATGACGCATCTCATCAAAAAATTCGCGCCAGACCTCGTGGTCATTCCCTGCAACACGGCGTCGACGATCGTCCTTCCCCAGTTGCGCGGCAAGTTCGCCGTGCCGTTTGTCGGCATCGTGCCCGCGATCAAACCGGCCTGTGCCGCCTCGGTGACGCGGCGAGTCTCCGTCCTTGCCACGGAGGGAACGGTGGCGCGCGACTACACGCGCGATCTCATCCGCGACTTCGCGGGCGATTGCAAGGTGACGCTCGTCGGATCGAAAAACCTCGCCGCTTACGCGGAGGCCGAGCTCGCCGGGGAGCCGGCGACCGACAAGCAAATCCTTGACGAAATCTCTCCGTGCTTTGTCGATGACCGACGGCGCACCGATACGGTCGTGCTCGGGTGCACGCATTACCCGTTGATCATCGATCGCCTGCAGAAACTTTCGCCCTGGGCGGTGACCTTTGTCGATCCGGCGCCCGCCATAGCACGGCGGGTGATGGAGCTCTTAGGCCCTCCCGTTCTCCCGGAGCGAAGGGGTATAGCGCGCGCGGTTTTCACCTCAGGCCGCGCGCCGGTCGCGGCGATGGGCCGCTTTGGCATCGCGATCGGGTAACAACGAAATCAGGACTTGTTGAAGCGCCGCGGCGAGTTTCACCGCGTGTTGACGGTCCGTTAAGCGACCGAGAAGGAATTGCCGCAGCCGCAGGATGAGGCGGCGTTCGGGTTGTTGATGCGGAACGCGGCGCCCATTAGGTCCTCGGTGAAATCGACTTCGGCGCCGGCAAGGAGGTCGAGCGAGATTTCGTCGACCACGACGCCGACTCCATCGCGCTCGAAGACGCGGTCATCGGGGTTGGTCTGGTCGTCGAAGCTCAGCCCGTATTGAAAGCCGGAGCAGCCGCCACCCGACACCGCGATGCGCAGATTGGCGTCGCCGACCTGTTCCTGGTCGCGCAGAAAGGCGATGCGCTTGGCCGCGCTCGCAGTCAGCGTGATGCCACGCTCGCCGACGTTGCTGATTGCGTCACTCATGGGCCGTGAACTCGATTTGCTGGCGGGTCGCCGCTTTATGTAATCTCTCCTTGGCGATCATGCCAGTGTGGCATCGCTTGAACGGGGCGAACGGCAGCGAGGGATGGGGGCAATGGACCTTGTCAAAGGACGAGTCCATTTGGGGCCGATGACCCGTGATTTCTGGTTTCGGCCGGACACGTCCGACGGCCCGATGCTGCAGCAGATCTTCGTCCAGAACGAATACAATTTTGACCATCTCGCGCGCTATCCCGAGCTGAAGGACTACTACGACCGCAAGTCGGCGCAAGGAAAGCGCGGGCTTATCGTCGATGGCGGCGCCAATATCGGCGCGTCGGCGGTGGCTTTCGCGCTGGGCTGGTCGGGGTCGCGGGTCACCGCGATCGAGCCGGATAAGGGAAATTTCAAGCTGCTGACGAGCAATACCGGCGGTCTATCGATCACCTGCGTTCACGGCGCGTTGGCGGCCTCACCGGGCAAGGCGAAGGTTGTCGATATCGGTCATGGCGAATGGGCCTACCAGACACAGCGCGTGACTGACGCGGAGGCGGAGGACGACTCCGTTCCCTACATCACGATCGACGAGATTTTCCGTAACAACGCGAAGCGCTGCTTTCCGTTTATCGTGAAGATCGACATCGAGGGCGCCGAGGCCGATGTCTTTTCCGCCAATACCGATTGGATTGCCGCCACCCCGTTGATCGTCGTTGAGCCGCACGACTGGCTGATGCCGAAAGCCGGCACGTCACGGGCATTTCTGCGCTGCCTTGCCGAGCACGACCGCGATTTCCTGATCTGTGGCGAGAATATCTGCTCGATCTCCAACCAGCTGACGACGCTGTAATCTCAGGAGACGTCCCGCCAAGCCTATCGCGCGCGAGGCGCCCGGCGGTATATGTAACCGGCGATGGCCGATCATACTGCCTTGCAGACGCGAACCGTGGAGAGGGCGCCGGAAGACCGGCTGGCGCTGCTGCGGGCGCTCGAGAAGAAGGTGCTGTGGCTCTCCACCTGGATGATCCACAACGCCAACCATCTGCGGCCGAGCCGCGACGGCCTCAAGGTCGGCGGCCACCAGGCGTCGAGTTCCTCCGTCGCCACCTTGATGACCGCGCTCTACTTCGACGTGGTGCGGCCGCAGGATCGGGTCGCGGTGAAGCCGCACGCCGCGCCAATCTTCCACGCGTTGCAATATCTGATGGGCCACCAGACGCGCGACAAGCTCGAGCGCTTTCGAGCGCTTGGCGGCGCTCAGGCCTATCCGTCGCGCACCAAGGACGGCGATCATATCGTCGATTTCTCGACCGGCTCGGTCGGACTTGGCGTCGGGGTGACGCTGTTCGCCTCACTGGTGCAGGATTATGTGCGGCTGCACGGCATGGCGCCCGAAGGCCGCGAGCCCGGGCGCATGATCGCGCTCGCGGGCGATGCCGAGCTCGATGAAGGCAACATCTTCGAGGCGCTGCTCGAAGGCTGGAAGCACGATGTCCGCAATCTGTGGTGGGTGATCGACTACAACCGCCAGAGCCTCGACGCGGTGGTATCGGACCGGCTGTTCGGACGGATCGACGCGCTGTTCGAGCTGGTCGGCTGGCGGGTCGTGACCCTCAAATACGGCCGCAAGCTCGAAGCGGCCTTCGCCCGGCCCGATGGCACGCATCTGCGCGAATGGATCGATGCCTGCCCGAACTCGCTCTATTCGGCGCTCGTCTACAAAGGCGGGGAGGGATGGCGCGAGCATCTGATGCGCGACCTCAACCGCTATCCCGGCATTCGCGCGATCCTCGACGAGCATGACGACGACCAGCTGCAGGCGCTGATGACCAATCTCGCCGGTCATGACATGGAGTCGGTGCTCGACGCGTTTCACAGCATCACCGACGATCGTCCGACTTGCTTCATCGCCTACACGATCAAGGGCTACGGCCTGCCGCTCGCCGGCCACAAGGACAACCATGCCGGGCTGATGAATCCGGATCAGATGGCCGTGTTTCAGAAAAGGATGGGGGTGCTGGCCGGCGAGGAATGGGAGCCGTTCGCCGGCCTCGATCTCCCGGCCGAGGCGCTCAGCGCTTTTTTGCGGTCGGCGCCACTGGCGGACAGTGCGACCCGGCGGATCGAAAGCGCGCGCATCGCGGTTCCCGACGACATTCCGCCGCCGCGCGCCAAGCGGCAATCGACGCAGGAGGCATTCGGCCGCATCCTCGGCGGTATCGCGGCCAGCGACAGCGAACTGGCCAAACGAATCGTCACCACGTCGCCCGATGTCACCGTCTCGACGAATCTCGGCGGCTGGGTCAACCGCCGGGGAATTTTCGATCGCACCGAGCGCCAGGACATATTCCGCGAGGAGAATGTCGTTTCGGCGCAGCGCTGGGTCATGTCGCCGGGCGGACAGCACATCGAGCTCGGCATCGCCGAGCATAATCTCTTCCTGCAGTTGGCCGCGCTCGGCTTGGCCGGGCCGCTCTTCGGCGGCCGGCTGCTGCCGATCGGCACGCTCTACGACCCGTTCATCAAACGCGGCCTCGACGCGCTCAACTACGCGCTCTACCAGAGTGCACGCTTCATCCTAGTCGCGACCCCCTCGGGCATCACGCTGGCGCCGGAAGGCGGCGCGCACCAGTCGGTCGCCGAGCCGTTGATTGGCCTAGCGCAACCCGGCTTGCTGTCGTTTGAGCCGGCCTTCGCCGATGAGCTGGCGATTCTGCTGTGTTGGGCATTTGCCGAGATCCAGGAAGACGATGGCGAATCCGTGTATTTCCGCCTTTCGACGCGCGTGATCGAACAGCTCGACCGCAAGATCGATTCGACGCTGGCGGCGGGTATTGTCGGCGGCGGCTACTGGCTGCGCGAGCCCGGCGACGATTGCCCGTTGGCGATCGCTTATTGTGGCGCCGTAGCGCCTGAGGCGATTGCCGCGCTCGAGGCCCTGCGCGAAGACCTTCCGAACGCCGGGCTGCTCGCCGTCACCTCGCCCGACCGTTTGCACCGCGATTGGCGGGCGACGGCGACTGAGGGCAAAGCAGGGCTTGCCGCGCGATTGCTTGCCCGGCTGCGGCCCGACGCGGCGATCGTCACCGTATCCGACAGCCACCCGGCGACACTGTCGTGGCTCGGCAGTGTCGCCCGGCATGGGGTGGTTCCGTTAGGCGTCGATCATTTCGGTCAATCGGGCGATTTGCCTGATCTCTATCGTTCGTACGGTATCGACCAAGAGGCGATTTTGGACGCCGCCGCAAGGGCCTGCCTGCGCGACCTTTCGTCAGCGAAAATCCCTTAACCTATTCAAGTTTACGATGTTAGGATGCTTCGCGAGGTGCGTCGCGGTTGGGCACCTGGCTGTGTTTGCAGCAAGGAAACCATCAACCTGACGTTGTTTCAACATGTTACAGCCTTCTTCTCCCCGGACCCAGCGCGGATGTTTCAAATATAATCAAATCCGCTTGGTCGACGATAACCGGAGCGATATACCCTTTCGAGCCGAACGATAAAGCGGACTTACTCACGCAAACGTGGTGACTGTAGGCTTATGGATCGCGACGACGACGTTGAGCATTTGTTTTCGTGGCTGCAGACGCCGGATCTCCGCTATCGGGAGTTTGCCGGTGCTCGCGAAATTACTGATTCGGTGGTGATCTTTCAGCAGCAGCGGGCAAGCAACACTCCAGTGCCGCAGGACGAGCCGGTCGGCGCGCCGCGCCACGATACGCAGCTCAACGAAGAATACCCCGAGGACCAATTTCCCGATCAGGGCGAGACGCGGATCGAAGTACTGTCCGAAGCGCCGCACGCGACGCGCGAGAGCCCCCCGGTCGTGATACACGAAGAACCGTCACCGGTGACGGTTCGCGAGGATGCGAGGGGCGCAGGACGCGGGCCGCTCATCATCGCTCCGGAGCAGACGAGCGCTGATGGCGGGCAGCAGGCGCCGCCGGCTGCGGGCGGGGGGCTGCTGGGCGGCGCGTATCGCGAGAATGACGCGCCCGAGCATGGCGCGCGCGGTAGCGAACCGCAGCCATCGCCAGCGCAAGATAGCGAGCAGCGCGGTACGCGCTCGCTCGACGCGGTATTCGGGCGTCTCGCCGAGGTTCGCGGTCGCCTTCCCGACCCTCGCGAGCGTCCGCGCAACGTTCCTGGGGGCGGGTCTTCATCGGGCCGTCCGCGCTAGACATGTTGGTCAGGTGAGTGAGGAGCAGGCATAGCAGGACGGACGGTATGAAAATGGGGGAACACAAAGCGCCGTGGCAAGGTCGCTGGGTAGACGCGCTCGGATCGTCGGGCCGGACTTTTGGGGTGGGGTGCTAGCCTTGGGGGAGAAAAACTAACGATGCTCGGACAACTGAGGCGCATCGGCGAATCGGAGCTGGCCGGCCAAAGTCTAGTTTTGGCGGTGCTCACCGTCATTGGCGTCTTCTTCCTTGGCATTGTCGTGATCACCCCGCTCGACCTGGTCTCGCAGGCCTTGTTCGCGGTGCTGACCATCCTTGCGATGCTGGTGATCCGCGGTCAGCCGTCACGTGGCGTGACTCTGATCCTCATCACATTGTCGATCGCGGTCTCAACCCGCTACATCTGGTGGCGGGTCACCGAGACGCTGCAATTTCCCTCGCAAATCGAGGCGTTTCTCGGGATCGGTCTGATCCTCGCCGAGCTTTACGCCTGGCTGGTGCTGGTTCTCGGTTACATCCAGACGGCCTGGCCGCTGCATAGGCCCCCGGTCGCGTTGCCGGAGGACATCGCCGAGTGGCCGACCGTCGATCTGTTCATCCCGACCTACAACGAGCCGCTGTCGGTGGTGCAGAACACCGTGCTCGGGGCCCTGTCGATCGACTATCCGCTCGACAAGCTCAAGATTTACATTCTCGATGACGGCAGGCGCGAGGAGTTTCGCGAGTTCGCCGAGGCGTGCGGCGTCGGCTACATCACCCGCGACAACAACCTCCACGCCAAGGCCGGCAACCTCAATCACGCGCTGGCGGTGACGGACGGCGATCTGCTCGCGTTGTTCGACAGCGATCATGTGCCGACCCGTGCGTTCTTGCAGCTGACGATCGGGTGGTTCCTGCGCGATCAGCGGTTGGCGCTGGTGCAGACCCCGCATCATTTTTATTCGCCCGATCCGTTCGAGCGGAACCTGCGCGCCGGCACGACGGTGCCGAATGAGGGGCAGCTGTTCTACGGGTTGATCCAAGACGGCAACGACCTGTGGAACGCGGCGTTTTTCTGCGGCTCGTGCGCGGTGATCCGCCGCGAGGCCGTCGAAGGGATCGGCGGCTTCGCCATCCAGACGGTGACCGAGGACGCGCACACCGCGCTGCGTCTGCATCGCGCGGGCTGGAACTCGGCCTATTTGCGTTTGCCGCTCGCGGCCGGGCTTGCGACCGAGCGGCTTGCCATCCATGTCGGCCAACGCATGCGCTGGGCGCGTGGGATGACGCAGATCTTCCGTGTCGACAATCCGCTGCTCGGCCGCGGTCTCGGTATCGGCCAGCGCGTCTGCTACCTGAACGCGATGCTGCATTTCTTCTTCGGCCTGCCGCGTTTTGTGTTCCTCACCGCGCCGCTGTGCTTTCTGATGTTCAGGCTGAACATCATCGCGGCGAGCGGCTTGATGGTGATCGTCTATGCGGCGCCGCATCTGATCCATTCGACAGTGACCAACTCGCGCCTGCAGTCGCGTTATCGCCACTCGTTCTGGGGCGAAATCTACGAAAGCGTGCTCGCCCTATACATCTTGCGACCGACGCTCGCGACGCTGATCAACCCGAAACGCGGCAAGTTCAACGTCACGGAAAAGGGCGGTTTGCTGCCGCGCGACTATTTCGACTACAAGATCGTTCGGCCGCATCTGATCATCATGGGACTGCTTATTGTGTCCCTGGTTATCGGCGTCGCCCGTTGGATCCTCAGCGACTTCATCGATAGCGAAGTGCTGATGCTCAATGTGGCTTGGGCGGTCTTCAATCTGCTGACGATCGGCGCCGCTATCGCGGTGGGCCGGGAAACCCGCCAATTGCGCAGTTCGGTGCGCCTTGGGCTCGAGATGCCTGGGGTGATCACGCTGCCCACCGGGCAGTCGCTGGTGAGCCGGTCGCGCAATCTGTCGACGACGGGCGGTATGTTTGTGGCGCCGCGCCCAACCGACGTTGAGCCCGGCGATATTGTTCAGATCGAGCTGCCAGTAGGGGATCGCACGGCGGTATTGCCGGCGCGGATCGTGGCATGGGATGAGGAGGTTCTGCGCGTGGCCTTCGAGCAACTAACGCTGCGCCAGCAGCGCGACCTGGTTCGAGTGGTGCTGTGTCGTGCCGATGCCTGGCTCGATTGGGAAGAGCACCCAGTCGACCGGCCGCTGCGCTCGGTCCGCGAAATTCTGAGCAGCATCGGCGGCTTGTTCGTGTCGCATAATTTCCGCGCTGCGGCGCCGGCCGAAACCCGCCAGCGTCAGCGCGAACGCGTCTCGGGCCTGTTGCTCGCGGTCGGATTGGGCTGCAGCGCGCTCCTGCTGGGCGGTCCTGTTTTGGCGCAGACGAATGCGCCGCCAAGCAACTCGCCCGGATCGAGCGCACCGCCGACCATGGGCGTCGGGCCGAGCGGAGCGGGTCCGCTGACCGGCGGAGCGGCCCCGCCGCCGCAAGGATCGCAAGTGCCGTTACCGGGGCCGGCGGTCGCGCAGCCCGGGCCGGTTGGAACCGCGCCGGCCAGCACGACGCCGAGCACCAACCCGGGCCTTCCTGGGCCCGCAGCGACGCCGGCGGCGTCGAATGGCGCCGGCCTCGGAAGCACGCGAACCCAAGAGCTCTCGCTGCGAGACCTGGGCGCCAATTCGCCGATCCGCCTGATCGGCGTGCAGGGCGAGGGCAGTTTGCCCTTTACGGTGCGTCGCGATGAGACGGTCACCAGCGGCAAGATCAACCTGACCTTCGCCTATTCACCAGCGCTGATCCCTGAGCTGAGCCATCTGACGGTACTGCTCAACGGCGAGGTCGTCGGCAACATCCCGCTGCCGAAAGATCAATCCTCCGGCGATACCGCCGAGCTGCCGATCAACCCGGTGCTGATCCAGCAGGATAATCGCATCCTCTTCCGCTTCATCGGGCATTACACGCTCGGCTGCGAAGACCCGTTGCATTCGAGCTTGTGGCTGGTGCTGAGCAACAACACAAAGATCACCACACAGCTGCAAAAACTGCTGTTACCGAACGATCTCTCGCAGCTCCCGGCGCCGTTCTACGATTCAAAGGATATGCAGGGGCTGAACCTGCCATTCGTCATGGCGTCGAAGGTCTCGACCTCGACCTTGCAGTCCGCGGGCATCGTCGCGTCGTGGTTCGGCGCGCTTGCCTCGTACAAAGGCGCAACCTTCCCAACCAGCCTCGACACCATCCCCAACGGCAACGCGGTGCTTTTCGCGACAAATGCAGAAAAGCCGGCGGGTATTACGTTGCCCGACATCACCGGGCCGACGGTCGCCGTGGTGGCCAACCCGAATAATCCCGAGACCAAGCTGCTGTTGGTCCTCGGGCGCAATCCCGACGACCTGCGCGCCGCCGCGGAGACTCTGACGCTCGGCTCGCGGGCGCTGAGCGGCCCGACCCAGACCGTTGGCGCGCCTGAGATTCCCGCGCGCAAGGCTATGACGCGCCGCGCTGGGTGCCGATCGACCGGCCGGTGCGCTTTGGCGAGCTGGTGCAGCCGACCGACTTGCAGGGCAATGGGCTGGTGCCGGGCCTGTTGACGCTGAATTTCCGGACCGCGCCC
>Ga0210398_10007291_pt1 | contig 10063 bp, 6 predicted proteins | sample IncBWC4OmetaG_FD_161047 | JGI IMG/M metagenome (GOLD analysis project Ga0210398, IMG submission 161047) | Forest soil microbial communities from Barre Woods Harvard Forest LTER site, Petersham, Massachusetts, United States - Inc-BW-C-4-O | ecosystem: Environmental > Terrestrial > Soil >...
TACCCGGTCGGCGGGGACGCTGAATACGGAGCCCTTAAAAACCACCTTCGACGAGAGAACTTGAAGCCTGCCTTTGCGCTTGGTATCGCGCGGCTTTGCAGGCAGAACGGATTTGGAAAGTTTGGCGGATTTCTTCTTGGCTGACATACAAACAATATAAGGCAGGGTGGTTTGCGATTTTCAGGCGGGGGTTCGAATCAGTTTGCCCAAAGTGGCTGAAACTCGTTGCTGCCATGCTGGAGGAGCCATCGAATCCGGCGATCTGCTATCCTGCCCGCCGTGCCTAATCAAACGCATTCGGATAGATTGCCGACGATCAGCATCGTCGGGCTGGGTAACCTCGGCACCGTGCTGGCCTCCACTCTGTCGGCCGCGGGATACAGGGTGAAGGTTGTTGTCGTGCGCAAGAAGAGCCGCACGAGCGCTGCGGTCAAAGCCTTTTCACGGAAGTTGAAATCGCACCTGGCGGAGTTGGGCACAGATGTATTCGATACAGAGGTGGTTTGGATTACCGTTCCTGACGACGCGATCGCAAGCGTGGCGCGAACCCTGGGGCGATCGCAGGATTGGAAAGGCAAAGTGGCATTTCATTCCAGCGGAGCGTTGACCAGCGATGAGCTTGCGCCCTTGCGCGATCGCGGAGCGCAGGTGGCGTCGGTGCATCCCATGATGACCTTCGTTCGCGGAGCGGTGCCGCAAATGGCAGGAGTCGCCTTCGCGGTGGAAGGTGATGCGGTCGCAGTGCGCGTAGCCAAGTCGATTGTGGAACGGCTGGGCGGAGATGCGTTCTCGATCAGGAAAGAGAACAAGGTGCTGTATCACGTCTTTGGCAGCTTCGCCTCGCCGCTTGTCATCGCATTGATGGTTTCGCTTGAGGAAGTGGCTTTGGCGGCCGGTGTCCGCAAACAAGACATCAAGCCCATCATGGTGCCTCTGCTGTGGCAAACCTTGCATAACTATCTGAAGAATGATGCGGCTTCGGCATTCAGTGGGCCCTTGGTTCGCGGAGATGTGGCGACCGTGCGGAAGCATCTTGCTGAACTAAAGAAATTGCCGCAGGCAAGAAATGTTTACCTTGCCTTGGCCAGAGCTGCGATCAAGAACTTACCAGTGAAGAACCAAAAGCAACTGGCTAAGGAACTGGGGAGGTAACCAGCTAACGTCAGCGGCCACAAAGCAATTGAATTGGGGACATAGCTGCTCCACAATGGCTTACCGAGGTGGCGTATGGCTGAAACTTCTGCCGTTCCTGGAGCAGGGGATATTCGGGAAGGCGATCAGGAAGTCAGCCTGGATTTCGCTGCGCTTACTAAATACGGGGCCGTCTCGGCAGCGCTTGCGTATGCCACCGGAATGCTCACCATCAATATCTATCTCCATGAGTTAGGGATTACCGACTTCTCGTTTGCCAAGCCAAAGCTGATTCTCACCGGCGTACTGGTGCTGATGACGTTTCTGCTACTGGCGCTCCTGCCTGTTTTTATTGCCATACGGATGGCCGAGGATGTGCGACCGGTTCGGCCTCACTCCCGGAAAATGTTGTTCTGGCTTTTTCTTCCCCTAGTGGCCCTGTTTGGCGCTTCTGCGGCCTTGTGCTTCGGACAGAAGATCGGATTGGGGCAGGTCGCGGTTTGGGGAGTGTGGGAGCTGCTGGGCACGCGTAACGTAGCTAAGGAGAGTCTGGCCAGCCTCATCATCGCCGCCGAAGTTTACGTTCCCATTTGCGTCGCAGCGGTGTCGGCGTATGCCGCGACCCTGCTTTTCAAGCGGGCAAAATCGACGCCAGACACGCATCAGTCGGTTCCGGCTCGAATCTACTATCCAATCGTGGTGTCCCTGGCGGTAGTTGCGGTGGTTGGCTATATTTACGCTTTCTCGTTGACCTTCTATGCTGCAATCCCACCAGCATTTGGAGGCGGCAAACCCTACTTCGAAAGTTTCTTGATTACAAATGACGGTATATGCCCATTACTACAGCTTGGAATTTCGTTCGGAGAGCCGAATATCACGGAAGCCCTGCCTGTCTTGCACGAATCCGACAATCTGGTTGCTGTTTGGCTAAAGAGTAAGAAGTCGGCGGATCCGAACAGCCCAAGCGAAACGGCAGGAGGGCATCGGGTTCCTATTGTGGTGCAGCTGGACAAAACGCTTATCACAGGTATCGTGGCTGCTTCTGCTCCACCGACGACACCACAGCTGAACGATCCTCAAGCGTGTATCACCAGTTCCGCTTCCGGCGTGGCAAAAGACAAATAGGCGGATCGAGCGTCACGCCGTTTTCGACAGCAGCGAGCAAGCGCTACCAGCTGGTAAACAAATGCCCCATCTTCTCTTTTTTGGTTCGCAGGTAGGCTTCGGAGTGCTCGTAAGCCTCGACCTGGGCGGAGACACGCTCCACCACCTTGATTCCGGCATTCTCCAAGGCGGCGACCTTGTCGGGATTATTGGAGATGAGGCGGACTTCCTTGACGCCTAGCTGGCGCAGCATCTCGGCCGGAAGCTTGTACTGGCGATAATCGTTATCGTAGCCGAGCTCGTTGTTGGCTTCGACCGTATCGAGGCCATTGTCCTGTAGCTCATAAGCCTGCAATTTAGCCATCAGCCCAATGCCTCGGCCCTCTTGCTGCTCATAGATAAGAATGCCCGCGCCAGCTTCGGTAATCAGGGAGAGCGCCAGCTCAAGCTGCTGCCGGCAATCACAGCGCATGGAGTGAAAGACATCTCCGGTGAGGCATTGCGAGTGAATGCGAACCAGCGGAGCAGAGGTGTGAATGTCGCCCATGACGAGAGCGATTGCGGCCTCTTTTTGGGCCTGGGTTTTGCTGCGGCCATTGCCGGCAGATGGCGAGCCGCCATTGGGAGGTCTTTCCAGCTCTTCTTCAAACCCGTAGATCCGGAACTGCCCCCAGCGGGTGGGGAAGTTGGCCTCGGCTACCTTTTTGACTAAGGAATGGGTCACGCTACGATTATAAGCTGCTGTCAGGTTCGGAGATGTTCAGCCGTCACAGACTATGCGTGCGAGCGGCACAGACTGTTTTGGCCAAGAGAGAAAAAACGGGCGGCCGTTGCGGGCCGCCCAAGATGCAAGTTGATTCGCTGTTAATTGTTAGCGCCCATGTCCTCCGCCGCCGGAATGCCCTCCACCACCACCTCCGTGTGAGCCACCACCGCCGCCTGAGGCGTGATATCCACTGCTAGAGCTCCCAGAGGAGCGCGGCGCCGAGTAAGACCGGCCCGAGTACATTGGGCTGGAGCTATAGCTGCGGCTGGCCGAATAGCTCGGCGACGAGCCATAGGAGCGACCTGAGCCGTAACTCGAACTCGGATAAGAACTACGGCTTCCCGCTCCGTAGCTGGAGCTTGGGTAGGAGCGGCTGCTCGCACCGTAGCTGCTACTACCGCGGGCTCCGTAGGACGACGAAGATCCGGAGTAGGCTGGAGCGGCGTGATACGAATAGCTGGAAGGCGGTCGAGGAGCCGACATTGCCGAACGCTGACTCGACGAGCTGCTGCTGTGCGATCCGCTGTTCGACGGAGCCGCTTGATGCGATTGCGGCGTTGCCGAAGAATGAGCCGGCGGAGACGACTGCGACTGTGATGCCGACCTATTCGCACCGTAGTGCTGGTTGTTGGCTGCGGCAGAATTGCTTTGCGCCACGCTGCCGGTTGTATGGTTATTAGCCGTGCTGCCGTTCGAGTGCGCGAAACTGTCGTTGCTGGCCGGGGGGCGCGGTACATTGTGGGCTGACGATCCCTGGGCGCTGCTCGCCGAAGAGTTCAGACCATGGTTGGTCGTGGCCGCTCCGCCAGCCGAAGGCGGACGCGGTACATAGTGTCCACCGGCAGGATTACTCGGAGTGGTGGCGCGGGCCATTTGGCTGTTGCCTGCAGACTGCGAGTGCGAAGCACCTTGCGTCGCGCCTGCGTTTGCCGTAGTTCCATGCGAAGCTCCCGCACTAGTCGCGCCATGATTTGTCGCAGGCGCGCTGTTGGCGTGAGCCGTAGAAGTCTCGTTGCCCGAGAACTTTGCTGGTCCGGCCGGCGGCCGGGCATTGGTGACCACGCTGCGGCTGTTTGCCGAAGCCGGCGGAACACCAGTCGTGCGCGGCGTTTGTCCACCCAGAACGGATGACTTGGTTGGGCTGACGTTGGCCGTGCTCATGACCTGACCTTTGCCAATCGCGGAGGCCGGCACTGCTCCTCCAACCTTGTTGACAGCTGCTCCGGTAGTGAAGGCTGACTTGGGTGCCGAAGTCACGCCATTTCTCCTCACCGCATCCGTGTTACGGACATTGCCCAGATTGTTGTGGTAGTAGTTGTTCGTAACATTGTTGATGTTGTTAATGCGCGTATTTGTAATGTTGACGTTGCGGAAGTAGGCATTGCTGACATAGCCGCCACCGCGGTACCAGCCACCGTGTCCCCAGCCGCAATAACGCGGATAGTACGGTTGACCCCAGCCCAGCGGGTACCAGCCGAATCCGATGCCGACGCCAAAGCCCCAGCCTCCACCGAAGCCAAAGCCGATGCCGAATCCGGGTCCGCCAATCCAGCCGACGAGCGCCGGAGCGTAATAGGGATTCCAGTAGCCGCCATAAGGACCAGGCGCCCATCCCCAACCGCCGCCGTAAGACACCCAGCGGCCATAGTGGAAGGGAGCAAATCCCCACGGAGCGTCATCAACCCACGTCCAGCCCCAGGGAGCAATCCACGCCCAGTGGCCAAAGCGGTATGGTGCCCATCCCGCCGGCACGGAACTAGGGACCCATACGGAGCCGTAGTTCGGAGCCTGTACCCAGTTGCCGTAGGCGTCAAGGTCCTGATAGCCAATTACGCCAGGCGAAACGTAGCGCGCCGAGACCGAGTCTTGCAACCTCTTGTCGCGCACCTGAGCCCAATCCTCGAAACCATCACGGGCAGGAGCGGCGTAGGCCGTATGCTGCAGCGAATTGTCGCCACGGAAACGAACCTGCATGTCGGAGTTCACGCGAACTGCCGCACCTTTGCCGGTCGCCTGGCCGTATCCGCTGCGAACTGTTACCCAGCTCTCATCCTGATTGGGATATACGTCGAAACGGTAGACACCCGTCTTCATGACAGTGAAGGCATAGTTCGGGGTATCGATCTCATAGACCTCGCCTGGTTCCAGATGGCGCACTGTCAGGCTCACGGTGCCCTGATCCAATTCGACCTGGACAGTTTGGTCGCTCACGTTGGTCAACGTCACGCTGGTCTCTGAGTTCATGCGCAGGAAGCCGTCGCCGACGTTCAACTCGGCACGGGAATCCTTGTCGGTCCAGACGCGGTCAGCGGTGGTGAGCGGGCGATTCATGTCGGCCGCGACCCAGTCATTCACTCCGCCCGGCTGCATCGATACCTGGCCCGTCATGTACTGTACGCGGGCTACTCGACCCGGAGGGTCCTGCTGTTGAGGCTGTTGGGCGCCCTGTCCAGGGTATCCCTGTTGCGCCTGGGGCATACCCTGTCCAGGGTCGCCCTGTTGAACGGGAACATTAGCCTGTGGCGGAGCACCGTCTTGATCTTGCGCAAAGACCGATACTGCCAGCACGCTAACTAACAGCAGCGCTGCGAACATGCATCCAAACCGCCGCCGTGATCTCATTTTGAATCTCCTATCGCCTCAACCCTGCAACGCTTAAAGGAGGCGAACTTCCTGCTAACGCAGCACGCAATCACCTTCGTGTCTGTCATATCTGTAAACCCAAGAGTTGACGAGGTGTTTCGCGCGTTGTTTTTATATAGATGCAGGCCAAAATTACATGGAGGCCGCGGCAAAAGCCCTTTGGTAGGCCGCGCAAGGGCGGCTTTGAGGGTCGGGATATAATTCTTGGCCGCACCCGTTATGTCCAAACCAGAAAGGCGCTCCATGAAGGCCCGGCTCAACTCGTATCGTTTCACTTTACTATGTACTACGGTTCTGCTGGCGGTTTTCGCTCTTGCCCAGGGACCCAGTCTGTCTGCCCCGCCCGCGACGCCGCGGCATCCGGTGACCGACACTTATCAGGGCGTCAAGATAGTAGATGATTATCGTTGGCTGGAGGATTGGAATGATCCTGCCGTCAAACAATGGAGCGCGGCGGAAAACGCCCGTACCCGAGAATATCTCGATCATCTGCCAGAGCGGGCGGCAATCAAGCAACGATTGCACCAACTGATAACAGCCGGCTCGGGACAATATTTCGACGTCAGAGAGCGCGGCGGAGTTCTGCTTGCGATGAAAATGCAGCCTCCGAAGCAACAGGCATTCCTGGTAACGCTAACCTCGCCTGACCGGCCCGAAGCGGAGAGAATTGTGGTTGATCCTAATGCCATCGGGAAGAGTGGGTTGGTCGCCATCGACTTCTACGTACCATCGCTGGACGGAAAGCTGGTAGCGGTTTCACTCTCAGAAGGTGGGTCTGAAGACGGCACGGCCCATGTTTTTGAAGTCGCAACCGGGAAAGAACTAGCGGATTCCGTTCCGCGGGTGAACTTCGCCACGGGCGGAGGCAGTATCGAATGGAACAAAGACGGCACTGGGTTCTACTACACGCGCTATCCGCAGGGAAACGAACGTCCAGCAGACGACGCAAACTTCTACCAGCAAGTTTACTTTCATAAGCTGGGCACCAAAAGCGGCGGGGATACCTACGTCATCGGCAAGGATTTTCCTCGCATAGCTGAAGTCCAGTTGCACGCCAGCGATGACGGGCTGTGGCTGCTGGCATCGGTGGCGAACGGCGACGGCGGCGAGTTCGCGCACTACCTGATGAATTCATCCGGTCAGTGGATACAGGTCACGCACTTTGAAGACGCCATCGTCTCGGCCAAGCTGGGAACAAACGGCGACGCAGCCTTGTACCTGCTCTCGCGCAAAGATGCGCCCCGAGGCAAGGTGTTGCGGTTGCCGCTTGCCGATGTGGCGCTGTCGAAAGCCCTGCTCATCGTCCCGCAAAGTTCGGGAATCGGGTCGAATGACAGCTCCCACGCCTCGATCGAAGAGATCACCCCAACCGCTACCCGAGTGTATGTGCAGGACCTGATCGGCGGACCCTCCCGGGAACGCATCTTCGATCATCAGGGTCGCCAGATTGGCACGCTGCCCACGCCTGCCGTCTCCGGTCTGAGTGAGATCGTCCACACTGAGAGTGACAATGTGTTGTACGAAGTCTCCACCTACCTCGAACCTGCGGCGTGGTACAGCTACGATGCCTCGAAGGGAAAGTCGGACCGAACTGCGATCTCGGCTAGCTCGCCGATCAAGTTTGACGACGCCGAAGTCGTGCGCGAGTTCGCGGTATCCAAGGATGGCACTCATGTCCCGGTCAACATCATTCGACGTAAGAATGCGAAGCTCGACGGTAAGAATCCCGCGCTGTTGGAGGGCTACGGCGGTTTCAGCATCAGCATGACACCGGAGTTTATGGGCTCGTTTGGACGTATGTGGCTGGACCAAGGAGGTGTCTATGCCATCGCCAACCTGCGCGGCGGCGGCGAATACGGCGAAGAGTGGCACCGGGCAGGGAGCCTGACGCACAAGCAAAACGTGTTTGACGACTTCATTGCCTGTGCCGAATATCTGATTCAGCACAACTATACGTCGCCTGCGCACCTGGCGATTGTGGGAGGAAGTAACGGGGGATTGCTGATGGGTGCCGTGCTCACGCAGCGGCCGGACCTGTTTCGCGCGGTGGTTTCGTATGTTGGCGTCTACGATATGCTGCGGGTCGAGCTCGACCCTAACGGCGCCTTCAATACCACGGAGTACGGAACCGTGAAGGATCCGGAACAGTTCAAAGCTCTGTATGCCTACTCGCCGTACCATCATGTGGAAGACGGAGGCAATTATCCGGCAGTGCTTTTCCTGACCGGCGAGAACGATCATCGCGTGAATCCGATGAACTCGCGCAAGATGACCGCGCGCTTGCAGGCGGCGAATGGCTCGGCCCATCCCATTCTGTTGCGCACGTCCTCCAACGCCGGACATGGGATCGGCACAGCGCTGGACGAGGAGATTGACGAAGGCACTGACGTGTTCTGCTTCCTCTTCGATCAGCTGGGTATCAAGTACGTTCCGCCGCCGAAGTGAGCACTGTGACTCATCCCTTCAACAATTCTGGTTTGATCGGGACGACTTGTTGCAGCGTGGGACGAAAGCAGACCTCTCACCGGCTAAAGTCGGTTTGGGATGGACAAGAATAGGGGTTTGCGGTGGCGCAGCAGAAGCTGCACTCCTTCATATCAAGAAGAATTCTGCGGGCTATAAAGATTTCCGATAGGGAAAACTGCGTCGGCTGGGCTTTAGCGGCGATCAGTTGAGATAGCCGGGTTTGATCGCAAAAACCCGTGCGGAGGCGCCGATGCATCCCGCAATCCGCCCGCCCACATGGAAGCTTCTGTTGGCCTTTGCCGTCGTCTACTTTGTTTGGGGCTCGACATTTCTTGCCATTCGCGTCGGCGTGAGCGAAGTTCCTCCCTTTCTTCTGGCCGCGATGCGGTTCCTGCTGGCGGGCGGCACTCTCTATGCATGGATGCGGGCCAGGGGAACAATCTCACCATCGGCTCGCGAGTGGCTTTCAGCGTCGATTCTGGCGGTGCTGATATTCGTGCTCGACTACGGTCTGCTCTTCTGGGCCGAGCAGCGGGTGCCTTCGGGAATTGCCGCAGTCATGATGGCAACCATCCCGCTGTTCATGGCTTTGTCGGAGATTCTTTTTCTGCGAACACAGAAGTTGACAGCACGGCTCGGCTTCGCGCTGCTGATCGGGATTGGTGGTGTGGCCGTTCTGGTAAGTCACTCCCTGAGCTTTGGCGACGTCCCGATTGATACTTCCGGAGCGATTGCACTGGTAGTGGCGGCGATGAGTTGGTCGATCGCTTCCGCGCTTACGCGCAAGTTGCCGCTGCCCGCTTCCAAGGCGATGAGTTCGGGTGCGCAGATGCTATGCGGAGGCGTGTTTCTGCTGATTGCCGCGGGGGCTCTAGGGGAGTTTCGCGGGTTTCATCCGCAGGCGGTTTCGCGCGGAGCGTGGATGGCGCTCGCCTACCTCGTCGTCGCCGGATCGATCATCGCCTTCACCGCTTATGTCTGGCTCATCCACCACGAGTCGCCGACCAAGGTGGGTACCTACGCCTACGTCAATCCCGTAGTAGCGGTGGCACTGGGATATTTCCTGGGCGGAGAGACGATAGGCCCGCGAACTTTACTGGGAACGGTGCTGGTACTGGTGAGCGTAGTTGTCATCACGACGACCCGGGCGCGAAAGCCGGTTCCAAAGTTGGCCGAAGAAACGTCGTAGATAGCTGCCGCCGATCACCGACCGCAGTCGCGATAACCTGCCCAACCCGATGCCCAGCGTGAGCAATCCGTATGCTCCGTCCAACAGCCCTGCTCTTGGCGACCTGACGGATAGGTTCACCTTTGGAGCTGGCAAGCAATAAATGTAAGAGTTGCGCTGCGGCACTCTCGCAGATGCTGCTCGCAAATGAGACGGGCTTCGACGCCAACCAGCCTCGGAGCCCATCCGGATTCAATCAAGCGCCGATCGCAAACGCGGTCGGCGTTTTCGCTAAGGCCGACGAGCAGATAAGGACTCGCCGATGACGGTGTGGGAAATCGGGTAAAGTAGTTAGCCAAGCGGGAGGTGGGATATGACCAAAGAGCCCGGGCGCGGGCACTCCAGGGGCGACGGCCACGATCTGCCGGCGTTGCCTTTTGATTCGTGGAAGGACACGCAAGCGACGTTGCACATGTGGACGCAGATTGTCGGCAAGGTTCGGCTGGAGCTTTGTCCGCTGGTGAATCATTGGTGGAACGTGACGCTGTACGTTACCGCCCGGGGGCTGACAACTTCCCCAATGCCTTATGCTGATCGCACGGTCGAAGTTAGCTTTGATTTCATCGACCACGAATTACTGATCGATACTTGCGAAGGACAGCATCGCGTTTTGCCATTGAAGCCGCAGAGCGTCGCCGAGTTCTACCACGCGTTCATGGCCGCTCTCACTGACCTTGGGGTGGCAGTGAAAATCTGGACTACGCCATGCGAGATCCCGGATCCGA
>Ga0210398_10007293_pt1 | contig 10063 bp, 7 predicted proteins | sample IncBWC4OmetaG_FD_161047 | JGI IMG/M metagenome (GOLD analysis project Ga0210398, IMG submission 161047) | Forest soil microbial communities from Barre Woods Harvard Forest LTER site, Petersham, Massachusetts, United States - Inc-BW-C-4-O | ecosystem: Environmental > Terrestrial > Soil >...
GAAAGCGGTTGAGCTGCTCATCGATCGTGCGCCGGCCGGCCGGATGCCACGCGGATGCTACGCCACCCTCGTCGACCCGAACCGGCTGCACGACACTCGAGGCGTAGCGGCCGAGTGTCGAGCGGCCGAGGTCGGCCAGCCGATTGCGGCCCGGGAACGCGTGCGGCAGCATCAGTCCCAGCGCGCCGAGCACGCGTGATGCGGCGCCTCCAGCGCCGCCGCGTCTCAGGGTCTCGCCATAACGAGTGTAACCGCCGAAGAGTTCGTCGCCGCCGTCGCCCGAGAGCGCGACCGTCACCGACTCGCGCGCGAGCTGGGCCACCAGGAAGGTCGGAATCGCCGAGGAGTCGGCGAATGGCTCGTCGAACATCGCAGCAATGCTCTCGAAGAGCTGCTCCACGTCGGGCCGCACTACCAGCTCCGTATGCTCCGTTCCCAACTGCGTTGCGACCGCTCTGGCTGCCGGTGATTCGTCGTATCCCGCTTCGGCAAAGCCGATGGAGAAGGTTCTGACGCGGCCGGCCGCGTGACGGCACATGAGCGCGACCACCGTCGAAGAGTCCGTGCCTCCGGAGAGGAAGGCGCCGAGCGGCACCTCGGACTCCAGGTGCGAGGTGACGGCCACCTCGAGCCTGCGACTCAGCTCCTGTACCAGCTCGCGCTCGTCGCGCAGTGTCGGGTCCGGGACTGGTGGACTCCAGTAGCGTCGCACCTCCAGCTCGTGCCCGGGGGTCCATACGAGGAAGTGCCCGGGCGGCAGCTTGCTCACGTCCTCGAAGATGCTGTTGGGGTCAGGCACGTAGCCGAAAGCGAGGTATTCCATGACCGCACCCGGCGCGATGCGCACTGCGGAGCGATCGAATGCATACAGCGCGCGCAGCTCCGAGCCGAAAACGATGCCGCCGGCGCGCAGCGCGTAGCTCAGCGGCTTCATGCCGGTGCGATCGCGGGCCACGAACAGCCGCTGCCGACGCGAGTCCCAGATCGAGAAGGCGAACATCCCGTGCAGGCGGCGCACCATGTCCGTGCCGTGTTCCTCATAGAGGTGAACGAGCACTTCGGTGTCGCTGCGGGTGGTGAAGCGGTGCCCGGCGCGCTGCAGCTCGCGGCGCAGCGGGTGGTGATTGTAGATCTCGCCGTTGAAGACGACGGTAACCGTGCCGTCCTCGTTGGAAATCGGCTGATCGCCGCCGGCGACGTCGATGATGCTCAGGCGTCGCATCCCGAGCGCCACGCCCGGCGCCAGGAAATAGCCGTCCGAATCCGGGCCGCGATGGGCGATGGCATTGCACATCGCACCCAGGCGGCGCCTGGCCTCCTCGGCCGGCAGCTCAATGCCGGCGAACCCTGCGATACCGCACATGTCAACGCGTCCGCAGCGCCCGGCGGGCGGCGTGCCCTGAGGCGGGTATGGGCACCTCGTTGCCCAACACATGCGCGCACGCCCAGAGCGTGCCGAGAATGAGATAGATAACCGTCAGACCGGAGTACGTGCCGAAGAAGCTTGCAACCAGACAGCCGATGACCGCCCTTTCGAGCCAACGTGCTTGAATCGTACTGTCATTCGCCTCGAGGGTGCGGCGACGTCGTTTCACATATCCCAGCACCGACCCGACCAGACCCAGCCACAGGAGCAGCCCCGGAGCGCCCGTCTCGGCGGCAAGGCCGAGGTACGTATTGTGGGCATCTCGCTTGCCCAGCCGAGGGGCAAAGCGTGCATTGGCTTCGTTGTAGCAGCCGATTCCGACGCCCAGCACCGGGTTACTCTCGAAGATCTGCCAGCCTACCTTGAGGATCTCGAAGCGTTGCCGGGCCGAGCCGTAAGGATCGGCCTCCCCGAGGGTCTCGACGCTCGTGAGCTTGCTCATGGCCTCGAAACGATGCCAGGAGGCTGCCGGAATCAACACGGCAAGCGCCAGCACGCCGCTCAACGCGAGGGCCGGCCGTTGCCTGGCGTGTTTCAGCAACGCAGGTCCGAAGCCCACCAGCAGGCCGATGAAAACTCCGCGCGACTGCGTCAGCAATATGATCACCAACAGCACCGGGACATAGAGCCCCAGCGCCCAGCGCAGCCGCCGGTCCAGCGTTTTCGCGGTGGCGACCGCCAGGGCGAGGCCGAGCATGAGGAGTGTAATCGCCGCGAGGTCGTTTGGATTCGCATAGATCTTGTTCCAGATCGCGCGACCGAACAGCGTTTCGCCGTGGATGTAGTTGTTCAGCGCGCCACGCGCCGGATAGATGAGGAACGCCGCGAGGATCAGCAGCATGTAGAAGCGCAGTTGCTGCGGCGTACGCAAGGCGTTGACGACGACGAAGAAGATCACCACCGCCTTGAGCCGCTCGGTGAGCGCATCGCCCGCTATCTCCGGAGAGATCGCAAACACTGCCGACAGCGACGCCCACAGCAGGAAACCCGCTGCCCAGCGAATCGGTGGCGGAAAGCTCAGGTCCTGGGGACGAAGCACCAGCCCGAGCAGCGCGAGGAAGATTCCAAGCTCGGTGAAGAGGTTGCTCCAGCGGGAGGTGACGACGAAGAACGTGAAGATCGCGATGCCGACGAGCGGCACACTCGAGCCCGGCTGCGCTATCAGCCGGCGGCGCATCCGAGCCGCTATGACGCGCCCGCTGCCTTCGTTCATGTGAGCAACGCCCCCCGGTCCCCGGCTTCACGCGCGAGATCCCGGTACAGTGCCTCGAGCTGCGTGATCACCACGCTTTGATGATACTTGCTGCGCGCGCTGGCAACTCCGGCCTCGCTAAGCTGTGTGCGCAACGCCGTGTCCTCACGCAGCTCAGCCACTCTGGCAGCAAGCGTCTCCGGCTCGTCGAGCGGCACCAGCAGGCCTGTGCGACGATCCACGATGACTTCCGGAATCCCCCCGACGGGTGTCGCGACAACCGGGCAGCCCGCTGCGAGCGCCTCGATGACCGAGTTGGGGAAGCCCTCGCTGCGCGAGCACAACACGCTCACATCGAAGAACTGATGGAGATTCGTCATCTCCACCAGCTCCCCTGCGAAATGCACGCGCTCAGCGACCTGAAGCGCCCGCGCGAGCTCCTCGAGCCCCGGCCGTGACGGTCCGCCCCCGATGAGGACCAGGTGCACGTCCTCGGCAAGATGCGCCAATGCCCGCAGCATCATCGCCTGATTCTTCACCGGAACAAGCCGGGCGACGGTCCCGACGACGAACGCGTCCTCCGGCACCCCCCAGCTGCGGCGGCGCGCTCTGCGCACCTCGGCGGTCAGCGTGCGGAACGCGCGCTCCTCGAGGAAGTTCGGCAGCTCAACGACCCGAGTCGCCGGGACCCGTTCCTCACTTACCAGCAAGCGCGCGGCGAGAGCGCTGTTGGCGATCACGCGGTGGGCAAAACGATAGCTCCAGCGGTTGAGCGACAGGAGTCCGGGCCGCGGGGTCGCATCGAGCCAGCGCCGACTGGCCATCACCCGGCAGCCGGCAAGGCGCGCCAAGGGCGCTGCGAAGATGTTGCTATAGACATCGTGCGTGTGAACGACCTCAATGCCCTCGCGGCGCAGCAGGCGCAGAAAGCGCACACCCTGCACAGCCGTGCGTGGTGAATAGAGCGGTCCGATAGGTAGATGCACCAGCCGCACGCCGAGCGCCTGGTAGCGCGCGCGCAGCGGACCGGTGGCGTGAAAATGAAAGACCGTCACCGCGAAGCGCTGCCAGTCGAGCGCCTCGAGCGTGCGTACCGCGTTGAGCTCGGTCCCCCCGATATCGAAGGAATCAATGCAATAGCCCACGCGCACGGCGCGCGTCAGCGCCATCGAAGCCGGCACGACAGAGGCGGCCGTTCCCACTAGCCGGCAACCGCGCACGTCGGCGGTGGCACCGACCGCCTAGTCCGGAGGCAATGGCACGTCATAGGCTACCTTCTTCCAGGAGACCTCGGCACGGCCCAGGACCCACACCCAGAACGCAAGCCAGGCGGCGGTGTTCAGCACCACGAACGAAGCAGCCGCGCTCGCGGGTGGCCACCTCGATCCCGGCCCGCCGGCGAGTGCCACGAGCGCAACGCCGTAGAAGAGCAACTGCACTACAAAGGCCGCACGGTAGAGCGGCCCGGCGAGCAAGCCGCTAACGACCACCGTCGTCAGCAACACCCACGGAACGGCAAGTCGCAGAAGCTTGTGCGAGATGAACTGGACCCAGATCGGGTTTCGCCAGGGAAGCAGCGCCTGCGGCAGCAGGGCCGCGAGCTGAAAGTTGCCGCTCAGCGTGCGCACCTTGCGCCGGAACTCGTCTGCCGGGCGGTCTGGCAGTCGGTCGTAGGCAATCGCGCACTCGTCGTAAACGACCCGCCGTCCCTGCATCGCGACCTGTAAAGGCCAGTAGACGTCATCGAGCAGCACGCCGCGGGGAATGGGGTGAAACAGCTCCCGGCGGACGGCACAGATCGACCCCGTCAGGCCAACCGTGGAGTGCACCCGCGCTTCCGTGCGACGCAACCATTTCTCGTAGCGCCAGTAGAGCCCTACGCCGGCGAGCACCCCGGGCGCGGCTTCGATTACCAACTCGCCGCTGACCGCGCCGACCTCGGGGCGAATGAAGCTCTGCAGCAACCTCTGCAGCGCATCCGCCGCCCAGCGCTGCCGTGCGTCGGCGAACACCAGAATCTCCCCTTGTGCCGCTTCACATCCGCGCGTCAACGCTGCTGCCTTGCCTTCGTTCGCTGCAAGCTCGATGACACGCACCATCGAGCTTGGATGAGATCGAGCCAGGTCTGCCGTCTCGTCGGCGCAGCCGTCCGCGACCACGATCAGCTCGGCGGTGAGCCCGGTGGTGGCGATCAGTGCCAGCAGCTCATCGATGCGGCTGGTAATCCGCGCGGCTTCATCGTGTACCGCGAGCACCACGCTGAACGAAGCCGGTGCCACCGCGATTGCGTGCGGTCCCGATCGCGCGCGAATCAGGCGTGAAACCGCCCAGATGGCAATCGGATACAGGAGGTACACGTAGGCGATGAGCACCATACTGGTCCAGAACATTCCCTGCAGCAGAGGTTGCATTACGACCCGGCCGACCATCAGGCATCGGCAGCGCGACTCACTTCGAGCGTAGCGGAGCGACCGATGCCATCCAGACGCCAGCGCTGGGGAAAGAACACCAGCCCGAACCGGCTGTCGATGCGCCGGCTCTGTCCGTAGATCGGTGCCTCCTCGATGTCGAGGTAGATGGCATGGTCCAGCGCATCGTACACCCGTTGCTCGTTCAGAGACCCGAGCCACAACGACAGGTAATACCGTCCCGGCATGAGATTGAGCGAATCGATCTCGAGGTCGACATAGCCCTGCCCGACCGGTATCAGCGGAATTTCCAGCCCGTGAAGCCAGGTGCTGGTGGCAGTCACCAGCGTGCCGAGCTCGGTAAACAGCCGCAACGCGAAGTTCGGACGCACGATCGGTTCGTTTGCATGGTAGTGCAGGCGGATCACGACACTCCGGCCGCTGCGCGTGACGATTTGCAGCTCTCCCTCAGTCGTGCGGAATTCGACGCGCGTGAATCGCATCTCGCCGCTCCCGGAGCGATCCGCCACGTTTGCCAGCCGGGTGGACGCGTTCTCGGCGGACGCAAACGAGGTCATGTAGGCTTCGATAACTTTGGTCGCCGGTCCATCAAGCTGCACCTTGCCTTGCGCGAGCCAGATTCCGCGTGAGCAGAGATTCTCTACCGCCGCCATGTTGTGAGAGACAAACAACACGGTGCGTCCCCCGCCGCGCAGCTCGTGCATGGCGCTGAGGCATTTCTTCTGAAAGTCGGCGTCGCCCACCGCGAGCACCTCATCGACGATGAGCACATCCGGCTCGAGATGCGCGGCCACGGCGAAGCCGAGTCGCGAGCGCATGCCGGTCGAATAGCGCTTGATGGGTGTGTCGATGAAGCGCTGCAATCCCGAGAACTCAACGATCGCTTCGAACTTGGCATCCACCTCCCGCTTCCTCATCCCCATGATGGAGCCGTTCAGATAGATATTCTCGCGTCCGGTCAGCTCCTCGTGAAACCCGGCGCCCACCTCGAGCAGCGCTGCGACCCGGCCCTGGGCCTTCACCCGCCCCGACGTGGGATAAGTAATTCTCGAAAGAATCTTCAACAGCGTGCTCTTGCCCGCGCCATTGCGCCCGATGATGCCGACCACCTCACCCGGTTCGACGGTGAAGGAAACATCGGACAGGGCCCAGACAACCTCCCTCGGTCGGCGCTTGCCGAACGACGCCCGCAGCAGCCGCACGATCTGGTCGCGCAGCTGGGTCTCCTCCTGCAAGGCGCCGAGCTCGTAACGCTTGGAAAGGTTTTCGACGCTGATCGACGGTGTCATAGCTTTCGGAGACCTTCCTTCAGACAACGTCGGCAAAGACCCGCTCAGTCAGGCGAAAGTGCAGGCCGCCCACGAGCAGTAGCAGCAGGGTAACCACCCAGGAGCACGCCAACACGTTCCAATCGACGCCGCCGCCGAACAGACAGGCGCGGAAGCCCTCGATCACGCCGGTCATCGGATTCAGAGCCAACCAGCCCTGGTAGCGATGCGGCAGGAAGGTCACGGGGTAAATGATAGGCGTTACGAACAGGCCGATTTGGGTAAGGAACGGAATCGTGTACTTGACGTCACGGTAGCGCACGTTCAAGGCCGCGAGCAGCATGCCGAGTCCCAGGACCAACAGCACCGTCTGTGCGACGAAGACGGGGGTCAGGAGCATCGTCCAATGCGGAGTGACGTGGTAGTAGAACAACATCCCGACGAGGAGCAGAGAACTCATGAGCAGGTCGAGAAGACCGCCAAGGGCGGCTGCCGCCGGCAGCAGTATTCGTGGAAAATAGATCTTCGTAACCAGGCTGGAATTGGCCACCAGGCTGTTGCCGACGTGGGCCAGTGTGACGGAGAAGTACATCCACAGCACCAGCGCCGAGAAGGAGAAGAGCGGGTACGGTACTCCGTTGCTGGGAATGCCGGCCAACCTGCCGAAGAAGAACGTAAAGATGAGCATGGTGAACAAAGGCTGCAGCACCGCCCAGGCGACACCGAGCGCCGCTTGCTTGTAGCGGATTATCACGTCGCGCCACGCGAGGAAGTAGAGAATCTCCCGCGCCCGCCACATTTCGGAAATCCATTCGCGCATCGGCTACTTACCTGCGTTTAATAATAGTGATAACCATGGTACACGCCGCGGACGGGGCGCCCCGGCAAAGACCCTCGAGCACTGACCGAGACTTCACCATCGGGAGGTTCAAGGCAAGCGTGCTGTCAGCGCCTCGCGGATCCCGTGCCTGCGCCGCAGGCGGTGCAGGTCGAAACGCGGGCTTCACGCCGTCCGGGGGCGATGTTTCGCCGTATCAATTGCCGCTAGCGACAACTGCCTCACGTCAATCGGAGTCGGTATCGAAGTCCGCGGCGAACGCGCCGTGCCAATTCGTAGGCCGGAAGAACCGTTCGACACCCGACACGGGTCAACGCAAAGACCGGCGCCCAGAGGGGACTCGAATAGCGCAACTCATAACCCAGGCGTCTCAGATTCGGCCCCATGAAGGCCTCGGAAATGAACGTCTCGCGAGCGCTCATTTCCCGCTTCCAGCGGGCGACACCCTCCGCGCCGATCCTTTGTTTCAGCTTCGTGTGCTGCATGTGCTCTCTCGGAGACACCTGCTCATCTACGACCCTCTCCCACGAGAGCATCTGCGGCTCGAATTCCTCGCCCATGAATCGACAAATCTGCCGCAATGTCGTCTCCGCCTCGAGCACCAGATCCTCATAGTGAACCAGCAGGATCTGATCCCGGAGCGCCGAGCGAGCCCAGCGCCAATAGGACTCGATCGCCTGGGTCCACCAGCGCGTGTTGTCGTGTAGCCACCGGCTGCCAGTCCATTCCCTGGCTTGAATAGACTTGGCCACGTCGCGACCGTCCCGGACCAGGTGTATGAATCGTGCGTTGGGATACATTCTCGCCAGCTGCGGCACGATCTCCATGTACTGCGGTGTTTTTTCTCCCCAACGGACCTTTCCTTCAGCCTCCTGGTGCCATCGGTAAACCACCTCAACGAGGTCACGCAGAAACGGCCGCGTGAGTCGACTCACCTGGCGCCGATACTCCTGCGCGTCGAGCTTCATGTCCTGCCACCTGTCGTGGCCGGTGATTATTGAGACAGCCTCCTCGATCTCACCCGCGGCCAGGGGGCGATCGACGCTGAATCGCTGCACCAGGGGAATGAGGTACCAGGTTTCCGGCGGTATGCTGAGCCGCGAATGGGATGCGAGCATCATCCGCAGTAAAGTGGTTCCAGAGCGGCCGGCGCCGACGATGAAGAAGGGGGCAGTCGTCGCGGCCTCCTCTGGCCGTATCGTTTCTTTCCTGAGTGTAGTCACGCCGGCCTAACTACGTTCGACTTTCGGCCGATGATCTTAAACTGCGCCCAAACGGGCGGCAATGGACCGCGACGCGACTTATGTCACCATCGCAAGCTGTCACGAGTGCTCGAGGCACCTGCGGCCGGGTGTTCTCCGACGATCCGCGAAGCCTAGGTTCGAGCGGGCTGACACCGCAGGCGGCTACATCGGCACCGCTTCAGTTTCCTGAGTGCGCCTGGGAAGCAGCGACGCGGTGCCCGCCAACCACGCCCGGAACTCGAGCTCCGACACTCCAGTCGTGTCGACCAGTCGCGGGAGAAGCAGGGTATTGGTTCGCGCCGTGCACATACCCGGAAGGCAAGTCGTGGCAGAGCGCATGCCGTAGGCAGCCAGGTATTCGACGTGCTGCGGCAGGTACAGGCCGCTCGGATAGCAGAAGTGCTGCGGGGGATGAGACGTGTAGCTCTCGAGTCGACTACGGTTATCGCGAAGCTCGGCGAACATTTTCTCGCGATCCTGATAAACGCGATGACGATGCGTGTGGTACTCGAGGTCGACCCCGCGAACAGCCAGCGCTCGGGCCTCTTCGCGCGTAACCAGATGCAGCACGCGCCTGCGACACAAGTCCTCGTAATCGATACCAAGCCGCTCTGCAAGCTCTGCCAACATCCGGTCCTTCTCCTGCGCGGATAGGTTTCGCGATATGGCGACCTCCCTGATGAGCCCGCTGCCAGCTTGCCGGCCGGCTGCGTCCAGCACGAGAGGAGCTGGCAGCACCTCTGGCCACTCCAGACTCTGACGCGCCCTGCCCTTCCAGAGCAGATAGGAGCACATGACGTCGAAAACCGGGCGGTTGTACTCCACGTAATAGGTACTGAGATACAGAGTCACGGGAAATCCGAATGATTCGATGATTGGGTAGGCCACGGAATAAAAGTCCTGCAAACCGTCATCGAACGTGATCGTGACCGCCCGCGGCGGAAGACTACGGCTCTGCAGCCGGTCGACGGCTTCGCTCAACGGCAGCACGCTGCAGCGCTCCTGCACGAGCAGCTGCATGCGTCGGCGCAGCAGCTCGGGGCTCATATAGAGCGATGCGTTCCACTCCTGCTCGTCGTATCGGGAAACGCCGTGATAGCAAAGAATCAGCAGGCGCTGCTGCCGCCAGTGGCTCTCGGCAAGCAACCGCGACATGCCCGCCGCTTCGGCGAGGCGCAAGACGCTCAGTTTTGCCTGTCTGAACACAGTCACTGATTCCGGGACGTGCCGTGATCCATCCGCAGCAATGTAGCGTGATTGCCTGGGTTCGCAAACGATATGTCAATTGTGGTCACGCCCTGCCAGGCGCCGGCAATAGTGCCGGAAACGACCAGCACGTCTCCCGGTACCTTCTGGTCGAATCGTTGCGAAATCCAGCCCTGGATGGGATCGACGCTTCCCCGGACCACCCGCGCGAGGAGCGTTGCGGGCCATCTCAGCTCGAGCGCCACACCATCCCGAGTAGCGCTGGCCACCTCGCCATCGAGCGTCAGGCGACATCCTTCCGCAAAGTGCCAGAAGATCTCGATGGCATGGGGCGCCGCGCAATGAATCTGATCGGTGATCCTTACCAGTCGATCAGCGCGCTGGTAGAGAATTTCGCGTCGATGCATCACCGGGTCGTTGAGGCGCCGATAGCCGTCGTGCTCCGCGACGATCCGCTGCT
>Ga0210398_10007295_pt1 | contig 10061 bp, 8 predicted proteins | sample IncBWC4OmetaG_FD_161047 | JGI IMG/M metagenome (GOLD analysis project Ga0210398, IMG submission 161047) | Forest soil microbial communities from Barre Woods Harvard Forest LTER site, Petersham, Massachusetts, United States - Inc-BW-C-4-O | ecosystem: Environmental > Terrestrial > Soil >...
ACGCAGCAAATACTTTCAGCCGATTCAGGTTCTCACCGATTTTTATGGGATATGCGTTATGCGCCTCTCAATGTGCCTGCTGAATATCCTATATCCGCTATAGTGGGGGAAACCGCACCACAAGCTACCGCACCTTGGGTAATGCCGGGAAAATATACCGTTACTTTAACTGTAGATGGCAAAAAATTCACTCAACCGCTTATTGTAAAAATGGACCCGAGGGTTAAAGCAACGCATAATGCATTATTACAACAGTTTACTCTTTCCTTTATATGTTACAAGGATAGGATGATTATTTTAGGCAAGAAAGCTGAGGCGACTAAAGAGCTCGCAGGGAAAGATTCAGCTTCAGTGAGAAATTCTCCTGCCAATCATGACCTTGCAGAATATGGCGCTATTGAAGGAAAGCTAAGGCCTTTGTTTGATGGGCTGCAGAATGTTGATGCCATGCCGACAACCCAATGCATAGAAATGGTTAATGAAGCTGATAAGGAATTAAAGGATTACATAGAAAGTACCTCGAAAAGATAAAAGAGGGACTACCGTTTTAAACAGTAGCCAGAATAGGCTTTTCATTCACCTCATCTGATTCTACATTGCCGTCTTTAAGTCGGACAATGCGGTGAGCATAGCGGGCAATATCTTCTTCGTGTGTTACTAATACAATAGTATTGCCTTTTTTATGTATATCCTCAAACAGGGCCATAATTTCCACCGAGGTTTTTGAGTCAAGATTACCGGTTGGTTCGTCGGCAAGTATTATGGCAGGGTGATTTACCAATGCACGCGCTACGGCAACCCTCTGTCTTTGTCCGCCTGATAATTCATTGGGTTTATGCGTCATACGGCCTTTCAGTCCAACCTGGTTAAGTACTTCTTCTGCCCTTGTCTTCCTATCTGCGGCGCTTATGCCTGCATATACCATGGGTAACATAACATTCTCCAACGCTGTTGAACGGGGCAGCAAGTTAAAGGTCTGGAACACAAAACCAATTTGTTTATTACGTACTTCAGCAAGGTCGTTATCGAGCATTCTATCTACTGAAATGCCATTGAGTATATATTGTCCATCGCTGGGTGTGTCAAGGCAGCCAAGCACATTCATTAATGTAGACTTACCCGAACCCGATGGCCCCATAAGGGCAACGTATTCATTCTTCTTTATGGTAAGATTTACCGAACGCAGGGCATGAATAGTTTCAGTGCCCATCTGGTAGACCTTACTAATATCAATCAACTCAATTATATTCTCTCCCTGCATAATATTATGCGAATATAGGCAAGTGCGGGGAATTCAACTTACTATTACAATTTTGAATTTAACAGGTCACCGTTAAATATTCATTTTGTTACCTTACTAAAGTAACATTTCCTTTCTTCTCAACTGTAGATCCGTTGAACAGGGTCGCATTGAGGTAATACACATAAGTGCCTGTATTCATCGGTTTCCCTCTATATGTACCATCCCAGCCAATGCTTTCACTATTTGTTTCAAATACTTTATTGCCCCATCGGTCAAATATTTCAAAAACAATTGTCTTTATGCACTCACTACGCACGTATAGAATATCATTTTGGCCATCATTATTAGGAGAAAATGCATCGGGTATGAAAATATTTGCACATGATGATTCGGGAGGTGCTATCGAACATACCGGGATTGAACTTTCCTGTACAAAACCGTTACCGCATGTATATAATTCGCCCTGGGTGGATACTGCCAATCCATAAACTGTATCTGCACACGATATACTTGTTAAAAGAGTATCTAGTGTAGAGTCATATTCAACCACTTCATTATTATCACCTACATATAAATTCCCCTGACAATCCATATCCAGTCCGCCGCATTTAAAAGGGGTAGTTGTCACCACAGTACTTTTCACAAAGGCACCCGTAGGAGTCATCCATTTTTTCAATGTTTCCCCATCATACGTTACTACAGTTGAATTATTGGCAACCATGCCATTAAATCCATTAGTTGTTGTTGGCGGGTAATATCCAATTGAAGAGCACTCTACAAAATGATATCCGTCCGGTACCATATATATTGTGGGTACCAGCAATGGCAATTGCAGCCTTAATAAAACATTATCGAAATTAGCTGAGTCAGGTCCCAATGCCTTTGCAGGAGCCATATAGGCGTTGCCTGCTCCATCTAAAGCAAGTAGGCACATATCGTGATGGAATAATGTTGCACTTAGAACATTAACAGGAATAAGATTAGTTAATGAAGTATCAATAGTTCCGGCTTGATAAGTGTATGCAAGATTACCACCACCTATAACTACCTGATTATTGATATAATCGAATTTCAGCTTGAATATCTCAAGTAAAGGACCCGAATTATTGAACATAGCCGTTTGCAGGCCTATATTATCTACCTTAACAATATTATCATTATTCCAGCATTGGGCAAAATAAGATGTCCCATTGCGCCGGTCTAATGTAAAAGCTCCATAATAATTGCATGAAAAGGGAGCAGAATATGTCCATTGGAGCTTTCCGCTACTATTATATTTTAGTACAAAGTACCCAATATTTCTATCACCGCCGCCCACATAAACGTTACCCAGGTAATCATAATCAATATCAAAAACTTTATTTGAACCTCCGAAACTTACTCCAGTAACCCAAGGGTCAATTATCAAAGGTTTAGTATTATCATACAAGTCTGTTTGGAACGAAACAGTGTTCTTATTTACCAGAATTTTAGTTTTTACATTATTATCAATTCCATTTTTAGCAATCGGTGCATGGGTTATAAGGTTAAGGCAAGGTGAAAAAATTTGCATATCCTGACCGGAAAGTTTAAGCAGGGTATTATCAGAATATACCATTTTTACATCAGAAACATTTCCACCCGGGTTTATAATTATATCATATTCTATCCCCTCTTTATTCTCAGGGTAGTAAAACTCTATATCAATATTATTATAAATGTTATGATAAATCAGTTTTTGCCAAGCATGAGCTATAATGCCGGAATGCCCGGACTTATCCGCCGGGTCTTCATATGTAAAATACTCACTAACAGGATCCAATACTTCTATTTTGGCTCCAGGGTTTGAGCCCTTAAATGAAATTGTTAAGTGTTCAGGTATCCGCTTAATGCTATTATTCTCTTCTTCCTCTATATTATCACCTGAATTCGATTCCTTTTCAGAATATCTTATACTATCACATTGCAGTATAACTGAACCATCAGAAAAATACATTCGAGTTCTTCCCTTTCTACTATAATACTTTGAAGGCTGTCCATTATTAATCTTTTCCGTAAACTGCCCTTTATTTTCAATAAACACATTATTTTCAAATGGGTTTCCTGCAACCCACTTCGTAACAGAGGAGCCCTTATTTAATGCTTGCGAAGAAGCTTCAATAGAGTATATTGAACAAAGTACAAGCAACATCCATTTTAAAACCGGGTTTTTCATTGACATATCTTTTTATGATCACAGTAAATAGAAGTAGTTTGCTCTATCTTTGTAAATATACTACTATTTAGAATTTCATAATAAAATGCTGCTTTACCTGCCCCTTGCGGAAAAATACCAGGCCAAATGAAAATAAGTCGATAGTAACAGTTGCAATCGGTTCTTTTATTATCTCCTGCCATGCTTCATACATGCCCTGCGACCACCTGATATCATCGAAAATGAATACAGCACTATCGCTTGCCAATGGCAGGCACTGATGGAAATAGTTAAGCGTAGGCTCTTTGCGATGGTTGCCGTCGAAGAACACATAATCGAGTGAAGGAATGCTTTTTAAAACGGCGGGCAAGGTTTCATCAAAATTTCCTGTTACCTGTTTTATATTGATTGCTTTTAGCAACCCAAAGTTGCGGGTTGCTATTGCAGCTGTCTGCGGGCTGCCTTCCATGGTAATAAAGTTTGCAGTTGGGCAAGCCTTGGCCTGGTACAATGTACTTATACCCAATGATGTACCCATCTCCAACATAGTTTTCGGCTGCAGAAAATTTACCAGCCTGAACAGCAACTGCCCCTGTTTTCGAGGAATAGAGGACCGCTTTGCAATATCGCTTACTTTCCGTTTTGTGCTGCCACCTGCACCGGCTCCAAAATCAACTACTTCAATGGTTTCGGCAGACCGGAGCAAGATTTTCCTGAGATGCTCAATGGGTGCAAAATCGTAGTAAGTGGTTGTGTTACCAATCACCTTTTCATATAGCTCATACACAAAAGCAGAGTGAGTGCCATGAAGCCCCTTGGCTTTGAATAAATAATTGACGTAATGGGCGGGCAGAAATATTTTTTTCACATCACGAAAATACGAAAGTAGTGCGATAAAATTTCCTACTTTTGACAACGTTTAAAATTTATACTTCCTACTACCAATATGGGAAATTTCGCAATAGCTATACATGGCGGCGCGGGCGGCCTTATGACAGGAACAGTAACGCCCGAAAAAGAAAAAGCATACAACGAAAAATTATCGGAAGCCCTGGAAGTGGGTTATAGCTTACTTGGTAAAGGTGGCTCAGCCATTGATGCCGTTGAAGCTGCCGTGCGTGTATTGGAAGACAGCCCCCTGTTTAACGCGGGCAAAGGCTCTGTTTTTAACAACGACGGCGTGAACGAAATGGATGCTGCCATTATGAATGGCAAAACATTGAAAGCGGGCGCTATTGCTGAAGTACGCACTATACGTAATCCTATTACTGCCGCTCGCGCAGTAATGGAAAAATCGCAACACGTATTATTGGCCAGCGCCGGGGCTGAGAAATTTGCCAAAGAGTGTGGGCTTGAAATAGTTGGACCATCTTATTTTTATGATGAAGACCGCCATCAGCAATGGCTGGCCACTAAAAACAAGGAAGTAAATTACTCCTGGTCGGGTGATAATTTACCGGAAAGTGAAAAAAAACTGGGTACCGTTGGCGCCGTGGCATTAGATAATCAAGGGAACCTTGCTGCCGCAACATCAACAGGTGGAGTAAACAATAAAAAATTTGGCCGTGTAGGCGACTCACCCATTATAGGGGCTGGTACTTATGCCAATAACAAAACCTGTGCCGTATCATGCACAGGGCAGGGAGAATACTTTATCCGCAATGTGGTGGCTTACGATATTTCGGCATTGATGGAATACAAAAATATACCTCTTGCCCAGGCGACTGCAGAAGCCATGAAGAAAGTTGCTTTATTGGGTGGCGAAGGCGGGCTTGTCTCTATTGACGCGCAAGGAAATATTTCTGCTCCGTTTAATACCTCCTCTATGTTCAGGGGCTGGATAAATACTGTGGGAGAGAAGTTTACCGGTATTTTCCGCTAAGCAATTTTAATTCTACTGCTATGAATACATACAGCGAAGCAATAGACTACCTGTATGCACGCCTGCCAATCTTTCAGCGCGTGGGCGCTCCTGCCTATAAAGCGGGGTTAGATAATATTATTGCCCTTTGCGACGCGCTCGGAAACCCACAAGAAAAGCTTTCGGTGATACACATAGCAGGTACAAATGGCAAAGGTTCCACATCCCATTACCTGGCTTCAATTTTGCAGAGTGCAGGATATAAAAATGTGGGGCTGCACACCTCTCCTCACCTGAAAGATTTTAGGGAACGTATCAAAATAAACGGCGAGCCAATTTCAGAAAAAGAGGTGATTGATTTTGTAAACACCTACAAAGAATTAATAGAGCGTATTGATTGTTCCTTCTTTGAATTAAGTGTAGCAATGACATTTCACTATTTCGCAAAGAAAAAATGTGAGATAGTTGTTATTGAAACCGGCCTTGGCGGCAGGTTAGATTCCACCAATATTGTTGACCCTATAGTATCAGTCATTACCAATATAAGCCTTGACCATATGTTCTTTTTGGGAGACACCTTGGAAAAAATAGCATACGAAAAAGCCGGTATTATAAAACCGGGTAAGCCTGTGGTGATTGGTGAAACGCAAACTGAAACAAAAGAGGTTTTCATGGAAATGGCAGGACAATCTCTCTCAGAAATAATCTTTGCCGATACCATATTCAATACTGTTAATGTCCGTGGCGTAAATGAAAATGGCAAACTCTATCTTGAATTGGATGTATTGAAAAACAGCAAGCCTTATATACAGAATCTGCATTCAGAGCTAAATGGCATGTACCAGCAGAAAAACATTAGTACAGTTCTGGCTACGGTTGACATATTGAATAATGTAGGATATAAGATTAGTGTGGAGCATGTTAGAGACGGGATTGCAAAAGTTGTTACTCAAACCGGTTTGCTTGGCAGATGGCAAATCCTGTCACAAAATCCTTTAACTATTGCAGATACAGGGCATAATGAAGCGGGAATAAAAGAAGTACTGCAGCAAATAAAAGCAACTCCACACAAACAACTGCATTTTGTATTTGGAATGGTGAATGACAAAAGCCCCGATGGCATATTAAAGCTTCTCCCTAAGGATGCTGTTTACTATTTCTGTAAAGCCAATATTCCGAGAGCATTGAATGAAAATGAATTAGCCTCCCTGGCATCAAAATACGACTTGAAGGGTGAGTGCTTTTCTACTGTAAAAGAAGCGTTGAAAGCTGCACAGCAAAAAGCAGCAAAAGACGATTTGGTTTTTGTGGGAGGCAGTACTTTTATCGTAGCTGAAGCAATTTGACTTAATGGCACACGGATGACACGGATTCAACAGATATTCACGGATAAAATCAGTGGGAATCTGTCTATATCAGTCTAATCCGTGTTCTATTAAACACATTAGTTTAAATGGCTATCATCCACCGAAGCAATCCATTTGCTGGCTTCGCTTGTAACATTCTCCAGGCAGCCATCTTCGAAAGGCGATTTAAGTTTAGCCAGTTTCACCAGTTCTAAAAACGACTGGCTGCCACCTGCATTACACAAGGTCTGGTAATCTTCCAAAGCCGACTTCCGGTCATCGTTTGAACGTTTCCAGAATTGCAGGGCACAAACCTGGGCAAGAGTATAATCTATGTAATAGAAAGGGCTGTTGTATATATGCCCTTGTTGTTGCCAGAAACCACCTTCTTCCAGGTACTTGTTATCATCATAATCCCGGTGTGGCAGATATTTTTTTTCAATATTTCTCCATTGCTGCTTCCTCTCCTCGGGGGAAGCATCAGGGTTATCATATACCCAATGCTGAAACTCATCGACCGATACACCATAAGGCAGAAACTGCAATGCCCCGCATAAATGCTCAAAGAGGAACTTGTCGGTGCCTTCTTCGAAGAAAAGCTTCATCCATGGCCAGGTGAGAAACTCCATACTCATAGAATGTATTTCACAAGCCTCGTAGGTAGGAAAATAGTATTCAGGTATAGTATAATCTCGGCTTGAATAACCCTGGAATGCATGCCCCACTTCATGGGTAAGTACCGTTACATCGTGCAAAGTGCCATTGAAGTTGGCAAAAATAAAAGGGCTTTTATATTCGTTCAAAAAACTACAGTATCCGCCGGCCGCCTTATTCTTGCGCGACATTAAATCCATTAACTCGTTGTCGAGCATATATTTAAAAAACTCCGATGTCCTCGGGGAAAGCTCGTTATACATCTGGGTTGCCCTGTCTACAATCCACTTTTCATCGCCCTTAGGACGTGCATTGCCGCTCTTAAATAGCAGGGCCTCATCGTAATATTTCAGTTTATCTAGCCCAAGGCGTTTTGCCTGTTTCTTTTTAAGCTCAGTAACTAAGGGCACAATATATTTCTGAATTTGCTCGCGGTAATACTTCACCATTTTGGCATCGTAATCGCTACGCATAAGACGCATGTACGCCAGTTCCGTAAAGTTTTTAAAACCAAGTTTACGGGCTATCGCGGTACGCTGCTTTACAAGTCCGTCATATAACCTGTCAAGCTCAGCTGATTTCTCGGTAAAGAAGCCATACTTTGCTTTATTAGAATCACGTCTTGTATCGCGGTTTGCTGAAGTGAGATAAGGCGACAACTCCGAAAGGCTAAGTTCCTTCCCATCGAACTTAATATGAGCCGATGCAATAAGCTTGGTGTATTCGCTGCTGAGTTTGTTTTCCTTTACAAGGTCCTCTTCAACCTCAGGTGAAAATGTCTTCAGCCTCATTTCCGCAATACGGAAAAACTGGGCGCCGAATTTCTTTTCCAGTTCAACTTTATGCTTCGAAGTAACCAGCGCTTTATAGAACTCTGTAATCAGGCCTGTATAGGCCGGTTCGTTAGCATCAAAAAAATCCTGTTCCTGCTGGTATTGTTCGTTCGATGTATCTTGTGTGTAACGTATGCTGGCAAAAGCGTAGAGGGTTTCAAAGTGATTACGTAGTTTATTGATTTCATCAACAATTTTTATCTGCCCGGCTAAATCAGCGGCATTGAACTCTTTAATAAGAGAATTGATTTTTCCCGATAAGGTACCTATATCAGGCCTTTGGTAAGGTATTTGTGTAAATCGCATAAATGATGATTAAAAATCGTGGCCGAAACGGTAAATAAGGGCAAGGCCAAATGAAGCCGATGCTGCATGGGTGGCTTTGTAACCTGAATAAAATGGTGAACTGCCCGAATACAGATCGCCATTCAGGTTCTGGCCAACGGCATCAACACCTTTTAAATCACTGAAATCGTATGAAACACGCAGATTGATGTTAAAGAATAACTGGTGAGACAACCTTATATTATTACCAAATGAAATTACCCCTGCTATATAAGTGCTGGCGAAATAATTTGCAACATCGTAGTTGGCAGTAGAGGGTGAATTCGGAGGCGCCCCTGTATATGTAATTGAATAATTAGCGTCGGTAACAATGCCAATCTCAGGGCCTATTGCCATGTATTGGCCATTACCATATAAGTACCTGAAAAATATGGGTATCTGTGTAATTTTCGCTGCAACATTCGAGTTAAATTCCTCATCTTCCTTATACTGAGGGCCCTCGGGTAAAACCCCATTCGTATTAAAGCTGCCATTATAGGTTTGTGAAAGCTTGGCAAGCATTATATCTGTTTCGATGCCGGTATGGTCGGTGAAATTATATGCTAACTGTAAACCGTATGCGTATGAGTATACCCCCTGGTAGTTTTCAACCACATAACTATTGCCGTTACTTACATTGCCATTAAAAAACCAATTGGAAATACCAAGGTAGCGAAAGCCTACTTCAAAACTTTGCGCTTGAGTATAAAATGAAATAACCGTTAAAGCTATAAGTAGTCCTATTTTTTTCACGCAGGAGGTTTTTTTATGTTACTTTTGGTAATCAAATGTACTGCAATTTTCTTTATCAGCGGCATCGCTAAAATATGTTATCAATAATATAATTTATATTTTATTTATGAAACTTTTAGAAAACAAAACAGCAATTGTAACAGGTGCTTCGCGTGGCATTGGCAGGGGTATTGCGTTGAAACTTGCTGAAGACGGCGCTAACGTGGCATTTACCTACCTTTCATCGGAAGCAAAAGCTAAAGAACTGGAAGCGGAACTGCAAGCCAAAGGCGTGAAAGCCAAGGCATACCATTCTGATGCGGCGGACCATAAAGCAGCCGAACAATTAGTAACTGATGTACTGGCTGAGTTTGGCAAAGTAGATATATTGGTAAATAATGCAGGTATTACCAAAGATGGCTTGCTTATGCGTATGACTGAGGAGCAATTCGATGCTGTAATAAAAGCCAACCTTAAATCGGTATTTAACCTTACTAAAGCAATACAGCGCCCTATGCTGAAAGAACGTAAGGGTTCTATAATCAACATAACTTCAGTAGTTGGTATTCGCGGTAACGCAGGGCAATCTAATTATGCAGCATCGAAGGCGGGCATTATAGGTTTTACTAAATCAATAGCGCTCGAATTAGGTTCGCGCAATATACGCTGCAATGCTGTTGCCCCCGGCTTTATTGAAACTGAAATGACAGGAGCATTAGATGAAAAAGTGGTTGCACAATGGAGGGAATCTATTCCACTAAAACGTGGGGGCACTGCGGAAGATGTGGCTAATGCTGTTGCTTTTCTGGCATCTGATAACTCTGCATATATTACAGGACAGGTACTGCAGGTATGCGGTGGCATGCTAACTTAAAAAACTTGTCGTTTACTATTC
>Ga0210398_10007296_pt1 | contig 10060 bp, 7 predicted proteins | sample IncBWC4OmetaG_FD_161047 | JGI IMG/M metagenome (GOLD analysis project Ga0210398, IMG submission 161047) | Forest soil microbial communities from Barre Woods Harvard Forest LTER site, Petersham, Massachusetts, United States - Inc-BW-C-4-O | ecosystem: Environmental > Terrestrial > Soil >...
AGCGACAGATGGCTGATCTCGCCAGAGTTTCGAGGCGCGACGAATTTCGCGATAGCACGGCGCTCGTCATTGGTGGAAGTCGGGGATTAGGCGAGGCCACAGCTAAGCTTCTCACGGTTGGCGGCGCTCGAGTGATTGTAACCTATCACCGCGGCGAAGCTGATGCGGCGCGACTGAAGGCGGAAATTCAAAGCTGTGGTGGTCGATGCGAATACGCACGGCTTGACGTGTTAGATTCGGCCGCCGACGTGGAGAAAATTTTTGCCGCACCCGACCCACCGCGAACGATCTACTATTTTGCGACGCCGCATATCTTTGTGCGGCGTCGAGACCGTTTCTCACCTGATTTGCTGCAGAATTTTTTGCAATACTACGTATTTGGATTTTTTCAGATCGTCGCCTCGGCGTCGCGAAGCAAAGGGAAGCTCCGTGTTTTCTTTCCATCGACAGTTGCCATCGACGAAGATTTGCGTGAGGTTGCGGAGTATTCTTTGGCAAAGAAAATAGCGGAAAATATTATCTTGTGCTGCAATCGGTTTCTGGCAAACGTCGAAATCATTGCCGTGCGGCTGCCGCGGGTCAAAACCGATCAAACGGCTGCCCTGATGGATATTCCTGCTGAAGATGCCGCAAATGTCATGTTGCCGATCATTCGGCGTGTCGAACTGATGAACCGAGAATGCTAATTCTTTGCGGCGCTACTGCGACCGACCACCATCATGGCGTCGTTGCCGCTTTGCGCAACACATAGGCGGCGTTGACCGGCATTGCTCTCTCGTAAGTCTGCCCGAGCGTCATACCGGCATATGGTAAGCACAGCTTCTGTACAACATAAAGGCCGCAACTTGCGGCCAAACGCTCCACCTCCTCGGATGAGCGAAACAGATAAATGTGATCGATCGCCGGAGAATTGATTGCTGTCGTGACGTAAATGTGGGTCTTCTCGTCGGCAAGTTCAGCGAGCTTGGATAGAAAAATCTCCGGCCTTTCGACGTGTTCAATGACCTCTCCCATTACGATACATGAAAATATTTGGTCGCTTTGAAAATTCACGAAATCCGCCTCTACGATGTTGGCGCGATCATGCTGCAAGTCAAAGTGGCGTAGCAGATCACGGGTCAACTCGACCGACGACGCGCTGATATCAACGCCAATCATCGTGTGGAACCTGCCCAGTTGCGCGGCCTTCAGAAAATAATAACCATGGCCAGGACCCACCTCAAGATATCTGCCGGTCAAGAGCGGCGGGAACGTACGCACAAAAAAGTTCCGCATGGCGAGGTGATTGGGCCACAGGAATGTGGTGAGCGCGAGCCCATGCATGTAATTTCGCATGTAGTGATCGTCGAAGTAGACTGAGTCCGCAACTGTTGCAAAACGCGAATGGCGGTATCGCTTGTGCCGTCGAAAGAAAATCTGCTCAAGCTGCATGTCTGTAACGACGAGATTGTAGGCGCCGGCCAAATATGCCAGGTCGAGCCCGTTTTGCGTACAGTAGTCGAAATATTTCAGGAGTTCCTCCCGATCCGGTGCCTCCAAACGCGATAGCGCATCATGCAGAAAGCTTTGGTGTATCGGGTTTAGGGCCTTGACGAATTCAGCAAAATCGGCGAGGCGGTCGCTCATTGAAAGCTACTCTCTCGCATCGCAATCAAGTCTTCCCGGTGTTTGCAATGGAGCAGGCGGCGGCGATGATCGGTCCAACGACGCCAGCCACTTCATTTCCTCTGGATGAGAAGTTTCGTAGAGCGTTTGGGCATTTCGAATCTTTGCCAAGTGTTCGTCTATGTTGGAGATCGTCAATTTGACGCCAAAATCATTTTCGACGCGAGTGTCCTCAGTCAATCCCAGCATAGTCGACAGAATTTTGCCTCCCAGGTTGGGAGCGTAGTGTACTGGGTCCAAATAATCCATCACGACGCTCGGGGCATCGGATCGCGGGACCGGCTGTGTCGTGATCGAATTGTAGCCGCTAAAGTCCCACAAGGTGGCATCGGCATTCGGATGCGTTGCGGCGGCATTGTGGAATACGCAAACCAGTTCGCGTTTCCATTGTTCGAACAGCGGCCACAATCCTCTGCGCCGCAGCGCCTCCATTTCTAAGGCATGGTCGGCGGCGACGAACGCAATAAAGCGAATCCCATGAGTGGCGGCCAATTCGACCATCTTGCGCAACGGCGTGTGATCGAATCCTTGGCTTATCCACAACTCTCGCTGTGGAGCTAACGCCGGAAGGAGCTCGTTAAGGTAGCGTGCGAGCGTGGCGTTAAAGGCTTCTCGATAATCGTATGGTACATTTGGGTAAGGCTCTGGGGGAAACACTTCGCGACCTTCAGGCGTATGTCTGGTAACGCGCTGTCGCTGCAGGCTGGCGATGACCGTCGTATAGCTGTCTTCAAGCCCTCGTGGCGACATTGCTGCGCGAAAATACTGATTGATCGCCCAGCGCAGAATCGAGCCCTTTGGATAAAAAGGCCCGAGGTACCCGATAGCAGAGAACGGGTCGGCGTCGTATCCGGTGAACTCCGCGTCGAAAATGAGGGTCTTGATGGCCATCCTGTTGACGGAGAATTCAGCGATTTCTTCAGCTTCGTAGGGGCGTTCGTCCACCACGCCAAAATTGTAAAGACGATAGCCCGCTCCGACCAGGAGCGAACTCTTCGGTTCGATGCCGCGCAATTCTCGGGAGGCACCGAGCACTATCCCGTTATAATCGCCTTTGAGGAGCGCAAACGGCTTGTATATCCGGGAGTTGGCACTTTGAAGGGGCTTGACTGCATTGAATCCGGCGATTTGCGGCCAACCGATGACGCCGTAGGGATCGACCAAGCTGAATATAAAAAGACAGATTATCAACCAAGCTAGAACGAGCAGAGCTGTGGGAACAAGCTCGCCCACAAAGCGCCGCGCTTCGCAAGGTTTGATCCCGCTAATGTCGGTGGCGATTTCGGTCCGCTCCATTTCTAGTCGGCTACGCCCATTTTGATGCGACGATCATCTCGCTGGCATCGGCCGGGGTTGGCGCCATTGGTCGCAAACCTATAAATGAGCGGAGCCGGCAGCAGACGTCAAGACGCCAACACGAATCGCTATTGGACAGACTCACCGACGACGGTATCCTCACAGCGCGAAATATGATGTTCCTGATTGTGGTGCAACCCATTACTGTTGGCGATGTGAGAAGATGCCGACTTGAGACAGCCCTTTGCGATCAATCCTCCAGAATATGACGATCAGTCTACTGACCTTAATCTTCGGCTATGCGATGATCGAAGTTTATTTCGCAGTGACCTATCGTCCCGGACTCTCCACCACGTACGAAAATTTCCGATTCGAGAGCTTCAATCCGCCCCTCAACGAGGCAGGATTCCGCCAATATCCGTTCGATTCGCACCTGTTCGACGAAAATGCCGTGCGCATCCTGTTTCTTGGTGACTCTGTTACTTTCGGATTCGGCGTCGCCGACGGAAATGCCCGGTTCACCGATCTGCTTGCCGCCCGGCTGGATCGAACGTCGGTGGAGGGGCGCCGCTATTACGTTTACAACGCAGGAGTCTCGGGAACGGAACCGACGCGCTGGATCGGCTACCTGCATAAACTGATGCCAAGCTATCGACCCAATATCGTTTTCGCCATATTTTTCTTGCGCGACGGCACGAATATCTGCACCTCGTTCGTCTGCTTCAACGGGAAAATCGCGGCGTTGCGCGCCAAATATGCGGTTGGCCTGCTGTCCAAATACTCTTATGTTGCTCGCGTGCTTGAGGATCGCGCTGTAGCGAATGAGTTCAACTCCGACTATGAAGCACTGTTGCGCAACGCGTATTTAGGCAGTGAGATCGAAACGGCGACGTGGCGCCGCGAGAAGACGAGCCTGCTGGCACTGGCATCGATCTGCCGTGACAATGGAATTCCGTTTCACATGGTGCTGTTTCCGGTCTTGATGAGTCTTGATCCTTATCCGTTCGATGCGGTCGAGGCTGAAATCTCACGATTTGCCGCGGACCATGCCATTCCCTCCTTTTCCTTGACGCCTGCGTTCAGAAACAGGAGGAGTGCTGATCTTTGGGTCGGCCCTGGCGATCAGCACCCCAACGCGCGGGCTCATCGCATTGCGGCCGATACACTCTATCCGTACTTGATCGACGCTCTCGCCCGCCTTCCGCAACCGCCAGGCGCGTCAAATCTCGACCGTTGACGCGGCAGATGCCCCGGGAACGGTCAGGCCCAATGACGCCGATGTGGAGCGGCATCGACCGGCCGATTCAGGTGTTGCGGGGATCGGTGAAAAGCCACGATTTCGTATGGCAGCAGCGTAAGTCTGAAATTGCTCCGAGCGCTTGAGCGGCCTTCCCAATAATTGCGGTTGCTGGAAATGCTTTATGCAAAACCAGGGCCTTACTGATAATGACCTGAACTGTCGCTTGGCAGGGGCGGGACAGGAGCTTATTGTCTGACCTTCGCAACACCAACGCTCAAGTAGCGCAATGCTGCCGACTGAATTTACCGGCGCCGAACTCGATGATCTGGTAGGCGCTCAAGAGGCGTTACGGCAGGCCGGCATTCTGATCGCTCGCGAAGTGTTCGCCTCTGAGGACATCGCGCCGCTATTGGCCAGCGTTCAACATCATGTGGAACGCCTGGCAGCACAAACGCCTTTGATGTTTCCGGCGCACTTCCGCTGGCTCGCTCACGCCCATGCCTGCGATCTCACGGCGCTCGATCCCAATACCGCCGGCGGCAACGACGAATTTTGCGAGACGTCGCTCTTTGCCGCCCTGATGACGCCGCCGATTGAACGCCTGTTGCGCGCTGAAATCACCGATAATGCCGGCTATGCCTTAATCCGGACGCGAACCATTCTGCCGAGGGCGGCCGTCACAGGATCGCTGGGGCTGCATATGGAAAAAACGGCTGTCCGTTTCCCTGGGCTGTATGTGATCTGGACGCCGCTCGTTCCGGCGGGGGTTGTCGCCAATGTGGACGCTCCGGGAATTGAATTTCGCTGCCGCGACGGATCAATGTATCGGCCGGAGCTTGCCGTCGGCGATATCGCCATTTTCACCGGCGAAGTGGAGCACGGCACTTATATTCCGGGTGACGCAACGCACTGGCGGGCCGGCTGCGATATCCGGTTATTTCCTTGGTCTGAGGAAAATCTGTTGCCGCCGGAAAGCATCGCAATGGGTCAAAAACCCCGCCAGTTGCGCTGGCAGCACCACTAATCGTGTCAGGCTCTTCCGCCCTTTAACCCGGCCTTGCGGGCGATGGTGCTCGAGGCGCTCACGCCGATCGTGCGCCCGTCTGCGAGCGCGTGAGCGTATCACGGACCTCGCGTGCCTGCGCGCGCCGCGTATCGGCCACCTCTGCGGCCACTTCCTCCAGTCCGTAGGAACGCAGCACACGCTCGAACGGTGTGGTGTCTACACACGCGAGCGCATCGAGCTGCGCCAAGTAGGAGGGATCCTGGAAGGACGCGAGCTCGAACAGCTCGGCCCAGGCGGCGGCTGGCGTCGTCGAGAACAATTGTATCTTGTCGCGTGGTAGGACTCGGCTGAGGATAGGCGGCATCGGGCCGCCAGTTGCCTCCCGCTTCACCTCGCGCAGCAGTGCGGCGTACCCGCGATCACCGGCGGCAAACGCCGGATCGTCAGGCATGACTCGGTCGAGCCAAGCCAGCGCAAACTCGATATGCCCGAACACCAGCGCCGTGAAGGCGAGCTTGAGCAGCCGAGTCGCCGATATGGGGCCGCCCCCGTTAGGGCGCCGGAGGAAAAGCGCGTCGGCCCAGATTTGGCGGCCGCGGCCGCGCAATCCGAGCGGCCGTCGCGGGCCGGAAAGTTCGCCCATCCGGGTAAAGCGAATGAAGGCGAAGCCCGCGCCGTCGAGCAAGTCGAGAACCTCCTGGAACCGCTTTTGTCCGCGGTACATCTCGATGAACTCGACTTCGACGATCAGTCCGCATGCGTTAGCGAGCGCCTGCGGCGCGGCCGCTAGGATCTCGAATTCCGTCCCTTGTGTGTCGAGTGAAAGAAAATCGGGAGCGGGGAGATTGCCGGCGGCGATGACCGCGTCGAGCGTGTCGGCGTCGAGTTGCCGCCGGCCGATGACATCGAGGCCGCGATCGAGGTCGAAGTCGATGCCGAGCGTGGGCCTGTAGAGGCCGCGTACGTTGTCGGCCGGATCGAGCAGCGACGTGCCGCCCGGGTTGAATGTGAGGTTGAGCGTGCGCGGTCCGCGCTGTCCGGCGAGGCAGGCAGCCACGATGGTTGTGTTCCCATCAGTCTGCGTCGGCTCCGGAAGGCCGTCCACGTCGGCCTCGTAGAGCACATGGACAAAATCGCTTGAGAAGGCGGTGAGGCGGGGAAATGGACCGTCTCCCCAACGCCCTCCGAGGTGATGAACCGCATAACGCGTATCGCCCACCGATCGGCCTCTTCGGTCAAAACATCCGCGTCCACCTTAGGTCTGACGTCGAGGTGAATCCAGTCGCGTGGGCCGCGAACACTACGGTCGCTCATCGAGAACCGGGTCGATGGAGCCGCAATAGACGATTTCCGGCGCGTAGTGCACGAGCTCGGGCGGCAAGTCGGCCTTCTCATGCGGGCTCACGAGCAACGGTCTGGGGCTGCGGCTGAAACGCAGTGCGGCTTTCGCATACGGGTTGCTGTCCATCACGGATGGGTTTTGCGGAAGGGTTTTGAAATTCTTATCGACGAACGTGTTTAAGATATCGGGACGGTATTCAAACTGAATTGGCGTCCTGTCCCACGTCGATGCGCTTCCCTTCTCGGCAAAGACCACCGCATGGCCGTGCCGCCACGGCTGATACCAGGTGTCTTGACCGAAATAGGCGAAGACACCATCATGCTCGCGCAAGGGACGGAAATGATAGAGATCCCATCGCGACGTAATCTGATCGTCATCCCATTGCGCGAGATAAACTTGACAGTCGTCGAAGGAATTGATGCTGTAATAATCGTAGAACCAGGATAGCGCGAAGGCGACGTAGACGTTGTGGCGGCGCGATGCGCGATTGAGGTGAAACAGTCGCCCGCCGACGCGCGCCATTCGTGCAAGGTTTCGCAAAGCCGCGGCCGGATCGAAGACATTGTCCAGCGTGCTGCCCTCGACGATGAAGTCGAAACCGCTCTCCAATTCGGCGGGAGGCTGGGGCGCACAAAGGTTAAATACGATGTCGGCATCCTCGTAAGTGCTTTGATCCAGGCAATGGTAGGTGGCTTCGCTGAATAGCGAATAAAATGCTCGGTCGCTGATGAAGGAGCGGTCGCGCGCGCCGCGGGACGAGGTATCGATTTCCAGGTTCGCGACGTCCACATCCCGCCTTGTGCCGAGCTCGGATTCCACCAGCGCGATAGCCTGCCGAGCCGTCAAAAAGACGGTTTGCCGACCGATGGAAAGCAATTTGCCAATGATCGGCCGAAATCGATGTTCTCGCAAGATCAGACGAGCGGCGTGGCTGGATAATCCCATGCACTTTCTCTATCAGAAGGGGCACGACGGTCAATTACGCCGCGCTTGGCATCATGCCAATCCGGTGTTGACGCTCGGAAAGGTGATTGTGTAGGGCTTAAGCCTTGAAATTCCGGCTGATTGGAGGGGCGGCTAATCAGTCAAGCGGTTCTCGGGCTATTGGGGAGAAGGCAATGGCACTCGGCCGCGATGTCGTCGAAGCCATTATCCGCGAGCACGCTTATCGGCCGATTACGGGCGACGTGCTTCTGATCGGACAGCAAGCGCTCACGCTCAGCCGCGACGAAGTTTTGGAATTGATGCGCGAGCACGACGTCCCCGCTGCGGCCGGCGACATGCAAAATGCCGCGGGCGCCGACACGGGTGGCATGAGCGCGGCCGCGTTCTTTGCGCTCCTCCGCATCGACCGGTTGCACATACTCGATATCGGCGCCGCGGGCGAAAACCGCTATGTCAGCGAGCCGCCGCCGGATCAGCTCAAGGCCAGCGTGGATTTCATCATCGACGGCGGCGCGCTCACCGACATGTTTTCTCCGGCCGCGGTGTTGCGCAATTATGCGCGTGCGCTTCGGTCTGGCGGGCGGCTGATCGCGATCAACAATCTCAGCGCCCATTTCGATCCTTATTCGATCCCGACCGCGTCCTGGTATCTCGATTATTGCGCGATCAACGCATTCGCCGACTGCAAGGTCTATGTCCTCGACTATCCGCCCGGCCAGCCGGTCCGGGCGTTCTGCCTCGATATCGATTGCCTGTTGGATCCGGCGCGCGAGATCAGGGCTTTTCTGTCGCCGCACGAAACCGCCGTCATCCTGTTTGCCGAAAAAGACGCGGCCTCGACCACTGACGAAATGCCGACCTCCGCTCATCTGCGCTCCGGCGCCGAGTGGCAGTGCTATCGGCAAAACCTCGCCCGCATGAAGCGCGCGGCGCGCCCGCACCTGGTGCGCTCCCGCGCCGAGTCGGGCAAGCTCGTCGTTCGCGGCGGCCATCTTTTCATGCGCGCGGATTATACCGCGGTTGATCCGTCTTCATTGGTCCTGCGTGCCGATGACGCCGCGTTCGCGTCGCCGTCATTGCCGCGGACGCCGGCGCAAGTTGCCGGTTCGCCGTCGCCATCGAAGCTGAAAATCCTCTGCATCGGCACCGGCCGCGATGGCACGCAATCGCTCAATCACATGATCCAGCGTATTTTTGGCGAAGCCGGCGGCCGGCAGTCTGTGCACGAATATTGTTGCCGGGAAATCTATCAGGCGTTTTGCGATTTCAACGAAACCGGCGACCGCCGCCATGCCGACGCGCTCGAGCGCATGGTCGCGGACTGCCCCTACGACAGCATCGTCGGCAACGGCTATGCCGCGATCCTGCCGCTGTTCGCCGAGCATTACGGCCGCGGCCTGAAAGTCGTGCATCTTTATCGCGACCGCGACGCCTGCATCGAAAGCCTGATGACGAACTGCGAATTGTTTCCGACCGCCTACCGCCATTATTCGTCGAGCCCCGAGGCCGAGATCAAGCGCATGGCGGCGTTCCACTTCGGCGACATAGCGCCCGCCGAATGGGACCGCTTGCCGATCCGCGAAAAGTTCGGCTGGTATTACGACAAGACGCATGCGCTGGTGCGGCAGCATCTTGCGCTGTTCGATCACCATATCGAGATCGCGACCGAAAGCCTCAACGACGAGGCGACCCGGCGCGCCATCGCGGATTTCGTCTCCGGCGGTGCGGCGGTGGCACCGCCGCGGACCCATCTCAACGCCTCCGTCATCGATATCTCGTCCTTTCCCAAGCAGTTTCAGGTCAAGATGAACTGGTTGATGGGCCGGCTGAACATGGAGGAGCTCGCCAAAGACGACGTCTACGCGCTCAATTATTTCCTCGACAAATTCGTCGCCTGGACCGGCTATCAGATCAACAACGCGCCACAGCTCGGCGGAACGACCGCGGCGTCGGCGCCGGAGATCGCCGCCGATCTCGAACGGGCCGGCCGGATCATGAATGAGCGATTGCGGGAGATCGACGCGCTTTACAAGCTCGTTCGCGATCGCGGCGGAAAAGATGTTGGCCGATAGACGCGGCGCATTCGATCGGCCTACGCGATAATGGACAGGCTGTGGGCGTTCGCGCTAAGTAAGAATGGACTCGGCTTACGGATCAGCGCGTGGGTGCAAGGTGGCGCGCTCGACATGTTGCCAACGACATGTTGCCAATTTGACACCGCCGCCAAGCTGTTGCAGTTATCCCGAAGTCGATTGACCGATACTGGCTCCGCCTCCTGGCATTCTCTATGGGATTAGGTCCTGTCTTATTGAGAGACATAAACGCGTTGAAGCGGCGCGGCCTTCTCGAAGGCTATCGGCGCGTCGTCGAGATCGGCGCGCAACAGATCAATGATGGGCTGATCGTTTCGCCGGAGCTCGACGAGGCAGTCGCGTTGTTCGGCGGTACAAAGCCGGCCTTAACGCCGATTGGCTCGCCAACCATTAAACCAAATTCGCCGCCGGGGCGGCTGCTGTGGTCCGCACTGGGGCTTCAATCAAAATCCGTCGACATTGAGAACGGCGAT
>Ga0210398_10007299_pt1 | contig 10058 bp, 11 predicted proteins | sample IncBWC4OmetaG_FD_161047 | JGI IMG/M metagenome (GOLD analysis project Ga0210398, IMG submission 161047) | Forest soil microbial communities from Barre Woods Harvard Forest LTER site, Petersham, Massachusetts, United States - Inc-BW-C-4-O | ecosystem: Environmental > Terrestrial > Soil >...
CGCCAGGTTCGAACCGCTGCTCGACCGGTTCGAACGGCTCGACGTGCCGCTCTACCTGCACCCCGCGCCGCCCTCGGCGGCCCTGCGCGAGGTGCTCTACAGCGGGCTGCCGCCGGGCGCGGCGGCCCGGCTGGCCACCGGCGCCTGGGGCTGGCATGCCGAAGCCGGCTTGCACGTGCTGCGCATGATCGCCACCGGCGTGTTCGACCGTCATCCCGGGCTCAGATTGATCGTCGGACACTGCGGCGAGATGCTGCCGTTCATGCTGGCCCGGATCGACGCCATGCTCAAAGTGGACACCATGGCCCGGGAGCCGTCTGAGTACTTCGCGCGCAACATCTGGGTGACGACCAGCGGGCTGTTCAGCATCCCGCCGGTCATGTGCACGGTGGAGGTGCTCGGGGTGGACCGGGTGCTGTTCAGCGTCGACTACCCGTTCGGCTCCAACGCCGCCGGCCGCGCCCTGCTCGACACGCTGCCGCTCAGCCCCGACGACAAAGCCAAGATCGCGGGAGGCAACGCCGAGCGCGTCCTGGGTCTCAAGGCGCCGGACGCGTCCACTGCGGCGTGATTTACGTCACGTCGACGTTGCCAAAAGTTTGCGCCGGAAGGCCTATTTACGGCACAATGGTGTTGTGAAAAACGTGCGATCAGCCGATGGCCCGACCAAGGGCCAGGTCGCGCGGCTGATCCTGGAACTCGGGCCATCGACCGCCGCGACGCTGGGCAGCCGGCTCGGGCTCACCCCGGCCGCCATCCGGCGGCACCTGGACAACCTCCTGGCCGAGGGCCTGATCGAGACCAGGACGGCCAGGACCTACGGGAACCGGGGCCGGGGACGGCCGGCCAAGGTCTTCGTCATCACCGACGCCGGGCGCAGCGCGTTCGAGCACGCCTACGATGACCTGGCCACGGGCGCGCTGCGGTTCCTGGCCGAGACGGCAGGCCCGGACGCGGTAGCCGAGTTCGCCCGCCGGCAGCTGTCCGACTTGGAACGCCGGTACGCGCCGGTGGTGGCCCAGGGCGAGCTCGCCGCGCGGGTCCAGGCGCTGGCCGAGGCGCTGTCGGCCGACGGCTACGCCGCCTCCGCAGGCCCGGCGCCCGCGATCGGGGCGGCAGGGCCGGCCGGCGAGCAGCTCTGCCAGCACCACTGCCCGGTCGCGCACGTGGCGGCCAAGTTCCCGCAGTTGTGCGAGGCGGAAACGGAGGCGTTCGGCAGGCTGCTCGGCACGCCGGTGCAGCGCCTCGCTACCATCGCGCACGGCGACGGGATCTGCACCACGCACGTCACTCACGTCACGGGCGTCGGGAAGGTCCGCTCGGCGAAATCTGTTATAAAACACGGCGTAACTACCGAAATCACCGCAGAGTCCGGAGGGCTCTTGACATGACCACCACGCAAGAACAGCTCGAAGGGCTGGGCACGTACAAGTTCGGCTGGGCCGACTCGGACGTGGCGGGCGCGTCCGCGCGTCGCGGCCTATCCGAAGAGGTGGTCCGTGACATCTCGGCGCGCAAGAACGAGCCGGAGTGGATGCTCGACCTGCGGCTGAAGGGCCTGAAGTCCTACGGCCGCAAGCCGCTGCCCACCTGGGGCGCCGACCTGTCGGAAATTGACTTCGACAACATCAAGTACTTCGTCCGCTCCACCGAGAAGCAGGCCGCGAGCTGGGACGAACTGCCCGCCGATATCAAGAACACCTACGACCGGCTCGGCATACCCGAGGCGGAAAAGCAGCGGCTCATCGCGGGCGTGGCCGCCCAGTACGAGTCCGAGGTGGTCTACCACAAGATCCGGGAAGACCTCGAGGAAAAGGGCGTCATCTTCCTCGACACGGACACCGCGCTGCGGGAGCAGCCGGATCTGTTCCGCGAGTACTTCGGCACCGTGATTCCGCCGGGCGACAACAAGTTCGCCGCGCTGAACACCGCGGTATGGTCCGGCGGCTCGTTCATCTACGTGCCTAAGAACGTAAAAGTGGAAATCCCGCTGCAGGCCTATTTCCGGATCAACACCGAGAACATGGGCCAGTTCGAGCGGACCCTGATCATCGTGGACGAGGGCGCGTACGTCCACTACGTGGAAGGCTGTACCGCGCCCATTTACAAGTCCGACTCGCTGCATTCCGCGGTGGTCGAGATCATCGTGAAGAAGGACGCGCGCTGCCGTTACACCACGATCCAGAACTGGTCAAACAATGTGTACAACCTGGTGACCAAGCGGGCCGTCGCCCAGCAGGGCGCGACGATGGAGTGGATCGACGGCAACATCGGTTCCAAGGTGACGATGAAGTACCCGGCGGTCTACCTGATGGGCGAGCACGCCCGGGGCGAGACGCTCTCGGTCGCGTTCGCGGGCGCGGGCCAGCACCAGGACGCCGGGGCCAAGATGGTGCACTGCGCGCCGAACACCTCCTCGACCATCGTGTCCAAGTCGGTGGCCCGGGCCGGCGGCCGGACCTCCTACCGCGGGCTGGTCAACGTGCAGGAGGGCGCCGAGCACTCCAAGTCCAACGTCAAGTGCGACGCGCTGCTGGTCGACTCGGTGAGCCGCAGCGACACCTATCCGTATGTGGACGTCCGCGAGGACGACGTGGAGATGGCCCACGAGGCGACCGTCTCCAAGATCTCCGGGGACCAGCTGTTCTACCTGATGAGCCGCGGCATGACCGAGGACGAGGCGATGGCCACCATCGTCCGGGGGTTCGTCGAGCCGATCGCTCGCGAACTGCCGATGGAGTACGCGCTCGAGCTGAACCGGCTGATCGAGCTTCAGATGGAGGGGGCGGTCGGCTAATGTCGGCTGGATTGCAGGGAGCGATCGAGTCCGCTCCCGTGAGCAGGCTGCACGAGCGCAGGTCCTACGACCCGGCGGACTTCGGCGTGCCCAACGGTCGCGAGGAGGAGTGGCGGTTCACCCCGCTGCGCCGGCTGCGCGGCCTGCACACCGATTCTCCGCCGGTACCGTCGCCGACGGCGGGCGTGGAAGTGGACGTGGACCCGGCCCCTGAGGTGAAGACCTCTTTGGCCGAACGGTCCGTGGCTCACGCCGCCCGCACCTTCATCCCGGCCGACCGGATCAGCGCCCAGGCCTACGCGTCGTTCGACGAGGCCACCGTGATCACGGTGCCCGCGGAGGCCGACGCGTCCCGGCCGACCGTTGTTACGGTCACCGGGCATGGCGGCGCGGGCTACGGCCACCTGCTGGTCCAGGCCGAGCCGTTGTCGCGGGCCGTGGTCGTGATCGACCACCGCGGCAGCGCCACCTACGCCGATAACGTCGAGCTCGTGGTGGGCGACGGCGCCGCGCTGTCGGTGGTCAGCCTGCAGGACTGGGCCGACGACACGGTGCACGCCTCCTACCACTACGCCACGCTGGGCCGGGACGCCCGGCTCCGGCACGCCGCGGTCAGCCTCGGCGGATCGGTGGTCCGACTCGGCATCGAGGTGCGCTACGACGGGCCGGGCGGCGACGCCGAGCTGACCGGCCTGTACTTCGCCGACGCGGGTCAGCACCTGGAGCACCGGCTGTTCGTCGACCACGACATGCCGAACTGCCGGAGCCGGGTCACCTACAAGGGCGCGCTGCAAGGCCAGGACGCGCACGCGGTCTGGATCGGCGACGTGCTGATCAGGCCCGAGGCCATCGGCACGGACACCTACGAGTACAACCGGAACCTGGTGCTGACCGACGGCACCCGGGTCGACTCGGTGCCGAACCTGGAGATCCTCACCGGGGAGATCGTCGGGGCCGGCCACGCCAGCGCCAGCGGCCGGCTCGAGGACCACCACCTGTTCTACCTGATGGCCCGCGGCATCCCGTTCGACGAAGCCCGCAAGCTGGTCATCCGCGGGTTCTTCGGTCAACAGATCGACGCGATCGAGGTGCCGGAGCTGCGGGTGAAGATCGCCGAGGGCGTCGAGGCCGAGTTGGAGAAGTCGCGATGACCGAAACCCCTGTGTACACCCGGGCCTGTGCGTTGTCCGATCTCCCCGTCGAGGGCGTGATCGGCGTCGAGGTGGCGGGTGAGCCGGTGGCGGTGGCCCGCACCGGCGGCGAGGTCTTCGCGCTGCGGGACGTGTGCTCGCACGCCGAGGTGCCGCTGTCAGAAGGCGAGATCTACGACCACACGGTCGAGTGCTGGCTGCACGGGTCCTGCTTCGACCTGCGCACCGGCCAGCCCACCGGGCTGCCGGCCACCGAGCCCGTTCCCGTTTACCCCGTCAAGATCGACGGCGACGAGGTCTACGTCGCCATAGCTAAGGAGTCATAGTGGCTACCCTCGAGATCCGCGACCTGCACGTCAGCGTGGAGGAGAGCCCTGGCGTGCACCGGGAGATCCTGCGCGGCGTGGACCTGATCGTCGCCGAGGGGGAGACCCACGCCCTCATGGGCCCGAACGGCTCGGGCAAGTCGACCCTGGCCTACGCGATCGCCGGCCATCCGAAGTACCTGGTCACCAAGGGCAGCGTAACCCTGGACGGTGAGGACGTGCTGGCCATGACCGTGGACTCGCGCGCCCGGGCCGGGCTGTTCCTGGCCATGCAGTACCCGGTCGAAGTGCCCGGGGTCACGGTGTCGAACTTCCTGCGGACCGCGGTCACGGCGGTGCGGGGCGAGGCGCCCAAGCTGCGGGACTGGGTCAAGGAACTGCGGGCCGCGATGGCCGCGCTGTCCATGGACCCGGCCTTCGCCGAGCGCAACCTGAACGAGGGCTTCTCCGGCGGGGAGAAGAAGCGGCACGAGATCCTCCAGCTCGAGCTGCTCAACCCGAAGATCGCGGTGCTCGACGAGACCGACTCCGGCCTGGACATCGACGCGCTCAAGGTCGTGGCCGAGGGCATCAACCGGTTCCGCGGCCAGCCTGGCCACGCGGTCCTGCTGATCACCCACTACCCGCGGCTCCTGCGACTGGTGAAGCCCGACTTCGTGCACGTGTTCGTCGGCGGGCGCATCGTCGAGGAAGGCGGCCCCGAGCTGGCCGAACGCCTGGAGAACGAGGGCTACGAGAAGTTCCTGGGGATCCCCGCATGAGCGAGTTCCCGGGGCACCTCGACGTCGAGGCGATCCGGGCCGATTTCCCGGCGCTGGCCAGGACGGTACGCAACGGCAACCCGCTGATCTACCTGGACTCCGGCGCGACCTCCCAGAAGCCGGTCCAGGTCCTGGACGCCGAGCGCTCGTTCTACGAGCGGCACAACGGCGCCGCCCACCGCGGCGCGCATCTGCTCAGCGAAGAGGGCACCGAGATCTACGAAGGCGCGCGAGCGAAGATCGCGGCGTTCATCGGCGCCGACGTCGGCGAGGTCGTGTTCACCAAGAACGCCACCGAGGCGATCAACCTGGTGGCCTACGCGATGAGCAATGCCACGGTTACCGGGGGAGCCGAGCGGTTCCGGGTCCTGCCCGGCGACGAGATCCTGATCACCGAGATGGAGCATCACGCCAACCTCGTCCCCTGGCAGCAGCTGTGCGAGCGGACCGGCGCCACGCTGCGCTGGCTCAGCGTCACACCCGAAGGCCGGCTCGACCTGGACCACCTGGACAACATGATCACCGGGCGCACCAAGCTCGTCGCGCTCACTCACCAGTCCAACGTGACCGGCACCATCCCGCCGGTGACCGAGATCGCCCGGGCGGCGCACGAGAAGGGCGCGCTGGTCCTGGCCGATGCCGCGCAGTCGGTGCCGCACCAGCCGGTCGACGTGGCGGCGCTCGGTGCGGACTTCCTGGCCTTCTCCGGGCACAAGATGCTCGGCCCGTACGGGATCGGCGTGCTGTTCGGCCGGGCCGACCTGCTCGAGGCGATGCCGCCCTTCCTGACCGGCGGATCGATGATCGAGGTAGTTCGGATGGAGGGCAGCACGTTCCTACCACCGCCGCAGCGGTTCGAGCCGGGCGTGCCGGCCGCGGCCGAGGCCGCGGGCCTGGCCGCGGCCGTGGACTACCTTAGTGGCCTGGGCATGGGTGCTGTCGCCGCGCACGAGGAGTCGCTCACCGCGCACGCGCTCGACGCGCTGCGCGAGATTAGGGGCGTGCGCATCCTCGGCCCGGACACCACCAAGGACCGGGGCGGCGCGGTCGCGTTCGAGGTCGAGGGCGTCCACCCGCACGATGTGGGCCAGGTGCTCGATGAACTGGGCATCGCGGTGCGCACCGGCCATCATTGCGCCTGGCCGCTGCACCGGGCCCTGGGCGTGCAGGCCAGTACGCGGGCGACGTTTTACGTGTACAACACGCACGCCGAGGTCGATGCCCTGGCCGACGGCATCCGCTACGCTCAGCGCTTCTTCGGCGCCCGGCAATAGGCGGTCTCCGTTCCACGTTAGGAGGTGATGTGATGCAACTCGAGTCGATGTACCAGCAGATCATCCTGGATCACTACCGCCACCCTCATCACAAGGGACTGCGAGAGCCGTTCGACGCTGAAGTGCATCACGTCAACCCGGTCTGCGGTGACGAGGTGACGTTGCGGGTCGCGCTCAAGGATGTCGATGGCGAGCCGGTGGTCGAGGACATCTCGTATGACGCGCTTGGCTGCTCGATCAGTCAGGCCAGCGCGTCGGTCATGAGCGACCTGGTCATCGGCAAGCCGGTGACCGAGGCCATGACGATAAGCCAGGCGTTCCTTGATCTCATGCAGTCCAAGGGGAGGGGAACGCCCGACGAGGGCCTGCTCGAGGACGCGGTGGCGTTCGCGGGCGTGTCCAAGTACCCGGCCAGGATCAAGTGCGCGCTGCTGGGCTGGATGGCGTGGAAGGATGCTACCGCCAAGGCCCTGGAGGAGGAACGATGACGGAGAACACGACAACCCAGGACACTGTGGCCCAAGACATTGCGGCCCAGGACACTGGGCCGGAGGCGGCCGGCGAGCTCATCACCGAGCTCACGCCGGAGCAGGAGGACGTGCTCGAGGCCCTGCGTGATGTGGTGGACCCCGAGCTCGGCATCAATGTGGTGGACCTCGGCCTGGTCTACGGCGTCGACGTCGACGCCGAGCGGGTGGCGACCATCGACATGACTCTGACCAGCGCGGCGTGCCCGCTCACCGACGTGATCGAGGATCAGGCCCGGGAAGCGCTGGAGGGGATAGTGACCGACTTCCGCATCAACTGGGTGTGGATGCCGCCGTGGGGTCCGGAGAGCATCACCGAGGACGGGCGCGAGCAGCTCCGCGCCCTCGGCTTCAACATCTAAGCCCGGATGTAGAACGGCTCCGCGTACGCGGTGCGTAATGAAGAATCCCGCGGCTGGGGGCGGTCGCTGGGTGGATGTTCCGCCAGAGCGCCTGGTGTCCTGGATCGTCACGTTCACTCACCGTCACGGTGCCGGGCCCGTGTCCGGCGATGCGGCGGGCGCGACGGTCACGTTCGCGGCTGCGGACGGGGCGGTGGCCGAATGCCATCCGCCGTTCCCTCCGCTGCGGTGGACGAGCGAGGGCGATCCGGCGGCGGCCGCGGAAGCGATCGTGGCGCATGCGGTCGCTGAACGGACCGTCGGCGTGCTGCTGGTCCGGCTGGGCGGCTACGCGGTCGGCGTCTTCACCGGCTCGCCACCGCACCTGGTGAGCTCGAAAACCGGCAGCCGGCCGGTGCACGGCCGGAGCGCGGCGGGCGGCTGGTCTCAGCACCGCTTCGCCCGGCGCCGGGAGAACCAGGCCGCGACCGCGCTGCGGGCCGCCGCTGACGCGGCGGCCACGATGTTCGGCCCGCACCGCCTAGACGAGCTGGTCCTGGGCGGGGACAAGCGAGCCATCGCGGGAATCCGCGGCGACCCGCGGCTGGCGCCGTACCTGGCCCTGGCCACCGACCGCTTCCTCACCGTCCCCGACCCGCGGCTGGCCGTGCTGAAGGAGATACCAAGTTCCTTCCTGGCCATTCGCATCCGCCTGGCCGAGCCGCAATCCGTTAGCCCGCCTTCGGCCGACCAAGTAAACTAGACGTCGTGCTGCGGACAACGGACTGAGGACACCTTCCGGGGAAGAAGTCTGTCCGTTTTCGTTCGTTCTCAGGAGCAGCTGAAACATGATCGTGGCAACCGACATCGAACTGCGGGCTGGCGCGCGCCTGCTGCTGGAAGGCGCGTCCTTCCAGGTGGCCGCGGGGGACCGGATCGGCCTGGTGGGCCGGAACGGCGCCGGGAAGACCACCCTGGCCAAGGTGCTGGCCGGGCAGGCCCAGCCGGCCGCAGGCTCGGTCCGGCGCTCGGGCCCGGTCGGGTACCTGCCGCAGGATCCGCGTACCGGCGACCTGGACATGCTGGCCATCGACCGGGTGCTGTCGGCCCGCGGACTCGATCAGCTCCGGGCCGATCTGCGCGCCGCGGAGGCCCAGATGTCCAACCCCGACTCCGCCGCCGCGGCGGTGGCCATCCGCCAGTACGGCCGGCTCGAGGAGCGGCTCGCGGTGCTCGGCGGGTACGCCGCGGAGTCACAGGCCGCCTCGATCACGGCCAGCCTAGGCCTGCCCGACCGGGTCTTGCATCAGCCGCTACACACCCTGTCCGGCGGTCAGCGCCGCCGGGTGGAGCTGGCCCGGATCTTGTTCTCCGATTCCGAGACCATGCTGCTGGACGAGCCGACCAACCACCTGGACGCCGACTCGGTGGTCTGGCTTCGTGATCACCTCAAGAGCTACCGCGGCGGCCTGGTGGTGATCAGCCACGACGTGAACCTGCTGGCCGACGTGGTCAACAAGGTGTTCTACCTGGACGCGCAGCGGGCCGGTCTGGACATGTACAACCTGGGCTGGCGGGCCTACCTGCAGCAGCGCGAGACCGACGAGCGGCGCCGCCGTCGGGAGCGGGTCAACGCGAGCCGGCAGGCCAGCGCGCTGATGACCCAGGCCGACAAGATGCGGGCCAAGGCCACCAAGGCCCGGGCGGCGCAGAACATGCAGCGCCGGGCCGAGCGGCTGCTGGCCGGGGTCGAGGCCGAGCGCTCCGCGGACCGGGTGGCCAAGCTGCGCTTCCCGGTGCCCGCGCCGTGCGGCCGCACGCCGCTGGCCGCCAACGGCTTGTCCAAATCGTACGGGTCGACCGAGGTGTTCGCCGGGGTGGACGTCGCCGTCGACCGGGGCAGCCGGGTCGTGGTGCTCGGCCTCAACGGCGCGGGGAAGACCACCCTGCTCCGGCTGCTGGCCGGGCTGGAAACTCCGGATACCGGAGAAGTCACGCCGGGACACGGCCTCAGCCTCGGATATTACGCCCAAGAGCATGAGACCCTGGAAACCGAGCGGACCGTCCTGGCGCACATGCGTACCGCCGCGCCCGACCTTACCGAATCGCAGCAGCGGAAGGTTCTCGGGTCATTCCTGTTCTCCGGTGATGACGTGGAAAAGCCCGCGGGAGTGCTTTCCGGCGGCGAGAAGACCAGACTCGCCCTCGCTCTTCTTGTTGTATCAGGCGCTAACGTGCTGCTGCTTGACGAGCCGACCAACAACCTCGATCCGGCCAGCCGGGAAGAGGTTCTCGCCGCGCTGAGAAGCTTCCGCGGCGCGATAGTACTTGTGACACATGATGAAGGTGCGGTTGAGGCGCTTTCACCAGAACGCGTTATCGTCCTGCCGGACGGCCTGGAAGACGCGTGGAGTGAGGATTTCGCAGATCTCGTGGCACTTGCGTAAATACTTACCGACTGGGCGCTCTCCGGGCAAAGGCAACGATTCCGCCATGGCCGGATAAAAATAGGTGATCATTTACGCTCATCTGGGTAGTCAATCCACTGGTCATGCCTGATCATTGCGAAGTGAGGATCAGGAACTCGCTCCTGACTTCAGCAAACGGAGGTGCAAGTGGTCGACACCACCCTCAAAAAAGGCACGCGGGTAACCGGCGTGGATCGTAGCAAGCTAGCGACGCTTCTTGGCAAGAGGTACGACGGCGGCGAGAGCATCCGTTCCCTCGCGGCTTCGACAGGAAGGTCCTACGGCTTCGTCCACCGGATTCTCAGCGAGACCGGCGTGACATTGCGCGGGCGTGGCGGCGCAACCCGCAGCAGCAAGGCCAAGGTATAGCGCAGGCCACGCCCGGTGGCACCGGCCCGGACCCGTGGAACTCA
>Ga0210398_10007300_pt1 | contig 10058 bp, 7 predicted proteins | sample IncBWC4OmetaG_FD_161047 | JGI IMG/M metagenome (GOLD analysis project Ga0210398, IMG submission 161047) | Forest soil microbial communities from Barre Woods Harvard Forest LTER site, Petersham, Massachusetts, United States - Inc-BW-C-4-O | ecosystem: Environmental > Terrestrial > Soil >...
GCGCGGACAACGGCGCTGTTGCGGTGGGCTGCGGGGCGTCGGTCGCCGTCGGCGACAGCGGGAAATGGTGCCGGGTGAGGGATTCGAACCCCCGACCTTCGGTTTACAAAACCGCTGCACTGCCACTGTGCTAACCCGGCGCGACCGCAGGATTTCAGCCTCTTAACAGATTTTCCCACCCTCGACAAACAACAGGCCGGGTCGGGCCGGCCTTGTTCAAGACAGCGCGCGGCGGTGTAGCCCGGCTCTTGGGGTGCATTTCGGGCGGCAGGTTATTCGGCGGCGGTTTTGGCGCGCTCCTCGATCCGGCCGGCGGTGGTGGGAGGCATGCCGAAGAGCCGCTGCTTGACGCCGTCGCGCAGCCTCTGGAAGACGACGTAAAGGCCGGGGATCAGGAAGACGCCGACGACCGACGCGGCAAGCATGCCGAAAAAGACCGCGGTGGCGACCGCGTGGCGGGTCGCGGCACCGGCGCCGCCGGCGATCAGCAATGGCACGAGCCCGAGGATGAACGCGAAGGAGGTCATCATGACCGCGCGGAACCGGGAGCGCGCGCCGCTCAGCGCCGCCTCGGCGACGCCGAGGCCATTGCGGCGAGCCTCCATCGCGAACTCGACGATCAGGATCGCGTTTTTGGCGGCGAGCGCGATCAGCACGACGATGCCGATCTGAGCGAACACGTCGTTGGGCAACCCGGTCAGCAGCAATCCGCCGAGCGCCCCCGCCAGCCCGACCGTGATCGAGACGATCACCGCGGCCGGCATCGCCCAGGATTCGTAGAGGCCGACCAGCACCAGATAGGCGAACAGCACAGCGAGCCCCAGGATGACGGTCGTCTGGCCGCTGGCGATCTTTTCCTGGTACGCGGTGCCGCTCCAGGAGTAGCCAAAGCCGGGCGGCAGGGTCGCCTTCGACACCTGCTCTATCGCCGCCAATGCCTGGCCCGAGGAGTAATCGGCGGCCGGCTGGCCCTGGATTGCCACCGCGCGCAAATTGTTGAAGCGGTAGATGTAGCTCGGGCCGAGCACGTTTTCGATCGTGGCGAGCGTGCGGATCGGCACGAGCGCGCCGTTGGCGGCGCGCACATGCACCTCGAAGATGTCCTCGGGGTGCATGCGCTGATCGGTCTCGGCCTGCAGGATGACCTGCCAGGTGCGCCCAAATTTGTTGAAGTCGTTGACGTAGTAGCCGCCGAGCGAGGCCTGCAGCGCGGTGAAGATGTCGCTGATGCCGATGCCGAGGGTCTCGGCGCGCTCGCGGTCGATGTCGAGCCGGATCAGCGGCGTCGCAGCACCATAGGTCGTAAACACGCCGCCGAGCGCCGGGTTGGCGTTGGCGGCCTGCACGAGCCCGCGCGCGACCGCCGCCATCTCGCCGGCGGCTGCGCCCGAATAGGATTGCAGCTGGTATTCGAACCCGGCCCCGCTGCCGAGACCCATGATCGGCGGCAGGTTGAACGGCACGACGATCGCCGCCGGCATTTTGGCAAACGCGGCGCGCAGATGGGTGAGCACGCCCCACACGCTTTGGGCGGACGAGGTGCGCTCGGCGAACGGCGCCAAGGTCACAAAAAACATCGCCCGGTTCGACTGCGCGATGCCGTCGAGCATGCTGTAGCCGACGATCGAGGTGACCGCGGCGACGCCGGGCGTCGCCCTGGCGATGCGCTCGACATCGGCCGCCACCACGCCGGTGCGGTTGAGCGAGGCACCCTCGGGCAGTTGCGCCTCGACGAGGAGAGCGCCCTGATCCTCCTCCGGCAGAAAGCCGGAGGGAACGGCGCGGCCGAACCCCCAGATCAGCGCCACCGCCACCCCGACCAGCGCCGCCGTCAGCAGCACCCGCGGCGCCAGACGCGCGACGACGGCGACATAGCCGCGCTGCATCCGGTCGATGCCGCCCTGCATCGCGCCGATCAGCCGGCCGGGCGGACCGCTGTGGCGCAGCAGCAGCGCACACAGCGCCGGCGACAGGGTCAGCGCGTTCAATGCCGAGATCAGCATCGACACCGAGACCGCGATCGCGAATTGCTGGTACAGCTTGCCGACGATCCCCGGGATGAACGCGACCGGCACGAACACCGACAACAACACCAACGTGATCGCGATGATCGGCCCGGTGATCTGGCTCATCGCGGCCTTGGTCGCCTCGGCCGGCGACATCTCGGGATGCTCGGCCAGCATGTGCTCGACCGCCTCGACAACCACGATCGCGTCGTCGACGACAATCCCGATCGCCAATACCAGCGCCAACAGCGAAATCGTGTTGGCGGAAAAGCCGATCGCCAGCATGACCGCGAAGGTGCCGATCAGCGCCACCGGCACCGCCACAATCGGCACCAAGGTCGCGCGGACGCGGCCGAGAAAGACAAACACGACGATCGCAACCAGCACAAACGCCTCGAGCAAGGTGGTCACCACCTTGTGGATCGTGCTGACGACAAAAACCGTGGTGTCGTAGGGGATTTCCCAGGTCACGTCGTCGGGTAAGCGCTGGGCCATCTCCTCCATGGCGCGGCGCACCGCGGCGGCGGTCGCCACCGCGTTCGCCCCCGGCGCCAGGTAAACCCCCATCGCCGAGGCTCGTTGACCGTTAAACGTGGAAAACACGTCCGATGACTGCGCGCCGAGATCGACCCGGGCGACGTCGCGCACCCGGATCAACCCGCCGTTCGGCTGCGCGCGCACAATGATCGCGCCGAACTGCTCCGGGGTTTCGAGCCGGCCCTGGGTGGTCAGCGGGATCGTTCGCTGCTGCGCCTCGACCACCGGGGCGGCGCCGATGCGCCCGACCGCGGCTTGCACATTCTGCGCGCGCACCGCCTTGATGACGTCCTGCGGCGTCAGCCCGAGCGCCGTCAGCCGGTTCATGTCGAGCCAGATGCGCATCGCGTAATCCTGCTGGCCGAACATGTTGGCCTGGCCGACGCCGGGGATGCGCAGGATCGCGTCGCGGATGTTGATCAGCATGTAGTTGGACAGGAAGAGCGCGTCGCGGGTGCCCTTGGGCGAGCGCAAGACGACGACCTGCAGGATCGCCGAGGATTGCTTTTCGACCCACACACCGTTCGCCTGCACCTCCTGCGGCAATCGCGACATCGCCCGCTGCACCCGGTTCTGGACGTTGACGGTATTGGTTTCGGGGTCGGTGCCGACCGCGAACGACACGGTCAGGTTGTAGGAGCCGTCATTGCCCGAGGTCGAGCGCATGTAGAGCATGTCGGAAACGCCGTTGACCTCGCGCTCGATGACTTGCGCGACGGTCTGCTCGACAACCTCGGCGTTGGCGCCGGGGTAGCTGGTCGTGACCGACACCTCGGGCGGGACGATGTCGGGAAACTGCGCGACCGGGATTGCCGCGAGCGCGATCAGCCCGGCGAGCGTGATCAGGATCGAAATGACAATGGCGAGCCGCGGGCGGTCGACAAAGACAGCCGAAATCATCGGCGATTCCCCGGTTGTACGCGGCTTTAGGCGGGCGGCGGCGCGGCGCTCGGCGCCACGGTCAGGCCGGGGCGAACGCGCGCCTGGCCCTGCACGATCACCCGGTCGCCGGCGGCGAGCCCGTCCTTGACGACAACGGTGCCGTCGCGCTGCATCTCGACCTTGACCGGCCGCATGATCGCCTTGTTCTCGGCATCGACGACAAAGACGTAGGTGCCGGACTGGTCCTGCGCGATCGCGGATTGCGGGATCACCAGCGCCTGCGCCGGCCGGCCGATCTCGAGCACGACCCGCACGCTCATCCCGTCGGACAGCATCCTTTTCGGATTTGGAAATACCGCCCGCAACGGGATCGAATCGGTATTGGGATCGGCCTGGACGCCGACGAAATCGAGCTTGCCGGGCTCGCCGTAGGTCGAGCCGTCGGCGAGTCTTAGACGGGCCGTGATTTGCGCGAGCTGGTCGGCCGGCACATCCCGGCGCGTTTCCAAGAGCTGGCGCTGGCTGACGTTGAAGACGACCTGGATCGGGTCCTCCTTGACTACCGTCGCCAAGACCTCGCTGTTGGGGTCGACAAGATTGCCCGGCGAATAGCGGGCCTGGCCGATGCGGCCGTCGATCGGGCTTTTGATCTGGGTATAGGAAAGATCGACCTGGGCCGCCTGCTGCGCCGCCTTTGCCTGATCGAGGCTGGCCTGGGCCTTGAGCAAAGCCGATTCGCGCTGGTCGAGCTCCGACTGCGGGACCGTTTTGGTCTTGATCAGCTCGCGCCCGCGCCGCGCCTGCAGATCGGCGTAAGTGAGGGTGGCGCTGGCGGCTTCTACCTCTGCCTTGCGCTGGGCGAGCGTCGCCTCGAACGGGGCCGCGTCGAGCGTGAACACGGTTTGGCCTGTCTTGACCTGCTCGCCCTCCTTGAACAGCCAGGGCCCGAGAAAACCGGCGACGCGGGCGCGCAGGTCGACCTTGTCCTCGGCCTTTACCCGACCGACAAATTCGGCGGTGCCCGAAACGTCGCGCATTTCCGCGGACGCGACGAGAACCGCGGGCGGCGCCGGTTGCGCGACCGCGACACCCGGCCCGATCGCGGCGAGGAGCAGCACCATCCGCACCAAAAGCTTCGTTGCGAGGCATTGACGAGAATTCATGCTTCGGGCTCGATTCGGAACGGTCGGCCGGGCTGCGAAACGCGATGTATAGACGATAAACTCACCGGCGGCCACGGCCACCACCGACCCGCCCCGGCTGGCGTAGACTTTTTTCGCGGCATCGAAGATCAGCCGGCGCTCTCCCGGCTTAACCTCGTTGACATCGCCGAGGTTGGGGCTTATTTCCGCTGGCTCTGACGGGCCCAGGTGGCGGAATTGGTAGACGCGCTAGATTCAGGTTCTAGTGGGCAATAGCTCGTGGAAGTTCGAGTCTTCTCCTGGGCACCATTAATCGACGGCCTGTAACCACAGCCGGCCCCGAATGACATACTGGCTTCATCACGGCGATTTGCCCGAGGGTGCCGATTTCGGGTCGGTTGTCGCGGTCGATACCGAAGCGATGGGGTTGAACCCGCACCGCGACCGGTTGTGCGTCGTCCAGCTGTCGGCGGGCGACGGAGACGCGCATCTCGTTCAGTTCGCGCCCGGCGTCTATGACGCCCCGAGGCTGCAAGGCCTGCTCGCCGACCCGTACGTGACCAAGCTGTTTCATTTCGCCCGCTTTGACTTGGCCATGATCTACCAGTATCTCGCGGTCATGGCGGTACCCGTCTACTGCACAAAGATCGCCTCGCGGCTGGCGCGGACCTTTACCGACCGCCACGGCCTGCGGGATTTGTGCAAGGATCTGATCAATGTCGACCTGTCGAAGCAGCAGCAAAGCTCGGATTGGGGCGCCTCGACATTGAGCGAGGACCAGCTTCGCTATGCCGCGGCGGACGTTCTGCACCTGCACGCGTTGCGCGGGCGCCTCGACGCGATGCTGGCGCGCGAGGGTCGCGAGCCGCTGGCGCGCGCGGCTTTCGAGTTTCTGCCGCACCGCGTTTTGCTCGATCTCGGGGGCTGGGCCGAGCAGGACATTTTCGCGCACTGATCGCCGCTGGGGGGAGGGTTCCGCCACGCTGTTTTTCATTCGAGCCGGCCGGGGCGGCCGGTGGCTGTAGGCGACGCGTTCGCGACACGGGCTCCGGCCAGGGCGCTCGCGGCCGAACCGCCGAGGCGCGCCGCGGCAACCGATGTTGCGGTCGCCCGCCGGGTGATCCGCGCCGAAATCGCCGGGCTAGAGGCGCTGGCCGAGGCGCTCGACGCCGCCTTTGCCGCCGCGGTCGATTTGTGCGCGTCGGCGCGCGGCAGGATCATCGTCACCGGGGTCGGAAAAAGCGGCCATGTGGCACACAAGATCGCCGCGACCCTGGCCTCGATCGGCACACCCGCGCAGTTTGTCCACGCTGGCGAGGCGAGCCATGGCGATCTCGGCATGATCGGCAGCGAGGATGCCGTCCTGGCGCTGTCGAACTCCGGCGAGACGACCGAGTTCGCCGACATCATCGCCCATTCGCGACGGTTCGGCATTCCGCTGATCGCGGTGACCTCGGGCGCCCAATCGACGCTCGCCGGAGCCGCCGATGTCGTGCTGTTGTTCCCGGCCAGCCCCGAGGCCTGCCCGATGGGGCTCGCGCCGACGACCTCGACCACGGTCATGATGGCGCTTGGCGACGCGCTTGCCATTGCGCTACTCGAGCGCCGCGGCTTTTCCACCGCGGATTTTCGCCTATACCATCCCGGCGGCAAGCTCGGGCGGCGGCTGTTGCGGGTTGACGAAATTATGCATGTCGGCGACGCGGTTCCGCTGGTCGCCCGCCGCGCGCCGATGTCCGAGGCGATCTTGGTCATGACCGCCAAGAGCTTTGGCTGCGTCGGGGCTTGCGACGGCGAGAGCCGGCTGGTGGGCGTCGTGACCGACGGCGATCTGCGCCGCCATATGGGCGATTCGCTGCTCGGCCGGGCGGTTGAGGACGTTATGCATGTGTCGCCAAAGACGATCGGCCCGGCGGCCCTTGGCGCGGAAGCGCTGGGTCTGATGAACCGCAGCGCCATCACTTCGCTGTTCGTGATCGACGAGGGAGGGCATCCCATCGGCTTTTTGCACATGCACGACTGTTTGCGCGCCGGCGTTGCCTAGGCTCGCCGCCCCACCCGCGCGATGAAAGCCACGCAGCGGCGCCCTGATTTCGAGCAGCGCCGGCCGTTGATCGGAGATACGAGGGTCGCCCCCGATCCCCGCTCGGGTCTTGGCGCCGACAGCTACAGCCGCGCGGTCGCGCTCTTAAAGCGCGTGCTGCCGGCGATCGGGGCCACCTTGCTGCTGCTGGTGGCGATGTGGCCGCGGATCGCACCGCTGATCGAGAGCGTGCGGCTGGCCATGTCGGCGATCGACCTGCGCGAGGCGCGCGAGCTGAAGATGATCAATCCCCGCTATGCCGGAACCGACCGCTTGAACCGCCCCTACGTGATCACCGCCGCGGTCGGCCGTCAGGTGCCGAACCGCAGCGACCTGATGTCGCTGGAGGACCCGAAGGCGGTGATGATCGCGCATAGCGGGGCGAAGGTCGTGCTGACCGCCGCGACTGGCATCTACCAATCGCAGCCGCAGCTGCTCGACCTCTTCGAAGACGTGACGCTGACGCATCAAAACGGCACGCGTTTTGTGACCCGGCGTGCGCACGCGAACCTCGCCAACAACACCGCCGAGGGCAATGACCCGGTCGAAGGGCACGGCCCGTCGGGAGACATTTGGGGGCAGGGCTTTCGTGTGTTCGACAAGGGCGACACCATCATCTTTACCGGACAGTCGCACGCGATCCTGAAGAGCACCAAGCCGACAAAGGCGGCGAGCGCGCCGGCCGAGCCGCCCGCCGGCATCATCAAAACCGCCGCCGCGATCGAAGCGGCCGCGACCGCGACCGCTGCTGCCGACCCGCCCCCGGCGACGGCTGTCGCCGCACCGCCGGCGCCCGCCGCTCCCCGTTCCGCGACAAGGCCGCGTCGCCTGGTCGGTCATACCCGCGCGCCGCTCAAGACCGCGCACGCAGCCCCTGGGACCGGGCATCATGTCGAATGAAGGCAACGCGCCGAGGGGCCGCCGGCCGGGGCATGCGGGCGGCTGGCGCTGGCCACCGACGATCGGGCTCGCGATGCTGGCGGCGGCCTCGCTGGGGCAGCCGCAACCGGTGGCGGCGCAGAGCCCAAGCCCGTTCGGTGCGTCCTCCGACGCCCGCCCAATCGACATCACCGCCGATGCCGGGATCGAGTGGGAGCAGGACAAGCAGGTCTACATCGCCCGCGGCAACGCGGTGGCGACCCGTGGCGCCAGCGAGGTGCACGCCGACACCTTGACCGCCCACTACCGCCCCAGCAAGGACAAGTCGGCCCAGGGCGGAAACGAGGTGTACCGGCTGGACGCCGACGGCCACGTCATGATCAAGGGGCCGAACCAGACCGTCGTCGGCGACCAGGCGGTCTACGACGTCGATCAGCAGATTGGCGTCGTCACCGGCAAGCATCTGAAATTGACGACGCCGACCGATGTCGTCACCGCCCGCGACAGCCTCGAATGGTACGACCAGCAACAGGTCGCCGTGGCCCGCGGCGACGCGCTGGCGGTCCGCGGCGACCGGCGCATCCGCGCCGACGTGCTGACCGCCCACTTTATCAAGGACAGAACCGCCGGGACCGCGGGAGCGGCCGCGGCGAAACCCTCCGCCGGCGGGCATGCCGCGGCAAAGGGCCCGGCGCCAGCGCCGGCCGAGGCGAAGGCGGCGCCGGCGAAGCTCGGGCAGAAGGGCGCGCCAGCCAAGTCGGGCGCCCCCGCCCGACAAGCCGACACCGGCGAAGGCAATTCGCGGATCAGCCGCGTTGACGCGCAAGGTCACGTGGTGGTTGTCACCACCACCGATATCGGCCGTGGCGACTACGGGGTCTATAATGCCGACACCGGGATCGTGACATTGCTCGGCAATGTCTCGATCACGCGCGGGCAGGACACCGTGCGCGGCGAATATGCGGTGGTGGACCTGAACACGAATGTCAGTCGCATGATGACGGTTGCAGCCAAGCCCGGCATGCCGCGGCCGCGGGTCGAAGGGCTGTTTTACCGGCAGGGCGACACCGCGCCGAACAGCGCGCAAAAAACCCGCGCAAAACCCGCCGGCGCCGGGGCGCCGAAATCGTGAACTCGGTCGGCATCCGGTTCGGCTCCGACGCGCGCGGCGCGATCGGGCGGCGGCCGCAGCTCGTCGCCGAGAACCGCGGCCTGCCACCGCCCGGTGCGGCGCGGCACCCGGCATCCGAGCTCGGCCTGCGCGGCATCGGACTGGGCAAAAGCTTCAAGCGCCGGCCGGTGTTGCGCGGCGTCAACGTCTCGGTCCAGCGCGGCGAAGTGGTCGGGCTGTTGGGACCGAACGGGGCCGGCAAGACCACGTGCTTTTACATCATCACCGGCTTGATCGCGGCCGACACCGGCGTCGTGACGCTCGACGGCCGGGACATCACCGATCTGCCGATGTACCGCCGCGCCCGACGCGGGATCGGCTATTTGCCGCAAGAGGCCTCGATTTTCCGCGGCCTCAGCGTCGAGCAGAACATTCGTGCAATCCTCGAAGTCGTCGAGCCCAACCCCGAGGCGCGCGAGGCGACGCTCAACTCGCTGCTCGCCGAGTTCTCGATCACTCATCTGCGCCGGGCGCCGGCGATGGCGCTCTCCGGAGGCGAGCGGCGCCGCTGCGAGATCGCGCGGGCGTTGGCGACGCAGCCGCATTTCATCCTTCTCGACGAGCCGCTCGCCGGGATCGACCCGATTGCCGTCGGCGACATCCGCGACCTGATCGGGCATCTGAAAGATCGCGGCATCGGCGTGCTGATCACCGACCATAACGTGCGCGAAACGCTTGAAATCGTCGATCGTGGCTATATATTGCACGCTGGTCAGGTGCTGATGGAAGGACAACCCGCAGAAATCGTCGCGGATGCCGACGTAAGACGGGTTTTCCTTGGCGACCGGTTTAGCCTATAAGCCGCTCCAAGCGGAGCGTGATGTGAATAGGATGGGTTTCTCGCAGCGGCTTGAGTTGCGCCAGTCGCAGGCGCTGGTGATGACGCCGCAACTGCAGCAGGCAATCAAAATGCTGCAGCTCTCGAACCTCGAGCTTAACAATTTTGTCGATACCGAGATTCAGCAGAACCCGCTCCTCGAGCGCCGCGAGTTTACCGGCGCGGAAGGGCCTCCCATCGGCGATGGTTCCAGCACCGCCGAGCAACCCTCGACGGCGGCTCTGCCGGAGGGGCTGGTCAACGATCTGACACCCGACGCCAACGAACATTGGCATGCTTCCTCCGGAAGCGAGGGCGACGGGTCGCTCGATCTCGCCGAGGAGCCGCAGGCCTGGCGCAGCCGCAACGGCGCGCTAGGCGGCGACGACCGCCCCGCGGTCGAGCATGCCGCGGCGCGGCCGCGCACCTTACGAGAGCATGTGCTGGAGCAAATCGGGACCGACCTCACCGACCAGGGCGACCAGCTGATCGCGCTCCACCTGCTCGACCTGCTCGACGAGAACGGCTATCTCGGCGGGGC
>Ga0210398_10007301_pt1 | contig 10055 bp, 10 predicted proteins | sample IncBWC4OmetaG_FD_161047 | JGI IMG/M metagenome (GOLD analysis project Ga0210398, IMG submission 161047) | Forest soil microbial communities from Barre Woods Harvard Forest LTER site, Petersham, Massachusetts, United States - Inc-BW-C-4-O | ecosystem: Environmental > Terrestrial > Soil >...
AGGGAATTCGTGCCGGAGTAGGGACCGATCGCCTCAGATCGATTCCAGATACGCCACCACCGCCTGCATCTGATCGCGGTTCAAGTCTTTGATGACCCCGTGCATCACCGGGGCGGTGCGCAGCACGCTTTGAATCACCAGCAGTTGTTTGAGCAGATAGGGTGCGTGTTGACCGGCGAGCCGCGGAAACGGGCCGTTGCCTTGGGCCTGGGCACCATGGCATGACGCGCAGGCGGGAATCTGCCGGGCCGGCACGCCTTCCACAAAGATCTGTTTGCCCTGCGCGATCAGCGCCGCATTGCCGCCGCTGCCCTGGGCCGCGGATTGCTTGGAGAAATACGCGGCAAGCCCGCTGATCGAGGCATCGCTCAATGGCGAGGCCATGCCCCACATGTAGGCTTGTGCGTCCGGGTCCGCACGTGTCTGATCCTTGAAGGCATGCAGCTGCAGCTCGAGATAAGCCGGCGTCTGGGCCGCCAGATTGGGAAATGTGGGAGACACGCTGCGGCCGTTGCCGCCGTGACAAGGCGCGCAGGTTTCGATGGTTTTTTGGAGCGCACTGCGCTGCGCAGCGGTCGTGAGGTCCGCGCTCGGCGCCTCGGCGCCGTGGGTTTGGCCTGCCAGGCAGAGTAGGGCACTCATGGCCGCGTAGCTCAACTTCATTTTCGACTCCAAAAAAAAGCTGCACCCAAACACCGGCTCGTCCGCTCAGGTGTGGGCCGGGACGCGAATCAATAGTTCAGCCACACCAACGCAAACAGCGTGTTGTTGTCGCTCGCGTTGCGGCCGGTGCCGTCATAGTTGAGTTTGAGACCGTTGAATTTCTCATAGCCCACATACTGAATCTGAAGCTTGACGTTGAGCCACGGGAGGTAATTCAACTCTGCGATATAGCCGTTGGTGTTCGGGCTGTTGTTCGCGCTGCCAACGACCGGCGCTGCGGCATACAGCGTCATGTCCGTGCTGCCGGTCGTATTGAAATACCCCAATGAGCCGCCGATCTTGCGGCGGTAACTGTATTCGCCCGTCAGTTTCAAAGTCTTGAGATTGTTGTCGGCATGGGCGGCGAATAAATCGATCACGCTGGCATCGAGCGTTTGACTCTCATGAATGTACGTGGCCAATGCCGTCACCAAATGGTCCTCGCCGATGAACTGATACTGTACGTCGGCGGCGATGTCCTTGAATTGATCGGTCGGACCTTGCAGCGCCGTGCCATTGCCGGGGTGGACTTTGGTGTCCATGCCGTAGGTCCCGACGGAAAGGGAATGGCGGTCCCACCGTTGTTCGTAAGCCAAGCGCCAATAGGGCGATAGACCGTGGGCGACATTGCTTTGAGTACTGTCCAGCGGGTGATTGCCTCCGGGGACCGCGGCGGTGTAGCCGGTAATTTCGGCGTAGAAATGATCATCGAACCAGGTGTACACGCCCAAGCCGGCCACACTTTGACCCAGACGTCCGTCGATCTGAGCGGAAGTGATCTGGCCGGGCGCGACAGAGGACCCTGAGAAAGGAAAGCCCCAAGCTGGCGTCGTATTCCACACGTCCTGAACGCTTGGATTGTTGTTGAGCGTCAATCCGACGATCAAATGATGGTCGTTGGCGTCAGAGCCGCCGAATGACAGGTGATGCGCGTAGCGAATATCGGTGTTGTCGAGTCCGAAGTGATCCGCCGCGCCATCGTAGGTGAGCTGCATGAACGCGCCCAGTTCATTGGCGATCTTGCCGGCGTAGAAAAGGCTCACCTGGTCCGGAAACAACACCTCGCCGTCCTTCGCGAGGGCGCCCGGCAGCGCGCCGTCGGGAAGCGCCTTCGCGGTGTGCGTGTATGACACCTGCAGCATGACGCTCAAGGGCGGCAGCGAATTGATGGCCAGTGTCTGGCTGTTTTCGACGTCGATGCCGGTGACTTGTTTGATATTGTCGAGCACGTAGCCGTTGAGCTTGAACTCCCGCCCGAAGGGGGTGAGCTCGGGAAACACGGTATGGCAGGCGGCACAGGTCATTCCCGTCTGGCGGGCGAAACTCGGGACGGCCCAGCTGGGCGTGATCCCAAGCCCAAGCACGATCAGTGCGAAAAGCTTCAAAAGCCCATGTTCACGCAGGGTCGGGCGGAGGATCATGAATCAGTCCCCTTTGCGGTTGAGTCATCCTTCGGGAACTTTGTTCGGTGGCACGTAACCCACGCTTATAGGTTTCGACATTCCCCGTGCAATTTAGAGACCGTACGCATTACGTACGGTCACGTCTGTGCGCTGGCGAACACACTCCGAAGGCTCGACTCAAGAACCCCATTCGACACGGCAGGTAAAAGGCGCGAGACTTGCCGAATTCACGGCAGATCGCTGGAAGATGACACGAGCCCGCAAAATTGTTTTATGGACGGCGATCACCGCGATTTTCCTGGGCGGCTCCGCGGTCATCCTGCCGCCGATCATCTCCGTCGGACACGCCGACTATTCGCGCGTCGTCTCCATCAAAGAGACCGGCGATTATCAGGACCCTGCCGAACTCAAGAAAGCATGGGCGCTGCCCGTTGCGGTGACTTATCAGTCCGGCATTGAATTTCAGCGCAACCCCAGTGTGTGCGGCCCGACCAGCCTGGTCAATGTTCTGCACTCGCTCAAACAGCCGGGAAACCAAGAGAGCATATTGCAAGGCACGAACTTCTCGACCGTGCTGGGCTATTTGCCTGAAGGCCTCACCCTCGACCAGCTCGCAGATCTCGCCCGACAGAAGCTGCACAGAAAAGTCTCGGTGCTGCGTGATTTGGATTTGGCCGCTTTCCGGGAACAGCTGAACCACGCGAATGATCTGTCGCGCCGATATGTGATTAATTTTTCACGCGGACCGCTGTTCGGGACCGGCGGCGGCCATCACTCCCCCATTGCGGGATACCTCACCGAGGAAGACTTGGTTCTGGTTCTTGACGTCAACCAGAAATACGGCCCCTGGCTGGTCAAGTCGCAACGGCTGTACGACGCGATGAACACCGTCGATGCGACTTCTCAGAAGAAGCGCGGGTTGTTGCTGATCGAGTAATTCGACCCGTCATCCCCCGTTGCGAACCGGATCCGCCGGCTTCACATAGGTATCGAGCCAGCGGTTCATTTCCCACAACATATGCGACAAGCTCTCGTGCGCTTCGTAGCCATGAGCCTCGAGCGGCAAGAAAACCAGCCGAACCGTGGCGCCGTGGCCCTTGAGCGCGACGTAAAAGCGCTCGGACTGAATCGGAAAGGTGCCTTGATTGTCGTCCGCCTCGCCGTGGATGAGCAGGATGGGCGTCTTGATCTTGTCGGCGTAGCTGAAAGGCGAGGTCTTGAAGTACACATCCGGGGCGTCCCAGTAGGTGCGTTCTTCGGCCTGGAACCCGAAAGGTGTGAGCGTACGATTGTAGGCGCCGCTGCGCGCGATGCCGGCGCGGAACATATCGCTATGCGCCAGCAAGTTCGCCGTCATGAATGCCCCATAGCTGTGACCCATGACGGCCACGCGCTTCGGATCGACCACGCCGAGCGATGCGCCGGCATCGATGGCCGCCTTGGCCCCGGCCGTGAGCTGTTCCACATACGTGTCATTGGGCTGCGCATTGCCCTCACCCACGATGGGAATGCTGGCATTCTCCAGCACCGCATAGCCGGTCTGGGTAAAGAATACCGGGGAGCCCCAGCCGATCCGAGGAAACCGAAAGGGCGACCCGCTCACCTGGCCCGCGGCGGCGCGGGTTTTGAACTCCGCCGGATAGGCTTCCATCAAGGTCGGCAGAGGTCCTCGAGACTTGTCGTATCCGGCCGGAAGCCACAGCGTTGCCGTCAATTCCAAGCCGTCCGCGCGCTGATATTTCAACAATTGCTTGGTCGGCACCTTGAGATTCGCGTAAGGCGAGGGGAAGTCCGTCACCTGCTTCGGCGCCGCCCCATCCGCCCGCTGCGGCAGCGTTGCGACGAAGTAGTTGGGGGAAACGGTCTGGCTTTCCTGGCGCACCAACGCCTTGTCATCCGCCAACAGCGCAACCGGCTCCGCATACATTTGCTTCGGTGAGCGCCACAGCACCTGCTCCGTGCCGCCGCCCACCGGCATCACCCCGACAAAGGGCAGATCGCCCTCCGGCGTCGCACCCGGCGAGAAAAAATAAATCCCCTTGCCGTCCGCCGTCAATCGCAGCACAGGGTAGCCGCCGGCATTGAGGATGGATACCGCTCGGCCCGGACTGTGATATCGATCCTGCGAGGAACCCTCGTACAGAGTGGTGCCCTTTCCGCCGCGGGCACTGGGATCAAAGGTCATCAGGGCGACTTTGCGGTCCGACCAGCGCCGCTCGGTGGCGAGCGCCAAATGATCGGTCCCCCAGTCGACGCCGCGGAGCCGCATCGGCGACTCCAACAGCACCTCGCCTAGGGTTTCGAAGGGCGCCGCCAGTTGCATCAGCCGATCGCGCACGGCAGCCGTCACCTTCGGATCGCCGCCATCGCCGGCTTCCACCCACACGAGCGTGGCGGGCGCGTCGCTGCGCCAGGAATAATCACGCGGGCCGACGGGGACCGCGTCGAATGCAATTGGGATGGCATCCAACAAGGGGTGATCGGAGAGGTCTTTGATCGCCCCCGTCTTCAAGGTGATGACCGAGGCCTTGGCAGGAAAATTCTCCACCGGCAACGCGTAGCTGAAGGGCCGGTGCAAGGTTTCAACGAAGGCAAAGCGCCCATCGGGCGAGGGCAGGGCTTGTGCGATCAAGCCTTTTGCCGGCAGGGTCCGGTGAGTCCCATCGAGAGAGACGAGGACGAGGTCCGAGGTGGCATAGAACGTAAAGACCGCTTCATCCGCCGGTGTTTTGAGCAGATCTTCGTAGGTGCGCGCCGGCGTCACCTGGCCCAGGTTCTCCTCGACGTTGGGTCCTGAGGGAACCTCCGTGGCCGTCGGCGCGGCTCCGCGTGCCGCCGGCACGATCTTGCAGAGCAGCCCTTGCGAATCCGCCATCCACTCGCATGGCGCGCCGAGCACGGCATTCAATTTGAAGGTCCCAGTCCGATGTGCCGACGCCCTGGCCACGTCGATGACCCAGAGCTGCAACCCATTGGTCTCCTTTTGAACAAAGGCGACATGCTTGGAATCCGGCGACCAGGCCAGGTGACTTGCCTTGAGCGTCGCCGGCAAGGCCGCGATCGGCTGCCGCGCACCGCCGGTCATCGGCTGCAGCCAGATCTTCACCACCGATACCTCACGGCTGGGGCCGTTGGTCGCGGGATTGAACCGAATACCAGCGAGGCGATAGCGCGGCTGCGCCACCTCGGCAATGCTCGGAAATGTTTGCGGCTGCTGCACCAACAGCAGGGAGTGATCCGGTGAAGGCGTGACGACAGGCGTCACCGGGGCATCGAGCAATTCCTCTATCGCGGCGGGCGGTTTCTGATACGTCAAGGCCGACTGCGCAGCCGCCCAACCTGCCAAGCCACACAGAGACAGCATGCCCACCGCAAGGATCTTCATGAATCGCTCCAGATCACACCCGGGCAGGCACTATAGCTGAGCTGGTACCGCAGTAGTCATCCCCCGCCGCAAGGGCGGGGGATGACGGTTCGTCTATTGCGCCCGGTCGATTGCCTCATCATCCATCTTCAAGCGAAAATACAACGCTTTTTTCAGAGAATGAATGGCCTTGCGCGTATCCGCGATTGCGGCCGCTTTGTTGCCGCCAAAGTCGTCGGGAGCGGCTTCCAGTTCCTTCAAGGCTTCGCTCATTTCGCGAATCGCGGTGACGATTCGAGGGTGCGCGGCGCGCTCCGATTGTACCGACAGCCCCGGTGCCGCCGAGGCCAGCATGGGCTGCGCACAAAGTCCCATCCCCAGCAATATCCCAGCGGCCATCTTATTCATAGAACTCATAGAGAAGTCTCCTAGTTTGACGCCAAATTAAAGGCCTCGCTCCGACATGCAACGCGCGCCAACGCCGGCGGACGACCTGCAGAATGATGAACTTAAGTTCATCTGATGCGCCTACTGCGTTGGCCCCAAGAAATCTCGCTTCCCGAGCTCGACCCCGTTCTTTCTCAAAAGAGCATAGGTCATGGTCATGTGAAAAAAGAAGTTCGGCAACACAAAATTCGTCAGATAGTTAAGACCCGTAAACTTCAACGTGCCGGACGGAAACTTCAATTCAATATCCCGCGTCTCCGCTCCCTGCAGCTGTTCAGGCTTGATGCTCTTGATGAATTCCAGAGTTTTGGCAACACGCGCTTTGAGTTCCGGAATGGTCGACTCAGTGTCCTCGTGCTTCGGAATGTCAACGCCGGCCAATCGCGCTACCGCACCCTTGGCGGTATCGCAAGCAATTTGGATCTGCGCCGACAGCGGCAGCATATCCACGATGAGCCGGGCCGCCGGCAGCGCCTTCGGGTCGACTTTCTTCGCGTCAGCGTGCGTTGCCGCCTTGTCGAGAATGGCGGCAAGATTGTTCAGACTCAAGATGAAGATCGGGATCGATACATCGTACATGGCAATAGGCATGCGAAACCCCACAGGTTGAATAGGTGCGATCGGGTCCACTTTACCGGGCCAGTGTGAAGGTTGCGAGGCGATCGAGAAACTTCACGCATCAAAATTGATGGTCTTCGCCAGTGACCGATTTGACACCGGTACACCTGCATGGCTTCATTGTCAGCGCTCACTTCACTAACCGGCCTGCGCCCGGTTGATGCCCTGGTGGCGAAGGGCAGCTCTCGGCCATCCAATGGTTTGTGTGCTTTGACACCGCCGTCGCATATAGCAGGCACCTTATTTGCCGATTGCATTCGGTAGAAACCGCCATCTAGCAATTACTCTCGCGGTCGCCGTTATTTTTGGCGCAACAATCTCGGTGCCGCCGTCTGCGACCGATTTCTTGAACATGCGATCCATTCGCTCCGAGAATACAGACTCGGGCTGCTCTGTGGTAACCAGTTCGAGGTCACCCAAGCGGCCGCCTCCCGCCTGAGCCATCGCCTCCGCATCGCGTCGAGCAGCTGCAACCGCGTCGGTCAGTGCCTGACGACGCATCGCCTCTGAGTCCTTCGCAAAATAAGTCGCGGTTGTCACTCCAGTCGCGCCCGCACTCAACGCGGCGTCGATGTATACAGCGACCTTATCCAACTGTTCGGTCTGCAGTTGAATAGAATTGATTGCCTGATACGCCGTGCGTTTCTGTCGTCGTGAAGACTCATCGAAACTCCAATTGGCGCCGGCTGACAGTTGCGTACCTACTATCTCCTCTGAACGAATGCTAGCGGCCCGAAGTGCATCCATCACAGCTCGTGACAGTCGGGCGTTTTCAGCGCTGGCCGCGGCCGCAGTAGCCGCCAACGTTTTTATTTCTATCGCGAATGCGGCTTTTGTCGGAGCGGCCGAAACTTCACCCATTCCGCTTGCGACGATCTCCGGAGCACTAGCAGCATCTTGGCGCGCAGATGCCGACGTCTGCGCTTGCGAAAAATCCGTAAGAACCAAGCCGATGGTCGCGATAAGCAGGATACCCATGAGCTCGATGCAAGTTCCCTTCCTTATGCTCATTCCATTCTCCGTAGATATTTCACGTCAGCGACACCGCTCCTTTATAAACTCTGCGGCTTCACTTGTCTCCCGCATGCATCCGGAGTCATTCTAAGCCACTGTCCGCATTCGGGATGTCAGTCACTGGTCGAAACGCCTTGATCAACCACTTACTTGTGGAATGTGACAAACAGCGTCAGAAGCGGCAGCACAATGGCGCAAACGTTGAAGACGATGAATCTCTGCCAAGAAACAATCCGGGCATCTCTTGTACTCGCAAATTCGCTATAAGTGGAACGATCCTCTCGGTATTTCTTAAGTCTAGGCTCGAGCCAAAGGTGCCCGATAATCACGGAGAGTGTCCATACAATAATTGCAGCACCGAGTCGCGAAAAACCGTGCCCTTTCGGCAAAATCTGCGGAGCCCAGCGCAGGCTGGAAAGCAACACAGTCGAGGTGAGGCCGATCATTGGCATACCCACAAATATAAGGATGGTTTCCACAAAGGCATTGGTGTATTGAATCGACGGCTTGCGGCTTGGTGACTCACGATGCGCCATGGCTAATCGCCGAAGGAAATAGCGCGCGATGAAATCTGGCCTCTCGGTGTCGGTAGTGTTACTTGGCAAAGTCATGCTATTCGAGCGACCTTCGCCCCCCGTCTTTCCCTCTTTGAATCATCGCACGCTCAGGCGAATTGGCGCTTTCGACCCTCTGCTGCCGGTGATGACCGGCGGCTTTGGGGCATCAGGACCGCGATTGCTCCAACCCATTGTTTGGGGGCATGGCATCACTGTACAGCCATGGCAATCGAGCTCCCAATGCAAAGCCGGCGGTAAGCACACTGGCTAGAATTGCGTTGGATTTATTAGCCGATTGAAAGCACAGTAGTTCGTGTGATTGGCACCAATCGGTGTAGGGCGCTAGGAAGAGCCACGTGAAAAATGCGGCCACAATCTGTCCTGACATCATCGCGCCAAGCAACGAAGCGAACCTAATTCGACGCAGCACTGCCAACAACGGCGAGCCCAATGCCGACATCAGAATGACCATAAATGGGGTCGAAAGACAAAAGACGTTCAAAAACCAACCGAAGAAAAGATGTGCGGCCTCAGTTGCAGTAACGTCGCCCCTCGCGACCTTGATGCGGCTGATGTCAACGGTGTCGATGTAGGAGTACACAACCAAACCAGCTATTGCGCCAAGATAGCCTAGCGCAATCCGACTTCTACCCAGCCCAAGAGTGCGGGTTTTGTTGACAGTAGACCTACGCCCCCGAACCGCTACAAAAAGAAGAATGACTAGGCCAATTCCTATCAGAGGCCCAAAGACCGGAACGGCAATCTCCGTGCCCATGCCGGCTAACGATGAGGTTGGGCGACGCGCAACTGCGCCGTCATAAAACGAAGCGGATATATCCCAATCATCGATTCCCTCCTTGGCTCAGCCGAAGCTACAACCCCACGATTTTCCGAGCCGATGGTTAGGGCGCAAGTTTATGCCTTTCAAAGTACGCCCGATTCTCCTCCGCTCTAGGCTCTAGTAGCGGAACTAGGTTGGCCGCCGCGACTCGCAGAGGCGCCCATGCTAAATTTTTCATTACCTCGACATTTGGCGCATGACCATTTGCGAAAAGGAGTGCGTCTTTCGGCAAAGCGCTGGCAGCAGCGGCCAAATCCCCTATGGCTTTTTCTTCCACCGCGCTGAGCTTCCCTTTGCCGATCAAACATCGTCCGATAATGATTTCGTGTTGGAGTTCCTGCGCGACGTTGTAATCGCCTTCAGCGCGACATTGCGCATCCGGTTCCAGCGCAAGTCTCCGCAACGCTAGAACGTAAAGATGACAATCATTGTGGTAGATCTCTTCTGGATCGATGCTACCCAAATCAACGATGTCCTGAGACTTAGAGCCCACTCGCAAACCAACTATCGATTTGGTGACGAGAACGTCGTGTAGGCGCGACGAATATATCCAATGGCATTTGAGCGCTCCTAGCAGGCTGTGCTCCATAAACTCAGCCTCAGCTTACCTCATGCGGCGAATGGCTGCTTTACGCTAAGCATTTATGGACGGTCACCGTCCGGAGTTGGCCGATTGCTGCGGTTGAGTTCAGCGACGTTGCAAACCATGTCAATTGCACGACCAGGCAACCAGCCGCAGCGCCGCTGCATAGGACGTTTCCTATAGTGATTGGGGAAACCAAAGGCTGTTTTAGCGTGCACTCGGAGATTATTCTTCCGCGAGGCCGACATGCAGTTTTAACAATTACGGATGCATTTATGCATATCGACGATCAGCTGCGCAAACCAAAGTTACGATCTCGCCTTAGTGAAAGCGGCCGCGAATGCTGACTTCCTGGGCCCTGCCAGTTGAGTCCGCGCCGCCGCCAAGCTGTACGCACTTAGAGCGACCTCATTGGTCAAAAAAAAGGACAGAAGTAGGTGACATCGACATCTTCTCGATGCGGGATATGCGGGCTGTAGGCAGCCTTGCCGCTCGAACGCAACGGAGCACGATTACTCATGCAACA
>Ga0210398_10007303_pt1 | contig 10054 bp, 8 predicted proteins | sample IncBWC4OmetaG_FD_161047 | JGI IMG/M metagenome (GOLD analysis project Ga0210398, IMG submission 161047) | Forest soil microbial communities from Barre Woods Harvard Forest LTER site, Petersham, Massachusetts, United States - Inc-BW-C-4-O | ecosystem: Environmental > Terrestrial > Soil >...
ACGCCCATGGGAGATCAGGTCCAGAGTGGCAAATTCCTGAAAGATTCGGACCGGGTCCGCCGCGCTGAGAACGGTCACGGCGCTTGTAAGGCGAATGTTTTTTGTGCGCGTAGCCGCTGCACCAAGAATGACGACTGGAGCGGAGTCCACGAACTCACCACGGTGATGTTCGCCGACGCCGAAAACATCCAGACCAACCTGATCGGCGAGCACAATCTCCTCAAGTAGATTTTGAATGCGCTGGACAGGGCTGAGAGTGACCCCTGTGGCCGGGTCAGAGATGACTGCACCGAAGCTGTCGACGCCGATCTGCATTTTTGTGATTCCTGCCATTGGTGACCGCGCACTTTGGGTCCCAGAGTGTGGACTGTGGGGAAATGTTTTTAGTGAGTTCCTCTTAACGCTTTCAGGGCTCCACTCCAGGCAATCACTTCATCCGCAATCAAATGCACAGCCTTGTCGTGCTGTTCCTGCGGCTTAAACGTGGTGAAGCTCTCGAAGTCGGTAAACATCGAAAGCGACACCTGGGCTCGTACGTCCGCGACTTTGAGTTCGCCCATCACCAGCCTCAAGTTTTCTACAGCACGAACACCGCCAGCGCCGCCATATCCGATAAATCCTGCCGCTTTGTTGTTCCATTCGTGGTAGAGAAAATCGATCGCGTTCTTTAACGCCGCCGAGGTGGCGTGGTTGTATTCCGGGGTAACAAAGATGTACGCGTCGAGCGACGCAATTTTCTCGCTCCAAGCCTTAGTGTGAGGTTGGCTGTACTGATGCATGATGGGCGGCATAGGCTCATCGAGGAGCGGCAGCTTGTAATCCTCGATATCGACCGTCTCAAACTCCGCATCCTTGCGGCTTTTCAGAATGTCATGGGCCCATTTTGCGACGGCCGCGGCTTTCCGTCCGGGTCGCGTACTACCGACGATGATTCCAACTTTCAGCATCTCTTTTTCTCCCTTTCGTGTGCGTTCCTCAGGTATTCGTGGTGGCGCGAACTCGATGATCTTTTCCTAACTTGTTTTTACTGCGGCTGACCTGGTCTTCCGGGTGGTTCAGTTTCTCCGCTGCCAGAAGCCCGAGCTTCTTAAGCGATTCGTACAGTGGTTCTCTCTCCTCCTGGGATAAGGCAGACATGAGCCCCTCAAGGTCTTTTGCATGCCGCTCGAAGCACGATGCGGCCAGTCGCTTGCCTTGTGCCGTAAGTTCGACGACCCGTGCCCGTCGATCAGTTGGGCTCGACTTCCGAACAACTAAGCCAAGCTTGTCGAGGCGATCAACTGCCGCAGTCATCGAGCCGCTGGCCAGGCGAACCTTGTCTTGGATCTCGGAGATCGTAAGCGGCCCCTTATGCAGGAGAGCTTCGAGCGCGACAAAGTCCGTGAGGCACAGTCCCGTGTTGGCGATGCTCTGCTCAGCCAGCAGACTCAGCGCACGATAACTCTTGGCAATCACCAGCCAGAGCCGGGGCGCAGTAATGGCATTACTTTTCGTCATCATCGTGCCTAATCAGGCAGTTTGAGTCCGCACCTGGGTCCCGATGTTCTGCTTCCCTGAGGAAGACCAGAGGCGATCGACAGAAGCTGCGCCTGCTCCGTGAATCATCAGAAAGACGGTAATCGCCAGCGCGAGCAGGTGGAACTCGATGCCCTCTCCCTTCTGCGTCCCCGTCCAGTTCATGAATAGGCCGAACTGATGATGGATCATCGCAACGGCGACGGCCATGTTGCAGAAGATTCCAAAGGCTGCAACACGAGTGAACAGTCCCAAGATAAGACCTAGTCCGCCGAGGAATTCTGCCGCAATCGCCAGAACCGCGAACGGGGCGGGAATGTGCATCATGCCGGTGAAGAAGCCCATCGTGCCGGTGAAACCATATCCACCGAACCACCCGAGCGCCTTCTGGGCGCCGTGCGCGAAAAATACCACCCCTAGTACCAATCGAAGAATCATTATGGCAACGTCGTTGTCCGTGGCCATCAGTTTGCGAAGCATAGAAATTCCCTCCATCGCAGGCTTGCTGCCCGGTTGGGACAGACAAGAGATAAGATGATTGTCCTTATATAAGGATTCTTCTTATCGAGATTCTTTTAAGTACAAGAGAAGTCCGCGGTTCAGAAGACGGACTCGCCGCGGACACAAAACGCCACCCACGAGGCCGGCTTCTTAATGACGGTGACAGATCCTCACTCGTCCATCGCAACTGATACCAAGTGCCGGACCCCAGGGGTTGCTGGGGCTGTATCTTTGCCACCGCTCCTCCGGTTCGCGGTCAGCGCGCGTCGGGCGTTCATGTTGTCACAGGTGTTCAGCCCACGAACTCACCATAAACGTCTCAGCATATCGACCGGCATGCTCGAAATCGTGTGAAAGGCAATGTTCACAAGGGTCGTTGTATCTAAAAATCGAGACCGGCCACATGCCTCCTCTACCCGCGCTTGGCTGTCGCCGCTGCCATGTAAGACTGACAAAGGAGTACGAGTTGCTCTCGCGACTTGCGGACCGTGGCAGAGGTTGGTCCAGCCTCCAGCAGGGAACGCATCGCCCCCGCCATCGCTGCAAGCATTATGTCGATGGCGAATTTGTCGGGCGGCAACTTGGTATCTGGCGCTGTCTGAAGCATCGCCTCAACGGCTTTCCGCGACCGCTGGCTGATCCGTTTGATCAACGCAGGCCCACCCACGTCCGCCGAGACTCGGTAAAGCGCCACAGAGATGTCGGCGCGCTCCATCTTGGCGTTAACGAACGCCTCCACCATTTCTTTAATCATTTCGCCTAGCGGCCTATAACACGCGCTCTCACACACAGCCTCAACCGTTGCCGCAACGTTATTCATATGATGTTCCAAAACCGCAAATAGCAAGGCCTGCTTATTGGGGTAGTACTGATACAGGGTGCCTACCGAGACACCCGCACGCTCGGCGACCCGTGTGGTCGTCAATTGCTCAGCCCCATGGCTCAGCAAAACCTGAACAGTCGCCTCAGAAATGGCCTCAACCGTGACCGTCGACCTCGCTTGAATGGGCGTCTTTCTTGGTTCAAATGCAACGCCCGCGTCAGCCGGCATATGCGAACTCCAAACCTGAAGAATCCTTCATCTAATGATTGTAGCAAGGAGAAACCAATGATTGAACAAACGGACCTCGCGGGCAGTTTCACACTGCTTGGCACATCGATAGCGGTGAACAGGATGGGTTACGGTGCCATGCAACTTGCCGGCCGAGATGGCAACAAGTTGGTATGGGGACCTCCACGAGATGTCGAGGGAGCGATCGCTGTTCTGCGAGAGGCCGTCGCGGGCGGTGTGAATCATATCGATACGGCTGATTTTTATGGTCCCCATGTCACAAACCAAATCATAAGAAAAGCGCTGTCTCCCTATCCCGATGATGTGGTGATTGTTACAAAAGTCAGCGCCCGGCGGGGTGAGGATGGATCATGGATTCCGGCATTCTCTCGCGGAGAGCTGATTGCCCAGGTTCACGATAACCTGCGCAATCTGGGTCTGGATGTGCTCGATGTCGTCAACCTGCGCAGCATGTTTAACGTCCATGAACCCGCAGAGGGGTCAATCGAGGCGCCACTCACAGTCCTAGCCGAGCTCCAACAAAAGGGTTTGATACGTCATATCGGGCTGAGCAACGTTACGGCGGAGCAAATCGCGGAGGCTCGACAGATCGTTCCGATCGTCTGTGTGCAGAACATGTACAACCTGGTGCAACGAACCGACAATGCCTTGGTCGACGATCTTGCCCGCGACGGCATCGCCTATGTGCCATTCTTCCCGCTCGGCGGCTTCAGCCCATTGCAGTCGGCCGCCTTGTCTGACGTCGCCACCCGACTCGAGGCCACACCAATGCAGGTTGCGCTAGCCTGGCTGCTTCAGCGCTCGCCCAACCTCCTGCTGATTCCGGGCACATCCTCAGTCGAGCATCTTCGCGAGAATCTTAAGGCCGCGACGCTTCAAATTCCGGCTCAAGTGCTTGCTGATCTCAACTCGATCAGCTGAACTCAAGGACGTTAAAAGCCCGATCGTTCATCGTTCAAGGCCCTAGCAAATTAAGAAGGAGCCATTTATGAGGGTATTGGTCACCGGCGCAACCGGAGTTATCGGCTCTGCAATCGTGAAAAAACTCATCAGCGCGGGGCATCAACTGACCGGCCTTGCGACGCAAGGATGCCTCGGCCAAGAAGTTGACCGCCGCCCGGAGCTCCCCCCAGGGTCGCACGCCGGCGCGTTGCGCTCCCCAATTCGCTAGCGAAGAAGCCAGAGGGTGTCGGACGTGGGATTGTCAGTTGCAATCGGTAGGAAAATCCTACCAAGAACGTGGACCCGAACGAACCTCAATCCTGGCTCTTACGTGTGGCGGTTTTGCACCCCCGAGTTCAACCCACGATTCGAATGTCGCTGACGTCTTCTTAAGGACCTCGGGGCCGCCTAAAGTCACTTAAGTTGAGACTACAGCATGACGTAGCTGAAAAAATTGGCGCCGGCACCCATCATTCCAAAGCGCTTCTGTGACTTGCCTCATGCCCTTCCAGTGTGCTCTCAATCCGCAGCTAGAAGGTAGCGCGGGGGCGGTCAACCCATATCCATGTCCCTGAAGAATTTATCTCGAACTATCAAGACTCCGGTAATCCGATTTTCCGAATTCATATTCTTTTCATCTCCGAGTAACCTTCGCTTAACGACTGACGGCTACACTTCCCAGAGCTTTTTGACTTTCCACCGCCACTTCGCGTCCATTTCCGTGCGACTAATAAGGAGAGAGTATGAATACGCATTTGAGAAGAAGCTTGTTCATGGCCGCTATTCTGTCAGGGTTGACGTCGGCAGCGCATCTGTCCGCCGCACAGCCCAACCAAAGCAGCGGCAAAACGAACAACCGGGGTATTCAGCACGTGTTGCTGATCAGCATCGACGGTATGCATGCGCTCGACTACATCAACTGTGTCAACGGAATCAGCGGGGCCAACGGCGGCCTGTCTTACTGCCCCAATATGGCGGGGCTTAAGCCCAACGGGATTGATTATCTCTTTGCCTATACTTCCCAACCGTCCGATTCGTTCCCCGGGTTAATGGCGCTAATGACCGGCGGCTCTCCGCGAAGCGTAGGAGCATTTTACGATGATGCGTACGACCGTTCACTCGCTCCACCGGCAGTCACCACCGGCGACGGTTTGGCCGCGGGGCCATGTCTGCCCTTCGCAGAGCCTACCGGAACCACTACTGAGTACGATGAGGGAATCGACCTCAACCAGACGAAGCTGAACGGCGGCGCGCCCGCCGGAGTGGATGGCGGGATTCAATCGATTGATCCGAAAAGGTTGGTGCGTGACCCAGCCCAAGGGTGCGCGCCGGTTTACCCTTGGAACTTTGTTCGGACCAATACAATTTTTGGCGTGGTGCATGCCGCAGGCGGATACACAGCTTGGTCCGACAAACACCCGTCTTACTCGTCGGTTTCGGGTCCCGGCAACGGCACTAACGTGGACGACTACTACGCGCCGGAAATCAATTCGATTCCCGTGGCCCTTCCGCGCGTGAAAGCAGGCCTTATCAGTTGCAGCCCGCTGCCTGATCAGACCGCCGTATCGGCATCGAATACCTGGACCGACAGTTTTCAGAATATTCAGTGCTACGACACCTTGAAGGTCAACGCCATCCTGAATGAAATCAACGGCAAGACGCACAATGGCTCAGCATCGGCTCCGGTGCCCGCCGTGTTCGGGATGAATTTCCAGACAGTGAGCGTAGGCCAAAAACTGATCGAGAAGACACTCACCCCAACCGTATCCGGCGGTTATCTCGACGCGCAAGGTACTCCGTCTCCCTCGCTGCTGAGCGCGATTGAGTTCGTCGATCTCTCCATCGGAAACATGATTGAGGCGCTGAAGACCACCGGTGCGTTCGACTCCACGCTGATCATAATCACGGCGAAGCATGGTCAGAGCCCCATCGACTCCTCTCGCTACCTCGGCATAGCGAACTCGCCCAACGATCCAATCACAACCTCCCCAGCCACCATCGCGGCCAACGCCGGCTGCCTGCCCCTCTCCGAATCACCATTAAATCCCACCGGTCTCGGAGCAACCGAAGATGACGTCTCTCTGGTCTGGCTGAACAGCAGCTGTACCGCAGAGAGTGTAGTCAATATGCTTGAGACGCAATCGCCATCGACCGGCAATATCGCCGGCATCGGCGAGATTTTTTGGGGAGCGGGGATGACCCAGCTTTACCGCGCCCCCGGGCTGCCGCCAAATGGCGATCCTCGTACGCCTGACATCCTCGTTACTCCGCATATCGGCGTCACGTATTCCGGAAGCACAAAGAAGCTGGCTGAACACGGCGGTTTCTCACACGACGACACCAACGTCATGATGCTAGTGTCGAATCCCAGTATCCGGGGAAACACTGTAACCATCCCGGTCACAACCATGCAGGTAGCCCCGACCATTCTCAAGGCCCTCGGCCTTAATCCTTCTGCCTTGCAGTCTGTGCAACAGGAAGGTACGGAGACGCTTCCGAAACTGTTTTAGTCCAACCGGTGCTCACTGTGCTGACCCTAAGCATTGGCATGAATAAGAGCGGGGCGTCAACGCCACGCTCTTATTCCGCTGCCTGTGCTGAGCCGAACAACCGCTGACGCTGCTGAAGGGTCCAACTCCTGCGCAGCCTTGGTCACCAGGTCGGGACAGGCGAGTTTATTAGCGGATAGTGGGTTCATGTTCTTGACCTGACCACGGGAAGCGAAAATCGCTTGTTCCTACGCAGTGACGGTTGGCCTTTGCCAGCGGGATGAGATCCTAGTGATTCCGCGCTGCCTGCCTCGGTTTCAATGCCGCGGCTCCGAAACTCAGGGATGAGAAGAGACTTCAAGGGCTCACACCATTGCCTACCTTATTTTATGGTTCCGGGTAACTGTTGTCGGCCGATGCTTAGGACTTGTGAAGCGGTTTTTCGTTTTCTGGTAATTTCACCGAAAGAGGCGAAGCGGCGTATTTATTCGTTATCACCTCGATATACACGCTACAATTGTTCCGCCGCGCTGCCTTTTGCGCTTCCTTCAAACTCACCACAGGTCGTGACACTCGCTGTAAACCAGTGGCCGCATCCGAGCGCCTTCGGTAGGTCGGCGTAGTGCCAGGGGGCCAGATCGTTGTACTCGATGTCCGGATCGTTGCAGAGCAGCCGTCCGATCAGATAACCGTTGTTGTTAAGAGCTGTTTTTGATTGCGTGGTCGAATTATTCGCGCTTGAAGCCCACCCCGATTATCTTTCACAGACAAAATGAAAGAAGTGGGCCTTGTTTCAGAAGGCTCGGCGGGTTCGCGGATGCTCCGACCGCCGGAAGCATCCGGCCGTTATTCACGGACCGCAAGATACAGATTTTCATTCAAGACATCAAGAACGGCGCGAACATCTTCGAGCGTGTTATACAAATGAAACGATACCCGCAGACCATCCATCCGATTGGAAGCGACGATGTTTCGGGTGGCTAGTTTTTTTACCGCCGCATCAGAGTCCTTCATCTGCAGCACGACCAGCGGACCTACACTATCGGCCGGGGTCTTGATCTTGATTTTGAGCGCGTGAGCGCCTTCCATAAATGCTTTGGTAAGGCCAGAGATATGCTGAGCGATTTTCTCGTATCCGACGCTGCCGAGCAATTTGAGCGCTGCCTGTACTGTGTGGACGTGGGGCAGTGGAGGGGACCCGGCTTCAAAGCGGCGAGCCGTGCTTGAAGGATCGAAATGCTTGACGTCAAAGGCAAACGGATTCTGCTGCGCGAACCAGCCCGTGACGGTCGGGTTGAGCGCAGGGATCAATTCGGGCCGGACGTAAAGGAAAGCGATGCCGGACGGACACAGAAGATATTTGAGTGCGCCGCTGACATAAAAATCTACATTGAGTGCCTTGACGTCGAGCGGGCGGGTTCCCGAATCCTGATAACCGTCGAGCATGACCAGCGCACCGCGCTCGTGGGCGCATTGAACGATCGATGGAACTTCTGATCGAAAACCATTAGAGAAACAGACGTGGGTGAGCGGGACGATGAGCGTCTTGTCGTCGATGGCGCGGGAATAAGCTTCCGCCGGGATCCTGCCGTTTTCCGCCGCGAGAAACTGAACCTCGGCGCCACGGCGGCTCTGCGCAAGCCAGATTTGTCCCATCGTCGGAAACTCAAATTCGCCCATGACGACTTTGGGGCGATTGCCGAAATCGAGCGCGCTGGCAACAGAATTGATACCCACGGAGGCGCTTGGGACGATGGCAACCTCATCGGGTGCGGCACCGATGAAGTGCGCGAAGGCGGTGCGCGCGGATTCATACTCTTCCATCCAGCAGTCCCACGGGGAACCGTGTTCGTGCCACGAGCGAATATGTGCGAGAATCGAGGCTTCTACAGCGTCGCTGAGTGCTCCTTGGGAACAGGAATTCAGGTATATCTTGTTCTTGAATAGGGGAAATCGCGAACGAACGGATGCAACGTCAAAAAATGTGGTCAAGGGCGTGACCTCTGGATGAAATAACTGACTTCCACAACTTCGGCGTCTGGTACTCCGAGAAAAATCCAAATTTGCTGGGTAGGCCAGGCACTGACGTGCTATAGACCAAGTTGACTACAATTCTCCATACAAGAACAGCATCACAACCACTGCTGCGGACGCGCATCGCCGGAGACATCCTTTGAAACCTCGCAATTCAACTACGATCAACCAAACCAATAGATTCCACTCCAAGCGCGCGATCATCAATGCCGTCATTCAACTCGAGAAGCGGGTCTGGAAAGCCGTGGGTTGAGACCGTTCACCTGGTCTTTGCCCAAGAACCCCTGTTGCCTACGCTCTACAAGTGGTTAACCACGAAATAGCTGATGCTATCGTGCCCACAAACACATGATTTCGGGTCTCTCCATCCTGGGCCGCAGATCAGGTTGTTAATTCAGCGGTCGCAGACACTAGCACCCCGATATCATCCGCAGCTAGTTCCGCATAATCACATCGTTATGCTCCAAATCCAGCCGCTCTACCTCATTAGTTAGCCTCAACCGCTGGGAGGCCACGCGATTTTAGGCGCGAGTTGAACGGCGGCAGATCGGTTTCGAAGATTTGCTTTAAGCTCGCCAACGCATGCGTGAGGTCGGAAGACAATTGTTCGAAAACCGCAGTGTCCTGATCCGTCGGCCCGTGATCCCCCTGCAAGTAAGTTTGCAGCGAGGCAAGCCGGTTGTTGAGTTGCAAAGGGAAAATCAAGGTTTGATCGTCGAAGCCCGTAAACCGCGGTTCGATCAAGTTCTGCCGGACCGCGGTGAGCTCTTCGGTGAGGTTCTTTGCAGCATCTTGGACTGCTTTGTCCGCCTTTGCAGATTGCGAAGCGCTCTCGAGCTGCTTCAGAATGCGATTAATGCGATTCACGGCGTCATCCAAATCGGAGACTTTGTCGCGCACCGCGAGTGACAGCTGAAATTGTTTGGCATACTCGGCATCCGTGGTCGCCAACCGCGGATCTTTCTTGATCTCGAAGTCCTGCGTAAAAGTTTGGCCGCCGGCAGTAAGTTTCACCTTATAGCTGCCGGGAATAACACGCGGCCCGGTCAAAGTGCCGCCAAGAAAATGAGTTCCTCCATCGATTCCGCGCCCATCGGGATAGCGCATGTTCCACACAAAACGGTTGAGACCCGATCCGGCCGTCACCGCGACGCCGTCATCGTCCTTCGGCTTCGCATCGCTGCCGAACGATGCGATCGCCGCGCCGTTCGCATCCTCAAATTCCAGCGACACCGGCTGCGCAGAAGTCTCCGCCACGGAATAGTAAACGATCACACCAGACGGCGGATTCTGGCCCAAATTACTCGGCAATGTTTCCCGTTCTCCTCGACCGCTGGGCCGATACGTCTCCCGCGGCTTAAACAAATGCACCTTCGAGGCGGCAACTTCCGTCGTGAGCTGCTGCAATGGCGAAATGTCGTCCAAAATCCAGAACGACCGTCCCTGAGTGGAGATCACCAGATCATTATCTTTCACCGTCAAATCCGTGACGGGCACAACT
>Ga0210398_10007307_pt1 | contig 10049 bp, 7 predicted proteins | sample IncBWC4OmetaG_FD_161047 | JGI IMG/M metagenome (GOLD analysis project Ga0210398, IMG submission 161047) | Forest soil microbial communities from Barre Woods Harvard Forest LTER site, Petersham, Massachusetts, United States - Inc-BW-C-4-O | ecosystem: Environmental > Terrestrial > Soil >...
CTGGGGGATCATGGGGCTCGAATGCACCGGACAATAACAACAACACCCCGATCATTATCAATGGAGGCACCCAAACCGTTACGGTCGACGGCTCCTCGGTGGACATAGAGCCCCAAGTAGCTCAGATGGATACAATGGTTATCGACCCTGACGACCCTAGTCAACAACCCCTTGACGTGTCGAATTCACAAGCAATGGTCGACTCGGCCAATCAAGCAGGCTACACATTAGAGGCGGGTGGCGTTGCAGGCGGCGGTTCCGCGGCGTACGGCGCATATCAGGCTGCCGACGCCTTTGCCTACTCTAACCCCGCATTGGTGTGGAACGTAGGTAGCTTTACGAACAAAGCCCTTGGGGGATACGATTGGGTAGCAGGAGGTTTTGTGAGTGCTATGCCTGAACCTTCGGTGGCTGCGGGGTTAGGCGCGATAGGGGGCTTGCTCGAAATTGCAGCGGACTTTGCGGCGACTTTACCGTAGTGGAGGGTTTCTGACTGACTTTCGCAGCTACATGCTCTTGGGTTCTTATCCGGCACTAGCTATATTCGTATTTGACCTATTTAGTCCGGGTTCGCGCTGGGCAACAAAGAATAAATCAACGGCCGTCCCGGAATCACTCAGGCAACGAGACGAAGACCGAGGTAGGGTCTTGCTTCTGTTCAAATATCTGTTGCTCCTGATTGTGACTGCGTGGCTCGTCGGCGGCTTCAAGAACCTTCGCACGTCGATTACATTCCACCGCTTCGGTTTCTGGACAACTTGCTTGGCCGGGATTCTGGCGGGTCTATTGGTTCTAGCATTTCGGCGCCTTGTAAATTCCAGCCCTTCCGTTTCGCAGTCCGAGACCATCGACTATTCATTGCGGGGCGCGATAGCCATCTGGCTCGCAATCTTCGGAGCTGCAGCACTGACAGAAGAGTCTTGGAGGGCTATCTGCATCAGCTCGTTTCACTACGGGCCTATTGCTGGGAACGTGGCCGCCGCTGCATGTTTCTCGCTTGCTCATATGGCTGGATTGCCTCCGCGAATTCCCCAGGGCCTCGGCATCGCCACTGTCGAGGCCGTAGTCGGTCTGATCTTTGGCGCAACCTTCATGGCGACGGGCAGTGTTTTGTCACCAATCCTCGCGAGCGCATTGTACTACACAGGCAACTACATCTGGCTTCGGCACCGATATTTGTCGACAGGCGGTCTAGGCACCAGCTAGTTATTGCAAGTTTCCGCCTTCCCTGACAGCTATACCTGCGGAGCTTGGGCTTGACCGAACGTTTTACTTCGTGACACCGCTACGAACATGACGGCGGTTCGCGACGAAACAAGCGGACCTGACACTCTGGAAGAAATCAGTGAGCGCGAGGCTCGAGACGAGTCGTATTCGATCTGCCTTGCAATGAAGGAATTATCCCCACTACTTAAATGGTAGAATGGTTGAAGCAATGTACCGCCCATCTGGGTTCCGCGCAGGCGTGGTGTTATGGGGACTCCTGTCGCTTCTCTCCTGCTTTGTGGAGGATACTCAGGCTCAATCGGACGCTAAACCCGATCGCTTGGATCAATTAAAGCCTCGTGGATATGTTAACGATTTCGCTGGCATGATCGATTCGCAGGTTCAATCACAGCTTGACGTAATCTGCAAAGACCTGCATCAAAGGAGAAGAACTCAAATGGCCATCGTGACAATTGTATCGCTCGATGGCTCACCTATCAAGGAATTCGCGACTCAACTGGCGAGCCGCTGGCGTATCGGATATAAGGACAACCAGCGCGGCGTTTTGGTTTTGTTGTCCAGAAATGACAAGCAGTATCGAATCGCCATTGGCCATGGTCTTGAGACCGTTCTAACTGAGGATGAAGCAGACCGCTTAGGGCGCCAAATGATTCCAATGCTTCGAACGGGAGATTACGGAACTGCCCTCCTGCATGTAGCTGAAAGTATTCATGATGAAATCGTTCAGAACGTAGAATGAAATCGTCGCACAGGACCCAGATTTCCACTCTACCGGTTGATTGTTGCGGGCGTTGCAGCGTTCATCACGGTTTTCCGAAAACCGACCTTTGAACAGATTGGAAGTGCCAGCAAAGGCTCCCGCTCCCGTGGGTTGCGTTTCCTCCACTGCGGATGCGCTATGGCGCAGGGCATCTTCATAAGCCTCTGGTTTGACCCGTCTGAACGAAGTGTGTGTAGATAAGTGACAGTGATCGTGGGCGCTAAAGAAGTGCCCACGAGGAATAGGTGGATTGTTCGGCGAGGAGACGCGAAGTTTGACGGTCGGGGAGAAGCGCAGGATCGCCGAAGAGAGCTTTGAGGGAAAGGCCTCGGCAGCGGAGCTGTCACAGAAGTATGCGGTGAACGCGAATCAGATTTTCCAGTGGCGAAAGCAGTGTCGAGAAGGATTCGATTGTCGGATCAACGGGTACACAATACCACCATCAGTAACCATTCAGGCACAATACTCCGAATATAATAACCAGGCGTTTCTCAGCTGCCCAATAATCACATTTCGCAAGTGCTCGGACGGCAAGTCTTAGCCATGGCATATCGTCAGTTATGAGCGAGTGCGAAGGCGCCCTTCCAAAACGGCTGCTATTAGAGCTACTCGCCTAATTCGGTTTTTGAATCTATAGGCGCACTCAGAGGAACTTATGCGTAATACCCCATCTAGCGCAGCTTGAAATAGTTCTCCGCGATTAACGATCGCGAACCGTTGCAGTTGTTATCGCAGCAGAGTCTGGGAGGAACACCATGAAACAAACTAGACCGCTCTGGGTATTCTTGCCCATAAGTCTGTTCTTCTTCTCGCCAGCAGTTCACACGGCAGTAAGCGCACAAACACCCAGCGTTATTTTCAATGGCAACAATACTCATAATGGGACGGAGACATTTACCGGGCCAATACAATGCAAGCAGCTCTTGACCGTCGCTTGCGTGGACGGGTCGGCCTATCCTCAGACTTCGGCCGGGATACTCCAAGCCATCACCGATCTACTCGCGAGAAGTCCGAATGGCGGTGAGGTGTGGGCGACGCCGGGAACCTACTCGATTTCTGCGACGATATTAAACACAGTGAACAACGTCACGCTGAAATGCCTGGGTGGTCCAGGCGGTGCGTTCTACGGAAGTGGCGGGGCGCCGCCCGATCCGGTGACTCAGCCAGGTTCTTGCATCCTGAATTGGACGGGTAGTGCAGGCGGAACAATTGCCAGTTGGAACGCCCCGTCGTCTGCCACGCAGTCGATCGCCGGTGGCGGGGTGATCGGATTTGATTTCGAAGGCAATAGTAGTGCCTCCGTTGGGTTGCACGTTGCAAATGTCTGGTATGGAGATTTTGCCAACAACTTTTTCGATGAGTTCACATCGCAGGGCCTCTTAGTTAATTCGGATCCGACGATCACGAATGGCGCGGCAACACAGTTTAATACATTCAAGAATCTATCTTTCAAGGAAGTCGTCTCGTCCGGCAACTGCATCCTTGTCTCAGGTGATGCGAATGAGGAAGCTGATTCTGCTTTCAACACATTCATCGGCATTCGAGCCGCTGCTTTTAAAAACGGAGATTGCATTCTTATAAACGACGCGGACAATGACCGCTGGTATAACGTGGGCCTTTCTCGGGTCTCTGGCGGTACCGGCATAGGCGTGCATTTGTCGACGGTCGGAGGCTACACTCCATCGACCTGCCCTTTCGGGGGGGGCTCTGCATTTAACTGCTCGGCTCGTGAGGAGAGTTTTTTCGGTTTAGACCCGTCTACTGGAGGGGTGGTGCAAGATCAGTATGCAGCTTCCAACGAAATCTACGGCTACCAGACAGGAAACGGAGCGCACACACCATCCGTGTCGACCACTGCCGGGTCGCTCTTATATACGGAATCTGGTCCAGGCTCAGGTGACGTGTATTACGGCTTGATTCAAACTGCAAGCACGAATCCGGCGCTCCAGATATTCAGCACAAACGTGGCTGCTCCGAATTTCAATAGCTATATCTTGTGGGGAGACTCTTCCGGAGGGAAGTGGGACATTGGCCGCTTCAATTCCACCAACGATTTTGCGTTAAATGATCTCGTGAGCAGCATCAACAGATTGTATATGCCCGGCGGAACAAACTCTGCCACCGAAGTAAATGCATCGGGGACCGCATCTGTCTTGTTTAACGCGGGAGCGCATGCTGGCACTGGCGGGGTTCAATTCTACAGCGGGGGAGCAACGCCGTCGCAGATGGCTTCGATTAGTAGTGCCGGAAACGCGATCTTCAACGGCGCTCTTTCGGTGGGTGGAGGGTCAACGGTCCATGCGATTTACACCGCGTCTGCGTTGGCTCTCAACTCTTCGTTTACCTCGGTCGCTGCGGGAACCTGTCAGGACCAGACACTTACGCTCACAGGCGTGGCGACAACCGGAACCGCCAGCGTATCGCCTACGGCGGCATTAGGCAATGGCTTCAGCTGGTCGGCGCGAGTAAGCGCGTCAAACACAATCACCGTGCATGTGTGCAGTGGCACGACAGGTATACCAACCTCCGTAACTTGGAACACAGTGGTAGTGCAGTGATCTATTGGTAGTCAGCTTTCTGATTTGTTTCAGAACTCGGAACATCGGATAGGTCAAGTTCTACGGCAAATCATTAGTGCTGAGGAGTAGTCGCCATAGGGTCTCCATTTCGACTAAACAGAGCTTCGCCAATCCGCAAAACTTGCGGCGTGCGACCCGCTAAACGTCCGAGCGGTGGTGAGCTTTTATGAATGCTGCGAATGGTATGTCAATAGTACGATTTCAACCAGGCGTGCAATCACAGGTATTGTAATTTGGCGTAGGCGATGGGATCGAGCCAATGTCCGAAGCTTGCACAGATCACCTCGCATTATGAAGAAATGTTTATTTATTTGACTCTCAGCAGCTTAAGTTATAGGTTCCCGTACGTAATTGACGCCTACATATCTATCGAGTATCGGTAATAATGGCTTAACACGTCAACATCTGGGGGCCTATGATGGTCAATGTCCGCCGTCTTGTAATGGTAGGACTGATCCTATCGCTGTCGATCTTTTGTGGGGCTGTCTCGGCTCAGATCGTCGTGAATCCAGGACAGGGGCACGATATCGGCCCTGCTCTGAATTCTGCCATTGCGCAGTTCGCTGCAACTCCAACAACTCCAGGAACGATTCTGATTACCACTGGTTCATATGCGCTCTCCGAGACTGTTTCACAACCTCACTGGGTCACAATCGATGGCCAGAATTCAGTTATTAATGTGAGCTCTCTTTCAGTTCCGGCGATCGTATGTGGCGAGGCAAAGACAGATCTTCCCGACATCTCTCCCTTGCAGGTCACTTCCTATGCGCAGGGCGGAGTCCGAAATCTTACTTTGTTTGGCGGCGGAACCTTAACTCCGTACGGCATATGGTTAGGACCTGATCCATCCGGTACAAATGCTCCATCGAACATTACCGACTATCTCGAGGTCTTTCAAAATGTCCATGTACAGAATTTCGGAAAAGGATATGTCGTTGGAGGTACGCCCTCAACCGCCATAGGCCAGGCATCGTGGGTGGGGGGCTCAATCACCTTAAATGGAGACGGCGTGTATTTGCCCTCTGCCGATCCTGGCTCCGAAAACTTAAACATGCATGGCACTCAAATCCTAAACAATGGCCAGGGAAGCTTCACCAGCGGGTATGGAATTAACAACGCTGCAAGTAATATCGAGCTAAATCTTTACGGAGTGAGCTTGGATTACAACACTTCCGGAGGAATCAACTGGAACGGCGGGTCGCTGAATTTGTTCGGGTGCCACTTGGAGCAATTGTCTGGTTATCTCATCAACGGTACCTCCAGCAACTTTCAAACGATTCTGAACCTGATCGCTTCGACTCTTGCACTTACGGCGACTCTCGGAACGGACACCGCCTTAATTAAGGTAGGAGGTACCTCCGCGCGGTGTTCATTCACCCTGGACTTCATGTCGCAATCGGTCACACTGTCACCTATCTCCTCAACTGGCAGTCGACAGGAAGCGTCAACACATTAATGGCCGAACCGTATTATGCGCAGATTAATGGTGGCGGTGTTGTGGCGTTGCCGCTTGTCGGCTCAGGATCAAACATTAATTCCTTGATGATGGCGCCAGAGTATATCAATGGCGGCCTCGGGGGTCTGTTCACTGCAAGGGTGGATGCAGGGTTCATTTCTAAGGGCGGTGGCTCGTTCAAGATCGACCACCCGCTCGATCCGTCCAACAAATACCTCTCTCATTCTTTCGTCGAATCTCCAGACATGATGAATATTTACAACGGTATTGCCTTCCTAGACGGCCAGGGAGAAGCCTGGGTTCAACTGCCAAATTACTTCCAGGCTTTGAACCAGGATTTTCGATACGAGTTAACCTCAGTTGGAAAAGCGCAGGCCGGACTCTACATCGCTCAAGAAGTGTCAGACAACCGGTTCAGGATTTCGGGTGGCCAACCCAGCGGTAGGGTGTCGTGGCAGGTAACGGGGATCCGACACGATGCTTTCGCCAACTCTCATCGCGTTAAAGTGGAAGAGGAGAAGTCGACGGGTGAGCGCGGATCTAATCTGTATGACGAGCCCTCTAGTCCTCCGGAAGCGATTGCGCCGGGCAAGCGGTCTTCAGAGAAGCAACCGAATGGCGGTGCGACCACCGAGAGATCTGGACCGGAATAGAGAAACCCGCCTTGAGGCTGTGCCGGCCCAGACAACTGAATCCTCTCAGACGCGCATTGCTGGATTTCGAAGCTGAGGGACATGTTCGCAGTAACCTTGCTCGTCCCAAGAAGATCGAATTCGGCAATTTCTTCAGTGTAGACAGTAATGTATCGGCAGAAACCTCCACGTCCATCAGACCCCTGGGGGTACCAACCAAGTTGCCGCAACGCTCTCAATAAGAACCACTTAGAATCCACAAGAATCCATATGTATCAACAAGGCTTGAATTCTGGTTCGGGACCAACGGGCGAATTGCTTCAATCCTGAAGATCGCAGCCGTCCGCACGGATCGTTCTCTGCTGTAGTCGGTTTCGTAACTGCGACCATCGCTGGGAACCAAGAAGCTCAACAAACACCAAGAAGTCGACTGCAACAGGTACAACCAAAAGCAGATAAAATCGAAGGAATTCAGTAAATTTCAAGATCTCTTTGCTCCTGTCTTCGAACCAGCGACTCGGGAGTTCGCAATTCACCACCTTGCGTCACGTAACCGTTTCGAGCGGGCGATCTTGCCCAAAAACCTCCATCGCCCACAATCCGTCGTGTAGACCCTCGCCATAAGCCCCTTGTTCACGCCTGCCCAAAATCCGCAGCAGTGCTGCCCACATTCAAGTGAGGCTGTTGAAAAATGGACGAGCAAGGATGATTCAAAGGCATTTCGGTGGATTGGATTTGATTTTCTATAACGCTCGCTCCTTCGCCCCGCGGTTCGGTCTTACGTCTCAGGCTGTGCTGAGTGCTGAGGCTTCGCGCTGAGCGAGGAAGCGCACCATCCGTTTCAGGTTCTGAGCGGTGGCCGCCAGCAGGAATTGCTCGGCGACATTCCACGTGCGCCGCAATCGCACCCGGCGCAAGCCCATCTGCTGTTTCAGTTCGGCACCAGCTACAATGTCGCCAGCGGAGTGACTCAGGTCAATCTCGGCTCCTCCGATAGCGACACGTTCACCTACGATCCGAACACCGACCGCATGACGGAGTATGAGTTCACTGTAAACAGTCAATCCGTGACAGGAATCCTAACCTGGAACTCGATTGGCACTCTCGCGAGCCTCGCCGTCACCGATCCATTTAATAGCGGCGACGCGCAGACCTGCTCATACTCTCACGACGACGAAACGCGCATCGCCAGCGCGAACTGCGGATCGGTTTGGTCACAAACTTTTACCTACGATGCATTTGGAAACATCAACAAGAGCGGCAGCAGCTCCTTCGGCGCGACATACTCTACCTCTACCAACCGCATGACTCTCATCGGTAGTTCGACTCCCACGTACGATGCGAACGGCAACGTCACAAATGATTTTCTGAACACATACGCGTGGGACTCCAACAACCGTCCGGTCACAGCCGATAGCGTCGGGCTTACCTACGACGCGCTGGGCCGCATGGTCGAGCAGAGCCGCAGTGGAGCCTATACTCAGATCGTCTATTCCCCGTCCGGAGCCAAGCTTGCTCTTATGACTGGCTCCTCACTGCAAAAAGGATTCATTCCTCTTACGGGCGGTTCGATGGCCGTCTACAACTCAAGCGGACTTGCCTACTATAGGCACTCCGACTGGATCGGCAGTTCGCGGTTCTCTTCGACACCTAGCCGGACCATGTACTCCGACGGAGCCTACGCGCCTTTCGGTGAACCTTACGCCCAGACGGGCACGGCCGACCTTTCCTTCACCGGCGTGAATCAGGACACGGCTTCAAACATGTACGACTTCCCTGCACGCGAATATGGCACGCAAGGGCGATGGCCGTCTCCCGACCCAGCCGGTATATCGTCAGTGAGTCTCAAGAATCCGCAGACGTGGAACCGTTATGCGTACGTCGGGAATAATCCCCTCACCGTCACGGACCCAACCGGTATGCTTGCGCAGAATACGAACGCCCCCGTCAAGAACCCCAACATGGTGGGAACCGCTGACGACACAGAGGAGCTCCAAGCCTTGTCTAACATGCAAGCCGCGGCCCAGGCAGCCGAGGACGACAGCGGAGGCGACGATCCAAGCGGTGGTAGGTCCAGCAGCGGCGGTGACAATTGTGTGTATGTCTTGCTGAATCCATGCGGCACCTCGGCTGGCGGATCCAGCGGCAGTGACGTGGCCGGTGAGGACTGCGCAAGCGAATGTGACAACCCGAGCGTTCCGGCATATGCTAGTTTAGTGCTGAGTTTTTGCGCATCGGCGGAAGCTTGCGCCGCAACTCCGCCTGTCAACTTGGGAGACGTAGCAACCTTGCTGAGTAACATGGATACCAACATCGCCGAAACCTCCGCGCTCATGGTTGCAGCGGACGCGTGCGCCGCCTTGGGTTTTGGGGGTTGTCCGACAACAACCGCTGTTGCTATGATGGCACTTGGGCCATATGTTCCAACTTCTGGATACGCTCCGCCAGACGCACACGTCCCCGAACCACTGCCTGGCAGCAACAGCTACCCCACAGGAACATACCCTAATGAGCCGGCTCCATATGTCGGTCCTCCTGTCGGTGGGGAAGGTCCATGATTTTAGAATATGGCGCGGATAAATAGCGACCTTCTCATCCATGAAAATCAGGTGGCCAAGGTTTGGGCCATTACTTCGCATACTTGAGTTCCTCGATGGTCCGCGTGGGCCATTTGAAAAAGCGCGGGGCGCACGCCTACTGTCGCCCGTGAGAAGAGGTGTTGTGTTTCTACGGGGACATCTAGCCATCCATGTCGTGGCGATAATCCTGCCGATGACAGTGCTATTTGCGTCTTCTGCTCTTCCCAGCCAGGCCCTACAAGAGAGGCACTGCGGGAGCGACCATCCCGAGGAGACGATCGAGGCGTGCTCTGCAGTTATACGGTCCGGACAGGAGAGGGGTATCAACCTGGCAAGGGCATTCTATGTCCGAGGCTCGGCATATATGCACAAGGGTGACTACGACCGTGCCATTCAGGACTTCAATGACGCGCTGCGGCTGAGTCCAACTTTTGCCAATGCGTTCTACAGCCGAGGCGCAGCATATGCCAACAAGAACGATTATGACGAGGCTATTCAGAACTACAATCAGGCTCTAAGGTTGAATCCAAGCCTTGCCAATGCGCTCTACGACCGGGGCCTCGCCTACGGGCACAAGGGTGACTACGACCGTGCCATTCAGGACTACAATGAGTCGCTGCGGCTGAGTCCAACTTTTGCCAATGCGTTCTATAGCCGAGGCGTGGCGTACGCATTCAAGAGTGATTACGAACACGCTTTTCAGGACTACAACCACGCGCTGGAATTGAACCCAAGCCTTACTTATGCGATCTACGACCGGGGCCTAGCATTCGCTCACACGGGCGATTTCGATCGTGCAATTCAGGACTTCAATGC
>Ga0210398_10007308_pt1 | contig 10049 bp, 6 predicted proteins | sample IncBWC4OmetaG_FD_161047 | JGI IMG/M metagenome (GOLD analysis project Ga0210398, IMG submission 161047) | Forest soil microbial communities from Barre Woods Harvard Forest LTER site, Petersham, Massachusetts, United States - Inc-BW-C-4-O | ecosystem: Environmental > Terrestrial > Soil >...
TCACGAGGTGGCGCAAAAACGGGCTAACGGGTTCGGCTTGTATGACACGCTGGGCAACGTTTGGCAATGGGTGAACGACTACTGGGGCGACGCGAGCCTCTACCAGAACAGCCCGTCTCAGGATCCTATGGGACCAAGCAGCGGACAAATCGGCGTATTTCGGGGCGGGTCCTGGAGCGACGATCCGAGGTATGTCCGCGTGTCGGTCCGCAACTACTTCAATCTCGCGTCCAGGTTCGACTTCGCCGGGGTGCGTTGCGTCGGGGAAGCCAACATTCCTTGATAGTTTTTCCTTTTACCTCTTCAATTCTGGGGAGCAGGTACTCCGAACAAAGGGTGAATACGGAAGAGAAGTTGGCTCTCGTGCTTTATTTCAAGTTGCTGATTCTCCTCGGAAAACATCCGCTCCGGTCGATTGGTTGAAGGAGCGCGCATTTTCATGACTCCGGCGAGCGTGTTCGCCAAGCAAGACTCCGCCTCGAATGCGCAAGAAGAATTGCCACAAGATTCATTAAACATAACCAATCAACCTTTCGTTTTGAACTGCCCGGAGCCTGCACATGGAACGACGGGCTACGGGCTTTCATCGGGCATGGCCGCAACTTTGCGCCGCTCTTGACGGGCGGCATCGTACCCCGGGTCTATGGTCAAAGCGCGGTCCAGCATTTCCAGAGCGCTCTTGCGATCGTTCAACATCGAAAAAACTTGTGCAAGGTCCAAATAGACCGGTGTGAAGTAAGGGTCCAGGAGAATCGATTGTTTATATAGATCAATTGCCGCCGTAACTTCTCCCTTTTGTAGCAGGGCGCGGGCAAGTTGCGCTCGCAGTTCGGCGGATTTTGAGCCAAGGTCGATGGCTTTCCGAAACGCCTGGATGGCTCTATCTCTATCTTCAGGGCGCGCCATAGCGAGCATGCGCCCGTAGGCAGACTGGACCTCAACGTCATTCGGGAGTGCGGCCACCGCTTGCTCCAGGATGGAAAGACCCCTCTCGCGGAGTTCCGGGAAGCGCGGGGCAACTTGTGCATAGGCCAGCGCAAGATTTCGCAAATCCAGTTGCGTCTCGCGTCCGCGAGAAGCCTTGGTATCGAGAAGCAAGTCGCTCGATGGCTCACCGACACCATCTTGCAGAGCCGCTGGAATTTCGGAGCGCGTCCGCAGAATGCGGTGGTCTGTCAAGGACGAGTGGTCGATGTTCTCGGTCATGCGTTGTGGCATGTGGCAAAGTATGCAGTTGTCTGGCGGCGAGGTAGCCTGCCTCCGCGGCATCGGCCCCCGGCAACTGTCGGCGGAGTGGCAGCTCATGCATCGTTCGCGGAAATAATTAGCGGCTTTTTCGCCGTGGAGCTGAACGTGCGGGTCGTGGCAGGTGATACAGCCCAGTCGTCCTTTGCTCGCGGTCCAGCAGCGGCTCATCTTAAGTTGCTCAAACTGATCCAGCGCAACGAAATGAGTTCCTTTGATGGCCGGGCGAACGGAAAATATATCAACGACATCGCCGAGCGCCGTACCGGGCCGAAAGTCGAGATAATTCTTGCCGGGTTGGAGAACGCGAGCATCACCAGCAAAGTGGCACTGCGCGCAGACGTCGTCCCGAACTTCCGGCCGCAACCGCTCGGGATTGACGATGGAAAAGTCCAGAGGTCCTTTGCGCGGAGCATCTTGCTTGCGCCGCTCCGCATGAATGGCCCCTGGGCCGTGACAGCGCTCGCACCCGATCGTCAAGAAGCGGAAAGGAGGATCCTGAAAGCGGTTGTGACTGTCCGGAACTGGCAGCGGCAGGCCCGTGTGGCAGTCAACACACAAGTCGACCACCCGACGCGTGAAACCTCGGAATGCACCTACATTGTAGCCAGGCGATAAATCCCAGCCACGAATGCGCGCGTAGTACGACACGGGCGCGACGAACAGCGCGTCGTCCCTCGCGACGAGATAACTCTTGCCCACATCGCCTGCGCCGACGGTGTATGCAATTTCGTGCGTCTCAGAAAAAACGACTTGCCCTTTGGCATCGCTTTCGGATTCTTCCTGATACATCTTGCCATCGTGCGCGTAAACCGAATAGGAGCGGTTCAACTGCTTCCTAACGATGGTCACAGGTTTTGCCAACGCGCGCAGTTCGTCGGGAGAAGGAAGTGACACCGACCTGCCCATCCCGGTCTGCTTGAATGTCTCAAACTCCGAGGGATGACAAGCCCGGCAAACTTCATCGCCAACGTACTCGACTCCGGACTGCGCATTCAGGTATTGCTCCGAGGGCTTCTCCTGAACCGGAGAGGGCTGTCCCGTTTGGCGCGCCTTCGCCATGCGCGAGGTCATGCAAACCAGGCAGAACACCGCGAATCCAGCAATCCATATTACGCGTGGAAGAATTTTGGGCTGGCAAAAAGGAATATTCGAGAAGCACCGGGCGCGCCAATTCATGGCGACGGGGAATTCTTACGTGGGCGGATCCCCTTTCCCTCCTCAATCGTATAGATTTGATCCACCGCAAGATTGTTTAGATGTTCTTGCCGGCCGCTGGGCCAGGAGAGTTCGATGCTATCGATCGTAATGTTGGTTCCCAAGCCGAAGTGTAGCCGAAGGTCGTTTTGTGAAAGGTAGCTGGCACCGCCGCGAACTTCATTGAATTGAACAAGTTTTCCAGAACGAAGGGTGAGGCGCGCGCCGATGGCAGCACGGTTGCTTTTCGTGCCCTCTAGCTTGAATTCAACCCAGTGGTTTCCGTTGGCGAGGTGATTGCGCAAGAGAGTCGGCGGCTCACCGACATTCAAGATTAAGGCGTCAATTGCGCCGTCATTCCAAATGTCGCCAAACGCGACACCGCGGCGGGAAGCCAGGGGCAGGTCCGCGAGTCCTGAAGCGGCGGAAGCGTCCTCGAATGTACCGTCGTGCTTATTAAGATGTAGAAAAAGCGGTTCTCGATAGTGCGCACCCTCTTTGATCGTATCTACTTGCGGATAGACGTGGCCATTGGCGATAAGAATGTCCGGCCATCCATCGTTGTCAAAGTCGACGAAGCCGCTTCCCCAGGCGACATAGGGAAGACTCCCCTGAGCGATTTGCGCCGTCCGGCTGGCGTCCTCGAAGCCCTCCGGACCAAGATTGTGATACAGGGTTTTGGGCTGATCCGCGAAGGTCGTGTCGATAATATCGAGCCATCCGTCGTGATCATAATCGCCGAAATCCACTCCCATGTTGCCCTGCTCGAGGCCCGCCCCGCTCAGCGCGACACCGGCGAGCATGGCAACATCGGTAAAGGTTCCATTGTGGTTGTTGTGGTAGAGATAGTTCGCGCCGGCATCGTTGGCAACGAACAGATCCGGCCAGCCATCGTTGTCGTAATCGCCCCAAACAACTCCGAGACCGAAGCGGCCCTGCGAATCATGAACACCGGCGCGTGCGGAGACTTCCTCAAAGGTGCCGTCGCCGCGATTGTGATACAGGAAATCACTTTCGCCCTGCAATCCCCAGGGGCCGCATTGAACCAGCACACCTTTGAAGCGGCAGAATTTGTCCCGGCCGAACTGCGGCAAGTTGTTGATATCGACGTGTACGTAGCGCGAGACAAATAAATCGACATGGCCGTCGCGGTCGTAGTCGGCCCAAGCTGCGCCGGTGCTGAATCCGCCGCCGCGCACGCCGGCCTTCTCGGTTACATCCTCGAACTTGCAATTGCCGAGATTGCGGTACAGCACGTTGCCGCCGTATCCGGTGACGTAAAGGTCCAGTAAGCCGTCATTGTCGAAATCAGCGACGGCCACGCCCATTCCCCATCCGCGCCGGGTCAAGCCTGCCGCCGTGGTTATGTCCTTGAAGGTTCCGTCCGGCTCTTGATGGTACAAGGTAACCAGGGGGTCGCCGCCCTCGCGGTAGCGATCAACGGTGGAACCGTTGATGGTCACGATGTCCAGCTTGCCGTCGTTGTCGCAATCAAACAGACCAACTCCGCCGCTCATGGATTCGATGACGTAGCGCTTATCGGGTGAAGAAATATGCGGCACTGTCAAGCCGCTCTGCCGGCCGACATCTTCAAATGCCGGGCCGTTATACGCGGGGGATTTGTTTTGCGCGGGGAGAAAGAACGCGCATAAAAGCGCTCCAACGCAAACAACAAGCGTCGTTAGAAGTTGCCGGGGCATTCAGCGTGAATCCTATCACGGCTGTCTCTTGCTGTTGCTGACGTGTGAGAGTTCAGTTCGCCGCCACCGTCAGGGAGATGGGAACGCTCGCATCGGCATTGGCAGTCGACCCATTGCTGGCGTTGGTTTCAGTGAACGCGTACACCGTTACCGTGTAAGGTCCTGGAGGCGTGCCGTTATTTGGCGGAGGTGGGGGAGGGACCAGGCTGCTCCCGCCGCCACCGCAGCCGGCGATCACTGCTCCCAGAAGAATCAATCCGGCCGCCGCAGTAAAGGCGTAGCTCCACGTGCGCCGGCGCATGCGCCGGGCGACCGCGACAAGCGTCAATACGAGCGAGGCGGTGATTGCTATTGGCAGAAAGAAGCGCAGCCTAGGGTTGAAAAAAAAGGGAGGCATAACCGAGTTTGCCGTGGTGGTGACGGACACCGTGACGCTTTCCGCGACGTTGGAGTTAACGACAAACGTGTTCAGAGGGTCGTTTGTGTTGATTGCACAACTTGCCTTCGGCGCACTGGTGCTGCAAGAAAAATAGACGTAGCCAGTGCCTGGGGTGAGCCCTGGTGTAAAGGTGCTGGTGTTGCCCGTCGTCGCGCCAGCCGTGACGGTGATGGAAGGAGGTGTACCAAAGGTTGGCTTGGACACTGCCGGAGCCGTGAACACACGGACATAGTCCGCCATCAGTGGCTGCGGATTGACCAGGTTGGTGGTCGATCCACCCAAGTTTCCGCCGACGGCCACATTCATGAGAAGGAAAATCTGCGCGTTGAATGGCCAGGTATCTCCGGAAGAAAGATTGCTGGTGGTCTCGATCAGAAAAGGCTTTGTTGGATCGTCGATATAGAACTGCATCATATTCGCCGACCAAATCGTTCCGTAAGTGTGGAATGCCGTGTCCGCTTGCTGGCCCGTGGGAAAAGTGTAACTTCCCCCGATTCCATCACCCCCGGTTACGGCCGTGTGGATGGTGGTCTTGTTCCCTGCGGGACCTGGTCCGTTATCTACTTGAGGCGACCAGTTCTCCATAAAATCCGCTTCGCCGCAAATCGGCCAGGAAGTCCCCGTGGCGATGCTGCTGCCGAGGGACCAAAAGGCGGGCCACAGACCTTGATTCGCTGTGTCGGGCAATTGAAGGCTAGCTTCGATCCGGCCATATTGGAAATTTGTTATGCCTTCCGTCTTCATGCGGGTCGAGATCCATGTGCCCCCATTGTTGATAGGCTGAATCACAAGGTGCCCGTTGCCGTCGAGGTAGACGGTGTTAGTTGTCGTGCTAAAGGTTGTTGGGCACTGCCCCGGGTTTCCTGCATATCCCGGTGGCCCGCAGTAGACTTCCACCTCATTGTTGCCCCAGCCGTTGTTGTTTCCGAGGTCAAAACTCCAGACCGTGGTATCGGGGGAAGCTTGGGAGCCGCTAAATTCTTGGCACCATTGCGGCGTCCATGCCACCACGCCGGTCGTGCTAGGCGAAACGCCTGTGCACCCCTGCGCGCGGGCTGGTCCGGTCCCGGCCAAGAACAGAACGGCGATCGCGAGAAGCCATCTACATGGCCAGTACAAATCTGAAGCTAAATTGATGTTCATCGCGGCTTCTTCTTTCGCAGAAAACGCAATCTCTAAACTCTTAGACTTTACGCTAGAATACCGGTTCGGGACATCCTTAGCATGACCACTCAAGGCGAGTCAAGCGCGAGTTCAGCCCAACCACCGTACCGACTGACTTCTGGTTTCCGTGAACAGGCCTTGACCGAAGCCTGCCGAATACTCTCCAGAGAGAGTCGGAACGCAATTCTCAATCGGGATAAGGCGCGCCCTGCCGAACAATACGGATGTAGTGGTCCGTAAATGTGTAATGCGTTGCTGGATCCTCAAACTTGGGCATATGGCAGGACACACAGTTTTTTGTGCTGACCTTGCATGCGGGACCCGGATGACCAGGCGTTGGGCTGCTCGAATCCACTGCGAGGTGGCAGCCCAAACAATTCCGGTCGTAGGAAAGCGAATCGCGCACGAGCTCTTTGTGCGGGTCGTGGCAGGCCACGCAAGTCAAGCGAGCGTCCCCCTTCTTTCCCCAGCAACGGCTCTTCTCCAAGCGATAGGGCTGTGCGCGTATGTTGCCGACTCCCTGGATACCGCCAAGCTTTACGTCCCACCAAGTGCCGTGGCAGGAGCCGCAGAAATCGACCGCATCAACCGGGCTAAGCTTGCCGGGATCAAAAATCAGGTCTGCTTCCTGTCCGATTTCCCACGGCTGCCCTTGCAAGTACGCCATTTTCTGGGCAACTACATGAGTGAAACCCGGTCCGTGACACGCTTCGCAGGTAATCCCAGGTATTAGCCGGGTGCTTTCGAGCTTGTCATTAATCGTGGAACCAGTCGTATGGCAGGAAAAGCAACGAAGCTGCTCTTCGCCGTCCACCGGCCGCGCCATGGCCTCTTCAAGATCGTGTGGATGTGATAGTTCGCGGCCGGGGGTGAATCCGAGACCTTTAAGACTGTCGAAGTAGGAGGCGCGGCTTTCGTAGAGTTTGCCGTCCTGCTCGAAGAGGTATGACTGGCCAACGTGGCCATCGCCAAATGACCACTTAAACCTCGCGGAAAGGCTCCGCGTTCCGTCCGTGACAGTGTACACGGCCTTGCCGTCCGACATCGCGATCTGATAACCGAAGCCGCTGGACTGAAAAGTCAGCCGGCCATGTGTCGGCAAAATGTTCGATTCGCCGTCCAGGAGGATGGCCGTGCGGGCCATGGGTGTGTCTTTCTGCGTCGCAGCTTTCTGCGGATGACATCGAGCGCATTCGGCTGGTCCAACGTACGTATCGTCGGAACCCGCACTGTGCCTTGGCCACCAGCCGCGATAAAGGAGCCGCTCTGCCGTGGGCATCTGGGCCCACAGCAGAGCCGACGAGTGCAGGCCGATCGCGCACAGTACGCCGCCAAGCGCGGCGCAATACCAGGGCAGTCGCATCCTACGCGCCCCTTGACGGATCATGGGTGGCTTCACCGCTTAGGTGAATATCATGGATTACTGCGGTCGGATTTCGCAGCGCCATTTGTTTACCGGTGGTTTGGCATTCGTTACGGTCCGGCTTCGATCGGAAAGCTTCTCGGGGCATTCTCTGCGGCGCTGCGAGGGGCCAAAGGTTCAGCGAGCGCCCTGGCGGTTGAATTCCGCACGACAATTTCGGGCTCGATCACGATTTCCGGCACCCAGTCTTCGTGTTCTTCGATGCGGTTCAACAAAGCGCGTGCCGCGATTTCCCCCATCTTTTGGAGGGGCTGGCGCACGGTGGTGAGACTTGGGTTGTTATGCACGGCTATTCTTATATCATCGAATCCCACCACAGAAATGTCCTTGGGAACGTGGAACCCGGCCTCTTGGAACGCGCGAATCGAGCCAATCGCGGAGATATCGTTGTAGGCAAACAGCGCCGTGAACGGCCGTTTGCGGGCCAGCAGCTCTTTCGCGAAGGGAAAACCCAATTGCGGGGTTGTGTCGTCGCCTTCGAGTTGAACGATTAGTTCCGCCCGCATGCGGATGCCAAGTTCTTCGGCAACTTCGCGGATGCTGTTCCAGCGGTCCTCCGAATCTGGACTGAAGTTTGAGCCCTTCATGAAGGCAATTTCGCTGTGACCCATCTCAATCAGATGGTTTAGGGCCAGCCATGCTGCCTTGCGGTGATTCAAAACGACATTCGTGACGCCTTGCACGCGGCGATGCCCGGGGATGGCCACCGTCGGCAACGGCAACGGATGATCAACGAAGGTGTCTATGGTAATGAAACCTTCGACGCCCCGGTCCAGAAGAAGGTGCGAATACGTTTCAAGGAGCTTTGGGTCGTGGCGGTGGGCGACGGTAAGGAAAAAGAAATTCTTCTGCCGGAGGTATCGTTCAATGCCGCTGATGATCGGCGAGCCGTAAAAGTCACCGATCTCTTGGGTGACCACACCGATCATGTAGGTGCGCTTTACTCCCAAGTTGCGTGCATAGAAGCTGGGGCGGTAACTTAACTCACGAGCGACGGCGAGGATCCGCTCTTGTGTCTGCACTGGAATGGATCGGGATGCGGTAGTCTGGTTCAGCACTGCGGAACAGGTTCCCTTGGTCAGCCCAACGCGCTCGGCCACCATTCTCAAGGTGACGTGACGGTTTTTCTTGGCACCGCCTCCCTTTTTCTTAGCTGTCATTCGGCCATCGCTCCCAGCGCTTAACGAAGTATAGCTCTTAGAACGGCACCATGCCGACGCGGTCGAGTGGCCAGTATTCTACCTCTTTTGAGGCCCCGCTTCCCAGCGAAAGGCTCCAGGCAATGCAAGAAGCGGCTAGAATACCGGTTCTTTGTGGGGAAATATTTTAGAATACCGGTATTTTTCGCTTGACAAAGAAATCGGACTTGGCGCTAAATGGCGCCACACGGGGTAGTATGAAAATACTAGCCGAGCGAAACCAAAAAATTGATGAGTGCCTTCTCGGAGGGTCTATGAGAAGAATGGGGCTTGGGGTGCTGTTTAGCTGGTTGGTGCTGATTTTCGCGCCAGCGATGGTCGCACAACAGAATCAGGGGACCATTCAGGGTACCGTCTCGGATCCGGCTGGGGCGGGCGTGGCGGGAGCAGCGGTCACGGTCTTAAGTAACGACACCGGACAAACTCGCGCGACGACAAGCAACGCGCAGGGTTTCTACGCATTTACGGAACTTTCGCCTGGGCACTATCAAGTGACCGTCAAGAAAGACGGGTTTAAGTCGGAAACGCAGAGCAGCATCGAATTGCATCTGGAGTCGACCGTTGTCGCCGATATCAAGCTGCAAGTCGGCGAGGTCACGGAAACGTTGACCGTCGAAGCCAACGCCGTGCAGGTAGATACCACCAGCGGATCGTTGGGGGTGCTTACGGAAGGGGAGCAGGTTCGCGAGTTGCCCCTGAATGGCCTCAACTTTGTCGGCCTGACGCTGCTGGTTCCCGGCGCGTCCACGCAAGATGGGTTCGATATCACCTCGAAAGGCATCCAAGGCGGCACGGACATCTCGTTCAATGGCGGCCAGCGCACGGGCAACTTGTTCACCGTAGACGGCGCGCCGATCAACGATACCGGCTCGCAGCGCACGATTTTCGTCTATCCAGCGGTGGATTCCATTGCTGAATTCAAGATTGTGACCAACGCCTATGGCCCGGAATACGGGCAGTCCGGTGGCGGGCAGATCAACATTGTGACCAAGAGCGGCACCAATAGCTTGCACGGCTCGCTCTTCTTCGTCGGCAGAAATGATGCGCTGGACGCCAACAATTTCTTCAACAAAAGCACGGCCCCGGAGTTGAGTAACCCGAAATTGGACTATAACAATTTTGGCGGCTCCATCGGCGGGCCCATAATTAAGAATAAGCTCTTTTTCTTCACCAACCAAGAGATTGACCGGCAGGTAGTGGGCAGCCTCCATGCTGGGCAAGTGCCTAGTGCCGCGGAGCTTTCCGGAGACTTCGCCGGCCAACCGATTTCTGGTTTGCCGGGCACATACTTGACGAACTGTTTCTACAATCCGCAAAACCCAGCGCTTGGAATCTTTAATTTCCCGGTGATAGATCCCGCCACTGGCCAGAGCTTTGGAACCGGCCCGGGGCAAATTCAAAACATCAGCCAGACAGCAGAGGGGTTCAGTCCCGCGGGGCAACTGATTGTCAAACTCTTTCCCGCGGCCAACGTCACCCCCACAGCCGCCAATCCTTGCCCGAATCCCGACTGGAAGCAAGTGCTCAATACTCCAAGCAACTATTATCAAACCGACGAGCGCGTGGACTATGTAGCGAACAGCTCGACCACAATATTCGTGAAGTACACCCGCGATTGGTGGCATCAAATCGCGCCAAGCTCGGGCGGCGCGGAATGGGGAGAGAGCGGATTCCCCGCTGTG
>Ga0210398_10007309_pt1 | contig 10049 bp, 10 predicted proteins | sample IncBWC4OmetaG_FD_161047 | JGI IMG/M metagenome (GOLD analysis project Ga0210398, IMG submission 161047) | Forest soil microbial communities from Barre Woods Harvard Forest LTER site, Petersham, Massachusetts, United States - Inc-BW-C-4-O | ecosystem: Environmental > Terrestrial > Soil >...
GGCCGCGTTATGGGTTCTGCGCGACAATCTCAAAGCTAGGCGCTTCTATGAGCACTTCGGCGCTAAAGTTATTGCCGAGCGAGAGGATGTTCGTGATGGTGCCGTCCTCGTCGAGCTGGCCTACGGGTGGCCGGAGATTAAGGAATTGAATCGGCGAGTCGCTCATGACTGAACGAGGATCGAAGACGCGTTCGATTTTCCCTGTTTGCTACAAAGTGATACATGTGCTACGTTTCATCTATGAGTCGAATCATTAACCAGCGCGAGCTTCGAAATCAGTCCGCCAGTGTCCTTCGCGAAGTCGAGGCGGGCGAAACCATCGTCGTGACGCGAAACGGCACGCCGGTTGCGGAGTTGCGACCCATTCGCGCGCGGCGGTTTGTTCTCCGAGCAACCATTTCCCAGGCAGCTGCCCGCGCGCCTCGGATCGATGCCGGGAGGTTTCGTGCAGACCTGGATGCCGTAGTCGACCAACGACTCGATGACTGAACCTACCAAGGGGCTTCTCGACACATCCGTCGTTATCGACCACGATGTGATCGACGCCGCATTGTTGCCCGACGAATCTGCAATTTCCGCCGTTACCCTCGCCGGGCTAGCGGCCGGTCCTCACGCCACCGAAGATTCTGATGAACGCGCTCGACGCCAGGATCGATTGCAATGGGCCATATCCACCTGGGACCCGTTGCCTTTCGATGCAGATGCCGCGCGTGCATACGGCAGAATGTTCGCAGCTGCTCGAGCCGCCGGGAAGTCGAGTCGCGCTCGCCTCGCGGACTTACTCATTGCGTCTACCGCCGCCGCAAACAGCTTGCCCCTCTATACGCGAAACCCTTCCGACTTTGACGCTCTAATATCAATCATCAAAATAGTTCACATATAAAGTTCTTCGGCCTCGCCTTCGCGGACGCTTCACCTAAAGTTCCCGTCGCCTTGACTCCTCATTCCGCTTGGCCCACTGTCACTACAAATGGGCCGATGCGGATAAAAATATGGTGGCACGCTCGACAAGCATTGTTTCCAAGTCTCGCTGGCTTGCCAATTCAGCGCTTTGTACGGCATTCGCGGCGCTGATCTACCTTAATACCCCCGGCGCGCGCGCAATCGCCGCGAATTCTTCGCAGGAAGTGCCGCCGCTTCCCGCCGGTTACGGGCAGAGCCGCTTTGAAATCGCGATGCGGGACGGCGTGCATCTCGACACCATCGTGCTCGCTCCCACCGATACGACGCGAAGCTATCCGATCCTCCTGGTGAGGACGCCCTACGAGATCGTGGGCAGCTGGTCGTACCTCGAACCCGCATTCTCGAACGCCGGATACATTTTCGTCATGCAAAGCGTTCGCGGCCGCTACAAGTCCGAAGGCGACTTCGTTCAAATGACACCGCACAAGAAGCTGACACGATTACGCACCGACGTCGATGCCAGCACCGACACCTTTGACACCATTGATTGGCTGGTCAAGAACATTCCGCGCAACAATGGACGCGTCGGGCTTCGCGGCGTCTCGTACGGTGGCTTCTACGCGACGGCCGGCATGATCGATGCGCATCCCGCTCTGAAGGCCGTATCGCCGCAGGCGCCCCAAGCGGATTGGTTCGCTGGGGATGACGTTCATCATAACGGCGCGTTTATGCTCGCCTCGGCCTTCAGCTTTTTTTCAATGTGCGATCGGCGCGCCGACAATTCCCACACTTGCGCTTGGGCCGCTCCTCTGGCGATCGATGGCTACAAGTTCTTCCTCGACATGGGGCCGCTGAGCAACGCGGATGCGAACTATCTTCATGGCCAGTCTCCAGAATGGGACGTCATGATGAGTCATGGGACCTATGATGAGCTCTGGCAAGCGCGCAATATTCTGACCCACCTGCGCGACATCCGGCCGGCAGTGCTTGCCGTCAGCGGCTGGTACGACGCGAATAACTTGTACGGGGCACTGCACGTATTTGACGCCGTCCGTCGCAACAATCCCAGGACTCCTGACACGTTGGTGCTGGGTCCTTGGGCGCACGGCCAGTGGGTCCGGGACAAAGGTGAATCGCTGGGTGTCCTGCGCTTCGGATCCGCGACTTCGACGGACTTTATCCAAACCATTGAACTCCCCTTCTTTGAAGCTTACTTGAAGGGGGATGCGCGGCCGAATCTTCCAGTCGCGCGCGTGTTCGATACCGGGCGCAATTCCTGGTCCTCTTTCGATGCGTGGCCGCCGAAGACAGCCGAAAAAAGGACGCTTTACTTGCAGGCGCACGGCGCGCTTGGCTTCGAGCCGCCACCACCGGCAGGCACTGGTTACGATGAGTACATTAGCGATCCCGATCACCCTGTGCCATTTGTCCGCGATCACGGCTTTGACATGGACCGGGATTACATGGCGCAGGACCAACGATTTATCACAAACCGCTCCGACGTCCTGACGTATCAGACCGCCCCGCTCACCGAGGATCTCGCCGTGATCGGCCCGCTTCTACCGCGGCTCGTCGTTTCGTCGAGCGCAACGGACTCCGATTGGGTCGTTAAAGTCATAGACGTCCATCCCGATGACGCCGGCGCGATTCAAGAGCTGGTGCGCGGGGATGTGATGCGCGCCAAATTTCGCAACAGCCTCAGTAAGCCGGTCGCGATGCAGCCGGGTCAGGCCACGAGCATCGACTTCAGCATGCTGGATGTTTACCACACGTTCAAAAAAGGCCACCGAATCATGGTTCAGGTGCAGAGCAGCTGGTTCCCCCTCGTGGACCGCAACCCACAACAATTCGAGGATATCTATGGCGCGAAGGCGGAGGATTTTCGCAAAGCAACGCAGCGTGTCTTCCATTCGCCGGACCACGCATCCCGCATCGATATCGGCGTACTGCCTCCTGATTCGCCCTAAAACGAGTGACCTCAGGTCGCCCACGAGAGTCCTGCCCGGTCACGTCACTGCGGCGGCCGTACCATAGCGTATAAGGTGAGCGGGGTCTCAGGAATTTCGATAGCCTTTCGGATGGAATACAACTGGCTTTCATGGACACATACTGAGCTTTCACTGAAGGTTTCCAGATAGCAAGGCAACCCTGCTCGATCACTCTGTTCGAACGTATACCGCATTAGTTGTCTACCGACACCCGTGCTCTGGCGAGCTGGTAGCACGCCCATCATCCAACAGTGCCAGTGCGGTTGATCGCCCATAACTGTTTTGTGAGTTTCTGCGACGATCGGAGCTGTGCGACCAAATCGTCGCCTTGTGGCTTTGTCCATCCGCAAAAACGTAAACGCTAGCCCCGAACGCAAGGCATTCCAGAATCCGATGCTTCGGGTGCCCGGCGGCTGTCGCAGCGCGACTGCGGTTAGATCGTTTGTCGTCCACGCCTTGCCATAGAGCATCGCCCATCTAACGAAGCTCGCGAACACTCCCGGCGCCATGCGCTCGTAGTCATCCGCGTCGCCTAAACAGTACTCAAAGAAGGGATAGCCGCGGAACGCCATTGCCAACACCTCGCCCGCTGGCTGAACATCCGGCTGCTCGATATCTCTAATGATCGATGCTTCCTCGACTGTATTCACTCTGCACACATCCACCCCGATGCATTCGTCGAACACCTCCTTGATTTGAAACAAGAGGTTGCTCGCGACGCGATTAGGAGGGTTCGACGCCGACTCATCGAGTCCTTCCCGATGACAGCCAGCGCTCGAGCCGGTCTGCGTAAGTGCGACTGGCGCGGTGTTCGGAGCCGTCCGACACTTTGACGATGAATTCTCGGTTATCGATGGATTTCAGCTCCACAATGTTGGCTGCTTGGATAATCCGCGATCGATGTATGCGCATGAATTTCGCCGGATCGAGCCTCTGCTCCAACGACGCCATTGTCTCGCGAAATAGGTAACAACGGCCGCTAACGTGCAACTCCACGTAATCCCCGGCTGCGCCAATCCACTCGATATCATCGGCCAACACAATCTGAATTCGGGTTCCAGTTTGTACTGTAAAGCGCGCTACATACTTTTCCGCCGTTTGACCAAGCATTTGCCATACACGCTCGACCATGCTTGCCTTCAATGTCGAATCCATGAGCTTTCGAGCTCGATTGATTGCGGCTGCGAAGCGCTCGTCGTGCAACGGCTTGAGCAAATAGTCCAATGCATGGAATTCAAATGCCCGTAATGCATGCTGCTCATGCGCTGTAAGGAAGATGACAGCGGGCAATTTTTCCATTGGCAGAGCTCGAAGAACGTCGAAGCCATCCATACCGGGCATCTGGACATCGAGAAATACCACATCAGGCGACAGGTTCATGATCTTCTCCACGGCCGATGCCCCGTCGCCGCATTCGCCGATGACTTCGACGTCCTTAAACTTCCGCAGCCTCAGAATGACCCCGCGCCTAGCCAACGGCTCGTCGTCAATAATCAGGGCACGCACTGTTATGCCTCTTGCTTGCGTACGGTCGGACGAAAAGGCAGCTCCACGGTGACTCGACAGCCGCCCGCCTCTGGCCACTCCATCCAAAATTTATGATTGCCTCCATACAGTGTTTCGAGACGCGCCGCCGTGTTGCTTTGGCCGATCCCATTCCGGGCGTTTGTTTGTCGTTTCGGCTCTCGCCGTCCGGAGTTGCTGATAACCATGCGTAACCAGTTATCGTGTAAATCGCTTTCTATCGCAATCCTGCCGCCCTCGACCAGCGGCGCCACACCATGGCGCACGGCGTTCTCAACGAGTGGTTGGAGCAGCATGCTGGGTACGAGCGCGTCCAGTGTTTCAGGATGAATCGCAAACTCGACCCGCAATCGATCGCCTAACCGGGTTTGCTCGATGGCGATGTATTGTTCGGTAAACGCCAGCTCCTGCGAGAGCGCAATTTCGGAGGTCACGTTGTCATCGAGGCTTGTACGCAGCAGGTCCGAGATTTGCGCCAACATTCGCGTGGCTGCCGGCGCGTTGCCGTCCAAAACGAGTGTGGACACGGCGTTCAAGGAATTGAAAAGAAAATGAGGATTTAATTGATAACGCAATGCCCGAAGTCGTACCTCTCGCACTTCAGTTTCGGCATGAAGCACGCGTTCTCTCTCGTGAACCGATTGCTGCCATTGCTTGATGCTAAAATACAGGTTGCACCACATAAATAACATAAATGCGAATTGGAGCGTGTTCGGCGCATGGCGGCCCCAAGTGATTTTTTGGATGCCCAATATCGCGAGTTCGGCGCCGAAAGCACTGACAGTTCCTACCGCCAAGCACCATACCGCGGCCCTCCACTCCAAGCTGAGCCACGGTAGTGAGCGCTGCGACAATGATCGGCAAGCGTAGCGAAGCGCACAACTGCCGAGCAGCATAAACGCGACAGTGAGAGTAGGTTCGCGTAGCCCTCCGGGCCGGTGTATGGGAGCGATCGATTCGGCTAACTGCAGCAAATAGAAGCTACCCCAGCCGATCGCCTGCAGCTGCCAGAACGAATAGAATCGTAGAGGGTTTTTATCTGCCATTTAAGCAGCATTCTTAACACAGATACCCGGCATCCGAACTTCGATCTGTCGCAGAAAGCCCTCGGCTCAGCGCATGTTCTTCTCGTCCTGCCGAACAGGCCCGCGAACCGGCCCGAGCTCGAGTAGCCTCCATTGTGAATCCCAAGGTACTGCGCGGTCACAGAATCTGAAAGGAAACGAACATGAAGCTTAGCAGATGGAAGACAACGTCGTTTGCGGGCCTGCTGTCAGTCGCTGCCCTATCCAGCGGTGCGGCAGCTCAAGACAAGCCTCAGGAACCCGCGAGGGAAGCGCACTTAATAGACGCTTCCTCCCCGCGCGGGCGGCAGATCGAACTGGCGTTGAGCGCGGCCCCCATAGAGGTATCAAGTAAGGCCGCAGTTTATGTCTTGGGACCCAAAGGCTACGAGAAGGCTCGCGACGGCACTAACGGCTTCACTTGTTTGATTGAGCGGTCATTCTCAGGAACAACGCAAACTTCCTCGGCGCCGGCGTGCTTTGACGCGGAGGGCAGCCGCAGTATTATGGTTGCTTACCTGCGCAGGGAAGAACTACGGGCGGAGGGCAAGTCGGAAGCAGAGATAAAGGATGACATCGCGAAGGGATACAAGGATGGCCGCTTCAAAGTACCCGGGCCGGGTTTCCTTTACATGATGTCGAACGAAAACTATGTCTACAATTCCGAGTCCAAGAAAAGCAGTTTCGTGCCGCCGCACTTGATGTTCTATGCGCCTTATAAAACCGCGAAAGACGTGGGATATGAATCGGTCTCGCCGGTAATGGTGCCTTATCTGACGGGGAGCGGAGTGGGGCCGGAATCATTGCTGGTCGTAGCCGCTGACAAGCCGTCCCAGGATGGCTCCTCCGGCGATTCCCACAAGCACTAACGGACAACGTGATCAAAGCGTGCAGTCGCAATTTCGCGATGACCTTTCCCACTTGGCGTCCCTAGCGCGGACAAGGAATGACGCAGTTTCTCGCGGGCGTGAAACATCCGCGTTTTCACGGTGCCGATCGGCGAGCAAGTTATTGCAGCGATCTCCTCGACGGAGTGGCCAAGGCCATAAGCGAGTTCCAGGGTGAGTCGCTGCTGTAGAGGCAATCGATCCAGCCCTTTCTTGACCCAATCCGTTTGCTCGCATTCAACGGCGTGATTATGGCGATCCTCGGTTAAGTCCTCGATGTTTTGCGACACCATTTGATAGTCGTTACCGCGCATTGATTTCAGGGCGGTACGATATCCGATGCCTACGATCCACGTAGAAAGACGGGATGCGTGACGAAAGTGCCTTGCGTTGCGCCAGACAACCATAAACGTGTCATCGATAATTTCCTCGAGGTTTTCTCGACTCCGAATAAATCGCGCTAAAAAGCGGCAGACCCGATAATGATGGGCCGAATAGAGCTTTTCAAACGCGACCCTATCTCCGGAAGCAACAAGAGCTATCAGCGCAGTATCCTCAAACTCGCTCGGCGATGTGGGTCGATTGGTACCTGCGTGCTCGCACATTCGAATGCTTCCCGATTGGCTGTCTCTGCGGGCGACGCGACGCCTCGCCTTCGCGATCTGAGTTCACCTGGGAGCACAATATTCCCACGCGCTGCACGTTGCCTATCATGTCTTCCCACTACACGCGGATCGCGCAGCCCCGACACGATCAGCTTCAATCACGTAAATCTGTGACTTGCGGGCGACAACAGGAATCGTAAGATCCGTGACTCTCTAGTTTTTGCATCTAGGGGGGCGATGAATGATCAACAAATGCCATGCCAGCGCGACACCATGGATCAACCGTAGTGTCCGAACTAATTGAGACCATGGCAGACGCCCTTTCCAAGGATCGTGAAACGGCGCGTGAATGCGTGCGTCATGCGAGCGCGGCGCTGCTGTCCTGTGCCCGCGATGCCGGGGAGCCCGTGGATGCCGCATTGGTCGAGACGAATGAGCGGCGCATGTATCGTGGTGGCCTGGCGCCGTGGCAGGTGCGCAGCGTGGCCACGTATATCGATGCGAATTTGAGTGCATCGTTATCGTGCGAGGCGCTGGCTCGATCGGTGAGGTTGAGCGTTTCGCACTTTGCGCGGGCGTTCAAGTGCTCGTTTGGTTACTCGCCTCATGTATTTTTGATGAGGCGGCGGATGGAGCGCGCGCAAGGTTTGATGCTGAAAACCAATGCTCCGCTCGCCCAAATCGCGCTTGATTGCGGATTAGCGGATCAGGCACACCTGTCGCGGCTCTTCCTGCGATTCACGGGCGAGAGGCCGGCGTCGTGGCGCCGTGCTCGAGTGAGCGGGCCGGGTTAGGGATTTCGTGGACAATCAATGAGTTAGGCACGCCGCCCGGCGCTTTAAAAATACTTTTATGCTCTGGGGGGGTCTGACGGCCCTGCTTTTCGCTCTACAGTACTAGGGAATCCACATTACAGACGGAGAGGCTTACCGCATGCCGAATGGGTCGATGCTCGCGGGCTGGCAGCAGCGCTGGAATCGGAGCCTTTTCCAGTTCTTGGGTAGGCGCGTGCGCTCGACCGTGGATATCGAAGATTTGGCGCAGGAGACCTATTTGCGGTTGCTGCGCGCGCGAGACTTGGGCGAGGTGCGCAATCCGCAGGCCTATCTGCTGCGCGTAGCCAGTCATGTTCTCATCGAGTGGCGCGATCATCAGCCTCGGCCGGAATCTTTGGTGGAAATAGGTGACGATCTGCTGATCGACGATTGCCCGCCGGAGTTCGAACTCGAGGCGAGCATTTCACAGGAGCGCCTGAACCGTGTGTTGGCCGCCGTATCGCCCACGATGCGCGCCGTACTGCTGCTGCGATTGCGCGATGATCGCTCCTGCAAAGACATTGCACAGGAACTCGACATCACCCTAAGACAGGTCAGGCGCCATCTCGCGCGCGGTTACGAACGATTGCGCACGGCGCTGGAGAATTAAAGTGGCGAGCGATATGGAATCTCCAACATCGGTTCTCGAGCAGGCTTCTCATTGGTGGGAACTACTCCACAGTGACAGCGCTTCGAGCTCTGATCATCGCGAATTTGGAGAATGGGTAGCTCGATCGCCCGAGCGCGTCGAGGCGTATTTAGAAACCGCGCGACTCGTAAAGGCCATTAAGTCTCCCAAATTGATTTGGCCGAGCACTGCGGCAGAGGTGCTCATTCGCGAGGCCAAGTCCTCGCCTGAAACCGTGCTTCCATTCTCGACTGCACAAGTCGCCGCGCCTGTGGATCGGCGCGGAGCTCGGCAATCTCATCGCCGGCTCGCGTGGGCCACCGCCGCGGTTCTGCTAATAGGAGTCGGACTGGTTCTGTTCATGCTGCGAACGCCGCAGGAATTTAGAACAGCGCTCGGCGAACAACGCTCTCTGCTTTTGGGCGACGGCTCGCGGGTGACGCTCAATACCGCCTCAACGATCGAAGTCAATTTGCACAACGGCCGCCGAGAAGTGCGTCTGGTGCAGGGGGAAGCGCTGTTCGAGGTGGCGCACGACGCGGCGCGGCCCTTCGTGGTGCGCGCCGGTAATGCGCTGCTTAAGGATGTGGGCACACAATTCAATGTCGATATGCATTCGAACGGTACCACAGTCACCGTGGTGGAAGGCCGGGTGGTCGTCGACTCGCCGGAAGCGAGAACAATTGCCGGCGCACAAGCGGATAACAGCAGCCGTGGCACGGTTGAACCTTTGATTCTGGGGGCCAACGATCGCGTTGTCGTCACGTCAGCAGGCGTCGGCGCGCCACAGCGCGGGGTCAACGTCGCGGCATCCGTGGCCTGGACTCAGCACCAGTTGATGTTCGAGCATCGACCCTTGGGCGAAGTGGCTGAGGAATTCAATCGCTACAACAAGGATCGAATTGCCATTGATAGCGCAGAACTCAAGAGTCAAGAGGTGACCGGTGTTTTCGACGCCAAGGATCCGGCATCTTTTGTGGCGTTTTTATCGAACATCCCTGGCGTGGAGATTCGAGAGGGAGCGGATGGCACTCACATTGTGTTGCTTCGAAGTCCGACGGGCCGTCCGGACACGCGGGGTACGCCGTAATGAGAGACGCCGGCGTTTCAGAGTTCGCAATGAAACCGACGGTCTATGTTGTGGATGATGACGTGGGTATCCGCGAGGCATTGGATGAAATGTTGACATTGGCCGGCATGGGCGTCGTGACCTGCGCGTCGGCCAGCGACTATTTTTGCGTGCCAAAGCCCGATCGGCCCTCGTGCTTGATTCTGGATGTTGCGCTTCCAGACGGTAGCGGCATCGACCTGCAACAGCAGCTGAGCACGGGGGATCACCCACCCATCATTTTTCTCACCGGGGCCGGCGATATACCAACCTGCGTGCGCGCGATCAAGGCGGGCGCCGTCGATTTTTTGACCAAGCCCTACCGTAAAGCGGACTTATTGGCCGCGGTCGAGAGCGCCATCGCGCAGGACTGTCTCGTGCGCGCCGAGAGAGTGGAGCGCATGCGGCTCAAGTATCGCCACTCCTGCCTCACGCCACGAGAGCAGGAGGTCCTACCGCTAATTGTCGGTGGTCTGCTCAACAAACAGGCCGCCGACAAGCTCGGCATCAGCGAAACCACACTTCAG
>Ga0210398_10007312_pt1 | contig 10047 bp, 10 predicted proteins | sample IncBWC4OmetaG_FD_161047 | JGI IMG/M metagenome (GOLD analysis project Ga0210398, IMG submission 161047) | Forest soil microbial communities from Barre Woods Harvard Forest LTER site, Petersham, Massachusetts, United States - Inc-BW-C-4-O | ecosystem: Environmental > Terrestrial > Soil >...
TTCACTCTAACTCCTGTCGGCGCGACCACCTTCCTGAACGATGTGACAGTGGCGATTGATGGACTGCCCGCAGGATCGACGTACACATTTTCGCCCGCTACGATCAAAGCCGGAAGCGGAGCCACGCAGGTTACGCTGACCGTTCAGACGAGCAGTTCGTTGAACGCGCGCAATAGCGCGCCGCAGGATCGGCCGTCAGGGCACAATGAACTGCCGATTGCGTTAGGAATGCTGGGCCTGGCGGGTCTTGGAACTGTGCGGAAGTTGAGGCACCGGATCCCTCGCTCGCTGATGATTCTCTTGCTGACGCTTGGGTCTCTTCTTCCAATTGCGGCGCTTAGCGGTTGCGCCGGCGGATATTTCTTACCCAAACCAACAACTTTCCCCCTAACAGTCACCGGCACGGAAGGCGCAATACAGCACGCGGCGACTGCAACCTTGATAGTTGAAGAGTAGAAAAGTGAGAAGAATATGAAGCAACTCCGTCATGTCATATTTCTGGCTCTGATTATCGCTTTCCCCTGGGCGCTTCATGCTCAAGCGATATCGATGAACGGAGTCTATGGGGATGTTCCCAGAATAGAATTCGGCGCAAACTACAACTACTTCCATGCCAATGCGCCTCCGGGGCAGTGCGGGTGTTTTGGGATGAACGGCGGCAGCGGAACGTTTACCTATAACTTGACCGACAAGTGGGCCGCGGTTGCGGATATGACCTTGGGTCACGCTAATAATGTGGACAACAGTGGTCAAAACATCACGATCTTCGATTACTTGTTTGGAGGACGATACACCCGCCGCAATCACGGACGTTATGTGTTTTACGGTCAGGGGATGATGGGAGGAGCGAAAGAGGACGTGAACTTCGATTTCACCATCAACCGCCAGTCACTGTCGTTTCTTGCAGGTGGCGGAGTGACGACCAGAATCAACCCCAAGTTTGGGTTGACGCTTGGCGAAGTTGATTGGATCTATTCGCGAATCCCCAACGCAATCAATGACCGACAGAACAATCTTCGGGTCGTCGTCGGTGTCACCTACAACATTCACCCAGTCTTCTAACAGGCTGAAGGTTGATCAAAAGGAACCGCGCCGGAGAGTATCCGGCGCGGTTTATTTAAACGTCGCTATTGCTTGAGCAGCTTGGTGAGGTAATCGAGGGCGCGCGGATCATTGGACTGACCCAGCCAGAAGATCGCCTGCTTGCGCACCATCGGATCTTTGGTTGAATCGGCCACGGCGATCAATTGGGTCGTGCCCTCGTCGCCAGGCAGTCTTGAGAGGGCAAAGACTGCCGACTTTCTTATCTGCTCATTGGGGTCGTTGGTTGCAATCGTCTTGAGGTCTTCGGTGACCTTCTTGCCACCCTTGTTTGCCATCCAGAACTGGGCCTGCTTACGGACCTGCGGAGAAGAGTCTTCGTGGGCCATGCGAATGATTTCGTCCAATGCGGAGGGGTCTTTCGACAAAGTGAGGTCGAAGGTCAACTTTTCGCGAAACTTCGGATCGCCATCGTCGTGGGCGAACTTCTTGATGGCGGCAAGCCCTTCTGGCCCACGCTGGTTGGCGAGCCAAAAGGCTGCTTTATCGCGCAATGCGAGGTCGTTAGTTGGGCCTGCGAGGTTGATGAGTGCAGTTGTAGCTGAGTTGGTTTGATGCACTGAGATCGCAAAGACCGCACTGTCGCGCAGGCGCCGGACATTATCTTGGCGGGCGAGATCGGCGAGAACGCGAACACTGCCATCCTGATCGACGGAGCTGAGCCAGATGAAGCGCACTCCTCCAGCGTCGAGTTGGCGGTCCGGATCTTCGACGTGAATCTTCGTTACGGCTCCGTCTGCGACGCGGAGAAGGATTACAGCGTGGTCGAACGTTTTGCGAGTCGCGTCGGAGTCATCGCTTGTGGAGTTGCTGTTGCCTTCAAGGTAATCGATGTCACGTGAACTCCATCCGGACCCGAATTTGTTCACTACTGGAACGGAGTAGCCGATCCAGGTTGGGCCGCTGAGTTTTTTGGCGCTTTCTATGACAGAGTTGAGTCCGTGGTCAGATGTTTCTGTTGTGACCTGTCCGTGGAGGACGACCGGCTGCTGCGAGAACAGAAAAGGGGTGGAAGATAAAACTACGGTGGCAAAAGCGGCGCGCAAGAATGGTCGCATGGGATTCTCCTGAAGATCCAGTTCGTAAAAAGTGATTCGGTTGGCGGCGATAAGCTCTGATTTATTTGAGCAGTTCCATCATGTATTCGGTCGCGGCCGGGTCATTCATCACAGCGAGCTGCGAGACGATATCCCGCTTCAACTGGAGGTCCTTCTCGTTCTTTGCCATCTCGACGAGACGTGGTGCGTCTTTTGTGATGAACATCGCAGAGATGATCGACTTCTTGATCTTTGGATCGGTTGTTGTGCGATAGACCTCCGCGAGTGTGTCGTTTGCGCTCTTACCTTGAAAGACTGCCAATGCCTGAATTGCCTGTGGTTGTAGTTGGGGGTCCAGTTTTCCGAGTGCCGCATCGCGCAGGATGCTTTCAGCCTCAGGCGATTTGTTTTGCGCAAGGATAAAAAGCGCGTGTTTCTTGACACTCAGGGACTGATTGCCGGTTAGAATGCCGCGCAAGAGAGGGAGTGCGGTTGCGGGATCGCGGTGCATCAGCGAATTCAATGCGAGTATCTTCAGGTCCTCGTCTGAACCGGGTGTAACTCTATCGTCCCCCCGTTCCCGGTCCCTGTCGTATGGAGCAACCCGGATGTACGTGGGGTCGCCTTTCATTTTTGACTTTATCTTCTCTTCCGCGAGGGCCTGGGCATCGACATTCACGGAGATCGCATTGCAGTCCTTATTCCACGGACTCGCACCGAACTGCGAGCGAAGCTGGTCGCATGTGGCAACGGCTAGAGGGGTCCTGCCGAGCTTATTGAGGGAATAAGCCTTCCAATACAGGGCGGCGTCGACGCGATCTCCCTTTTGACTGATGACCTTGTCGAAGGCTGTCACAGCATCGGACCAGCGGTGTTCATCCATTGCGCGAGTCCCGGCCGAATATGAGCCATCATCTTCGGCGGCAGAGGAATAGAAGGTTGTGGAGAGCTCGGGCACTAAGGCGTGAACCGCGTGCGTTGTCGCGGGAAGCAGCAGAACAGTAATGCAGAGTGCGGTCTGAAAGAGATTCTTCATTGTGTAACTCCTTGAGCATGATCGTCGTTTTGTTGCAGAATTCTGATATCGAGCAGCAATCCGTTCGTGTTCATCTCCAGACGAACACGCCACGTGCTGTGCGGTGTTTGCGGTTCGTTGTCGATAGTGGTGAGAACGCGGCCGAAATGCTCCAGAACCGCCGCGCCGGCAAGATCCCCGTTGTCTCTGGCGCTCTGAACGTAGCTCGCGTTCTTCAATAGAAGATCGTGGGCCTGTTGCCGAGTAACGTCGTCGAGCGGGCCGGGCGAGTTATTGACCTCGGTAAGCAGTCGTTCTGCAGAGTCGAGATGATTGGCAAGGCCTGGATCTACCGGCTCAGTCGTAAGGGGTCCGTGGCCGTTAATGGCGTAGTTGGGTTTTGGCGGTTGCGCGTGACGAGTCTGCAGGCCGAAGACAGCGAGTAGAACGGGGGCCGCTGTTGCAACACCGAGTGCAGGCCAGACCCAAGGTTTACGCAAGAATTCAAAGACGCCCGGCCGCTGAGGAGTGAGGACGGTGAGGTTGCCGCGAAGGCGCTGCCAGCTGCGATCCAGGTCTGGCTGCGGAACTGGCTCTGGAGAGAAGATCCGCAGCGTCTCGGCGATCGATTCCGAAAGGTCCGCGCACTCAGAGCATCTTTCCAGATGACCGCTGATGGCAGCTTCGTCCGAGCATTCACGAAGCTGATAAGCGATCAGTTCCTCTTCTGAGAAGTGTTTCATCGAATGCCTCCTGCGATCGGCATAAGCGACTGGCGGAGTTTGCTGACCGCGCGAAAGACAGCCTGCTTTGCAGAATTCGTGGTCACGTTCAGCGCGGTTGCGATCTCCACCATGGGAATTTCTTCCATGTGTCTCAACGTGAAAGCCGTTCGCTCCATTGGAGTAAGTTGAGCCATTGCGGTCTGCCGCAGACTGGCGGCTTCGCGGGTGAGAAGCGCTCCCTCAGGGTTCGGCTGGTTGTCGGCGACTCGAACGGTGTGGTCGGTGGGGGAGGGTTCGTCGGCAATTCGCGGACCCTGGTAGGAGAGATCGCGACTCCGGCGTTCGACGAGGTTGATGGCTGTGTTCATGGCGATTCTTGTGATCCAGGTGGAGAAGGCGGAGCCCTGGCGGAAGCTCGGAAGCTTGTTGTAGGCGCGGAGGAATGCCTCCTGCGCTGCTTCTTCGGCGTCGGCCTCGTTGCCGGTGATACGAAACGCGATGCGAGTCACGGTGGAGAAATGACGATCCATCAACACACGGTAGGCATCGCGGTTGCCAGCGAGAACGTCTCGGATCGCCTCTTTTTCCGCCTTATCCATTCGCCGATTAGACAATGGGTTTTACCCCCGGTTAGGTTGGAGCGGAAAGTATTTTCGTCCATTTTGCGCCGTTGTTACCGCGGGAAGTTTCTTTGTTATCTGGTCACAAGGCGGTGCTTTTGGGGGTCTTCAAAGGTCGGAGCACGTAGACGGCCGTGCCTGCGATCAGGATGACTCCGGCTGTCTCCATCTCGCGTTGAAAATTAGGCCTCGAGATCAAAATGAAGACAAAGCCGGCAAGTGCGAGCAGTACCGGCAGCGGATAAAGCGGCATGCGGAACCCCCTGATCTTGCGCTCCTGGCGATGCTTTGGCAAGAGGGCGGCTGTTCCTTGCAGGAGGAACTGAAATAGGATGCGGACGACCACGAGGGTAGTGATGACCTCCTGCAACCGGAAGATGCAACAGAGCAGGGTAATGCCGCCGAGAGTTAGCAGGGAGTGCATTGGAATCCGATGCTTCGGATGGAGGATTCCGAACCAAGCAGGAAAATTGCCGTCGCGTGCCGCGGCAAAGGGGATTCGTGAGTACCCGAGGAGCAAAGCAAAGACAGAGGCGAGAGCAGCGAGGGCGATCAAGACAACGATAACGGCGGCCGCGGTGTGGCCGTAGAGTTGTTCCATGAAGACTGCCATCGTGAACATGCGTGCGTGGCCGTCGGTATGTTGGGTCATCTCGCGCCAGGGCAGGACGCTGAGGACGCTGACGTTCATCAGAAGGTAGAGGGTGGCGACGATTCCGATGGCGCCAAGCACGGCCCGTGGGATGGTTCTTTGGGGATCGCGAACCTCGGCGCCTAAGAAGCAGACGTTGTAATAGCCCCAATAGTCGTAGGCCGAGATCAACATCCCGGCGCCGAGGCCTACAAAGAATGCGTGATTGAGGCGGAAAGCGCCGATGGGGAAGTCGAACGCGCGATGGGCGTTGAAGTGAGTCAACCCCGCTACGATAATCAGGACAAGCGTTAAGCCCACGGCCAATCCGAGCCAGCGAACGATGCGGTCGATGGCGAAGATACTGCGGTAGAGGATGGCGATTGCGAGACAACATGCTGACATGGCGATGAGAGTTTGTCCGCTCAGAACCAGGGGAACTCCGAACAGGGAAGTTGCGGCAAACGGGCGAGTTGCGTTCGGGAAGAAGAACGACAGATATTGGGAGAAGCCGATGCAGCCGGAGGCGATGGAGAGCGGCGCGCTGATGAGCAGTTGCCAGGCGTAGAGGAAGGAGAAGAGGCGTCCGAGCTTTTTTTCGCCGTAGAGATGTTTCAGGTAGGCGTAGGAGCCGCCGGCTTCTGGATAAGCGGTTCCGAGTTCGCTCCAGATTAGGCCGTCACAGAGGGACAGGAGAGCACCCATGATCCAGCCGAGGATGGCTTGAGGTCCACCCATGACGCCTACGATCAGGGGGAGGGTCACGAATGGACCTACTCCGACCATGTCGATGACGTTCAGCCCTAGGGCGGAGGCGGTTGAGAGTCCCCGGTACAGCTCGTTGGGAGCGGGTTCTACCGCGCCTTGCGGCGGGTCGGTTTCTTCCGGAGCCTGCACGGGTTGGAGGGGAATTTCGCTCATCGGATCTTCGAGCGAGCGGCGTTCCGATCATTCTGGAACGACAGCCCCTCGCTCGAAGTGTAACGAATCGCTACTTTACCGTCAGCTTTGCGTTCGGCGCGACGGTGATGCTCTGCCCTTCGGCTGCGGTTATTTTGAGATCGGATGCCGTGACAGTGGCGTAGGCGATCTGGAAGCCTTTTTGGGCCTGAATGTCGACGTTCTTGAGGACGACGTCCTTGACTGGCGATTCAGGCAGGCCGACGATGACCCCGGCCCAAGGACTGTTGATCGACTTTACGTTCTCGATCGTGATGTCGTGGAAGAAGGGAGTGAGCCTCTGGATGGGTTCGGCGGCTACCTCGCCTTCGGGCATGACCTTGGGGTAGTACTCGCTGATCAGGATGGAGGTTTTGACGTCCTCCATGGTGATGTCTTTGAAGCTGATGTTGTAGACCTGGTTGCCGCGGTCGCGGTTGGCCTTGATGCGAATGCCCTGGTCGGTGCCTTTGAAGTGGATGCGCTCGGCGTGGATGTTGTTGGCGCCGCCGGCGATCTCGGAGCCGATGGAGAGGCCGTGGCCGTGCATGAATTCGCAGTCGGTAATGGTGATGTTCTTGCTGGGCTCATCGGGACCGGGGGAGTTGATGATTCCGCTCTTGATGGCGATGTTGTCGTCTCCTACGTCGGCGTAGACGTGGTCGATGACCATGTTGGAGGAGCTGAAGGGGTCGATGGCGTCGGTGTTGGGAGAACGTGCGGGAGCGAGGATGCGGACGTTACGGATGGTCATGTCGTCGGTGTAGTAGGGGACGATCTGCCATGAGGGCGAGTTTTGGACGGTGACACCTTCCATGCGGATATGTTTGCAGTGGTCGAAGACGACGAGGCGCGGGCGGAACTGGTCGACGCCTACGACGCCGTGGTCTTTGGTGGCGCGCGCTGCGGTCCACCAGCTCTCGCCGTTGCCGTCGATGGTTCCGGAGCCGGTGATGGTGATGTTCTCTGCGTTTGCGGCGCGGAGGAGAGACTGGGTGCCTGGAGCCTTGAACTCGGAGATGGCGGGGTAGTCGGCGTGGTCGGGTGAGCCGAGGAGGGTGGCTCCTTTGTCGATGTTCAGCGTCATGTTGCTCTTGAGCACGACTGGGGCTGAGACGAAGGTTCCTCCGGACAGGGTGACGGTGCTGGAGCTGGTTTTGGCGCAGTCGTCGATGGCAGCCTGAATTGCCTTGGTGTCTTTGGTTGTGCCGTCGCCTTTGGCGCCGTAAGACTTTACGTCGCAGACCTTGTCGGCGGCTAGGGCGGGCATGCTCATGACGAAGGTCGTCGCGGCGACAACTGCCAAACTTGCTTTGAAGGAATTCATTCTGTCTCGCTCCGTGGCGCGTTCTGCGCCCGAAGAAATATTACTCGTAATTGGTCATACCACGCGATTGGCGAGAGAAAATAAGTGGGCTCAGCCGGTTTTCGGGCGGCGGGGGCCGAAGATTGCGGTTCCTACGCGAACGCAGGTGCTACCCTCTTCGATGGCTACGGTGAAGTCGTTGGACATTCCCATGGAGAGTTGCGTGAGGCTGGGGAAGCGGGTGAGGGATTGGTCGCGGAGGCGGCGGAGCTCGCGGAAGTAGGGGCGGGCGGACTCGGGATCTTCCGACCAGGGTGGGACGGTCATCAGGCCCACAGCGGTGATGGAGGGCAGGTGTTCGATTGCGTCGAGAAGGGTGGGAAGCTCGTTGGGCGCGAGGCCATGCTTGGATTCTTCGTGGCTGAGTTTGACTTCGATGAGGATGGGGAGGCTTTTGCCGAGGGTTTGGGCGGCGTAACTGAGGCGCTGGGCGATTTTGAGGGAGTCGACTGCGTCGATGGCGTCGAAGAGTTCGGCGGCTTTGGAGGTCTTGTTGGATTGGAGGGGGCCGATGAGATGAAACTTTGCGTCGGCGAGGTCTTTGGTGTGAGCGGATTTTTCCTGGAACTCCTGGACGCGGTTTTCGCCGAAGAGGCGCTGGCCAGCGGCGTGGGCTTCGACGATCATTTCGACGGGATGGACTTTGCTGACGGCCATGAGGGCGACTTCGCTCTCGGGGCGGTTGGCGCGGCGGCAGGCGTGGGCGATCTGCTCGTGCAGGTGGGCGAGGTTTTCCGCGATGGACATTGCTGTTTGCATCTTATCTTTCTGAACCTTCATTGAACTTGAGGAGCGTGCTGCTGATGTGGACTGTTCTGTTGCTGATTGGCTCGAATATCTTTATGACGTTTGCGTGGTACGGGCACCTGAAGTTTCGCGAGGTGCCGCTGTGGAAGGTGATCCTGGTGAGTTGGAGCATTGCCTTCTTTGAGTACTGCCTGCAAGTGCCGGCGAACAGGATTGGAGCGAAGACGTTTTCGCCGGACCAGCTGAAGGTGATCCAGGAGGTGATTACGCTGACGGTTTTTGGAGTGTTTTCTACCTTCTATTTCGGGGATAAGCTGCATTGGAATCACTTCGCTGCGTTTGCGTGCCTGGTGGCAGGGGCGTTCTTCATGTTTCATAAGTTCTAAGTTTCATGGGGGGTACCCCCCGATGGGATACTTCGATTTCTGAAATCGAGGCTTGTTGGTTGGAATTTACAACTCCCCGGGAGTTATCGGCAGTTCTACTTCAAGGCACCCAAGGGTAAAGGCAAACGGAAATGGACCCGAGTCACTAGTTCGGTAGAGCCCATCGAAGAATACGAATGCGTGGTTTGCATTCTTCTCCTCGAATTGGAGTGAGGGCTTCCATGGACCACTGTGCCATCCGCGATCTTCCGCCGTCATTATCTGGACCGGCCGGCTCCAATCGGACAGAATTCCCGACGGTTTCTCGCCTCGGCACCACCACAATCCAGTCTCGACCGGCGCGCTGCCTTCTCCGACCCAAACTCGCGCAAAGATCGCGTCGAACGAACCTGCTCGCTCACGGACGTGGAAATCGAACATCTTCATCTCGGGTAAGGCGAAGATGGTGTGTGAGTTCCATCCGGCCACCCCATCGTCGCTCTCAGCGTAGCCCTGCACCAGGTAGTTTTCGTGGTTCGACCCCGCCACGTACCACATCTTCCATTTGCCATCGTGGAAGATGAGGTTCGGTTCGTATACGCTTCCGTGTTCCCACTCCTCGTTCGCAGCAAACACAGGTGTGGGCTGATCGATCCACGCTTCGCCGTTCCATTCCAAAAAGCCGATGGTATAAGGTCCCCACAGGTTTTCTGCGGCTCCTGCGTAGTAGATTCGCTCCACCCATTCGAGTTTGTGCGGGTCCCATCCTCTTACATACGATGGGCAATGCCGCCCACCATTACCGTCCCACGCGCGGCTCACGCTCTGTCCCGCGAGAGGCGCCAACTCGCCGGCTTCATCCCGAGTGAGTTTCCACCCGCTCCCGGAGAGGGGTGCGCCGGGATCGAGTGAAGCGCTGAAGATTTGCGTGGCGCCATTTCCGCCTGTCTGTCCGGCAAGATACATCCACCATCGATCGACGCGCCTGACCACACTCGCATCCAGCACTTCGCTGCCCTCACCTGAAGGGAAATCCTGAGGATCAAAGAGCTTGGTTTCCCTTCCGTGGAGAAAATGTTCGATGCTTTCCATGCCGCTCCTTGTTGTTGCTGCACGCCCGTTCTACTGGCTTGCGCCTCTCCTACCTCCAAAAGCCAAGTTCCACACGTTCTGACGCACAGCCTTATCAAACCGGCGAATTGAGGCATGCGCTAATCGTTCGCATTGCAACGAACGATCGGACTATCGAAGGCGGGTTCCCCTTATCTTAGCGCTTATGGGGACCCCCCTCCCCCTATGTAGCCCGTAAATTATTGATTGGTAATGGTTTATTGGCTTTGGTTGGTGGCAAAATATTCATAACAAAGAGGTTAAGTCTCAAAATATTGTTTCTAAATGAGTTAGCCCCGGATTCTGGCCGGGGCTTTCCTTTTCTCTGATCTATAAGTTAAGTATATCGGGTTGAGTGTAACTAAAATGCCGCTTGGATGTCTTGTTGTTT
>Ga0210398_10007313_pt1 | contig 10046 bp, 5 predicted proteins | sample IncBWC4OmetaG_FD_161047 | JGI IMG/M metagenome (GOLD analysis project Ga0210398, IMG submission 161047) | Forest soil microbial communities from Barre Woods Harvard Forest LTER site, Petersham, Massachusetts, United States - Inc-BW-C-4-O | ecosystem: Environmental > Terrestrial > Soil >...
AGTTCTCCAAGTCCCTGCTGGTTCTGATCGACGGGCGGAGCGTATACACACCGCTCTTTGACGGTGTGTATTGGGACGTGCAGAACGTGATGCTCGAAGATATCGAGCGCATCGAGGTGATTCGCGGGCCGGGCGGCACGATTTGGGGAGCTAACGCGGTCAACGGTGTAATCAACATCATCACAAAGAGCTCGAAGGAAACGCAGGGCGCATTGGCCACCTTGGGCGGCGGGAATGTGGACCAGGGAACCGGCGCTGCACGCTACGGCGGCTCCGTTGGAAAGGACTTCGACTATCGCATTTACGGCACGGGTGCCCTTCGTGGCCCGGAATTTCACGCCGACGGAAATCCATTTGACGGTTTCCGCATGGGTCAGATGGGCTTCCGCACGGATTGGAAGGCGGACGACAAGAACACGTTGACAGTGCAGGGCGACATTTACGGTGCTTTGAGCGGAGAGAGCTTCCAGTTCGCCACGTATTCTCCTCCCGCGGAAATCGTCGCGGTGGACAAGGCGAACGTCTCTGGAGGTAATCTGCTGGCTCGCTGGCAGCACACCACGAGCGAGGGCTCGGACATTCAGATTCAGACCTACTTCGACCGGACCAACCGGCAAGACCTTGAACTTGGCGAGACGCGCGACACGCTCGACATCGACTTTGTCCAGCACCTGCGCGTGCATGGCGAGCAGGAGCTGACCTGGGGCCTGGGCGCCAGGGTCAGCCCCAGCAACTACATCCAGATCGCTCCAGGCGTGAATTTCCTGCCGAACAAACAGACGGAAAGCATTTACAGTGGTTTCGTGCAGTACGAGCTGCCGATCGTGCGCGACAAGCTGATGTTGACCGCAGGCACCAAGCTGGAGCACAACAGCTTCAGCGGTTTCGATTACCAGCCAAGCGTTCGGCTGCTGTGGGCGCCGACGGAGCGCCATTCCTTCTGGACCGCAGTAACGCGTGCCGTACGGACGCCATCACGCATTGACGATGATGTGCTGTTCGACATTTTTGTGGAAAACGCGCCGACGGTGCCGGTTTACTTTGAAATATTGGGGAATCCCCAGCAAAAAGCGGAGCAGTTGATCGGGTACGAGGCGGGGTATCGCACGCAGATCAATCCCCACCTGTACCTGGATTTGACCGGGTTTTACAATTCGTACCGCAACCTACAGAGCTATGGCCCGCTCAGCTTGTCCGAGGCATCCACGCCGCCACCCCTGCGCCTTTTGATCGTGGTGCCTTATGCGAACGGAATACAGGGCAACACCGTGGGCGGAGAAGTGGCTCCGAATTGGAAGGTTACACGCTGGTGGCAGGTACGCGGGTCGTATTCGTTTTTGCACATGGGTCTGGAGGACAAGCCTGGTTACACCGATACGGGCGGACTGCTGGCTTCGTATGAGGGCTCAAGCCCGAGGCATCTCTTGGGATTTCAGTCGCTCATCAATTTGCCGAAGCATTTTGAATTCGACCAAACGTTCCGGTATTCGAGCGGGCTTTCTGCGCAAGGTGTGAAGGGCTATAGCACGGCAGACGTGCGGTTGGGCTGGCGCGCGGGAGAAGGGCTCGATTTTTCAGTCGTCGGGCAGAATCTCTTGCAACCTTATCACTATGAATTTGGTGAGGGTTTCGGGCCGCTAGTGGGGATCAAAAGAGCTGTGTACGCAAGAATTACCTGGGTGATTGACGAAAAATAAGACTCATGGGCCACTCAAGCGACATATCGAGCTGGCGATCTGGCATCCGGCGTGGCCTCCTTCCGAACCTTCAACGTGGTTTGGCCCCGCTTAGAGGGGTGGTGGTTGCACTGGCGTTTCTCGTTACGACAGGCCTCCTTGCGCAACAGCCCAAACCCAATGAATATCAGGTCAAGGCCACCTATCTTTACAATTTTGGCAGATTCGTCAGATGGCCCGGCACAGTTCCAGCCGGCAAGGGCGACTCCTTCTCGGTTTGCGTGATTGGCCAGGATCCCTTTGGCCCGATTCTTGATTCCACTCTTGCAGGTGAATCATTGGATGGTAAACCCGTGGTGTTGCGGCGCATCGCAAAGCCGCGAGACGCTGGGGAATGCCGGATCCTCTTTATCAGTTCGACAGAAGAGAAGCATCTGAATGAAATTCTCACCGCCCTCGATCAAAGTGGTGTTCTAACGGTCAGCGATATGCCCGGCTTCACCCGCCGCGGCGGCATGATCCAGTTCATTCTCGATGGCGATAGGGTTCGTTTCGAGATCAACTTGACCAGCACGGAAAGCGCCAGACTCACCCTGAGTTCCGAACTGCTGAAAGTTGCGGCCAGCGTAAAGCGGAACGGTCGGTCGGGAGATTGACCCACATGTTCCGAAGCACAAACAATTCGATCTCCCGCAAGCTCACCTGGATGAACATGCTCGTGAGTGGTGCAGCCCTGTTGCTGGCATGCGCGTCGTTTATCACCTACGACATGGTGACTTTCCGAGCTACCATGGTCCGGAATCTTTCCACCCAGGCTCAAATTATCGGCTCCAACAGCGTCTCTGCGCTTCTTTTTAACGACCCGCAATCGGCGGAGAATACTTTGTCGGCGCTAAAGGCTGCTCACAACATATTGTCCGCGGGGATCTACTCCAAGGATGGCGTTCTGTTTGCCTCGTACTCGCGCAATCCAGGCGATCATAACTTGGCAATTCCTTCATTGCTTCGGGGTCAACTTGAAATTCATTGGTTCAAGAACAAGGAGGTCGTGCTCGTCCGTTCCATCGTATTCGAAGGAAAGCCGACGGGGACCGTGTGCATCCGGTCGGATGTGAAGGAGTTGGACAGCCGTCTGAAGCGGTACGTGGTCATTGCGAGCATCGTCCTGGCGGTATGTCTTGTGGCGGTGCTTCTCGTTTCCTCGATTTTTCGAAGAGCGGTCGCCGATCCCATCATTCAGCTGGCGGAGGTCGCAAGGGCTGTCTCCCGTGAAAAGAACTACGCAGTCCGGGCGCCTCGGACGAATGACAGCGGCGAATTGGCGATTTTAATCGATGCCTTTAATGAGATGCTGGTGCAGATCCAGCAAAATGAGAGGGCCTTGCGTGAGGCTCGCGATGACTTGGAGCAGCGCGTCGTGGAACGTACGGCTGAGCTGGAAAAGGCCAAGAGGGAGGTCGAGACCTTTTCGTTTTCGATCCTGCGCGCAAAAGAGGAACTGGAGCGCGCGAGCAAGTTCAAGGACCAATTCCTGTCTACGATGAGCCACGAGCTGCGAACTCCTTTGAACGCAGTCCTGGGCTTCTCCGAACTCTTGACCGAGGAACGTTACGGCCCACTTAACGAACGCCAGCAGCGGTACATCAAACACATTCACACAGGAGGAAAACACCTTCTCAGGCTGATTAACGACATCCTGGACCTCTCAAAGATTGAAGCGGGACGCCTGCAGTTGACCATTGAGAACGTGCCCGTCCCTACCTCCTTCGCCGAAGTAGTCGACATAATGCGTTCTCTTGCTGACAAGAAGTCTCAGACGCTGTTGCAGGAGGCCCCATCCGGGTTGAGCGTGCGAGCCGATCCCACCCGCTTCAAACAAGTCCTGATGAACCTCATTGGAAACGCCATCAAGTTCACGCCCGAAGGAGGAGAGATCCGCCTGTCGGCTCACCGGCTGGAGAGCGTTGTTCGAGTGGAGGTTCGTGACTCCGGTCCGGGCATTCCTGTTGAAGAACAACAGCGCATCTTTGAGGCCTTTTACAGACTGGGCGAGACGGACAAGAAAACAGAAGGCACTGGCCTTGGCCTTGCAATCACTCGGCGGCTCGTGGAATTGCACGGCGGAACCCTCGGCCTTGAGAGTCAGCCAGGTTCAGGAAGCTGTTTCTTCTTTACTCTACCGGTGGCCGAGGCCGTTGTGAGACCTGAAGTTCAAGCAATCCGCAGGGAAGCCCGGACGACAGAGTTTCCTCGAATCCTGGTGATCGAAGATGATCGCGCGGCGGCTCTGCTCCTGCAATCTCACTTGACCTCCGCTGGCTACGACGTGGTGGTCTGCGACCAACCGGGACGGGCTCTGGCAATGGCCGCGGAACTACAGCCGAGCGCGGTCACCATGGACATCATCATGAAGCCGGTCAACGGATGGGAACTCCTGTCGAGCTTCAAAACCGACCCACGCACGGCGGGGATTCCGGTTGTCCTGGTGACAATCATTGACCAGCCGGCGACGGGAGCCTCCCTCGGGGCGGACGAATACATTGTTAAGCCCGTTAAAAAGGCCACACTGCTGGCAGCGGTCGAACGATGCATGAACCGCCGCAAACACATCGGACAAACACGCCCAATCCTGGTCGTCGAAGACGACGCTCCGACGCGCGAGTTTGTCGGCGAATTGCTGTCCAAACATGGTTACGTCGTGACTACGGCGGTCAACGGCCCGCAAGCCCGCGCACAGGTTGCGGCATCCTTGCCAGAACTCGTAATTCTCGACCTCATTCTGCCGGAAGTCAGCGGTTTCGAGCTGCTCGCCGAGTGGCGCGCCAATTCACGGACGGCAGACCTCCCCGTCTTTGTGCTGACCAGCAAGGACTTGACCCCGGGGGAGCAAGATTACATCCGCACCCACACTGCGTTGCTGCTCCAAAAGCAGCAGCCATGGCAGGAAACTCTGATCGCGCAGTTGCGGCGAGCCCTTCCCGGAGTACTTTCGGAGAAGTCATGAAGCGCAGAATTCTGGTGGTTGAGGACAACGAGCCGAATCGCGAACTCCTTTGCGATTGGCTGGAATCGGAAGGCTTCGAAGTGGTGTACGCCGAGAATTTGAAGGAAAGTTACGCGGCCTTCGAGATCAACATCCCTCACGCAGTTTTGCTCGATGTACAACTTGGCCGCGAGGATGGTCTGTCCTTGGCCAGGTGGATCAGGCAGCGGCAAGAGCTGCGCCACATTCCAGTCATCGCGGTGACAGCGCAGGCCATGGTTGCAGACCAGCAGCGAGTCATTCAGGCAGGATGCGATGCCTGTATTTTCAAGCCTGTGGATTTCAAATCGCTGAGTCAAGAGCTCGAGCTTTGGCTGAACCGTCCTACAAAGATTCCGTCCTGTGCATAAGTGAGCACGGATTTCTACAGCTCTACCAATCTGTCCGGCGACCCGCCGCCTCGTGGCTTTCTCAGATTGGCACTCGGAAAATGTGCCGTCTCATATACTGCCGTAGTACTCAGTGTGCAATTACGGATAGAATTAAATCACTCCCGGAGATAGTCTTCTTACAGGTTAAGCCCCACGATGTCCGGACGGTTTTCGAAGCGCAGAGAACTGGCTCTGAGGCTTGATGAAAGGCGCAATGACCACACCTATTCTGGCTCCAAAAATACTTCTGATTCAAAACGATCCGGTCGCCGCGGATAAGATTCGCGCGGCACTCGCCGCAGCGGGCAGCGGTTCGTTCGACGTAGAATGGGTTCGCCAACTTTCCGAGGGTCTAGCGCGCCTGGCCAGAAGAGGAATCGACACTGTCTTACTCGAGTTGTCCCTGCCCGATAGTCACGGTATCGAGACGTTCGAGAAGTTGTTTGCCATCGCGCCCGACGTCCCGATTTTGATCCTCGCCAACGGTAACGAAGCCCTCGCGAAAGAGGCTGTAGGGCGCGGTGCTCAGGATTATCTTCTGACGCGTCATCTCGATAGCTATTCGCTGCCGCGAGCTCTGCGGAATGCGATCGAACGCAAGGCCGTCGAAGATGCCTTGTACGGAGAAAAAGAACGCGCCGTGGTCACCCTCAACTCGATTGGCGACGCCGTTCTCTGCACGGACATTTCCGGCAATATCACCTATCTCAATCTCGTTGCAGAGGCCATGACCGGTTGGCCCCGCGAAAAAGCCACCGGCAAGCCTCTCGCCGAAGTCTTCCGAATTATTGACGGAGCCACGCGTAAGACCGCTCGAGACCCCATGGAGATGGCCGTCGAGGAAAATAGGACCGTCGGACTGACTGTGAATTGCGTCCTCATCCGTCGTGACGGATTTGAATCCGCCATTGAAGATTCCGCCGCGCCGATCCACGATCGGGCCGGCCACATCACCGGAGCGGTGATTGTTTTCCATGACGTCAGCGCGGCGCGGGCCATGTCGAGCCAAATGACGCACTCCGCGCAGCACGATCCTGTGACGAATCTGCCTAATCGCCTGTTGCTCAGCGACCGCATCACTCAGGCAATTGCCTTGGCTCGCCGCCAGAACAGACCGATTGCCGTGATTTTTATGGATTTGGATCGTTTTAAATACATCAACGATTCGCTGGGTCATGCCACCGGCGACAAGCTTCTTCAGTCCGTTTCAAGGCGATTGCTAGCCAACGTACGGGGTTCCGACACGGTCAGCCGCTTGGGAGGTGATGAATTCGTGGTGCTGCTTTCGGAGATCGCCAGTCCGGAAGACGCGGCCACGAGTGCAAGAAGAATCGTTCTTTCGCTCCGCGCACCCCACTTGGTCGCGGGACAGGACCTGCATATCAATGCCAGCATCGGTATAAGCATCTACCCGGAAGACGGAGAGGATGCCGAAACGCTGATCAAGAATGCGGACACGGCGATGTACCACGCCAAGGAGAGCGGGCGCAACAATTTCCAGTTTTTCAAGGCGGAGATGAATCTGAAGGCCGTAGAGCGACAGTCTCTCGAAGGCGGCCTGCGCCGCGCTCTCGGGCGAGAAGAGTTTTTGCTCCATTACCAGCCGAAGGTAAATCTCGACACGGGTGAGATCACGGGAGTCGAGGCGTTGATACGTTGGCAGCAGCCCGACCGTGGACTCGTCCTTCCCGCCCAGTTCGTGCCCATCGCCGAAGATTGTGGACTAATCGTTCAGATTGGCCGCTGGGTGCTGCGCGAAGCATGTACCCAAGCGCGCGCTTGGCAGAACGCGGGGCTACCGCGATTGCCTATTGCCGTCAACGTGTCTGCCGTCGAGTTCCGCGACAGAGGTTTTGTCGAAGGTGTCCGGACGGTGCTCTTGGAAACAGGCTTGGAAGCGCGATATCTCGAGCTCGAGGTCACCGAAGGCGTGCTCATGGAGAACGCCGAATCCACGGCCGCTGTACTTCAAGAGCTCAAAACCATGGGGGTTCACCTTGCGGTGGATGACTTCGGCACTGGTTATTCCAGCCTCAGCTATCTTCGGCAGTTTCCCATCGATGTCTTAAAAATTGACCAGTCCTTTATCCACCAGATCACTTCCGATCCCGATGACTCTTCCATCGTGAGCGCCATAATTCATATGGGAAAGAGCCTGAAGCACCTCGTGATTGCCGAGGGTGTCGAAACGCAAGAACAGAGGGCATACCTTCGAAGCCAGCGTTGCACAGAAGGACAAGGCTACCTCTTCAGCCGGCCCCTGGCCGCCGAACAATTTGCCCATTTACTTCAGATGGGCATGACAGAAACTATGGTCCACTGAGGGGCAGCACCTCCCCTGCGCGGGGCCTGCAAAACCGTATTGAGACTGCCGTCCGAGCCGCTGAAATACGGTAGAGACTCTGTCGACAAGAGCATGGAGTTCTACCAGCCGCGCCATCAAAAACAACAAATCAGCTGGATGCAGAAGAAAGGCCAAAGTTCCTGTCATCACCCTCACAGCTGCGCCAGCGGCAAAGTGGGTTTTCAGAAGCACGGAGTTGCCGGTAATACGCCCAGAATGTGCCGGGCACGAACGGGGCTCCACTCGGCTTATTTACTGCTTGGGTACACGCCGTGGAGAGGAAAAAAGAAGTACATATAAATTTGAGACAGTTCCCAACGGGTCCCATGCGGTGGCTGTTCGTTGCCTGGGGCTGAATGGATTTTCTTCTCTGTCGGCAAGAGTTGACCCGCGCAATCCTTCCTGTACGGTCGGGATAATCGTTGAGGAGCGTATATGCCTGCTTTGGAAGGCCATGAAGGAATCATCCTGGTAGCCGATGACAACGAAGCCAGCCGTGAACTGGTTTCCGCGCTGCTAGGCGCAGAGGGTTATCAGGTCGTTTGTGTAACGAGTGGGCAGCAGGCGCTCACTGTTGTGGATGGCGACTCAATTGATCTCGCTCTGCTCGACGTGGTGATGCCCCATCCAACCGGATTCGAAGTTTGTCAAGCGATGAAGGCCAAGCCGGAAACGCGCTTGATCCCCGTGATATTACTCACGAGTTTGAACAGCGACACCGACCGCATTCACGGGATTATGTGCGGCGCTGATGATTTCCTCAACAAGCCCGTAAATAGGCAAGAACTGCTGGCGCGCGTGCATTCCCTTCTGCGCTTGAAGCGTTTCACCGATGAACTGGATAACGCCGAGGCGGTCTTATTTAGCCTTGCGCTGACGATCGAGGCGAAGGATCCCTATACCGAAGGGCACTGTGACCGCCTTTCGAAATATTCCGTCGCACTGGGGGAAAAACTGGGATTGTCCGAGGATATGCGCCTCGCTTTGCGCCGAGGCGGTCTCATACACGATATCGGCAAGCTGGGCGTGCCAGAGCATATCCTGCTCAAACCGGGACCGTTGACTCCGGAAGAGCGAAAAATCATGGAGCAACACACCGTGCTAGGTGAGCGAATTTGCGCTCCACTCCGATCCTTCCGCCATGTGCTGCCGATCATCCGCCACCATCATGAAAAGCAGGACGGCTCCGGGTACCCTGATGGGCTGAAGGGCGCACAAGTTCCGCTCACTGCACGGATCCTTCAAATCACCGACATTTATGACGCGCTTATTACGGACCGACCCTACCGCAAGGCTCTTCCCTTGGAAAAGGCCTTTGCCATCATGCGGGAAGAAGTAAAACGCGGCTGGTGGGATGGGTCCATCTTGGATGAATTCGAAGCCGTCGTTCAGGGCTGTGAGCCGGTGCAAGCAACCGGCAACACCCGGTAGCTAATCTTGCAGCACACGTATGTATAACGATCAGCGGTACGGGGCGGTTCTTGAAATGAATACGATTATCGCCTCGATACGGCATGAACGGACCTGACCCCAAGCTACGGAACGAATCCGGCCGTCAAGTGTGGGCTTCTCAAGTCCGAGGTGCGTGCGGTTGCCAGGGACTCCCGAACTATAGGGGTATGTCTCGCCAGAATTAAGAGCGCCTTTGAAACGAACGACGTACTGAAGCCAATCCCAGCGAACCGCAATATGCGCGAAATTTGCGGGCAAGATTGGGTGCAGCTAATTGAGGGGGAATGACGTTTCCAGTCGACAAGTCGACCGACCCCGGTCCCACTCCCGCATTGACTCATTTACGGTCGGCCGTCTGCGTGGTTGTCTTGTCTTCGATTAGCGGTGTTTTGAGACGATTAGTTTCGCGACACATGTAACGGTATGCAGAAGGCGTCGTTCCCGTGAAATTCTTAAAGGCTACCGTGAAATGGCTTTGGTCGGAGAATCCTGAGGCCAGTGCGATATCTATAAGCGCCAAATCGGTTTCTGAAATCTGCTTTGAAGCATACTCGAGCCGCAATTTGCGGATCCGATGACCGACTGTACATTGGTAACGCCGTCGGTATTCCTGCGCAAGATTGACCGGATGGATGCCGACCTCACGCGCAATGTCCGCGAGAGTCAGCCTTTCGGCAAATTTCGCCCGAATCAACTCATCGGCGTGGTGCAGCCACTCAGGAGCACCCTTGGGCGATCCTTGTGGCTTGCTTCGCAATATATCCGCGAGCAATTCAAGTGCAAGGGCCTCGACAATTAGAGGAGAGATTTCGTCAGAATGTATAAATTCACGGTAAAGGCGAGCAGCAAGCCAACCTGGCCCTCCTCCTTCCAAAGTGAGCGAATCCTCCGCAAATCGACAACATTCCCGAATCCAAGGAAGTGCTTGCGGCGCGATCTCGACAATCAGAATGCGAACGCCAGCTAAGGGAAAAGAGTGGGAATGCACCTCGCCCGCCGGGTGATACACGATCGTCCAGGGGCGGCACGTCTGAGGCCTGCGGTGGCGAGACAGGATATATCCACCTTTAAGGATCACCTCGATGTAGGCATTCGCGTGCGCATGATTGAGATTTCGACGATCGGGTCCGAAGAGTTTCTCAGTCAGCCGAAATCCCGCC
>Ga0210398_10007315_pt1 | contig 10046 bp, 16 predicted proteins | sample IncBWC4OmetaG_FD_161047 | JGI IMG/M metagenome (GOLD analysis project Ga0210398, IMG submission 161047) | Forest soil microbial communities from Barre Woods Harvard Forest LTER site, Petersham, Massachusetts, United States - Inc-BW-C-4-O | ecosystem: Environmental > Terrestrial > Soil >...
TTTGAAGGAATCGTGGGCTGCAGCACGGCTCTGATGGAAACGCTGGATCTAGTTCGCACGGTGGCGCCCACGGACTCCACGGTTCTCATCGAAGGCGAAACCGGAACAGGCAAGGAAGTCATCGCGAGCGCCATTCATGCTTGCAGTAACCGCCGAGATCGGGCCTTGGTAAAGCTGAACTGCACGGCGATTCCGGTGGGACTTCTGGAGAGTGAACTCTTCGGTCATGAAAAGGGGGCTTTTACCGGCGCCGTAGCACGAAAGATCGGTCGCTTCGAGGCTGCTCACGGGGGCACACTTTTTCTCGACGAGATCGGTGATATCCCGCTAGAACTGCAACCGAAACTGTTGCGCGTACTGCAAGGGGGAGAGTTCGAGAGGTTGGGCAGCACGCAGACGCAGCGCGTAAACGTGCGCCTGGTGGCGGCAACTAATGGGGACCTGGGTAGGCTGATTTCAGAAAAGCGGTTTCGCAGCGATCTCTACTACCGCCTCAACGTGTTTCCAATATGGGTGCCACCGCTCCGGGACCGCCCACTAGACATCCCTTTGCTGGTGACACACTTTGTGGCTAAATATGCCGCACGAATGCAGAAAACGATCGACAGGATTCCCGAGGAGGTTATGGAGTCTCTTACCTCGCATTCCTGGCCAGGAAACATCCGAGAGTTGCAGAACTTCGTTGAGTGCAGCGTGATCCTGACACGCGGCCATACTCTCTGTTCCCCTCTTGCAAGATTGAGACCGGTTGCACAGGGTAAATCGGAACAGGCCATCACTCTTGAGGATTTGAATCGTGAGCACATTTGCAGGACACTACGGCAGACACACGGCGTAATCATGGGCCCGAACGGGGCCGCAGCTCGCTTGGGAATCAAGCGCACTACCTTATATGGCCGCATGCGGAAACTTGGAATTGCGCGCTCCAACAAAACCTCCTGATCCATATGGTAGTCGGCTGACTGTTCGACATTTGCGTTGGTCTTCTTTCGGAAACGAGACGAGCCCCGCCTCTGCTGCGGCACTTGATCAGGTTCTTGTTCCAGGCAATGACCTTCAACACTCCTCCGGCGTCCTCCCCCCGATCACAAACAATATTGTGGAACCCACCGATCATCCTCACTCCCAGTTTGCGCGCTAGTAGTGAGCAGCATTTATCCGAAGGCGTAGAGGCCGCCACCTCGCTCGCTGTGGAATCCAGGCATGTCTCGGAGCTGTACTCAGGTTGAAGGAGATTAACAATGAAGTCCATGGTTTCTCGAAGTGTCGTGTGGGCAAGCCTCTCTTTGTTTCTGGTCGCAGCAGCTATAAGCGTTGGCCAGTCTGTCGGTACGATGATCGGCAAAGCAGAAGCGCAAGCCCTCATCCAGACTTTTCAAGGTCAACGTTGCGACAGATGCGAGTTCCGTCATCGACAAGGTCCGGCCCTTGTTGAAGCCGTCCCACATATTGAGCAGGGTGGCGACTAGCCAGAGCACGAGAAAATACTTGACCGAAGCGGCACCACCAACGCCAGTGCACTTAGCTTGCGCGCGCCAAACCGCCGAGTTCCTGCATGGCATTTTTGGCGATCTTCAAATCGGTCGCCGCCACGTTTTCTTCGAGATGCGTAACCTTGGAAGTTCCCGGGATCGGCAACATCACCGGAGATCGAGCCAGGAGCCAAGCCAGCGCTATCTGAGAGGGCGAAGCGTGCAATTGTGCCGCCACACGACTGACAGGACTGTCCGGGCCAGATACTCGACCGGCCGCCAGCGGGAACCAAGGAATAAAAGCCATCTTCTCTTTTTCGCAGTAGTCCAGCACATCTTCCGATCCGCGGTCAGTCACGCTGTAACGATTCTGCACACTCACAATTGGAACAATCGTTTGCGCGTGTTGAATCTGAGAGACGCTGACTTCCGACAAACCAATGTGTTTGATTTTTCCTTGCGCCTGCAGATCCTTAAGAGTTCCCAATTGATCTTCGGCTGGAACCTTGGGATCAATTCGGTGCAGTTGATAGAGATCAATCCGTTCCAGCCGCAATCTCCGAAGGCTGCCTTCGCACGCCGATCTCAGGTGCTCCGGCTTTCCGTTTTCGACCCACTGATCCGGACCCGGCCGCATGAAACCGCCCTTGGTCGCGATCACCAAACCTGCCGGATATGGATGCAGGGCCTCAGCGATGATCTCTTCGCTCACGTTCGGACCATAGGAGTCCGCAGTGTCGATAAAATTGATTCCCAACTCGACTGCGCGCCGCAAAACGCGGATAGCCTCTGCTCGATCCGACGGTTCTCCCCAAATTCCTTTTCCGGTGATTCGCATTGCGCCGAATCCCAGTCGAATAACGCGAAGATCTTTTCCGATCACGAATTCGCCGGCGCCTCTCGCCAGTTGCTGCTTTTGCTTTGCTATGGCCTCGTTAGATTGCATGTTGTCCTCCATTCGACTTTGATGCTCATATTTCTTTCTTCTCTTCAATATCTGCTACCGTGAACCGAACGCCTTATCGAGTGCAGGAACGCAGCACTCGGCCTAGACCAGAATGGTCCCGCTATCAACCACGACCGTCTGACCGGTGCTGAATCCTTCCTGCATCAAGAACAGACAGGCTTGCGCGACCTCATGAGCTTTCTCCGACTTGACCTCAGGCAGACTTTTCCCAACGCTTTCGTACAACTGCTTGCAGAGAGCGGGCGCCACGGTTAGCGGGTGACGTTCCACCCCTTCACCTCGATCAGCCGCAGACGGCGTAGCGGACAACGACCGCACCTTTACGGAAGCGTCGATCCTCGACTAACTCGAGCTCCAGCCGCACACCATCCGGGAAGAACCGTTTCCCGCTGCCGACAACCGCGGGGCAGACAATCATTTGAAACTCATCGACGAGACCCGCCCTTATCGCTTGCGCGGCGAGTTCCGGACCGTCAACAGTGATGATGTGCTCGGCGCCGGCCTTGAGCCGCCGGACAGCACCGAGATCGAATTCACGCTCGATCCTCGTCCGCGCGCTGCGCGGCTCGACGAGGGTTCTGGAGTATACAATCTTCTCGGCCTCCTGCCACTGGCTCGCAAAGTCGAGCCCGAACTGTGGTTGATTGCGAACCGTGTGCGCGGTCTCCCAATACACCATTGTCTCGTACATCCTCCGTCCGTAGAGATAGGTGCCGAATGACGGCGCAAGCTGGTTGATGTAGGAGTGCAACTCTTCGTCTTCGGGAGCGTCCCCAGCCAAAGCCGCCGTGCCCGTCTTCCGCGTGATTAAAGTTTCCGGGTGACGGGCTACTCGTAGCCAACCGGATTGGGGAAGAGTTACGGACTACACGTCCGAAGGGTTTATCTTCCGCAAGTAAACGACTTCTGAATAGAAGATTACTCGGTCATCATTATTTCCAAAATGACCCACGGTTCCTCTGCAGGAGCATGTTCTGCCGTCTTGTCGATCGAAGGTGGAAGTCTGAGGGCAGCAGCAAACAGCAGAGCGTGGAGTGCGCAAAGCAAGACAAAGGCCGCGGTAAATGGGTTAGGGAGTGGGGCGTGCGAATGCAGCCCTAATCTCCATCACAGGAAGGTCGCACAGAGGGTCGTCATCGTCGGTCCTCCAAGACGCTGCACGATGTTGAGAGAGGTTGTTGCCATCGGCAGGTCACGCTTCTGGACTGAAGCGTATGCGGCCGAAATAGATGGGATGCCCACCGCGCTCAGGCCTACGCCCCGCAGGAACAGAGCGCACGCGAGCACCGCGACAACCAATCCGTGGCTTGCTAGATAAAGGAATGGCAGTGTGGCGGCGAAGGCCAGAAAGGCTCCTCCAGCAGATACCTTTCGACTACCAAATCGCTGTGTCAGTGCTCCCATCCACGGATAAGAACAAATCATTCCCACTCCAAGAAGAGCCAACAACCAGCCGGTTGCACTTGGGGAACGGCCACAAGCGCGGATGAGATAGATCGGAGTCAGCATCTGGCCCGCGGACGAGACTCCGTTCGACATAATTGCGTGACCGCAGAGGTCGCGAAGGTCTTGCCCCTGAACAATTGAAGATCGATCAGAGCTCGATCACCTTTGCGGATTGCCATCCTGAAGAAGGTGGCGAGCAGAACAATAGAGAGAAGCAGAGTCAGCAGACCGATGCGTTCTCCAATATGATCCGATCCATGCAGAAACAGCACTAGACCGGGAGAGAGCAGGACAAATCCGACCACATCCAGCTCTCGTTCGGCAGAAAAAGAACGGCCAATACGATTGCCAATGCACCGACCGGCAGGTTGACGAGAAAGAGCCACCGCCAGGATGCGTGTTGCAGATTGGCGCCGGCAATCACGGGGCCGACTATTGGCCCCAACATGACGGGCACGGCCGCATAACCAATGATGCGTGCCATATGTTTTCCAGCAATCCGCGCGATCATCATATGCGCCATCGGAACCATCAGCCCTCCGCTCATGCCCTGCAGGATTCGAAATCCAATCAGTGCGTTCGCAGACCAGGCCTTGCCGCACAGGGCTGAGGACAGAGTAAAAGCGGAGAATCACCAGAGGTAGAGAGATTTTGCTCGGATGCGCTCGACCAGCCAGCTGTTCAGTGGGAGCATGAGAGCGAGGGCCAGAAGATAGCCGCTCGTGACCCATTGAATTGCCGCGAGGCTGCTGTGCAGTTGCACGGCGAGACTGGAGAGTGAGACGTTAACAACGGTGGCATCGAGCTGCGAAAGAAAAGAGCCAACCACAGCAACCGATGTGACCTTCCAGACCAGTGGGTCCAGCCAGTCGGCGTCCCTCGGCACTTTAGACAAGGGCGGCGATTACCTCGTCTGTGATACGGACCCGGGCAAGACGCGGGAAGGTCTTTTCAAACGCGAAGCGGTGCTGTTCGGCGTCATGGCCGGCGCAAGCGTCTTCGACAAGCACGAAGCCAAAGCCGAGACCGGTGCCCTGGCGCGCAGTGGACTCGACGCCTGCGTTGGTCGAGATACCGGTGAGAACAACGGTATCGACTCCACGGGTCTTGAGCTGATGTTCCAGGTCGGTGCCCGCAAAGGCTCCCCAATGGCGCTTTGTGAGGAGGATGTCGCCTGGCCGGAAGCCGGCGGTAGCAGCAATTTCCGACGCAACCGGCGGCGGCGGTGTGTCGCCCATATTGTGCGGTTGGTCGACGGGAAGCTTCAGGAAGTTGTTGAGGTCGACGCGGACATAGACGACCGAAGCGCCGTGGGCGCGGAACGCTTCGGCGAGTCTTTTGGAATTTTCGACAACCTGCGCGGCGGTATGGGGTTCGGTATTCATACCGACAACGGCGTTCTGCAAGTCAATGAGGACAAGCGCGGTCTTCTTAGGGTCGAGCTGAAGTTCTGCCATGGGCTCCTTTAGTCATAAAACTAGTTTTTACAAAGTCGAGGATGCCCTCGACTTTGTAAGTGTAGAATACGAGGATGTCCTCGATTGTGTCAAGCGCAGTACGCGTCGCCCCGCAGCAGGACCGCTCGTCGCGCCGTCTCGCGAGCTTTCTGGATGCGGCTGCAGAATTGTTTGTGGAGGTAGGCTATGAGGCCGCCACGATGACGGCAATTGCTGAACGGAGCGGCTCTTCGATTGGCGCGCTCTATAACTATTTTCCAGACAAACAGGCGATCGCCCTTACACTGGCGAACCAGTACGCGAAGGAGATCGAGACCCATTGGAAGCCGTTGATGGAGCATGTGGACAACCTTAACCCTCGGAAATTTGCGAATCTGTTTATCGAACGCATCACTGAGTTTGTGCGGCAACGCCCGGCTTATTTGACATTGCTTTCGGCTCCGGTTCGGCTTCGCCGCGACCCTGCCGCTAAAAGAGCCTTGCGGGTCATGATCGCGAACGCTTTTCGAGCAAAGAACCCATCACTGTCGGACGAACGCTCCGTACTGGCTGCAAACGTATCTCTCCAGATGGTCAGGGGCATGATGACGCTCTATGCAGAGGCTGAGCCCAAGGGTAAAGACCTGGTTGTGAATGAATTCAAGAAGGTGTTGACGTTGTACCTCGGGACTATCGTGCCTCAAGACAGGGCCAAGGCAAAGTAGAGTGACATTGGTCTGAGCGGCAACCGAAGCGGCTCGAAATTGCAAGGCGATTGGCGGAATGACTATGCTGGCATCGAGCAATATTCTGCGTTTGCGGAGGACGGACGAATACTTCTGAACGCCAAGTGGTTAAGGCGGAAGCACGCCGGTTTTGCTGGTGTGTGGGACGACGACCTGAAAGCACGGGGCTTCTTGGAAGCATTCGCCAAACAGCAAAAGGGCGATACCTAAGACCGCAATCACACAAGAATCCGAACATGCCCGGACACAGTCCGGGCAGGTTCGTCTTGACCTAAAATTTTCGAAGGCGCTCTGGCCGCGGCCCCCGCTCCCCTGGTCTTCCAAAGGCGATTCCACCGCACCGAAAGATGCTCATCAGGATATTGGATATTTCGAAGGTATAAATGGTCATATCAATGGCCCGTCAAGTGGATATTGTCCTAGGCCACTTTCGATGTCACCCTACTGCCGGGACAGTCACCCGAGGAATTGTAGAGAGATCGGCTTTGGTTCAGCTCGCCTGTTCTTGCCATGCGCTCTCGTTGGCGTTCGTCCCTTCGAGTGGCGGCTCCAAGAGTCTGCTGGCGGCCGATCCGCAAAACCACAAGCAAGGTAGGTTAGCGTCGTTTACCTTTGCGCCCTGCTCGAAAGTCGGATGCTGTACCCGATGAACTGAAACACCACCGGAGGATAGAGCGATGCGCATCGCAAGCGTGGGTCATGCGGTCTTTGCGGCGACCATGATCGCCCTCGGAATCCTCGGCCTGATCAAAGGCGATTACGCTGCGGTATGGCAGCCGGTACCCAAGAGTGTGCCCGCACTACCCTATCTCTGCTCTTTCATCTCCCTGGCATCTGGCATAGGCCTGCTCTGGCAGCGCGCAGCAACCGCCGCTGCCCGCCTGCTGCTCGCCTATCTCCTGTTTTGGTTGCTGCTGTTGAGAGTGCCAGGCATGTTCCTCTCTCCCACTGTGGATTTTTGGTGGTCAGCCTGTGAGACCGCGGTGATGGTGGCGGGTGCCTGGGTACTGTACGTCTGGTTCGCCGCTGACTGGGACCGGCAGCGCCTTAGTTTCGCCACCGGCGACAGGGGCCTGCGCATCGCCAGGGTGCTCTACGGCCTGGCCTTGATCCCCTTCGGCCTGGCCCATTTCCTCTATCTCAAACATACCGCCGAGCTGGTACCTGGCTGGCTGCCATGGCATGGGTTCTGGGCGTATTTCACCGGTTGCGCCTTTATTGCGGCAGGTGTGTCGGTGCTCATCGGTGTGTATGCACGGCTGGCAGCCGCGCTCTCAGCGTTCGAGATCGGCATGTTCTTGCTGCTGGTGTGGGTACCCATCGTGGCGACAGGCTCCAAAGATGCCTTCCAATGGGGCGAGACCGTCGTTTCTGCGGCGCTCACGGCCGGCGCCTGGGTGGTGGCGGATTCCTACCGCGGCGTGCGCTGGCTCGCCGTGAACGAACGCTAGCACCCTAACGCATATGCTCGTTGGAGTATATGAAGAGAGTGGAATCTGAGGTTCGACATCATTGCGGAACCGAACCGCCGCGCGATATTGAGCCTCCTGGTCTCGTCACAACAGACGGTTGGAGCGATCGAGCGTCAACTTCGTATGCCGCAGACAAGCGTGTCAAAGCACCTGCGAGTGCGTTCCAAGACTGATTTTGTGGGCATTCTGTCGGCCTTCAGCCCGCATTGGAACTCGAGAAATCCAATCCTCTCCGTTGTTGCTTCGGTTCCATGACCACAGGAACCCAAGTTCATCGGTCATACTGAATAGAATTTGCGACTAAGAACGGATCGGCATGCTCTACCGCTCACTCCAGCCGGAGTTGGTTGATGGTTCGTCCGGCAATGTTCCGTAGCGCACTCGCACACTTGATATACTCGAAGCCTTTCGCGATCTGAACCAAGTCGCGTCAAAACGAATCAATCAACCGAGGAGCTGTCATGCAAAGCCGCATTACAGGCACCACCATGCCCGTTCTTGAATTTGCGCTGGAACCGAATGAGACCATCATCTCCGAGGCCGGAGAGCTCTCGTGGATGAGCAATTCGATTCAAATGATGACGCACACTCAGTTTGGTGGCGGCGGAGGTCTGTTTGGCGTGCTCAAACGGGTTGCCGGCGGCGGATCCATTTTTATGACGGAATACCGGGCCGTGGGCGCCGCAGCGGAACTCGCCTTCGCCACAAAGCTTCCGGGACACATCGTGCCCGTAGAAATCTCTCCCGGCCACGACTACATGATCCACCGTCACGGCTTCCTCTGCGCCACGCCGCAGGTTCAAATCGGCGTTGGTTTTCAGCAGTCGCTGGGAGCGGGAATTTTCGGCGGTGACGGTTTCCTATTGCAAAAGGTCAGCGGACAGGGAACGGCGTGGCTCGAACTTTCCGGAGAACTCGTGGTACGCGATCTTCAGCCGGGAGAAACTTTGCGGGTCCATCCGGGCCACGTAGGCGCATTTCAGGCCAGCGTCTCGTTCCAGATTACGACCGTGCCTGGCATTAAAAACATGATCTTTGGCGGTGACGGAATTTTCCTGGCCGCACTCACCGGGCCCGGCAGGATCTGGCTGCAAACGCTTCCGATTGCCCGATTGGCTCATGCGCTGTCGCGGTACATGCCTCATGAAACCCGCCGGGAGACTGTTCAAGGCGGGGTGGTGGGGGGAATTGTTGGCTCCATTCTCGACAACATGAAGTGAGCCACGACCGACTTGGGTTGTGGAAATGTCCGGCGACAAATTCCGAGCAATGTTTAAACCTTTAGACTAAGTGAAATGAAAGAAGCGTGAAAACGGCGTTAAAACCGCGTGTTTCTTCTTCAGGGCCTGCGGATTAACGTGGGCGTTAGCCGGTTGGCTCCCCTCCCAAATCGTGTAATTTGTGCAAGGGTTTCCTGTAGGAAGGGAAGTTTCGTCTAAGGTGTTTACCTGATTGTGAGGGCGTGAAAGTTATCTCGATGGGCGCCGTTGATCGAGCGTCTTGTTTTTTATTGTGCCTCAGCGAAAAGCGGCCGCCACCTGAGACTAGGGCAACAATCTGGTCCTCAAACCCACGGATGCCAAGCCGATGCGCGTTTAGGCACGCCGATAGCGGTCAAAACCCGCTGAACCGGCACTACGGCCACTGTTTTGAGTAGGATATCCCACTTCCAACAGTGCGGCAGCAACATCTGCAAGTGGCTGTGGAAGAGGATGTTTAAGCATCACAGACAAACGCAAGCTCAAAGTGGCAACGTGGATGCTGTGGGAATCAGTAAGGTTCAGCCGTTCGCCCAATGTAGGCGGAGGCGATAAAAAAAGGGGGGGGATTTTGATGAAAGAACAGACTGTTCGGCTGGGCCCTCGCGAACAGCAAATCGTTGAGCTGCTTCTGCAAGGCTGTGACAACGCGGAGATTGCCAGTCAGCTAAAGATGGCGCGGCGAACCGTGAAAGCTCATTTCAACCGATTATTTCTCCGTTTCGGAATCACCGGTGGTATCAAGCGAGTGAAACTCGCCACCCTGCTATATCGGAGGCAATCATGTCTGCAAGTGAACGTTATGGCACCCGTATCCCAAGTGAACGGGAACACCGAGTCATCCAACTCGTTGCCGAAGGCTTAAAGAACAAAGAAGTGGCGGATGCCATTGGAACGACCGAGCATGTCGTGAAGAATTATCTGCGCGTAATTTACGACAAACTCGGGCTTTGGAATCGCGTCGAACTCGCGCTCTGGTATGAGTCGCGTCGTAGTCCGTCGATGATGCTGACTCAATAATTCTCATTTCATCCCGCAGCCAAGGACGTCGCTACCGCCAGATGCGGCGTCCTTGGAAGCGATACCCGAGATGGAAGAGAACGTCTTCACAATTACTGACAACCAAATGCCTGGAGATGCCGCAGACGCGGTCCCGCGTCCTTCACTCCCCTGATCGCAGCTGCGTCAAGCAATACGCGTGCCTGATCGCAGTTCTTCGAAACTCCGTCGCCCCTTAAGTACAAATCC
>Ga0210398_10007316_pt1 | contig 10045 bp, 8 predicted proteins | sample IncBWC4OmetaG_FD_161047 | JGI IMG/M metagenome (GOLD analysis project Ga0210398, IMG submission 161047) | Forest soil microbial communities from Barre Woods Harvard Forest LTER site, Petersham, Massachusetts, United States - Inc-BW-C-4-O | ecosystem: Environmental > Terrestrial > Soil >...
AGATTCAGCAGCACGGTATTGAGCACCAGACCGGCGAGGCAAATCAGCTGAAACTTGGCAAATCGGCGCAACCTGTCCTTGGCACCGGTCTGCCGGGCCGAGATGTCCCCGAACGTCCATGCATCATTCCAGATGAAGTTGTTGATGATGGCCATTTCGGAAGCGATCAATTTGCTGCGCGTCAGACCCCAGCCGAGCGTTGACGGATCACTGAGCAGAAACAGCAGCCCCATGTCGACCACGACGCCGCTGCAGCCCACTGCCGCAAAGCGCACGAATCGGCTGATCGGCAGCGCGGAGAATCTTAAGCGAAAAAGATGCCGCAGATAGTCCAGGTACACCGTGCGTGTCACCTTGCTTTCGCCGTGGTCCCTCTCGCGAAAGACGTAAGGCACCTCGCCGATCCAGCGGCATCGCCCCCGTCCCAGCACTTCGATGAGCACTTTGTAACCCAAGGGATGCAGATCGATGCCCTGGATGGCGCTTCGCCGCACCATGAAATAGCCGCTCATCGGGTCGGTCACCCGGCCCACGACCCCCGGCAGGACAACCAAGCCGATGAGCTGCGCACCACGTGAAATGAAACGTCGGAAAATGCTCCAGTCACTGACGCCGCCGCCTTCGAGGTAGCGGGTAGCCACCGCGATATCCGCGCCGCGATCCATGACCTTGCACAGATCCAGCGTGACTTCCGGCGGGTGTTGAAGATCCGCATCGATGACCGCCAGAATGTCTCCCCGAGCCGCCTGCCAACCCCTGATCACCGCCGAGGAGAGACCCCGTTCATTCTCTCTGCGCATGACGCGCAGGCTGGGATGATCCGCCGTCAACTGATGCGCCAGTTCCCAGGTCCTGTCGGGGCTGTCGTCGTCGACGACGATGATCTCGTACTGGTGGGGAAAAGCCGGGTCCAGCAACTCCGTCAGACGACGCACCATCTCCGTGATGTTTTTGGATTCGCGATAGGTGGGCACAATGACCGACAAATGCAGGGAGTCGGCAGAGCCCGCAGATATCGGATCAATCCGATAGGGGCCGATGGGAACGCCGAGGAGCGGGGCCAGGCTGCTTTGTTCGAGGCTGCTTTTTTCGGAGACCATTTAAGCGTTCTTGGGCATCAATGCTTCGCCCCGCGACTGCGGGTTGTGATAGAAGGCGATGGTCATGGCATCTCCGGACGTGCGCGAGGAATTTTTAGTGGATTCTACTACTGATCAGCTCGGCGCCGACGCCCGATCCCCGCTCCTGGTTCTCCTGCCCGGCCTGGATGGTACCGGCAAATTATTTGCCGAGTTCTTGAAGGTGATTCAGAGCCGCGTCGACACCCTCGTCGTGGCGTATCCCGACGATACTCCGATGAACTACGATGAACTGGAGACGCTGGTATGCGCGGCGCTGCCCGCGGATCGGCCGTTCATTCTTTTGGGGGAGTCTTTTTCGGGGCCGCTCGCCATTCGCATTGCCGCCCGGCAGCCGGTATGGCTGGTGGGCCTGATTCTCTGCGTCACGTTTGCCAGCAACCCCTATCCGTGGGCAGCGTGGGCGCGGCCGCTGGCCGCTTACCTGCCGCTCAAATCCCTGCCTCGATGGATTCGAGCGCCGCTCATGTGGGGATCTTCTTCGCCCAATCGCGCGCCCCGGCAATCGGAGCGTGCCATGGCTCAAGTATCGACCGCGGTGATCCGGCATCGGATTGCCGCGCTGCTCGCGGTGGATGAGATCTCATCCCTTCCGAAGATCTCGGTACCGGCGCTGGTATTGTGCGCGACGCGCGATCGGGTGGTATCAGAAGCCGCCACGCGAAGGATCATGCGTGGCATTGCGCACGCTCAGCGGGTCGATATCGGGGGTCCGCATTTGTTGCTGCAGACTTGCGCCGCGCCATGCGCCGCTGCGGTGCTGTCGTTTTTGGAAAACGCCGCAGTGCTCAAGCCTGTTTGCTATCGGTCTCCCAGGGTGACTTACGCTTCAGGAGCTTAATCGCGCCCCAAGACGGCCATCCGGTCCGTATCCTTAAAGAGCCTGCGGCAGTTATAAAGGTTATGACGGAACCTTTATGAAGCCCTTCTGCTCTTTAAGGTTTCTTGATATAATTAAAAAGACGGTTGAGCCTCTAAAGCTTCCGTACTCGACCTGGGAATGCACATGCGCCGAGACCAAATCGCGAAAGATCGCCGGCCTTATCTAGTACCTGCATTTGGGTATCCGAATGCTCGCGCGCTTGTAGCACCGCCCACGCCACGCATGCTCCCCTTAGGGCCTCGGCACGAAGCCGGCTTCCCAAAGGCACACGCCGCCTTGGGCCGCCTGCAAGGCACCCTCAAACATCTGGCGAATACCGACATGGTGACCCGCACGCTCGCACGTCGTGAAGCAGTCATGAGCTCGCAGATCGAGGGCACCAAATCGGACCTGCACCAGTTACTCACCTATGAGGCCACGCACAGTACTCAGGGCCTGCCTGTGGACGTGAGGATCACCGAACGCTACGTCGCAGCACTGCAGCACGGCCTCGAGCGCGTCCGCGTTGGTGGCCGCGCAGTACTCGACCTCGCGCTCATCCATGAACTTCATGCATTGCTGATGCAGGATGAGGCGACCCACTTCCCCGTTGGAGCCTATCGCAAGACCCAAGTCTGGATCGGACCGACGCTGCGAATCGAGGATGCGACGTTCGTGCCGGCACCGCCCGCCAGGGTGAAAGGTTGCATGGAAGAGATGGCGGCAAGCATCCTTAAGTACGCGCGGCGCGAAGATGAGCAGGCCGGCCTCGGGATACTGGCGCAGCTTGCGATCGCGCATGCTCAGTTCGAGACCATCCACCCTTATCACGACGGCAATGGCCGAACGGGACGGCTGCTCATGCCGCTCATGCTGGCTGCCGAGGGCTACCCGCCGCTCTACCTCTCCGGAGCGTTGCTGCGGGCGAAGTCTCAGTACTACGCCGCGCTCGCAAGCGTCCAGCTACAAGGGGAATGGGATCCGTGGCTCGAACTGCTGGGCCATGCGGTGGTCGAGTCGTGCGACGAGTCGATCTCGATTGCGGAAGACCTTCTCTCTCTCGCCGAGCGCTGGGAACAGGAACTTCGCAGCTACCGGTCACACTCGGCCACGCGCCGCCTTCCTCGCTTCCTGATCGGGCACCCGGTGCTCTCGGTGCAGCAGGCAGCGGCGGGTTTGAACATCTCCGTGCCCGCGGCGAACGCCGCGCTCAACAACCTACTCGCCGCAGGTATCGTGAGCCTGGTGAACGAGCGCCAGTGGGGCCGTGTGTTCCAGGCCACCCAGGTGTTGCGTCGTCTCGATCAGCTGCCCGCCCCTCGCCAAAGCCGGGGATGACGCTCAATGCGCCTTGTGACTGCGACCGGGCCGGCTCAAGCCGGCCCGGCGATTGAACGAACGGATTTACGACTTGTGCTCGGCCTTCCACTTTTCGACGGCCGCCATCGTGTTCTCGACGTGCTTGTCGGGATTCAAAGCGGTGTACTCATAAATGATCTTGCCGTTGGGCGCGATCACGTAGGAGGTGCGGTTGGCGTACTCGGGCTTGATCGCCAGCACGGCATCGTATTCCTTGGTGATCTTCTGATCCGCATCGGCAGCCACCGCAAACTTGTTGCGGCATTCGCTCACGGAGAATTTATTGAGCGTGTCGATGTTGTCATGCGAGACGCCGATCACGGTGGCTCCCAGCGCCTTGAACTTATCGGTCGCTTCGGCGAAGTTATGCGCTTCGATGGTGCAGCCGGTGGTGAACGCCGCCGGATAGAAATAGAGAACGACCGGACCGGTCTTCAGCGCGTCAGCCAAAGAAAACTTGAACGGCTTGCCGGCCAGGGTTGCTTCGGTGGTGAAATCGGGTGCCTGAACGCCTGGCGCAAGTGCCGCGTACAAGGGCGCGGCGAGTGCCGCACTGCTCAGGGCAAAAATCATAAGACGCTTCATGGTAAGACTTCCTTTGGAGCTGAAATTAGCTCGCCGGGCAGTCTGCGCCATCCCCGTCCGGTGGGCAATAAGCCGCAAATTCGCGGCAAATATTGTATCTGCCCACGTCTGCAGCGTGGACGTCACGCGGGGTCTGACGGCTATTTCAATACCGCTTTGATCTCGCCGACCACTCGCCCCACGTCCTCATCGCGCATGGCCGGGAACAACGGCAAGGTGACCGTTTCGCGTCCGACTCGCGCCGCCACCGGCGTGTCTTCCTCGCGATAACCCGCCTCGCGATAGAACTTGAGACTGGGAATACTTGGATAGTGCACGCCGATGCCAATCCCGCGTTGAAACATGGCCTTCTGGAATCCGTCCCGCGTCATGCCGCGCGCGGCAAAATCGATCAATATCTGAAACATGTGCCAGCTGTGCCCCGAATCGCCGCGTGCCGGCAACACCGCGCCGGTGAAGCCCTGGAATGCATCGAAGTAGCGGCCCGCCAAGCTCAACCGGCGCGCGTTGAAGCCATCCAAGCGCCGCAGTTGGTCGATGCCGATTTGCGCCGCCACGTCGGTGAGATTGCTCTTGGCGCCGGGGAACATGACGTCCACCTCCCCGACCGCGTTGCGTTTGATGCCGTGAAAGCGATATTGCTCCAGCAGTTCCGCCGCCAGCGCATCCCCGGTGCTGATGGCGCCGCCCTCGATGGTGGTCATGTTTTTGTTCGGATGGAAACTGAACACCACCAGGTCCCCGAAGCTACCGATCGGCTTGCCCTGATACTTCGATCCGATGGCATGCGCCGCATCTTCCACCACGCGCAGCCCGTGCTCCGCCGCAAGACCGTACAGACCCTCCATATCCACCGGCAGCCCCGCAAAATGCACCGGCATGATGGCGCGGGTCCTGGGCGTGATCGCCGCGGGCACGCGATCCAGATCGATGTTGCGGGTATGCAGATCGATGTCCACAAAGACCGGCTTGGCGCGCAGGCGCGCGATGACATTGGCGCTCGCCGCGAAACTCATGGCCGGCACGATGACTTCGTCGCCCTCGCCGATGCCGGCGACTTCGAGCGCCATCTCCAGGCCGGCCGTGGCCGAGGTCATGACCCGCACGTGCCGGCTGCCGCCCAGGTAAGCGGCCAATGCCTCCTCGAAGGCTGCGACTTTGGGACCGCTGGCCAATTGGCCTGAGCGAAACACGTCCGCGACGGCGGCTATGCTCTCTTCATCGATCGAGGGTCGCGTAAAGGGCAGAAAGGGCTTCATACCGAGCTCCGGGAGACCAGCAGCACACCGGTGCAGATGAGCGCAATCCCCAGCATCTTAGGCACCGTGAGCGTCTCTCCAAGCCACGCCACCGAAAGGGCCGCGACGATCACGTAGCCCAGGGACAGCATCGGATACGCGGTGCTGACCGGCGCTTTGGTCAGGGCGGCAACCCACACGCAGACGCTGGCCGAGTAGCACAGCATGCCGGCCCAAAACGGCAGGCTCTTGAGCAGAATGACCACGCTGCTGACCAAGACATCGGCATTGAAGGCGCTGAAATGGGCCAACGGTTTGGTGGCCACTTTCAGCAGCAGTTGCGCCGCGGCATTCAAACCCACGCCGGTCAAAATCAACACCCAGGTTATGAAACTCATTGGCGCGCCACCATCACATGACCCACATTTTCACCGACCGTTCGCATGGGCACGCCCCGCTCCTTGAAATCGAAGAAAGTTCTTTTATCCATCACCGCAAAGGCACGCGTTTGCGCCCCCCAAACTTTGAGGAACTCGTCGATGTCCGCGATCTCGCCGCCGGGCTCCCGGCGCAGTCCATAGTCAAGCTCGCCACGATACCCGACCAAGGTGACGGTACGGCGCAAATAAAAGGGCAGCGTCTGGTCATAGGTGCGCACGGTGTAGAGCGGCGCATCGCGACTCTCGGGGGGCAGCGCCCGCGCCAGGTCCACGCCTGAGTAGATCGGTGCCAGCAAGCTCGCGCTGCGCACCAGAAGCAGACCCGCCAGGCACCAGCCCACCCCTAAGAAAACGCCGGCCCGCGTGGCGTCCCGTCCCCTCTGCGCCCACACGAACGCCCCCGACACGATCAACAGCGCAGCCACTTCGCGCAGCGGCTTTGCGAGGGACAGGAAAAAGGGCTGCGCCGGCGATGCCGGCACCAGGCTTAGGCTGTAGAAGCTCGCCACCCCCAGGGCCACACCGACCAGGACCGTCAGGATGGCCGTGACCAGGAAGTCTCGCTTCAAGGTGCCGATCGGCTGAGCCGCGATCAAGACCGCCAGCGCCGGCATGGCCGGCAGGATGTAGGGCATGAGTTTCGAATCGGAGAACGAAAAAAACACGCAGACGAAAATCACCCATATCCACAGGAAGAACGCAGCGTCGAAGGCCTCGCACGGCGTGCGTCGCCGCCAGCCGCCGACCAGTACTCGAAGTGCCGGCACCGTCCACGGAACGGTGCCGATCAAGAACACCATCCCGAAGAACCACCAAGATTCCTGGCGGTCGGCGCTCGGCGTCAAATAGCGCGTCACATGCTCGTGGACGAAGAAGAACTGCAGGAAATCATCGCGCCTGCGTGCCGCGAGCCAGTGCCAGGGCACCGTTAGGATCAAAAACAAGGGCAAACCCCAAGACAGGTTCAGTTTGCGCCAGGGCACGACATCACGGGAACACAGACTGTAAATGACGAGCACCGCCGTCGGAATGGCTGCCGCCACCAGGCCCTTGGTGAGCACGCCAAGGGCGGCACCGATCCAGGCCATCAGCATCCACCGCGACCCGCGCTCCTTGGGATCCTGCGCCAGCACAAATCCCGTGACGCTCGCCGTCATGTAAAACGTCAGGCTCATGTCCAGTGTGACCACCTGACCCAAGGCCACCATCATGACCATGCCCGCCGCCGCCGCGGCGGCACGCCAACCCGCCTCGCGCCCTCCCAGGCGCGCCCCGAGCAAACCCACCAAGGCCAGGGTCCCCAGCGCCGTGAGGGCGGTGTAAAGCCGCGCCGAGAACTCGCTCAAGCCCAACCAACGGTACATCGTGGCGGTCGCCCAGTACTGCAGGGGCGGCTTTTCAATATAGTCCAGGCCATTTAAGTGCGGGATCACCCAATCACCGCCGCTCAGCATTTCGCGCGGAATCTCGGCGTACCGGCCCTCGTCCGGATTGAACAGCGGACGGCCCCCCAGTGCCGCAAACCACACCACCGCCACCAGCGCCGCAAGACCCAGATACAACGCATTGGGGCGCAGACTCAAGACCAGGTCCTGACTCACGCCGCCTCGGCACGGGCGGGCTGCATGGCCAGAAGCCCAGAGCGTCCCGGCACCTCACCCATGACCACGGTCTGCTCGGGCAACGGCCGCTGGAGGCTCAATTCGCGAATCCTCGCCATGCGTGTGATGTGGGCACCGGCCGCCTGCCACTTTCGAAGCAGCGACTCGAAGGCGTCCAGCAGGAGCAGCCCTTCCAATTCGGCATGCAGGGTGAATACGTGCAATGGCTCGCTGCTGTGTGAATTCTCGCCGCCGCCGGGCTCAGCGCGGTCGGACAGTCGAAGTACCGCGTCCGCGATATTCGATTCATCGATCCCGTCGCGGCCGAGCAATTCATCGAACGTGGGCAGCGTGGTCGGCAATTGCGGGCAGGTGCTGCGGCCGCCTTTGATCATCGGCCAAAAAGGCGTCCGCCCGCGGGTATCGCTGGCGTACGCCAGCTTAAATTCACGCTCCAGTTCCAGCGCATGCGCGTTGATCTGCCAGCCGGCGGCGGCGTGCGACTGCGGAAAAAAGCCGAATACCTGCCTGAAGGCGTTCATCCCGCGCTCGAACTCGATCCGGGTCCACGCGGCCGACTCGCCGGCGACATAGTCCTGCCAGCGCACATGATCATAGGTGTGCAGCCCCACTTCGAAGCCGCCATCGTCCACATCGCGCATGAACGCGCCCGCCTCGCGGCCGATATCCGGGCCCGGCAGCAGCACGCCGTACATCAAGGTTTTCAAGCCATAGTGTTTGAGCACCGAGGTGCGCGCGACCTTTTGCGCGAAGCCCTTGCGAAAGACCCGCCGCATCGCACGCCCCGTGTGATCGGGGCCCACGGAAAAATAAAACGTCGCATCGACCTTGAGCCTCTTGAACAGCGCCGCGAGCCGCGGTACGCCCTCGCGGGTTCCCCGCAAGGTATCCACATCGACCTTGAGGCCGATGTGCGTGCGCTCAAGCATCGCGCGACAACAACGCCGAGGCAGACGGCAAGGCGTGCGCGTAGGAATCGAAGATGGCCTTCAGCGCGGTGCGCATGTCGGTCTTCGGTGTCCACTTGAGTTCCGCGGTGGTGTTCTTGATCGAGGGCAGGCGCGCCGGAATGTCCGCATACCCCTTGCCGTAGTAGTCGAGCGCCGAGACCTCGATCAGCGTGGTATTGCGCGCCGTGGGCGCGTACTCCGGGCGCGACAGGGCAATTTCCAGCATCATCTGCGCCAGCTGACGGATGGAGTACGAATTGTACGGGTTGCCGATGTTGTAGATCTTGCCGTCCGCAATACCGTTCGGATTGTCGATGATGGTGGTGAGGCACTCGACCGCATCGTCGATGTAGGTAAAGGCCCGGGTTTGCGTGCCGCCGTCGACCAGTTTGATCGGCTCGCCGCGCACGATGTGGCCCAGGAACTGCGTCAGCACCCGCGAGCTGCCTTCTTTCGGATCATCCATGCTGTCCAGGCCCGACCCGATCCAATTGAAGGGCCGAAACAAGGTGAACTGCAGTCCCTGTTGGCCGTAGGCCCAGATGATGCGATCCAAGAGCTGCTTCACGCAGGAGTAAATCCAGCGCTGCTTGTGAATGGGGCCCAGCACCAACTCGGAGGTTTCGGGATCGAATTCCTTGTCGCGGCTGGCGCCGTACACTTCGGAGGTCGAGGGAAACACCACCCGCTTCTTGTACTTCACGCAGTGGCGGATGATGGGCAGGTTCGCCTCGAAGTCCAGTTCGAACACCCGCAGCGGCTCGCGCACGTAAGTCGCCGGCGTCGCAATGGCCACCAACGGCAGGATCACGTCGCACTTGCGCACGTGATACTCGACCCACTCCAGATTGATGGTGATATCGCCTTCCACGAAATGAAAGCGCGGATTGGCGAGCAGGGTGCCGACGCGTTCCGATTGCAGATCCATGCCGTAGATATGCCAATCGGTGTGCGCAAGGATGTACTTGCTCAGGTGATGGCCGATGAACCCATTGACCCCGAGAATCAGAACGTTTTTCAAAATAGACCCCTACGAAAAGCGCTAAACTTTGAGCGCCAGCGGTTGGTGTGCCAGCGCCGGCGGCACGGTATTGTGGGCCAAAGGCTCGCCATTAACGGTCAATTGCAAAATCTTAAGGCGCCGGCCGTCGACGCAGTCGGCGTACCAGGCTCCCTCCGATGCGTACAAACACGGTGTCTGGGCGGGGTATTTCACGGGCTGCGGGTCGAGCCGAGTCGAGAGTATTGCAATCCTATACCCGTCAACGTCGGTGAAGGCGCCGGGAAATGGCGGCGCCACCGCGCGCACCAAGTCATGGATGGCGCGAGCGCCGCAGCGCCAGTCGATGCGTCCATCTTCCGGCCGGCGGCGGCCGAAATAAGACCCCGCCGCCAGATCCAGTGGCCGCGAGGGTGCGGTGCCCGCGATCAACAGCGGCAGGCTGCGGCGCAGCACCGTTTGCGCGGCTGCCGCGACCTTGATGGACACCTCGAGCGCCGTGTCATTTTCCAAAATCGGCACCGCTTCTTGATCGACCAGCTCACCCGCGTCCGGCTTTTCCACCATGTAGTGCAGGCTGGCGCCGGTCATCGATTCGCCGTGAATGATGGCCCAGTGAACCGGTGCGCGTCCGCGGTACTTCGGCAGCCAGGATCCATGCATGTTCAGCGCCCCGAGGCGCGGCACCTTGAGCCATGCCGGATCCAGCATGTAGCGGTAGTAAAAGGAAAATACGAAATCAGGTTGGCTTAGCGCCCCCCGCGCAATCCATTCCGCCGTGTTGGGCGAGTCCGGCGTGACGATATTCAATCCGTGCTGGGCCGCCAATTGCGCCACGCTGCCGAACCAC
>Ga0210398_10007319_pt1 | contig 10044 bp, 10 predicted proteins | sample IncBWC4OmetaG_FD_161047 | JGI IMG/M metagenome (GOLD analysis project Ga0210398, IMG submission 161047) | Forest soil microbial communities from Barre Woods Harvard Forest LTER site, Petersham, Massachusetts, United States - Inc-BW-C-4-O | ecosystem: Environmental > Terrestrial > Soil >...
ACAGAAGAACAGGATGGCGCTGACGAAGCCGTTCCAGTCGTGGTCCTGCAGCGTGTTGTAGAAACGATTGTACCAGAGGTTCAGAATGACCTGCAGCGCCACGATTGTAAGCTCGATGGCGATCACGCCGGCCAACAGGATGCGGCCGGGCCAGCGATCCTCCGAGCGAAAATAGGGAATGGACAGCCGCCAGATCGCGGCGATTGTCGAAGCGAATTTTTTCACCGAAGGCCTCCGGTCAGTGGGCAGCGGACCCAAGTCGGCCCCAACGGCCGACCTCGTGGAAAGCCGTGGGGCGCTGCCAATGTCCGTGCCGGCCAGCACCGCTTTGCGCTGCGATACGACGTGGTTGAGAACACTCCGTAAACACTTGCGAATAGCGGAACTTAGAAACTAGTGTTGCGGCGAGGTGGCAACAAATCTCGTTCGTTTGATGTCCAAAGGTCGCATTGCGCCTTCGGACGCCAAGCTGAACACTGAAGCCATAGACGCCAAACAAGGGCGTTAACCGGGGGGGAACCGCCTATGTTTACCCAAATTGTCGATCCTACGGGCAACCTGTTCGTGACCTGGCTGGTCGCGCTCGTGCCGGTCGTGCTGCTGCTTTTTCTGCTCGCCATTTTGCGCATGTCGGCTTGGCAGGCGGTGCTGATCGGGTCGGTCGTCACCTTCCTGCTCGCGCTCTGGGTCTGGAAGATGCCGCTCGGCGACGGCGCGCTGGCCTATCTCTACGGTTCTGCCACCGGGATATGGAACGTCAACTGGATCACTTTTTGGGGAGTGATGCTGTTCAACACACTGGTCACTACCGGCTCATTCGAAAAGCTGCGCCGCTGGCTGGTGGAGCAGGGCACGCGGGACGTGCGGGTGCAGACCATTCTGTTCGCCTGGGCGTTCGGCGCGTTGCTCGAGGGCTTGGTCGGGTTCGGCTACCCGTGGGCCTTCGTCGCGCCAATCCTGATCGCCATCGGCATTCCCGATCTCGATGCCATCCGGGTCGCGGCCATCGCCAACAACGCGCCGGTCTCCTACGGCGCGTTGGGAGCGCCGATCATCGCGCTTGCCACGGTAACCGCCGGCACGCTCGGCATGACCTTCGTCGAATTGTTGCCGATCTACTCGGCGTCGGTCGGCAAGATCGTCGCCATCCTCGCTTTGTTGCCGCCTTGGATCCTGCTCTATCTGGTATCGGGCAGCAAAGGCATGTGGTCGGCGTGGCCGCTGGCGATCGTCGGGTCGCTCGGTTATATCGCGGGGCAATTGCCGACCGCGGTTTATCTCGGCCCCTATCTGCCGGACGTGATCGGCGCGATCATCTGCTTTGCCGCACTCTTGGTGCTGCTGAAAGTATGGCGGCCGGCGCAAGTCGTCGGTTACGGCGGTGGCGCCGTGACCGGCGATACCACGGCGGAAGCACACGGCCTTTCCGCCGGCGACGTCGGTATGGCCTGGCTGCCGATCGCCATCCTGATTGCCGTCGTGGTGGCGTGGACCGGTCCCTGGTCGAAGCTGCCATCGATTGTCGCGCTCCATCTGGAAGTCGCTGCCACGTCGGGGCTTCCCGGCGGGGCGCCGATAAAGGCGATCTTCAACTGGACGCCGTTCGTCGGCGGCACCGCAATCTTGGTGTCCTGGATCATCACCGTGCTCGTTCTGCGTGTCGATCTTGGGCAGATCCGCGGGATTTTCGCCAAAACCTGGTCGCAGATGTGGGGCGCCTTCCTGGTCGGCGTCTTTATTTTCGGCCTCGCCTACGTCTTCAACTATTCCGGCATGGCGGGCTCGCTGGCGAGTGCGTTCTCCAAACTCGGCGTCGCCTTCATCGTCGTTTCGCCGCTGCTCGGCTTCATCGGCGTGGCGTTGTCGGGAAGCAACACTTCGACCAACGCCATGTTCGGCGCATTCCAGGCCTTGGTCGGCAAGGTGCTCGGATTTCCGCTATTGCTGTTGCCGACCCTGAACTCGGTCGGGGCGGAGATCGGCAAGCCGATCGCGCCGCAGACCGCGAGTGTCGGGGTCTCCACCAGCCGGTTTGTGCGCAATGAAGGCGAGGTGATCCGGCACAATTTCGGCTGGACCATCGTGCTTCTGGTCTATCTCGTCATTATCGGCGTGGCTTGCTATTTCTTCTTCCCCGACATCGCCGTGTTGCACACCAAGTGAGAAAAGCCAACGGCGGGTGGCTATCGGCCGCTCGCCACCTTCACGTCATCGCCCACAACGGACTGAGAAATTGACATGTGTCGTGTCTGCCTGCTCGCTTGTGTCTTTGTCTGCTCTCTCTTGCCCGCGGCCGCCAGCGAGCGCACGTTTCCGTTCGATCGCGAGTTGATGCTCGACGTGGCGCCGATGCCCGGCTCCAAGCGCGTACCGATCCTCGAGATCGACGCCAATGGTGCGGCGACAATCGATCTTTGGTGCGCGAGCATGCGCGGCCAGGCCAGTGTGCGCGAGGATGCGATCAGTATCGTTCCCGGGCCGATGCAACCGGTGCAGTGCGCGCCCGATCGGCAGAGCGGTGACGAGAATTTGCTCGCCACGCTCGCGCAGGTGACAAACTGGAAGCGTGACGGCAACGTGATCGAACTGCGCGGCGCCACCACATTGCGCTTTCGCCTGATGACGAACTAGACCTTGGTTGCGCGCGCCATCAGGAACGGCATGCGGATCGCGTTATCATCGTCGTCATAAGCGTCGCTGGCCATCGCCTCGAAATCGGCGCGCAGCCTCGCAAGCTTCGCCGGATCGTTCTCCAGCGCGGCAACGACCTTCGCCAGCGGGCCGATCGTCTTCTCCTGCGCCAGGCGGAAATGTCGCACGCTGAGCGCCGGCGCCGTCAGGGTGCTGCGGCCGAACGTGAGCGCGGTGACCGACGTACCGAGGCGCTCACGCACGATATTGGGATCGCCCCACAAAGCGGCGGGTGCCGCTCGTTCGGCTCCTGGTGGAGGCGGCGGCAAATAGTCCGCCAAAAACGAAAACATGCGGCCGGTAAAATGCTCGGGTGGCCAGCTCGAGAACGCGATGCGGCCGCCTTGCTTGAGGACTCGAAGCATCTCCCGCGCAACGACAGCGGGGCGCGGCGCGAATATGTGCCCGAACTGGCTGAGCACGACGTCGAACGAGCCGTCGGGATAGGGGAGCGCTTCGGCATCGCCCTCGATAAAGTCGATATCGACCGAAGCCACGCTGGCATTGTGACGGGCGCGTTCGAGTAGTACCGGCGTCAGATCGAGGCCGGACACCTTGGCGCCCCGGCGAGCGGCCGTGATTGCCACAACGCCGGTGCCGCAGGCGACGTCGAGCAGGCGTTGGCCGGGTGTCACTTCGGCGAATTTTACCAGCTTGGCTGCGGGGATGGTGCTGATCACCTCGACCGGAAGAAACGATGCCCACCCCTCGCGCTGCGCCGCTTTGTAGTTGGCAAACGGATCGGCGGCGGTTGTGGACATCGTCGGCCCTGGTGCGAATCGCCAACATGCGCATGGCGACACGCGGCGTTTAAGGTTAGGATGCTAGCGCGTTGGGAAGGATTTTGCAGGGGTGGCTGATATGCTGAAAAGACATTGCATCAGGCTTGCGAAGATTTTCCAGATCGGGGTCAAGCCCCGCGACACGTTGGCGTTGCGCTGGGCACTAAGCGCGCTCTTCATTGTCGTGACATTGGCAGCCCTAAGCGCGGGCTCGGCCGGCGTCGTCCATGCTCAAACATGCGATACCGGTTACGGCGTGTGCCCGGACAACCTGTGTTATCCAATGGGGTCCCAATGTTGCAATGGCGGCGGGGCCTGCAACGCCGGATATAACTGCTGGCGTGGCACGTCCTCCGGAAATTTCTGCTGTCCAGGAGGCACTTACGGCACCAACGACGGCTATTGCACGCCGAACGGATTCCAGTATTGCGGCGGCGGCCATTATTGTGTCACCGGCTATTGCTGCAGCAGTGGCTGTTGCACCCAATAGCGCCGCGTCGTCAGGCCGAGCCGCTTGATCAGGGCGACCCGCCTTGTTGGCGACAAAATAACATAGGACTTAGTGCAGATGCTTGGTCCGCGCTCGCCAACGCGTTTTGGCGTCCGAGCGCGACAGCCGGTGGAGAGCAAAGATGACAAAACTCGTGGCGGGCGTACTTGCTGTTGCGGTGTCGGTAGCTTCGGCAGCTGCAATGGCGCAGACCGTCGATAGCAAGATGATGGCGACCCCGTCAGCGTCGGATGAAGGCGTCCGCAGCAATGTGTTGGCGGCGGCTAAGGCTGAGCCCAAGAGCCTGCCCAGCAGAAATTCCATGATGGCTACGCAGAGCACTTCGACCGCGGCGGCGCCGGTTGCGCAATCGAGCGCGGCAGCGGTGCACGGCGTCGCGCCGCACTAATCCTGGGCCTGTCCAACCTCGCTTCGGCAAGCGCGCAGGTGAGCAAATAACAAGGGCGCGGCTTCGTGCCGCGCCCTTGACATTGACGATCGGCGGCGATCAGAAATCCATCCCGCCCATGCCGCCGCCGGGCGGCATCGCCGGCATGGCCGGCTTCTCCTTCGGCATCTCGGCGACCATGGCTTCCGTGGTCACGAGCAGGCCCGCGACCGAAGCTGCATCCTGCAACGCCGCGCGCACCACCTTGGCCGGGTCGACAATGCCCTTTTCCAGCATGTCGACATATTCCTCGTTCTGGGCGTCGAAGCCGTAGGTCTCCGACTTGTTTTCGAGGATCTTGTTCACCACGATCGAGCCCTCGACCCCGGAATTCTCGGCGATCTGGCGCAACGGCGCTTCGATCGCCTTGAGCACGATGTTGATGCCGGTCTGCACATCGGGGTTGTCGCTGGACAGCTTGCCGATGGCTTTCTTGGCGCGCAACAGCGCCACACCGCCGCCGGGCACGATGCCTTCCTCGACCGCGGCGCGGGTGGCGTTGAGCGCGTCCTCGACGCGATCCTTCTTCTCCTTGACTTCGACTTCAGTCGCGCCGCCGACGCGGATCACCGCGACGCCGCCGGCGAGCTTCGCCAGCCGCTCCTGGAGCTTCTCGCGGTCGTAGTCGGAGGTCGTTTCCTCGATCTGCTGCTTGATCTGCGCCACCCGGGCTTCGATGTCCTTCTTCTTGCCGGCGCCGTCGACAATGGTGGTTTTTTCCTTCTCGATCACTACCTTCTTGGCGCGGCCGAGCATCGTCACGTTGACGTTCTCGAGCTTGATGCCGAGGTCTTCAGCGATCAGCTGACCGCCGGTGAGGACGGCGATGTCTTCGAGCATGGCCTTGCGGCGGTCGCCGAAGCCTGGAGCCTTCACCGCCGCGACCTTCAAGCCGCCGCGCAGCTTATTGACCACCAGCGTGGCAAGCGCTTCGCCTTCGACATCCTCGGCGACGATCAATAGCGGCTTGCCCGACTGCACGACCGCCTCGAGCACCGGCAGCAACGCCTGCAGCCCGGGCAGCTTCTTCTCGTGCAGCAGCACGTAGGCATCCTCGAGCTCGGCCAGCATCTTCTCGGCATTGGTGATGAAGTAGGGCGACAGATAGCCGCGATCGAACTGCATGCCCTCGACGATCTCGACGTCGGTCTCGAGCGCCTTGGCCTCCTCGACCGTGATGACGCCTTCGTTGCCGACCTTCTGCATCGCCTCGGCGATCATCTTGCCGATGGTGACGTCACCATTGGAGGAAATGGTGCCGACCTGCGCCACTTCTGACGATGAGCCGACCTTCTTGGCGCGCTTCTTGATGTCGGCGATGACGGCGCCGACGGCGAGGTCGATGCCACGCTTGAGGTCCATCGGATTCATGCCGGCGGCCACCGCCTTGGCGCCTTCCCTGACGATCGCCGCGGCCAGCACGGTCGCCGTCGTGGTGCCGTCGCCGGCCTCGTCATTGGTCTTGGAGGCGACCTCGCGCACCATCTGCGCGCCCATATTCTCGAACTTGTCTTCGAGCTCGATTTCCTTGGCGACGGTGACGCCATCCTTGGTGATGCGTGGAGCGCCGAAGCTCTTGTCGATGACGACGTTGCGGCCTTTGGGGCCGAGCGTCACCTTCACCGCGTTGGCGAGCGTCTCAACGCCGCGCAGCATGCGCTCGCGAGCGTCGCCGGAGAATCGTACTTCTTTCGCAGCCATTTATTTGCTCCTCAGTTTGGTTCGTCATCCTGAGGCGCGAGCGAAGCGTGCCTCGAAGGATGCTGCTCAGTGTCGTCGCCCTTTGCGGGCCGCACGACGCGCGGCCGCCTCAGGGTGACGGAGATCGATTTCAGGCGATCACGCCCATGATGTCGGACTCCTTCATGATCAGGAGATCGTCGCCATCAAGCTTGACTTCGGTGCCGGACCATTTGCCGAACAGCACGCGGTCGCCGGCCTTGACGCCCATGACGATGAGCTTGCCGTTCTCGTCGCGACCGCCGGGACCGACGGCGACGATTTCGCCCTCCTGCGGCTTCTCCTTGGCGGTGTCGGGAATGATGATGCCGCCTTTGGATTTTTCGTCAGCTTCAATGCGCTTGACGACCACGCGGTCGTGCAGGGGACGGAACTTAAGCTTCGCCATGATCACCTCATCGCCGCTGCAGGGCGGCCTGTGCGTTACTAAGAAAGGCGTGGGATTACATAGACTTGGCACTCTCGATAATTGAGTGCCATGTGCCGGTGGAGACATAAGGGCTGGCCCCAAGCCCGTCAAGCACCCGAGCCGCTCGTCAGCTACCCCTTGGCCGCTCGCTTGGCTCTAGCCCTGCGGCACAAAACTGGCCACCATATGGGCGCCAAGTATTTGCTCAAGTGTTTGGCCACGCTTTGAGCCAAAGTGTTCAGCCAAGTGTTTGGCAAGAAATGGCTGGCATCTTCGTCGCGGGTGCGTGAGTCGCGGCTTGGTGCGGCTGTTTTTCGGGGAGGGGTGTGCATGAGTGCGTGGCGGCGCGACGTGGGATTGCTGACGCGCATTGCGGGCTTCGCATTCGTTCTTGCTGCCTGCACCACAAGTCCGCCACCGCCGGCCGTCGAGGCGCCACCGCCCGCAGCGGAGATGCCGGCGTCGATCCGGCCCGAGGAAGTCGTCGGCCGGTGGGGTTACGGCTCCTATCACAATGAAGGTGACCGGGCGCGCACGGAAGCGGCGGCGCGAGGTCAGTGCGGCCAGCCGGTGGTCATCAATCGCGGGGCGAACGGCGGCGTGATGATGTACCTCGCCGACAGCGCGCAATTGCAGGAGCTCTATCTCAAGGGCGGTCCGGGCGGGAAGAACTATGTTGGTCCACCCGGTCCCGCCGGCGGCCCGCAGGATCGCGAAGTCGTCTCATTCGACGGCCGCGCCATGGTGTTGCGCTGGATGAATCCAGAAGTGCAGACCCGCTACGGCACCGGCGTTTATGTGCGCTGCGGAGCGGAAGGCGCCGCGCGACGAGCGCCGCGCTGAAGGGTGATCTCGGAAGAGGAAGTCGGCCTGCTGCGGAGGACGTGTGCCGCCGAGTGGCCAGGTGAGGCCTTCAGCCGGATGCAAGGTCGCCGGCGAACATCGTATCCAGGTCGCTTTGCGAAACATGGCCGCCGTCGCCCGCAAGACGCGGGCCGTGCGCCCGCGGCACAGCGCTCACGCGCGCCAGCTCGTCAAGCGCGCGCACGATCTGGCGCTCAAGGCCGGCAAACGTCGCCATCACTTTGGCGACGCGCTGGCTGGTCAGGTCCTGAAAGTTGCAAGCCTCGAAAATCGTAATCACGCGGTCGCGGATGTCCTGCGCCAGCCCGTGCTCGAAGTCGCCTTTGAGGGCCACCGACAGGTTATTGGCCGCCTGATCGATGTCTTCGGCGGCCGCCAGAATTTTCTGGGTCGCCAGCTCGCTGTCGTTGATCACCGCATGCAACTCGCCGGCGATGCGCGTCTGCACTGTTCCTGAACCGCCGTTGGACGTTTGGTGTGGTTGCGTGCCGCGAATGGCGGCGTGGATTAATTGCAGCTCCGATGTGACCCGTTGGATTTCATCCGGCCGCAGCGGAGCCGTTACTGCAACCGGCGGGGAAGGCGGGGCTGCCAGCATCGCCCGCAGCGCGCTCAACTCTTGCATGATCTCGCCGTACCGCGGCGCCGACGCGTCGTCGCTTTGCGGCTCAAACCGCCCGGCAGTCATCTGTTCGATGCGGAAAACTTTACGCGGCGCGGCCATTCGCACTTCCCTGAGCATAGATTAGCGGCCGGCCGCTTAATGCCGCGTTTCAGGGATCGCAGTGTCACGCCGAACAGGCGACCGTCAACGAAACATTGACGATATTGCCGCGTTATTTACGCAAAATAAACTCTAACTTGATGAACAAACTGCAAAGATGCGCTGCGGGAGGGGGCGGGACAAAAAATTAACCAAACAGTCGAGGTTTGCATCTGTACTTGCGCACGCTGGCGAACGCGTCGTTCGCCTTGGCTTGAAACCACAGAGTTCGGTGATGCGGCGTACTTTTGCTTCTGCATTCATGGCCTGGCCGATCGCGGCTTGCGCCGTCGTCTTTTTGATTGCCTCCCACGGCCTGGCGGCGAGCCAGGCCGTCGATCCGGGCTGGCAGCTCGTCTATGCCGGGCAGCCGGGATATGGCGGCGACGAAGTGATGGGATCCATGTTCGGCGACGGGACCGGGCAGCCGGTGGTCGCCCGGGCTTTCCAGCTGCCGCCCATTAATTACCAGCAGCAGGCGCCGCAGGCGCCAGTGGAGCCGCAGGCTTATCAGCCCGCGCCGGCCGATAGTCAGCAGACGCCCGCCCTGGTGTCGCCGGCCGGACAAGTTGCGCCCGCCCATGGTCAGCCGGTGCGTACCCAACAATCGCACGCTTATCAGCCCGCTCCGATCTACTACCCACCAGCACCCGCGCAATCGGTGCGGACGTCGCAACCGGCGTTGGTCTATTATCAGCAGGCGCCGGCGCAGCAGGTTGCCGCACCGCCCTCCGCGGGCTGGCGCGCCGCGCCCGTGTCGCAGCCCGATCCCAAATACACCGGGTCGATACCCGCGCAGCAAACGCGCGGCTTTCTCACCGCGCCTTCGGCCTATCAGAGCGCGCCCGCGCCGCGGACCGGCGCTTATCAGCCTGCCGCGCAGCATCCGCAGCCGGCGCCTCAGTACACGCGGCCGGCGCCGCAACAGCGTCTCGCCTTCGGCTACCAAACGCAGCAGCAAAACGGCTATCAAGACCAGCAGCAGGGCTACGTCTATCAGCAGCAGCAGGGCTACAGCTACCAACCGCAGCAGAACTACGGCTATCAACCGCAACAGCAGCCCGGCTTGGGCTATCAGCCGGCTTATGCGCCCTCGACCTCTGGCGACATGGCGCAACAGGCTGCCGATCCGCGGTATCAACGCCAGGTCGTTGAATATCACGGCGGCGAGCAGCCGGGCACGATCATCATCGATACGCCGCACTTCTTTCTGTACCTGGTGTTGGATGACGGCAGGGCGCTGCGCTACGGCATCGGCGTCGGCCGTCCGGGCTTCACCTGGGCGGGTGTGAAGTCGGTCTCGGCGAAGCGCGAGTGGCCGGATTGGCGTCCGCCGGACGAGATGCTGGCGCGGCGGCCCGATTTGCCGCGCTACATGCCAGGCGGCCCAGACAATCCTCTCGGCGCGCGCGCGCTCTATCTCGGCTCGACGCTCTATCGCATCCACGGCTCCAACGAGCCCTGGTCGATTGGCACCCAGGTGTCGTCAGGCTGCATCCGCCTGCGTAACGAGGACATCATCGACCTTTATGGACGCGTGAAGCTCGGCAGCAAGGTGGTCGTGATCTGACGTTCACTCCGCCGCCGTGCGGGTGTCGGTATCGCTTTGCTTTTCCTGCTCGCGCGGCTTGATCGCGTGCTCAGCGACGAAATAGACCGGCCGGCCTTTGATCTCATAGAGGATCTTGCCGATATATTCGCCGACCACGCCGAGCATGATGAGCTGCACGCCGCCCAGCACCATGACGCCGACAAAGAGCGACGGATAGCCGGGGACACGCTCGCCATAGGCCCAGGTCTCGTAGATGATCTGGGCGCCATAAATGAACGCAGCGAGCGCGAGCAGCGACCCGAGCA
>Ga0210398_10007320_pt1 | contig 10044 bp, 6 predicted proteins | sample IncBWC4OmetaG_FD_161047 | JGI IMG/M metagenome (GOLD analysis project Ga0210398, IMG submission 161047) | Forest soil microbial communities from Barre Woods Harvard Forest LTER site, Petersham, Massachusetts, United States - Inc-BW-C-4-O | ecosystem: Environmental > Terrestrial > Soil >...
CGGTGCGATAATTTCCCGGAACCGGAAGGCCATCGGTTCATCATTCTTTTGTCGTGTTTGCCAAAAATACAATCGCAACATCCGAATTTTTTTCGCTGAGCGAAAACTATTCTTCCCCGCGTACCACGGGCGTCCAATGGACCAATCCTTTGGAGGCTTCAAACTGGGATGCCGGGCTCACCGCGCAAAATCACCCCGCGCGTTCTTTTTTTCACAGTTCTGCCTGGGCAAATGTTTTGACGGAAACATACGGCTATAAACCGTTCTATTTTGTTACCACTGGACCGGGCCCTCTCCATTCGCTTCTGCCGTTTATGGAAATACCAAGCAGGTTGACCGGGAAACGTGCGATCGCTCTGCCCTTCACGGATAATTGCGATCCCCTTTGCGCCGGCAGGACCGGATTCAAAGACCTTCTTTGCAACGCGATCGAACTTGGCAAACTGCGCGGCTGGAAATATCTGGAATTTCGCGGCGGCCACAGGCTTTTCAATGGAACGCCACCTTCTCTTTCTTTTTACGGGCATAGCCTGACTCTGCCGATGAACGAAAATACGCTGTTTGGGCAGTTGAAAAGTTCCACGCGCCGCGCCATCCACAAGGCTGAAAAGTCCGGGATACGCGTGGAAATTTCCACGGAAGCCGCTGCCACGGATAATTTTTATTCGTTGCATTGCCAAACGCGCAAACGGCATGGTCTGCCTCCACAACCCCGTTCTTTTTTTAAAAATATTCACAAACACATTCTGGCAAAAGATCTCGGCATGGTTCTTTTGGCACGATGGAAAAAACAGCCCGTTGCAGGCGCCGTTTTCTTTCATACCGGGGGTTCGGCGGTTTACAAATTCGGCGCATCGGACGACGCCTTCCAATATCTGCGGGGAAATAACCTGGTCATGTGGGAGGCGATCCGCTGTTTTTTGCGCCGGGGAATAAAAAAATTGGATTTGGGCCGCACTTCTATCAACAACGAAGGCCTGCGGAGGTTTAAACTGGGCTGGAACGCTGAAGAAAAAAACATCGGCTATTTTAGATTCTCCTTGCAGCAGGAAAAATTTGTTCCGGCACTTGATGAGTCCTCTGGATGGCATAACCGTGTTTTTAACGTTCTGCCGTCATTCGTTTCCCGGACAATTGGCAATCTTCTTTATCGGCATTGGGCATAACAAAAAAAGGAAGCAAAATGAAAACAACCAACTACGACCAGGACAATGAACCGCCGGCAATGACGCCAGGTGATATATATTTCATTCTTTTCCGCCACAAATGGAAAATCATTTTGCTTTCGCTCGCGGGAATCGCAGCAGCGGCAGCCTACTGGTGGTATTATCCGCCACCATTCCAATCTGAAGCCAAATTGTTCATCCGCTACGTGCTCGACAACCATTCGGTAAACACGGACACAAAGAACGCCCAGATGACTTCGCCCGACGCCATGGGACAGAGCATTATCAGTTCCGAGATGGAAATTTTGACGAGCTACGATCTCGCCCAGGAAGCGGCTAAAGACATCGGCCCGGAAAAAATCCTAGCCAAATATGGCGGCGGGAATGACCCCACGAAGGCCGCCGAAGTCATCAAGAAGAATCTCGTGGTCGAATCGCCCAAACAGGACAGCGTCATACACTTGGCATACATGAACGCGGACCCGGCCATTGTCCAGCCCGTGCTTTCTGAAATCATCAATGATTACCTGGACAAGCATGTGCAGGTGCATGAATCCAGCATGTCCGATGACTATTTGTCCCAGGAGACCGCGCAATTGCGCTCACAGATTGACGAAACGGAAAGCGAATTGCGCGCCGCAAAAGATGCAGCGGGAATCATTTCGGTGCCCGATGCGGAAAAATCCTATACGGATCAAATTGGGTTGATTCGCAGCCAGCTATTTCAGGCGCAAGTGGACCTGGCGGCGCAGCTTGGCGCAAAGAAAGCCCAGTCGGAACAGAAGACCAATACCCAGGCGGCACCGGTGATAGTATTGGATGTGCCCACCCAGCGGGAAGATGAATACCAGCGGGTCTGTGCCCGGCTCGACTACCTCCAGAGCCGCGAGAACCAGTATTACACGCAATTTGGTTACACAGACGAAAACCGGCTGGTACAGGAAACGCAATTGGAAATCGCCCAGACCCAAATGCTCAAAAAGAACCTGGAGACGAGTTATCCGGACCTGGTTGGCACTTATGTTCCATCACCCAGCACCAGCCAGACGGCGACCGGCGGGGGGACGGAAGCTTACCCCGAAAACCCGCTACCGATATCGTTGCAAGCCAAAATTCCCGTTTTGAAGCAGGAGCTGGCTGAATTGCAATCAGAGGCAATCAAGGTGGATGATGCCGAGTCCAAAATCACCGATCTCCAGCGCAAAAAACAAATGCTGGAAGATAATTATCAGAATTTTGCCGCGAGCCTGGAGCAGGTGCGCATTGATGAAACGCTGGGGCCGGGCCGTGTCTCAAACATCAGCGCGGTCGAAGCGCCTACCCCGCCATTCAAAGACATGAGCAAGCAGATTAAAGCCATGTTGTTAATGATCGGCGGAGGGATCGTCACCGGGCTGGCCTGGGCATTTCTGATTGAATTTTATTTCGACACCTCGGTGCGGCGGACAAAGGAAATCGAATCCCGGCTGAAATTGCCGCTGCTCATATCTATCCCGGATATCAGCCGCAACGGCTACAGGCGCCTGGTCCAGGCTGCGGAACGGCGACAGTTGCAGTTCCAGAATGGCGATGGTGAGGCAGAAGGCAGTTCGGGAATAGTGTCCTGGGAAACGAGCAGTTGCTTGAATCCATTTTACGATGCTCTCCGCGACCGTCTGGTGAAGTATTTTGGAAACACTAATGGTGCACTTCAGCCCAAACTCGTGAGCGTGACAGGTACAGAGAAAGGGTGCGGGGTAAGCGCCATTGCCGCCGGAGTGGCCACTTCTCTCGCAGAAACCGGCGAACGCGTGCTGCTGGTGGATATGAAATTGGAGCATGGCGTGGCGCAACAATTCTTCCTGGGAAGGCAATGTTGCGGTTTGGACGAGGCCCTGACACTCGAAACACGTGATGCTGCGCTCGTGCAGGAAAATCTTTACGTGGTGAGCGCCGGTTCGCCCGACGAACGGTTCCAACGCATTTTGCCACGGCTGTTTGTATCACTGTTGCCAAGAATTAAAGCGAGCGATTACAGCTATGTCATTTTCGATATGCCGCCGGTCAGCCAGACCAGCATCACTTCGCGGCTCGCCGGGTTTATGGATATGGTCCTGCTGGTCATCCAGTCGGAAAAAACCAACCGTGATACCGCGCAGCAGGCTATCGAATTGCTTGCCTCGTCCCAGACGAAAATCGGGGTCGTCCTCAACAAAACCCGCAAATACATTCCCGAACGCCTGCATCGCGAGACACTCATCGACTTTTAATACTTGCAGTCGTCACCCGGGCGGTGGTCCCTCTTTAACCTGTTGTTGAAGAAACCGCCGCCCACTTCAAATTTCTCATGACCTCTTCCCAGTTTAATCACCGGATTTATTATAGGTTCAAGCCTTATTTGCCATGGCGTTTACGGATGGGCCTACGCCGCGTAGTCGCGCGCCGAAAGCGCGAGGCGTTCAAAAACGTCTGGCCGATCAACGAAACCGCTGGTCACGCGCCGGAAAATTGGCGCGGCTGGCCGGACGGAAAAAAATTCGCCCTAGTGCTGACCCACGATGTGGAAAGTTCCAAAGGCCTGGCCAAGTGCCGCCACTTAATGGAACTTGAACGCCAACTCGGTTTTCGCTCGTCCTTTAATTTCATTCCTGAAGGTGATTACCGGGTTCCGTGCGAACTGCGCGGAGAACTTTTGCAAAACGGCTTTGAGGTGGGCGTTCATGACTTGCGCCATGACGGAAAACTTTACTGGCGCAGGAATGATTTCGCGAAGAGCGCAAGCAGCATCAACAGTTATTTGCGGGATTGGAACGCCAGCGGCTTTCGCGCCGCGTTTATGCTCCACGATCGCGAGCGCCTGCACGGCTTGAAAATTGAGTATGATGCCTCGACGTTCGACACGGATCCTTTTGAGCCGCAGCCCGACGGCGTCAACACCATTTTTCCGTTTTGGATTTCCGACGGCAACGGGGGTGGCTATGTCGAATTGCCTTATACGCTACCGCAGGATTCGACCCTCTTCCTGGTACTGGATGAAAAATCGCCGGAAATATGGAAGACAAAGTTGGATTGGCTCGTGGCGCGCGGCGGCATGGCGTTGCTTAACGTGCATCCCGATTACCTCGGCTTTAATGGCAAGTTGAACGCATCGGAATATCCTGCTGCGTGGTACAAAGACTTTTTGGAATACGTCAAAACGTATTACGCCGATAAGTTTTGGAATCCACTGCCGAAGGAAATGGCGCGCTGGTTCAAAAACACCTACCGGCCTAAAAAACCTGTACATCATCCTGAACATCAATTTGCGGTCGATGGCCAGGACAAAAAAAAACCACTGGAGAAAGTCCAAGCTGCTGTCGTTTTGTATTCGTATTATGCCTCCGATCCCCGTCCGCGCCGCGAAGCCGAAGCTTTGAAACGCGCCGGGGCACAGGTAGACGTGATTTGCCTTCGAAAAAATGATTCTGAGCCGAAGCACGAAAATCTCAATGGCGTAAACATCTTCCGCATTCCCCTAAAGCGGCGACGGGCCGGCAAGCTCATTTATATTCTCCAATACGCCTGGTTTTTGATCGCGGCGTTTTTCCTGCTGGCGGTCTGGGGCCTAAAAAAACGCTACAAAATCGTCCATGTCCATAACATGCCGGACTTTTTGGTTTTTAGTGGATGGTTTCCACGGATGCGCGGGGCAAAGATCATCCTGGATTTGCACGATCCCATGCCAGAGTTATACCGGAGCATTTACGGCCTGCGGGAAGGCAATTTCATCGTTCATTGGCTGGAAAAAATGGAAAGAAACAGCATCGCCTTCGCCGACATGGTTATAACCCCAAACATTGCGTTCAAGGAGCTGTTCGCATCACGGAGCTGCCCAGCAGAAAAGATACAAACAGTGATGAATTCGCCCGAAGCAGAGATTTTCAGCCCGCACAATGAATCAAATATCGTGCCTTTTTCAACCCTTGAGAGCGAACGCCGGAAGGGATTCGTGCTCATGTATCACGGATTGATTGTCGAGCGTCATGGGCTGGACCTGGCGGTCGAAGCCATCGCCAAATTGAAGGAAAAAATCCCCGGCATCAAACTACACCTTTACGGCGAAACCACGGATTACCTGGAAAAGATCATGGCACAGGCGGAAGCACTTGAGGTAAAAGATGCCATCCATTTTCACGGTTACAAAACGCTGGACGAAATCGCGCATGACATTTCCAAAGCCGACATGGGGCTGGTCCCAAACCGGTTGAGCGTTTTTACCCAAATCAATTTTCCGACCCGGATTTTTGAATACCTGGCGATGAACAAGCCCGTCATTGTGCCCTCGACGCGGGGCATCCGAGATTATTTCAAGAACGATGAAATTTTGTTCTTCGAGCCCGACAACGCCAACGACCTGGCCGCGAAGATTGAATGGGCGTATCAAAACCCGGTCGAATTGCAACAGCTGGTAGAAAACGGCCGGCGGGTTTATGAAAAAAATTCCTGGGCAATGGAAGAGGAAAAATTCCTGGGAATGGTCGGCAACATGGTGAATTTGCGCGCGGCTTAAAGGCCCTGCGCCTAATAAAAATTTCAAAGGATTGGCATGCCTCCGATACTGGCACTATTTTTAACAATTGGGTTCATCGTCTTCCTTTTTGCGAGGGATTTTCGGGAGAAACCAAATGTCACCGGGGCATTGTGGCTTCCCTTCCTGTGGATTGTGGTCAGTCCCGGCTCCCGGTTTTTATCGCAATGGCTCACTATTTTTGGCTTACCGGTCGGGGGAGTCACGGTTGAAGATGGAAGTCCGATTGACGCGGCTTTTTACTCTGCAGTGATTGCCACCGGCATTTTTATTCTCCATCAGCGGCGCGTCTCCTGTCAGAAATTCATCCATAACAACCGTTGGCTGGCGTTGTTTCTAGCTTATTGTTTGCTGGCGATTCTTTGGTCTGACTTTCCGTTCGTGTCGCTCAAACGCTGGATAAAATTGTTGGGAGATCCGGTAATGGCCCTCATCGTTCTTACCGAACCCGACGTTATGGAGGCGGTTTCACGGCTGATGAAACGGTGCGCTTACGTGATGCTTCCGGTTTCAATCCTACTCATTAAATATTTCCCGGATCTGGGACGTATATACGATCAATGGGAGGGACGGCCGATGTACACCGGCATCGCTACGAATAAGAACGAGCTCGGCTTCGATTGTTGGATTTTAGGCATGGTTTTGTTCTGGTATTTGCTGCAAGTCCTGCAATGGGAGGCTGGAAGAAGAAAACGAGACGAACTCCTCCTCTGTGCCGGCCTTCTTTGCATGGATTTTTGGCTGCTTAAAATGGCGCATAGCGCATCATCCTTCGTCGCGCTCGTGCTTACCGCAGGAATCATGATGTTTCTGGGCTTTCGATGGGTTGACAAACGGCGTGTCGGCGCTTACATAGCCATTGCGATTATGGTTTGCACATTGGCCGGTGCTGGACTTGGACTTTTCGGCAGTTTCATCCACCTCCTGGGAAGAAACGAAACATTTACCGGGAGAACAGATATATGGCACATACTTTGGAATTGGAACGTTAACCCTCTTGTCGGAACCGGCTTTGAAAGCTTTTGGCTGGGAGATCGTCGGGAAGCGGTCCAAAATCTTTATCCTGGCCTTAACCAGGCGCACAACGGCTACCTGGAAACCTACCTGAACCTGGGAGGCATCGGAATCGTGATGACGGCGGCCATATTGCTGGCGACTTATGGAAAGTCACGCCGCGAACTGCTTCGCAATTTCGAATTCGGCCGACTGCGCATGGCCTACCTGGTTGCGTTTATTGTCTATAATTGGACGGAGGCCTCATTCCGGCAAAATGCTTTTCCGTTCTTTATGTTCTTCTTAGTGGCGATAGACCTGCCGAAATCCAGGAAGCTGGTTCCTGAACGCGTTAAGACACCCCTGCGTCACAGTGCCAATTGGATTATGGCCCAGGCCAAAGGCAATAACGGACTTATTGGATAGGAGGTCATCATGCAAGCCAGTATTTCGAAATTACGCAACGTCGCTTCAATCTTATCCGCTGTGGCCGTTTTATTTTTATCGGACCAGGTTGGCCGGGCCAAAATCATTGACGCGGCCAGTTGCCAATTCACGGATGTCAGTAATGCTGTGGCCGCAGCGTCAGTCGGCGACACCGTGCAATTGGCGGCCGGCACCAACAGTTGGAGTCAAACGCTCATATTAAGCAACGGCGTGTCATTGGAAGGCGCGGGAACCAACGCGACGGAGATAATTGATGAAGAACCGCGTTCCGGCGGCGCCCAGACGATTGTAGCGTATTGTTCCCCCGGTTATCTGACAGAGATTTCCAATATCCAATTTGCCGGCGGGGTAACCAACACGACCATGAGCTACAATGGCTCGGTGTCCATTAACGGGGTTCCCGGAAGTTCGTGGCGGATTGATCACAATGCATTTAACGGCCTCTACTCAAAAGGTATCGCCACGTATGGCAGTGCCTTCTGCGTCATTGACGACAATACTTTTTACGAACGGGCCATTTCCATTGCCGATTATAGCGCTTTCCCAAACGATGGCGAGGGTGATGTCTCTTATTCTCAGCCGCCCACGTACGGCCTGAACAGTTCGAATGTCCTGTATATCGAAAATAATTACATGACCAACCTGGAGGGATACGTGGCCAGCGTGGGGGCATGCGACGGTTGTGGCGGCGCGCGGATGGTATTTCGCTATAATACCGTCTGGAATGATTGTTTCAATAATCATGGCACCGAAACGGGCGGTATCGTTCGCGGCGAGCGCAGCTTTGAAATTTACGGCAATTCTTTTAATTTTTCTGCGAACGATCCTGTTTATCCCTGCTTTGCCGCGATGTTGATTCGCAGCGGCGGCGGCGTCATTTTCAGCAACACCTGCACCGGCTACAGCGCTCTCGTGGCCCTCAGAGATTTTCGCTCTACGGACTCCTTCTGCGGTGAATGGGACCCGTTCTGTGGCGCTAACGGCGTTTGCCCCTATGACTCAAACAGCCCGACATTATATCTAAGCGGGGTGAGTACAGGGCCCAGTGGTTCCACTTATTTGCAGGTGGCCGGCGCGAACTGGACCCCAAACCAGTGGACCGGATACACTTTGATGAATCTCAGCAGCGGGCTCTTTTCCGTCGTCCTGTCCAATACATCAAATACAATGACTTACATTGGAAGCACTCCTCAAACAGCGAGCCTGCTTGAGCACACCGCGATGACTTTCGACCCGGGTGATCCATTCCAGCTTCATATGGTTTATGCCGCCCTTGACCAGCCGGGCCGCGGCTCAGGCGACTTGTTGCAGGACGAAGGCCTCGAAACCAGCGGGACTCTCTACTCTGAGCTGCTCAATGCGTTCGCAGGCTTTTTGAATATAAGCCTGACAGTCAATGGAATTGACGTACAGATTGATACGAACACGGGAGTTCCCTCCTACCCGAACCAGGCGCTGGATCCCATTTATTCTTGGTCAAATACGACAAATGGTTCACTGGCTGAAATGAGCAGTCCGTATCCGGGTATACAGCAGGGCCGGGATTTCTATAATGATACTCCCAAGCCGGGCTATACGCCGTTTGTTTATCCGCATCCTCTTGATATCGGCACTAATAACGGTAGAGGCGGCAATACAAACACTACTAATAATTTGCTCCCGCCTTCCCATCTTCAATTTAACGGAAGCACAAACTTGTGAAATACGTCCTGATTACGGCGGCGAGAAACGAGGAATCGTTTATCGGCAAAACGCTCGATTCCGTTACCGCGCAGACCCAGCCGCCCGAACATTGGGTCATCCTCGATGATGGCTCAACGGATAGGACGGCTGAAATCGTGGAAGAATATGCCGCGCGTTTCCCATGGATCTCACTCATCCGCCGTGTCAACCGGCCCAACCGTCATTTCGGCGGCAAAGCCGACGCCGTCAATGCCGGTTTCAAGTTTTTGGAAACGGCACAGTTTGACCTCGTCGGGAACCTGGATGCCGACATTTCGTTTGGACCCGACCATTTTGAATTTCTGTTATGCAAATTTTCCGACGACTCTCTGTTAGGCGTTGCCGGGACGGCATATATGGAAAAAAACTGGGATTCCACGAAGGACAGTTTCGAGGGAGAAACTTCCGTTCACGGTGCGTGCCAGCTGTTTCGGTTGGAATGTTTTCGGGAAGTTGGCGGTTACCTGGCGAGTTCCGACGGTGGAGTGGATTGGATTGCCGTAACCACGGCGCGGATGCTTGGATGGAAGACGCGGAATTTTTCGGAACGCCGCTTTCATCATCATCGAAGCATGGGGACCGCCAAACGCAGTCCCCTGGGCGCAATGTTTGACTACGGAATGAAGGACTATTTTTTGGGTGGCTCTCCCGTCTGGCAGTTGTTTCGCGTGGCGTACCGACTCGGAAAAAAACCTTACATTCTTGGCGGCCTTGCGTTGCTTGCGGGTTATAGCTGGGCCGGTTTAAAAAGGATGAAGCGCCCGGTATCGAAGGAATTGATGCGCTTTCACCGGCACGAACAGATGCTAAAATTAAAAGCGATCATTAGGTCCATCATCACGTTCCACAAAATCGAAAAATTTCATCTCCCCCTCGCCATGGAAAAAACGGTGCAGGATTAGCCATCGCTCGTGTATCCGATACGATAACGTTAATGTAGACACTTAAGTCGTTGGTTTCCAGCGGTGTAGACACCTTTCAAAAAATGTAGGGAGTTTTGTAGACACTTAAGTTATTCATTATCAACAGTGTAGACATTGTAGACACTTTTACGCGATATATCATATCTATTGCCCGCCTCTCGGAGACTTTGAGCGGAAGGGCTGCCCGGCCAATCGTTCCGGGTAAAAGAAGGTCATTTTTATGAAATCCCAACTTGCTGTCGTCCAG
>Ga0210398_10007321_pt1 | contig 10043 bp, 10 predicted proteins | sample IncBWC4OmetaG_FD_161047 | JGI IMG/M metagenome (GOLD analysis project Ga0210398, IMG submission 161047) | Forest soil microbial communities from Barre Woods Harvard Forest LTER site, Petersham, Massachusetts, United States - Inc-BW-C-4-O | ecosystem: Environmental > Terrestrial > Soil >...
CCGCCCGCCGCCTCCGCGAGGGGCGCGAGTTCGTCCAATTCCTCGGCCGCCGCGACCGCGGCAGCTCGCAACCCGCGTAAACCCCGCCGTCCGCCGCCGGCCGCGCGTCCCACCATCCCCACGCGACTCACTCGTGGGGCACCAGGGCTTGGTGGTGTTCACCGCGTCTCGTCGGCGCCCCTCCAGGGGCACCGAACGACGCGGCGTCACACCACCGGCGCCCCCGCTTCCCCCCAAGGACCAGCCACCGCTCCCGCACCGCATGATCACGAATACTTTTTCCCTGATGTAAAGAAAAGACCGTATAAGTGCACGAAGTCTTCGTGATCATGGAATTCAGGCACCGGAGCAGACGAGCTGGAGGGTCACGGGGTCGCTCTCGGCTCCGGCCGCGTCGTAGATCCAGACTTCGACATAGCTGCTGTACTGGTCGGACGTCCCACAGCCCGAGTTGAACGGGTAGGCGATGCTGTCAGTCCCGACGATGCCGTAGGACGGACTAGTGAACGGGTGAGTCTCCTCGGCCCAGCCGGACCCGTCGACCCCCACGAACCCGAAGCCCTCGGCGTCGTTTCCCGGGTCGCTGTACGTGACGTTGAAGTAGACGAACACGCCTTGCGTGTACGTTGACGCGCCGGTGATCACCGGCACCGCCGGAGCCACGGGCGGAGGCGACGTGGTCACGGGCGGAGGCGACGTGGTCAGGGGCGGAGAACCGGGTATCGGCGGCTGGGTGGCCGGGGAACCGCCGCCTCCGGTGTCCGGGGTCGGAGGCGTCGTTGACGGGTGCGACCCTGATGGGGAGCTGTCGATCTTCGGGGACGGGTGGGCGTGCGGGGACGTGGTCGGCTTCCGCGGCGCTGGCCGGGAGGAGACGTCAGTCGGCGTAGCCGATGACAGCTGGACCGAACGCACCACCGGTATGGGCTGGACGTTGGCGGCGGGCCGCCCGGGGCGAGGCGCGGCGAGTGCCGTGCCGACCGCCGCGGCGGCCACGACGACGGCGCCGACCGCGACGGCCCCAGGGACGATGCCGCCGTGCCAGATCCGTGGCCGGCGGCGGAGGGGGAGCCGGTACGCGGTGCTGGCCTGGGCTGTCGGCGGGGGGCCGGACGGCCACAGCGCCGCAAGCAGCAGCGCCGCCTCGGCCAGGTGCGACCGGCCGCGATCCGCCCAGTGCCGTCCGTAGGCGTCCGACGCTGCCGCGCTGAGTTCGCTGACGAAGGTCAGCGCGTCGGTCGGCCGGCGCGCGGGTTCCGCGGCCAGCCCGGCGGCTACCAGCGGTCGCAGCTTTTCCGGCACGTCCGCCTGCGGGGTTGGGTCGGCGTCGTCGCGGTGGTCGTGGTCGGCAGATTCCCCGGTGCGGGGCGGATGACCGGTGAGGCACTCGTAGAACGTGACCGTGGCCGCGTAGATGTCGCTTGACGGGCTGGCCGGGGCGCCGGCGATCTGCTCTGGTGCCGCGTAGCCCATAGTGCCCGCGGGAACCGGGTGGTCGCCGGCCCGCGCCGCGATGCCGAAATCGGTCAGCTTGCTGGCGCCATCCCCGTTCACGAGGACGTTCTCCGGCTTGTAGTCCCGGTGCACGACGCCGCGCCGGTGCGCCGCCGCCAGCCCGAGCAGTGAACCCCGCAGGACGGCGAGTGCGGCCTCCGCCGTCGTCTTTCCCTGATAGGTCAGGATTTCTCGCAGCGAGACGCCGCCGACGAGTTCCATCACGATGGCCGCGCCCGACGGCGATTCGACGTACTCATACAGCCGGACGACGTTCGGGTCGTCCAGGCTGGCCAGCACCTGCGCCTCGCGCGTGAACATCTCGGCGAAGCTCGGATCGGCGAGGACTTCGGCCCGCAGGTATTTAATCGCCACCAGAGTGCCGGACGCGTCATGCCTCGCCAGCACCACGTCGCCGAAGCCGCCGGAGCCTATTGTTTTTAGCCCGGTGTATCCGGGAACCGTCCATCCCCCCATAGGAATTCGCTCCCTTTTATTTGTTTATCAGCAGCTAATAATCACCGTGGTCGAAGCCGTAGCCGGATCGGGACTGAGGACCTGCAACGTGACCGCCTGGGACGCACTGCCGTTGCCCGCGCCCTCGATGTCGAGCGTCACCGCCACGTCATGCTGTCCGGAGACGACCGACTGGTCCAGCGGCCGGGGTGGCTGGGTGTCCGGCGCGACCAGCCACTGGTAGGTGACCGTCCCCGCGGCGCCGTTCGTGGCGATCCGGCCGGTCACGTCGGTGCCGCAGCCCGCCGGAGTCCCCTGCGAGACCGTGACGCCGGTCACGTGGAACGGGGCATGGTGGAAACGCAGGTAAAGCACGACCCCGCACGCTCCGAGCAGAATCACGGTCAGCGGCCAGCCGAGCAGCAGCCGCAGCCAGCGGGGACGGCGGGGGCGGCCGGCCCGAGCGCTGCCGCGCCAGGCACGCTCGGCGGTCAGCTCCGCGCGATCCGCGGCGGGCGCGGCTGGAACCCCCGGGCCGTACCTGACGACGTCCGCGCCGGTCGGCCCCGGGGCGGGCACCCGCGGCGTCCCGGAGGGGTCGGCCTCCGTCGGCGCATGCGGGACGGACATCACCGGCTCAGGTGCGCTCACTTGAGCCTCGCCGGTGCCCGCCACGAAAGTCTGAGTAGGCTCGCTCGCGCCTTCGTGAGCCGACGGCTCTGTCCCTGCCACTAATCCCGCTCTCATCAGTGGAATCACCTGGCGTACATAAAGCCACGTCAGGTATTCACCGAGTGTGCCACTGCGATGAGTTCTTGGTCAATAACAAGTAAAAGGAGCTGAAAATGGATTAGTAATCATCCGGTGAGCAGGCGCAGGATCTGCTCGCCGTATTTAGCGAGCTTCGATCACCCCAAAGCGCGGATGCTGGACGCCAACCATCCCAGCCAGCCAACCGCCTAGCTAGCCGCGGGGATCCCGACGACCTCGACGTCGATCCCTCGGCATCGGGCTCCATGACTCGTTACACGTGTGGCGCCGGGGCTTGGTGGTGTTCACCGCGTCTCGTCGGTGCCCTTCAGGGGCACCGAACGACGCGGCGTCACACCACCGGCGCCCCCGCTTCCCCACAAGGAGCAGCCACCGCTCCCGCACCGCATGATCTAAGGAGAAAGTGCGTTTCCGGACTCAGGCTGTAGGAGCGGAGATATATCTCAGGGCAGGATCGCCGAAGAATGAGCGCACCTTTGCCGGCATTTCCTTTAGCTTGGCAAGCGCGGCACTAGCGAACTCCGCGAGTTCACTTTCGCTCTTCACCGATGCCCGGCCAAGATTATCGTGCTTCACGTTCTTCCATACCCACTCATCCGGGTTCAGGTCCGGTGAATACGGAGGCAAGAAGAAGAGAGTTAGCATCCCGTTGCTCCGGGCGGCGTGCTCCGCGATGATCTTGGCGCGATGCACTTGGCTGTTGTCCATAATGAGAAAAACCGGGCGGCCCACGTCCGCGACGAGCATCTTGCAGAACTCAAGGAACTCTTCCTGCTTGATCCCTGATTCATGGATCTTGAAGTACAATTCCCCGCGCGGGCTTATGGCGGAGATCATCGAAATTGACCGCGTCTTCCCGGAGCCTGCGACTACCGGGGTCTTCCCGACGGGCGCCCAGGTGGTCCCCGCGTGGTAGTTGGTCCGCACGCTGGCCTCGTCTGCGAAGAAGATCGCCGCCCCCTCCTTCTTGGCGCGAGCCTGGATCTGCGGGAAGGCCTTCTCTTTCCATTCTGCCACTTTTCCTGGATCCTGCTCGTAGGCCCGGTAGAGCGGGCGCTGGGGAGACATCCCGAGTTTCCTGAGAACATTGCCGACGCTGACAATTGACAGCCGGATCCCGAACTGCCGGAGAATCAGCTCCTGGATCATCCCCCGTGTCCACAACGCAAGCCCGAATGACAGCTGCCGCGGATCGCTGCCGGTTATGAGCCGGTACAGTTGCGACATCTGCCCATCGGTCATCTTGGATGCCGGGCCGCGGGTCTTCTTGGTGCGCAGGGCTTCTTTCCCGTGCATGCGGTAGGTATTCCACCAGTCAAATACTGATGACCGCGCGACCCGCAAAACCTTCGCGACTTCATCCGCGGACACGCCACTCTCCAGCGCTTCGCACGCCGAGACCCGTTCTTCGAAGGTGGCTCTACGGCCCTTTATCGCCATGCCCAAATTGTACCAGCAGCTCAGATCAAAAGTCCAGAAATCCACTGATTGATTAGATCACGAAAACTTTAAGTACTTATAGGACACTTAATTTACATTAAGAAAAAAGTTTTCGTGGTCATGGTTCTACCAGCGATTGTGCGACAAGACCCCGACGTAACGCAACTTACCCAGAGGCACATGAGCCTCCTGGCTAAGCGGCGTTGCATCATGAATGGCCCGTTGCCACCCGGGTACCCGGTTCGGGGTGGCCAGCGATAACGATTCGGGCCGCCCGCGGATGACGTTGCCGGGTCGGCGCAGGTCCGGAAATACTTGTATATGCGGTTCGTCGGGCTTTCCGATCACGCGGGGCAAATGCTGGCGGACGCTCGCCAGCGGCGCGCGGTCGCCGAACGGCGCGCGGAGGAGCGGTACCGGCGGGAGCTGGCCGCCTATCACGAGCTCGCGGGTCAGCCCCGCGAGCGGCGGGCCCAGGCGCGGGCGCGGGGCCGGCTGCTCGGCCCTGGCGGCCTGTTCGCGATCGAGGTCAAGTACGTCAACGGGACCTTCCGCATCACCAGGGACAAGTGGCGGTACGTCAAATACGACAACTACGGGAACCAGGTTGAGGAAGGCGCGGTGCAGGACCGCCGCGGACGGCCGCCGAACGTGCAGCTCACGGAGCCGCTTCAGCTCCTGGAAGAGTTCCTGGCCAGCCGCGGGCAGCCGGTCCGCATGCAGCCGGTCGTCCTGCTGAACCATCCCAAGGCCAGGATCGACCGCTGCGCCGACGACGTCGGCGTGCTTGTGCTCACCTGCACGCCCCGGCTGGTGCGTCTAGTCCTCGGCGCGGGCGCGGAGACCGGCGGCACCCAGCTCGCGCAGGTGGAGCAGCTCGTCGTGCGCGACCACCGGTTCCACGCCGCGGGCCGCCGCGGCTGACCGTCACCGGACCGGCCTGCTCCTAATCGATGCGCAATCACGGCTTAATGGCCGTCTCCGACCCTGGACATGTACGCGCCGCGGGGGCGTGACGTGCCGGTGGCGACAATCGCCGGCGGCCGGCTTCAGGGGAGAATCATCATGGCGACGAGCACGACGAAGGTGACCTACTACAACGGCTTCATGTGGCACTCGCTCCTGCTGCCGAGCGGCACGCGCGCGGTGTGGCCGTCTCGGCTGGATGGCGGGCCGGTGCCGGGCGCGGCGACGCGCTACTACCGCAAGGCCCCCCGGGTGCGCCGCGCTGAGCAGCGCCAGGCGGAACTCGCCCTCGTCCGTTCGTAACCAGCCTCAGCTCTTGGCCTCAAATCCCGGGCACACGGTGACCGGCAGGCGCGGGTAACGGGGGAGCCTGGCATCCCAGGCGGCGCGGGTGCAGCGCAGGTACGCGGTGCCCCGGTGCGTCTCGTTGAGCTTCGCGTGCACGCAGGTCTCGCACAGCCCGGGCGCCGCGCCGAGCTTCAGCCACACGCTGTCAGCCGACCGGTCCGCCATGCCACTATCCTGCGGCACGGCCCTTGCGCGCGGCGACCCATGGTTGACTCAGGGGACGATGAACGACAACCCAGCCGTGCTGGTTTCGCCCCAGGGGCGGGCGGTCCTGGCCCGGGTGGCCGCGCTGCTCGGCGGCCGCGAGCCCCCGGCGGCGCTGGCGGTCGCCGAGGAGTTGCGGCGCGAGTACCCCGCGAGCCTGGCCGCCGCGGCGATGGCCCAGCACGAGCTGCGGCTGGCCGCGCGGGCGAAGTTCGCCCGCGCGATGGAGATGCTCTTCACCAGGGATGGCTACGAGCAGGCGTCGTCGGAACCGATCGCGCGGCACCGGGCGGCGCGCTTCGGCGGCGCGCGCCGGGTCGCCGACTTGTGCTGCGGCATCGGCGGCGACCTGATCGCGCTCGCGTCCGGGGCTGACTCACCAGCGACCGTGCTCGCCGTCGACCGCGACGAGGTCCACGCCCGGCTGGCACTGCACAACGCCGGCGTCTACGGGGCGGGCCACCGGGTGAGGGCGTGCGTCGCCGACGTTCGCGACGTCACGCTGCGCGGCGTCGACGCCGTGTTCATCGACCCCGCCCGCCGGGCGGGGGAGCGCCGGTTCCGCGCCGGGGTCTCGCGGCCGCCGCTCGACTGGTGCCTCGCCCTCGCCGGGCAGGTGCCCGCCGTCAGCGTCAAGGCCGCGCCCGGCCTCCCGGCCGAGCTGATCCCGCACGGCTGGGAGGCGGAATTCATCGCCGACGGCCGCGACCTCAAGGAATCGGTCCTGTGGTCCCCGACGTTCGCGACCGCCCCGCGGCGCGCGACGATCCTGCCGGGCGGGGACACCCTGGTCGCCCGCCCGGGTGATCCCGTCCCGGTCACCGAACCGGGGGAGTACCTGCTCGACCCTAGCCCCGCGGTCACCCGCGCCGGGCTCGTCGAAGACCTCGCCCGCCTGCTCGGCGCGCGGAAGATCGACCCGCGGATCGCCTTCCTCACCGCCGACAGCGCGACATCGTCGCCGTTCGCGCGGACGCTCCGCGTCGTCGATTCGGCGCCCTGGAACGAGAAGCGGTTCGCCGCCCGGCTGCGCGAGCTCGGGGTTGGCGCGGCGGATCTCCGGCGCCGCGGCCTCGCCGGCGACGTCGACCAGATCCGCCGTCGGCTCCGGCTAGTGGGCCCGCACCGCGCGACCGTGGTCCTCACCCGCGTCAGCGACAAGCCCTGGGGCCTGATCTGCACCGACCCGGACGCCCCGCTTGGCTAGCCCCCGTGAACATATACCCGGCAGGGGTACGAAAACGGGTGACAGCCATTATTGGGTGTACATTCGGGCGCTATTGCCCCCGTGACTACACCCGATCCTGGAACCGGCCGACGGCAACCCGGTGAAATGTACTGATATGGGGTAAATATCCGGCTGGATACCCCGGCCCAAGCGGCTTGACGCCAGGGTCGGGGTGCCGTCGGCGGCTAGCTCGCGCGCAGAACGATCCCCCGGACAAACGCCGCCTGGCCGACGTGCTGCGAAGCGTCGTTGATCACGCTGATCAGCCGCACGCCGAGCGTCACCGGCGGCCGCCACGACGTGTCAACGACGCGGTCGAGGTCGGCGTCGGTGACGCCAGAGACGAGCTTGGCGGTCTGCGCGTAGACGGCCTCGTAGTAGTCCGCGAGCAGCGCCGAGGCGGCGCAGGCCTCGCTGATGGCGGCGACCTGGACCCGGTTGTGCCCGTAGCCGGTCTCCATCGAGCTGGGTGGCATCCCGAACCGGGCGGCCCAGCCGCCGTCCGACCACACCTGCGGGACCCCGAACGCGGCCGCCACATGGTCGTCCTGCACCCGCGTCAGGTGCCAGATCAGCCAGGCGATGGGGTTCGCGTCCACGTCGACCCGGTACGTGAGCTGTTCCGGAGTCAGGCCGTACAGGGTGTCGGTAACCGTTTCCCTAATCCGCCCGAAGGCGTCCGTTATCAGGTCGGCACAGTTCATAGCAGAAGGCTTACCCTGTCCGCGCGACGGCAAGCTAGGGCCAGGGCCGGACGGCGCTCACGTCGACGACCGCGCCGGGCAGCCGGCGCATCGCGGTGACGCGGCGTTCGGCGAGCTTAGCCGGGTGCCCGGTGAGATCGCGGTCGACCCAGATCGACCGCAGCCCCATCCGGGCGGAGGGCAGGATGTCGTGCACCCAGCTGTTCGCGATGTGGATCCAGTTCTCGGACGTGGCGCCCGTTATTTCAGCAAATTTCCGGAAATGGGCGAGGTCGGGCTTGTACGACCGCACCTGCTCCGCGGTCACCACCACGTCGAACGGAGCCGGCAGCCGGGGCGCCGTCGAGGCGAACAAGTCGTCGTCGCAATTCGTGAGGATGGCGAGCCGCCATCCGTCCGCGACCAGCTCGCTCAGCGCGGGACCCGCGTCGGGGAACACCGTCATCCGCGGCCACGCCGCCACGAAGGCCCCGGCCGCGTCGCCGGATAGCGGAACCCCGGCCCGGCGCGCGGCCAGCGCCAGCCCCGCGGTGAGGACGTCCCGGTACGGCCGCCAGGACGGGGCCGCCTCGAGCACGAGTTCCGCCTGATGGTAGGCCGTGAGCAGCGCGCCGGCGCGGGCGCCCGCGACTGGGTCGAGGGCCTCCCGCATGCACGTGTTCCAGTCGGCGATCGTGCCGTAGCAGTCGAAGGTCAGCCACCTGTCCCCGGCCATCCAAACCTCCTGAGTAACCCCCGGATCACACATCCCGAAACGGCCCTCGCGTCAACGGTAACTGCGTTAACAGGGCTTGACCTGCGAAACGTCTGAAGCTGGGATGGGCGTTACAGCAAGGAACAGCAAGGACGCGAGCGAGGAGGCAGCGCCATGGCCGATGAGGAGTTCCGGTACCTGTCCGGGTTCGGCAACGAGTTCGCCACCGAGGCCGTCGAGGGCGCCCTCCCGCGGCACCGCAACTCGCCGCAGCGGGCGCCGCTCGGCCTGTACGCCGAGCAGGTCAGCGGCACCGCGTTCACCCAGCCCCGGGCGGTCAACAAGAGAACCTGGGTCTACCGGATCCTGCCGAGCGCGAAACACCCGGCCTTCCACCGGATCGACAACAAGGACCTGCGGTCCGCGCCCTTCGAAGAGATCGAGCCCGACCCGAACCGGCTCCGCTGGGACCCGCTGCCGCTCCCGACCCAGGACCAGGAAAAAGACTTCGTCGACGGCCTCTACACCGTCGGCGGCAACGGCGACACCCGAACCCGCGCCGGCATGGCCGTGCACCTGTACGCCGCCAACACCGACATGCGCGACCGCTACTTCACCGACGCGGACGGCGAGCTCCTGTTCGTCCCCGAGCTCGGCGCGATCGACCTGCACACCGAGCTCGGCCCGCTGCGGGTCAGCCCCGGCGAGATCGCCGTGGTCCCGCGCGGCATCAGGTTCCGCGTCGAGCTGCCGGACAAGCCCGCCCGCGGCTACCTCTGCGAGAACTTCGGCGCCCCTTTCACGCTGCCGGAACGCGGCCCGATCGGCGCCAACGGCCTGGCCGCCGAACGCGACTTCCTGACCCCGCACGCCGCCTTCGAAGAGCGCCATGACACCGTCACGGTCGTGCAAAAGTTCGGCGGCAACCTCTGGGCCGCCGCCTACGACCACTCGCCGCTCGACGTGGTGGCCTGGCACGGCGACTATGCGCCGTACAAGTACGACACCGCGGACTTCATGGTCGTCGGCACGGTCAGCTTCGACCATCCAGACCCGTCGATCTACACCGTGCTGACCAGCCCAAGCGACACACCCGGCCTCGCCAACGCGGACTTCGTGATCTTCCCGCCGCGCTGGCTGGTCGGCGAGGACACGTTCCGCCCGCCGTGGTTCCACCGCAACATCATGTCCGAGTTCATGGGCCTGGTCAGGGGCACCTACGACGCGAAGGCGGAAGGCTTCGTACCCGGCGGCGGCAGCCTGCACAACACGTTCGCCTCGCACGGCCCGGACGCGGACACGTACGAGCGCGCGTCCACGCAGCACCTGGTGCCGAGCAAGCTCGACGAGACCCTGGCGTTCATGTTCGAAAGCCGCTGGACGATCATCCCGACCCGGCAGGCGATGGAGGCCGGGCACCGGCAGCGGCATTACGACGACGTGTGGTCTGGATTGTCGCGAAATTTCCGCTAGGTTACGTGCATGGGCGGCTCGTACGTCAAAGTCGGATCTGGGGAGCATCACGTCCTCGGCCTGCACGGCTGGTTTGGCTCCGCGCGCGGCTGGGGCCACCTCCCCGAGTACCTGAACACGACGGATTTCACCTACGTGTTCCCCGATCTGCGCGGCTACGGATCACGCCGGGGCGAGCCCGGCGCCTACACGATGGCCGAGGCCGCCGCTGACGCGATCGCTCTGGCCGACGACCTCGGCTGGGACCGCTTCTCGCTGATCGGCC
>Ga0210398_10007324_pt1 | contig 10039 bp, 9 predicted proteins | sample IncBWC4OmetaG_FD_161047 | JGI IMG/M metagenome (GOLD analysis project Ga0210398, IMG submission 161047) | Forest soil microbial communities from Barre Woods Harvard Forest LTER site, Petersham, Massachusetts, United States - Inc-BW-C-4-O | ecosystem: Environmental > Terrestrial > Soil >...
CCACGCCGTCAGCCGATTCGGCGAGCTCACCAATCAACACATACTGGCGCATCAGAAAGTGCGTCGCGCCCTCGAGCACGTTGTCCTCGCAACGTTCGGCCGCCGCACCAGTGGTGATGCTTCTTCAACGCGGCGGAACCCTTGACGGCCCCTATTGCGATTGCTAGCTGGCTTGGCACTCATGGCCGGGGAGCGCCAAGTCGCTGGCTCAGGACGGCTGATGCGTGAGCCTCGCGCTACACCGAGGAATCCAGCGTTACAGGGAGGCCGCTGATGCCGAAGATGCGCGTTGTCCAACTGAGCAAAAAAAACGGTCCCTTCGAGCTGGTCGAGCGGGAATTGCCGCAACCCGGGCCGGGGGAAGTGCGCATCAAAGTGCAGGCGTGCGGCGTTTGCCACAGTGATTCGATCACCAAGGAAGGGGTGTTTCCCTCAATACCATACCCAATCGTGCCTGGGCACGAGATTGCCGGGGTGATTGACGCGGTCGGCAGCGGCGTCATCGGCTGGGCAGCGGGCACGCGTGTCGGCGTGGGCTGGTTCGGCGGCCACTGCGGACGGTGCGAGCCCTGCCGCCGCGGCGATCTCGTGGACTGCCGCAACCTGCGCATTCCTGGGATCAACTATGATGGCGGTTATGCCGAGGCGATGGTCGCACCCGCCGATGCGCTGGCACGGATCCCGGATGAGCTCTCCGCCGCGGACGCCGCGCCGCTGCTGTGCGCCGGCGTCACCACCTTCCACGCGCTGCGCGAAAGCGGCGCGCGACCGAGCGATGTGGTCGCCGTCTTCGGTATCGGCGGGCTCGGTCATCTGGGCGTGCAGTACGCCGCGAAGATGGGATTCCGCACCGTCGCGATCGCCCGCGGCCGCGACAAGGAAGCGCTGGCGCGGCAACTCGGCGCCCATGTCTATCTGGACAGCGGGTCGCAGGATGTGGCGGCAGAGCTGATGAAACTCGGCGGCGCGAAGACGATCCTGGCGACCGTGACCAGCGGCAAGGCGATGAGCGCGATGATCCCTGGCCTGGCGGTGCGTGGCCGCCTTATGGTGATCGGTGTGGGGATGGATCCGATCGAGGTTTCCCCAATCGACCTGATCGGGGCCAGCCGCTCGGTGACCGGCCATGTCGTGGGCGCTCCGATCGACTCGGAGGATACCTTGGCCTTCAGCACATTGACTGGTGTCCGGCCGACCATCGAGACCATGCCGTTGGAACGTGCGCCCGAGGCTTATGACAAGATGATGCGCGGCGAGGCCCGCTTCCGCATGGTGCTCACAACCGGCCTCTGAGCAGGTCCGCCTTCTCGATCATCACGATGCAGCGCCGCGAGCTTACTTAGCGTTTGACGGCGACCGACGCTTGTCCGCATGCTCCCGGCCTGCACTGCAGATGACGGGACGACGACAAGGTCGCCATCATGCCGGGAGAAACCGTCCACCATGAGACGCCCCATCGGGCGATGATCACGGCGTGCGCGATCGGCGCCACCGTGCTGCAGTTGCTCGACCAGACCATCGCGAACGTCGCGCTGCCGTATATGCAGGGCAGCTTCTCCGCCAGCTTTGACGAGATCCTCTGGGTCCTGACCTCCTACATCACCGCGTCTGCGATCATGACAGCGCCGGTCGGCTGGCTGGCGGCACGCTTCGGACGCAAGCCGCTTTACGTCGGTTGCATCATCGGCTTTACCATCGCCTCCATGCTCTGCGGCGCGGCGCAGTCGCTTGGCCAGATCGTGTCATTCCGCGTGCTCCAGGGCATGTTTGGCGCCGCCCTGGTACCGTTGTCGCAGGCTACTCTGCTCGACATATATCCCTATGAGCGACGCGGTTTTGCCATGGCGATCTGGGGGGTGGGCGTGATGCTCGGCCCGATCATGGGCCCGACCGTCGGAGGCTGGCTGACCGCAAACTATAGCTGGCGCTGGGTGTTCTATATCAATCTGCCATTCGGCCTGCTCGCCGCCGCCGGCTTGATGGTTTTCCTGCCGGGCGGCAGCGGGCAGGGAAAATTGCGCTTCGACTGGCTTGGCTTCAGCGTGCTGACCTTGGCGATCGGCGCCATGCAACTGATGCTCGACCGCGGCCAGGACCAGGACTGGTTCACCTCCCGTGAAATCATCACGGAGGCGGTGCTCGCCTGCCTTGGATTGTATCTGTTCCTGGTCCACATCGCTTACGCCCCTGAACCACTGATCCGGCCCGGGGTATTCAAGGACATCAACTTCTCGTCCGGTCTCGCGCTGATGTTCATGGTCGGCACCCTTATGGTGTCCAGCCTCGCCCTGATGACGCCATGGCTTCAGGTGTTGAGCAACTATCCGGTGGAGACGGCTGGGCTGATAATGGCACCACGCGGAATTGGCAGCCTGGTAACCACCATGATAGGCGGCCGGTTGTCGGCGCGGGTCGATGCGCGGCTGTTGGTGGGGAGCGGGTTGCTGATGCTCTCCTACACGTTCTGGCGGATGACCGGCTGGACGCCCGACGTGTCGGAACGCGAGATCATCATCGCGGTCGTGATCCAGGGGGCCGCGATGGGCTTGGTGTTTTCCCCGCTTCAGGTGCTGGCCTTCGTCACGCTGGCGCCCGCGATGCGAACCGAGGGCGCGTCGCTGTTCAGCCTGCTGCGAAACCTGGGCGCGGCGATTGGCGTCTCGGTCTTTTCATCGGCATTGGCGCATAATTCCCAGGCAATGCACGAGATGATCGGTGCGTCGGTCACGCCGTTCAATCGCGCGCTGCAGGCTCTTGGGACGCCGCATCATTGGCTCGATCCCGCGACACGGCACGGCGCAGCACTGCTGGATCGGGTGGTCAACCAGCAGGCGCAGATCGTTGCCTACGCCGACGACTACATCCTTCTGATCATGACGACGTTGCCGGCGCTGTTGCTGCTGTTGCTGATGCGCCTGCCAGGAAAAGCGATCAGCCCGGCAGAGTGATCCGGGCTCGTTGCCGGCGCTGTGCCAGATCAACGCGAATCGCCGGCAAGTCTTGCCACTTCCTGCATCATCAGCTCACCCTGCATGCTGTTCGGAGCCGTCGCGTCGTTCTCCTCCAAAAAGATTACGTCAGCATCGAGCAAAGACTTGCGGCGCGCATCCGCATCGAGCGGCAGGTCGTACAAGCGACCGCCGGCGTAGCGGATATGATTATGATCCCAGTAGAACCAGTCGGTTATGTCGGGTGGGCAGGCAAGCTTCTCCAACGTGCTGTTGAGCAGGCGGAGAAAACTGCCCCCAACTTCCGTGATCGATATTGTCCGGCAGCCATTTGGCAGCGGAGCCGACTGGTAGGTCAGCTCCGGCACCGGATAATGCGTATCCGGGTGTGGCAGATTGATGATATCCAGTAGATCGCGATCACTCCCCTGCGGATTATATGAAATGCGCCAGGTGAACTTCAGCGTTGCCAGAAGCGGAGCAGGTCGCTGAGCATTCACGGCCGCTATCACCTTCTGCGTCCCGAGCGCAGACCCCAACGAGTTCCAGTGAGTGCCGCCGCGTGGGAACATGCTGACGCCATATGCCTCGCGAGCAGCGGTCAGATCCGATGCGGTGTCGACGAACCGCACCCCGTGACTCGTCAGCACCTTGTCATACAGCTCGAGCTTCTCGGCGCGATCCTTGGCGTGGGCGGGGCAGGCATAGCTGTCCGGAATGATCTGCGGCTCCTGCGCCACCTTGGAAGGCGTGATGATATAGAGGAAAACCTTGTCGTGCGCGTCGAAGAAGTCCTGCATACGACGAATGCGCGCGGCCCAGTCTTCGCCCGCGGCTTGCAATTTTACCAGATCTCGACTGCAATACTCGTTCAGGTAGGTCATCTCGAACAACTGCTGGCCCCTACCTACAACCACAGAGTCCGGCCCGGTCGCGCCTGCCTCCGGGACCATACCCAGCAGCGAGTAGTAGAGCTGTCCTTTCCAGCCGACCGCCAATTTGAACATTGGCGAGAGCTGGCCAATCGAGCGCGAAACCCACCGTTGGTATGTCCCAGTGAGCACCGCGTCGAGTGACAATATCGGTGCGGCCTCCTGGATGATGCCGGCAATTGTCGTCTTCGTACGGAAACGAAGCGACGGGTTGATCTCACCGACCGTCGTGTTCCACATCAAATAGAACCACGAGATCAACGGCATTGACGCTCCGATGATGAGGGGCACATAACGTAATTTCGGCCAGGCCGACCAGCGCCCCATGTCAGAACCGGAAATACAGGAACGGCTTGAACGGGTCGGCAACAGCCTTGCCCAGGGCCAGCACGAAGACCAGCGATATCGCCGTCTGCATCGCGAGCGTGCACCCCGGGCTGGCGAAAACCAGGCGGCGCAGCCGGTCGAATCCAGGCATTCGCGGCAGGGCGCACACAACAGCCGCTACCGCTGCGATAAACGTCACGTCGGGGCTGATCGACACACCAGTGACATGGCGAGGCGGGCCCAGATGCATCATCGCACGGAAGAATACGATTGCCTGATCCATCGAATGCGCACGGAAGATGGTCCAGCCGACAACCACAATCGCAAAGGTGATCAGATTTGCGGCAGGCCGCGGCATGCGGTCCAGGACGCGGAGAAGAAACAGCCGATCCAGCACCAGGAATATGCCGTTATATGCCCCCCAGACGACGTATGTCCAAGCCGCACCATGCCAGAGGCCGGAGGCGAAAAAGCATATCCAGAGGTTGAAATAGACCCGCTCTGGAGGGACCCGATTGCCGCCCAGCGGGATGTAGAGATACTCGCGTATCCAGGTGGTGAGCGAAATGTGCCAACGGCGCCAGAATTCGGTGATGCTGCAGGAGATATATGGCATGTCGAAGTTCTCCCGAAGGCGGAAGCCCAGCATCCGGGCGATGCCGATTGCCATGTCGGAGTATCCCGAGAAGTCGAAGTAGATTTGGAAGGCAAAGAAGAGAACCCCGCACCAGGCCTCAGTGGAACCGACTCCGCCAGGGTCCAGCGCAAAGATCTGGTCAACCCCGGTGGCCAAGGTGTCGGCAATCAGCGTCTTCTTTGCCACACCCATCATGAAGCGGAGAAATCCAGCAGAAATGTCGTCGTAGCGCGCGACTGGTAGCGCGTAGAGCTGGCTCTCCATCTCATGATATTTGATGATCGGACCGGCGAGCAATTTGGGAAAGAAGAACACATAGAGCAGATAGGTGACGAACCGTTGCGCAGGACGGCTGATCCGGCGGTAGACGTCAACGAGATAGGTGATCTTCTCGAAAACGATGAACGAGACGCCGATTGGTAGAATGATGTAGGGCACCGGGATCGCTTCGACTGATATACCGTGCAGAATGCCGTTCAGGTTCTCGATCAGAAACCGCGTGTACTTGTAGTGGACGAGGATTGCGATATTGATGATGACGCCAATGGCAAGCAGGAGTTTTGCTTGCCGCGATCGGCACAACAGGCTGTCGATACGTTGGGCGATAAGGTGGTCGCTTACTGCCGAGGCAATCACAAGAGGCACGAAGAGCGGTTCGCTCCAGGTATAGAACAGCACGCTCGCGATGAGAATGATGCCGCGCCGCAGTCCCTCACGCCGCTCGCCAAGCAGGTAGATGAGGTAGAAGGTGGGGAAGAAGACGAAGAGAAAGAGCGGCTCATAAAACAGCATTCCGGCTATGTAGAAGGCGGTCGTAGCGGTGGCAACGATAAAGGACAGCGCGGCATGTTACGCACCGCCTTACGTAACTCCCTTGAACACGGTTGGCCGCCACTTCACATGTTTTACCAAAGTGCCGCTAAGTGCGACTCATTCCGCCAAGCCCCACCACGACGGTATTGGGCCGCGGTCATGGGAAGTTGGTGTGAGGCCTCGTTCCGCAGCAGACGATCGCAGCGCTACCCGAAGTGTCAGGGATGAGGACCGGGTTCTCCGGCTTGTCTGCAAGGAACTCATTGACGGCCCTGGTCACGCCTGGCCAACGGCCGCTGGCAAAATCATGAACGACGATCAGGCCCTTTTGTGACATTCGCGGGTAGAAGTATTCCAGCGCTGCCTGCGCTGGTCGATAAAGATCACAGTCGATGTGCACAAAGGCAAACCGCTCGTCAGCCGGGATAGATCCGGCGGAATCGGGGAAGCGCCCAACGACCCAGTGGATGTGCTCTGAATGGCCGACAAAGTCGCGGACCTGCTCGACTGACACATCCTGAAAATGATGCGAGATCCCACTGACTGCATCGGAATTCACTTCGTCCGAAGGAAAGCCCTGGAATGTGTCCAACAGATACAGCTCTCTTCGCGGAGCGAGGCTGTGAATCACCTTTGCCGAATTGCCGCGCCACACGCCAAGCTCCGCGAACGCGCCGGGAACACGGGCCGCTTCAAGGGCCGCCACGTTCATTGCCAAAAAGCCCAAACGAGTCATATCCAGGTCATTGCCCTTTGGCTCGCCCGCAATCCAGTGACGACGCAGGGCCAAAAAATCGTCCGGCTTGTTTCTGAAGGCCAGCGGCATTTGCTGCAAGAGAAACCTGCCTCTCGCGTTGATGCACCGCGTTGTCAGTTGAAGCATCCTACGCTCCAACGTTCTCCACAATTTCATCGGGCGCGATCAGTGTACAGCCGGCCAACCGCCAACGGGAACACCCGCGTTGTGCGGACGCCGCCCTCGCAGCAGCCGACGCGCATCGTCCACACGCTCCAGGTTGAGATAGGCCTTCAACAATGTGAACCTCACCAGGTCGAGCTGCGCGTGGCTGCCGCCAATCCGTTCGAGTTCGCCGGCAATCGGTTCAAGCGCGTCGATCGCGGCGGAGAAGTCTCGCCCTTCAAAAGCGGCGAAGGCGTGCGCCACGGCCGGAACGAAATGGCCGGATGGATAACGGCCCATTCGTGCGAGCTCCTCCGTCTGCCTCGCGCGCGCCTCCAACGCAGCGTCATCGCCCGCCACGGCCTGTGCGAGCGCGATGTGCATGTCGGAAAAGGCCGCGCCCGCGCGCGGGAACGCACTGTTCGCAAAGTCGTGCACCATGCGCCACGCTTCGGCGTCACGCGGTTGCCCGGCGAGTTCGCAGCGCCACAAGAACGAAACCGCATCGTTCAGCTTTCCACGCGGCGGGCCGCTGTGCACATCGGGCGAGAAGGCTTCCCTGAACAACCGGAGCGCTGCCGCCGCGTTGCCGACCTCGAGTTCGCTGAGCGCACGATGCCAACTCAGATGGCTGAACAACAAGCCGTTGCGCGGATATGTGGTGAGCCAGGATGCCAGGAAACTACGAGCGGCGTCCGAGTCGCCCTCCTCATAGCTCAGGTGCGCGCGGGCATGAGCCGCCCAGGGATTCTTCGGGTTCTGCGCGAGGGATCGATCGACCTTCGGGCGAGCGGCGTCTCGCTGCCCATTCTCCGAGAGCGCCATGCCATGATGGGCCGTGAACCACCAATCGTCGCCATAGCTGGAGGCAAGCCTGTCCAGCAGGTCCAGCAGTGTGCGCTTCTGCCCGGCGCGGCCCGAACTGCCGATCAGGCCGTTGGTGAACGCGGTGGTGCCAAGCACGATCGCGTCCCGTGGCCACGCGTCCAGGTGCGCGGGCAACGCGGCAAGGGCGGCTTCGGTGTCGCCCACTGAAAGCAGATTGAAGAACGCGATATGGCTGGCTTCCCGTGCGGGCAGACCGGCTGCGAGGGAATTGGCCGCCGCCATCGACGCGCGTGCCGCCGCCGCGTCCCCGCGTTCGAGCAGGACGTGCGCCCTGGCGACATGAGCGAGGGCAAAGCCAGGATCGGCGGCGATGGCACGATCGAACGCCTCGATCGCGCCGGGGTACATGGTCAGCTTCGCCCCGCAGCCCTGCACATAGGCGTCGCGCGCGACGGACGAGGCGGTGGACAAGGGAAGATCGTATCGGTCCGTCAGCATATGGTATCCTCATCGCGGAATTCGCCGGAACCATACGATCCGCTTTCGCGTCAATGGAAGGGCCTGCGGTCATTGAAGCCTGTTGTTTGCCCCGTGCGGACAACGTGCGTCGGTCTGGAAAGGGAGGGATACCAAGATGAGCAAACAGTCCGAAGGCGGGTGTCTGTGCGGCGCGGTGCGATTCGTCGCCGCCGGCGAACCGATCGGCGTGGCATGGTGCCACTGCCAAAGCTGTCGCAAGCACAGTGGCGCACCGGTCTCTGTGTTCGTGGCATTCAGGCGTGACGCCTATACCGTGACCGAAGGGGAGATAACGAAGTTCAGTTCGTCCCCCGGCAGGTTGCGCGGATTCTGCGCCAGGTGCGGGTCGACCTTGACGTGCGAAGGCGAAACCTCGTCGGAGATGCATTTTCATGTCGGCGCATTCGATGACGCCGCCAGACTTGAGCCGACGAGGCACATATTTCCGGAAGAACGCCTGCCATGGCTACACGTTGCTGAGGCTGCGGCCGACTGACAGGCTGATGCGCTGATCAATAACTATGCGCGGTGCCGCGGCTCGGGATGATCGGCGGACCGCAACGGTCGTGTCGCCCGGAACAGAAATGCCTCAATGGCTAAAAACGCCACCACCGGAACCGCCGCGCCAACGAAGCCACCAACTTCGAAACCGGTCCGTCCTACCACATAGAGCAGGACAATCATGCTAAGCGCCATGCCCGGCGCACCTAGACCCCGCATTGCGGCGCTCCAATGATAGCCGATCCAAAAAGCGAAACGCGCCGTTATCCAAACAATAGTAGTTGCGAGAACGGCTCGCATAGCGGAACCACCTGGAGAATAGGCCGCGAGGCCAAAGAGCCCGACTGCAAACACAAGGAATTGCTCCGTTGTGTTTTGCAGGTAGCGTTGATTGACGCGCAACCGCCGCGTCTCAAATCCGCTCAGCGGATCGAAGGCGGGCGAGAACAGCCGCTCGTGCGCCACCGCCTCCACACCTGTCACGAGGCAAAACAGCACGGCAGCGCAGCAGCATTTCAGCGTAAGAAGCATCCTGTCGCCCAGGCCATCCATACCGGTCAAAGGCGGCATGAGATAGGCAATTGCCAACCACAGCAGGAGTGCAACCGGCATGCTCGCCGCGATAGCAGCCATACCGGCGCGACGCTGCCTTATGAAGCCGTCACTCCGTGCTGCATCATTCATACCAGTGAGCCGGGTGGGTCTGGCGGCAACCGGTCGCCTCTATCGGATCAAAACCACCCCGCCGCAGCTAGCCTCTCAAGCTATCCGGCACCTTCCCGCCATTCTCCGCCAGCTTCTGCATAACTGCCTTATGCAGCGCTATGTTCTGCTCCCCCGTGCCATCCGCACCGGCATGTACGTTCAACTCGCCGCCCAACTCCTTGCGTGCGGCAAGACTGGAATCAAGGTCCAGCAACTTCAGCAGATCGACTATCGACGTTTGCCAGTTTCCGCCGCCGCTCTTCTGCGCTGCCATGCCGGTCAGCACGGCCTCCACGTCCACAGCTTCCGCGGGCGTCCCAGCGGACGCCGAGACCGGTGCTGAAGCGGGCGGCACACCGGCCGCCGGTGCACCCGGTTGTGCCGCGAGCTCCGCTGCCTGCCCGCTGTGAAAGATCTTGCTCATAATGGAACCGAAGATGCTCATTGGACGCCCCTCGTGAATTGGAAACTGGCGCACCTCTAAACGATTAGGGCGGTCACTCAACGTCACATTATCGCGTTAACCTTGGGATCATGGCCTGGTTAGCTCTGACCGCCCATGAACTGCTTCCCCGGAGTCAGCAGCACACCGCCTGCGTAAATCAGTTTGGCGACGCCCTCGCCTTATGGCACGCTCGCGCTCGACTTCGGAAGGAACCGCGACCATGCAGGACAACACCGCCGCATTCGACATGCTTGCCGGCGTTCGCATCGTGGATTTCACCCAATTCGAGGCCGGCCCCTCCTGCACCGAGGCGCTCGCCTGGCTCGGCGCCGAAGTCGTGAAGATCGAGAACCCCAAAATGGGCGATCCGGGGCGGCGGCTGCGGCCCGGCCAGTCGGACGATGACCCGTACTATTTCCACGTGTTCAACGCGAACAAGAAGTCGATCACGCTCAATCTGAAATCGCCGCGCGGCCTCGAATT
>Ga0210398_10007325_pt1 | contig 10037 bp, 7 predicted proteins | sample IncBWC4OmetaG_FD_161047 | JGI IMG/M metagenome (GOLD analysis project Ga0210398, IMG submission 161047) | Forest soil microbial communities from Barre Woods Harvard Forest LTER site, Petersham, Massachusetts, United States - Inc-BW-C-4-O | ecosystem: Environmental > Terrestrial > Soil >...
TCCCGCCAACTGGCAGCAGCCTTAAGAACTAAACTGCGCGACCTGGACGCTGGGCTGCCGACTTTCGTCCAAACATGGAACGAAGCCATGGACGGAGCTCTGTTTCCTTCACGCATGGCGGCCCTTTCCCTAGGCGTGCTGGGCGCGTTGGGAGCGATCTTGTCGGTAACTGGCATTTTTGGATTGGCTGCGTATTCCGTCAGCAAACGCCTGCGGGAGTTGGGAATTCGTATGGCACTCGGAGCACAGCGCAAGGAAGTGTTAAAGGCAGCATTGGGACGCGCATTCAAATTGCTAGCCTACGGTTCAGTAGCCGGATTGCTCCTCGGTATTCTGGCCGGCCAGGTGCTCGCCTTTATCGTGTATCAAGCATCTCCCCGCGACCCGCTGGTATTGGTCGGTACCGTTCTGACAATGTCGTTACTGGGCCTAGTAGCCACGTGGATTCCGGCGCAACGCGCGCTCTCCATCGATCCAGCGATCCTGCTGCGCGAAGAGTGAACTACCGGGCACGGATTGGAATAGGTTCTTCGACTCCCAGATGAAAGCTGCGCATCTCCACTTATCCGAAATATCCACGCACGGCGAATCGAGCTGTCGCCTGACCATTGTTTTCGCCTACATGTTGGACGATGTAGCGGGAACGGTATTGGTGTCCACCCCACCATTTGCTGGGAGCCCAAGTGGCTAATTAAGGCCCCTCCGCGGAACCTAAGTGATTGCATTACCACGTCTTAGGTTTAGATTTACCTCGTTCGCAACGAGGAGGACAGGGGTTCGAATTCCCTCTCGTCCATCAATTTCTGGCCCACCTTCTTCATTTCTGTAACCACCTGCGACGGAGACTCTCTGGTACCTGTGTAGGACAGCCGCCGAGGTCCACTGTGCAAATGGTCTGACATCAAAATCGTTCTCCTGCCGACAGAATCGAATTCAATAATCACTTAACCTTCCGCCCGCAAGTGGGACTCAGAGAACAGATTTAGGAACATACGCAAAACAGGTCGGCCCTCCTCAGCCTAGCTCTTCAGGACCTAGCTTTGTCGTTCTCTTCTCCGATCGCCCTCCCCCCGGCCAAAGCGATCACGTGCTTCCGATAGCAAAAAAAACGCTTTGGAGATCTATCTTTGAACGCTAAAAAGTTCTTTCATCTTTTCTCGATCGCCCTGCTTCTCTTCCTGTTGCTGGCTTACATGAAGATCAGCAGTGCACAGGCAGCTTCCACGTCGGTGCGGATCGACGCCGGTTCGACCACACCCTACACGGATGCCAACGGGAACACTTGGCTTGCGGACGAGTTCTTCACTGCAGGATCGACCGCCTCCACCACGAACCCGATCACCGGCACTGCCGCACCGCGGGTCTTTCAAACCGAGCGCTGGGGTACGTTCGCTTACAACATCCCGGTTGCCAACGGGAACTACAAAGTGAACCTGGACTTTGCCGAGAACGTTGTGACCGGTCCCGGACTGCGCATCTTCGATGTGTCCATTAACGGCACGCAGGTGCTCACGAACTTCGATATCTATGCAACAGCGGGTGGGATGCACATAGCGGTGGTGAAAACTTTCTCTGTCACCGTGACCAATGGAACCTTAAACATCAACTTCCCTGCCGGCTCCGTTCGGGGTCCCATAGTCGACGGCATTGAAGTCCTGCCAGTGTCAAGTGGGCTGACGCCGCCGACGATCACAACGCAACCAGCGAATCGGACAGTGACTGCAGGCCAGACAGCGACCTTCAGCGTTGTGGCGAGTGGCACGGCGCCACTCAGCTACCAGTGGCAGAAGAACGGCGCAAACATCAGCGGGGCGACCTCGGCCAGCTATACCACACCTGCCGCGTCTACGGGAGACAACGGATCAACGTTCCGAGCGGTTGTAGGCAACGCAGCAGGGACGGAAACTAGTTCGGGTGCAACGCTGACTGTCAATGCGGTCGCGGCGCCGGGCATTCAGGTAAGCCCGAGCTCCGTCAGCTTTGGAAATGATCCGGTCGATACGAAACTATCGCAAACTCTGAGCATTACAAACACTGGCTCAGCAACTTTGAGCATCACGCAACTGACGGCATCCGGGTCAACAGCATTCGCGGTGAGTGGATTCTCGCTACCCTTAAGCGTTAGCGCAGGGCAGAAGGCCACAATCACAGCAAATTTCCGGCCCGTGTCGGTTGGCTCGGTTTCCGGCACGATCTCCATCGTGAGTAACGCGTCCGCATCTCCTACTTCCGTCACTCTGAGTGGCTCAGGGATCGCTGCCACCTACACTCTCAAAGTCAGTCCGACAAGCCTCAGTTTTGGCAGCGTCGTGATGGGCACATCTTCGGCTTCGCAAAGCGTCATCGTCACCAACACAGGCAATTCCAATGTAGCAGTTTCACAAGTGGCAGTGAGCGGAGCTGGATACACCCTGACCGGCGGAAGCACGCCTGTTACCGTTTCTCCGTCGCAGACTCTTACTCTTGCGACTCAATTCAGTCCGACTGTGGCTGGGAGTGATACCGGGACGATCTCCATCGCGAGCAACGCAACCGGATCGCCCGCAACCGTCTCCCTATCGGGAACGGGAGTTACTTCGGCTCAGCATTCTGTAGAATTGACCTGGGGAGCTAGTTCCTCCTCCGTGTCTGGATACAATGTCTACCGAGGCACTGTAAGCGGGGGTGCCTACACAAAAATCAATTCATCGCTCATCGCGCAGCTGAGTTACACCGATGCGAACGTGCAAAATGGCAGCACCTATTACTATGTGACGACTGCTGTGGACTCGACTGGGAGCGAGAGCACCTACTCCAACCAAGTCAGCGCCAGCATACCTTAGCGATCCGACGCCGGCGGGGCGGCGGTCCGGAGCCAATGAATAACCGTGTCCGCTAAGTTGTTATTGCTGCCGCGTGGGCGAATAGCTCCGCTGGCCGAAGCTGTGGCTGGCGAATTGTTATTTCCCCAGCAACAGGGCACGTAATATTGTTACATCCTGTCGCCGGGTTAGCGTGGGTTGCACTGCTGGTCGCTGATTTTAGAGGCCTTCGCGACGGATAGCATTTTCGGCAGGGACAGGTTACGCACGTCTTCTCGTCCGCTTGTGAACTCGACTTTGCTGCTGCAGCTCATCGCAGAGCTTCTCCAAACTGCTAACAGTCATGTCCGGTAGAAATTCCGAAGGACCGAAAGTGCGCACGGGATCTCGCATCCATACCGCCCTCAGCTCGAACGCCTTGCGTGGGACGACTGCCTGGATGAGAGTTACGCGCACAGGGTTTGAAGCTGCCGCAGCCGCGCTGCTGCGCAAAAGTGAAAAGCACAGCATGAGCAGCGCGAAACATGGCAATTGGAAGACGCGGTGCTTTCGTCAGCTGGTTTTCACGATGCAGAAAGCTCACCCTGCAGAGCATTGGATTGAGTATCGGCTGTAGCAATCTGCAACATAGCGGCCAAGCTGCGAGCCACATCGGAGTCCGTGGTCACCCATGAAGACACGCTAATTCGCATCGCCTTGCGTCCTTTCCAAACCGTGCCGCCGCACCAGCAGGTCCCGTCGGCTTGTATGGCGTTTATAATGCGATCCGTTTTTTCATTGTCGCCAAAGGACACGAGAACTTGATTCAACACGACATCATTCAGCACTTCGTATCCTGCCGCTCGAAGCCCGGACGCAAATTGTTCCGCAAGTCCGCAGGTGCGCTCGATGAGTTCTTCCACTCCACGTTTTCCGAGAGAGCGCAGTGCAGCCCAGATTTCGACGGCGCGCGCGCGTCGCGATGATTCCGGGCCTAACTGCATCGGTTGTCGCTTCGCGTGTGGGTCGGGAGGATAGTAGGAAGCGGAAATTGACATTGCGCTCTGCAAAGCCTCGACGTCGCGCACAATAGCGAGGCCGCTATCGTGAGGGACATTGAGCCATTTGTGCGCGTCAGTCGCCCAGGAATCGGCACGGTCGACTCCGGCAAGCAGATGTTTGCGCCGAGAGCTGGCGGCGGCCCAGAGCCCGAATGCTCCGTCGACGTGAACCCATGCGCCAAAGTTGTGCGCGATGTCGCAGATTTCACCGACTGGATCGCAGGCGCCGGTATTTACATTGCCGATCTGAACGCAGACAATCGCCGGCCCAGATGGGCGAGGAATCCGCGACGGCTGCATGCGGCCTTGAGAATCGGCCGGGACAATTTGCACACGACCTTTTCCAAAACCGAGGAGCGCGAGGGCCTTCAGCATGGTCGCATGGACTTCTGCGCCGACAATTACGGTGACAGGAGGCGCCGCAAAGAGGCCGTCCCTTTCAACGTCCCAGCCAATTTTGCGCAGGACAGCGCCGCGCGCTGCGGCCAAAGCGGTGAAATCGGCCATTTGCGTGCCGGTCACAAATGCTCCGCCACAATGTGCAGGCAGGCCGAGCAAATCGAGCACCCAGGCGAGGACCACATCTTCGAGATGCGCCGCGACAGGAGAAATATCGAATAGGCACGCGTTTTGATCCCAAGCGTCTGCCAGCCAATGAGCCGCAACGCTTATGGGCAACGCGCCTCCAATCACGCCTCCAAAGAAACGTCCGCCCATGCTTGCTACGGTAGCTGGGGAACCGGCATCGTGAAGCAGTTTCAGAATGAATTGCGGATCTTCGCCGTGGGAAGGTAGAGGGCCGCCGAGCGCAGTCAATCGTTTGAGCGCGTCCTTGGATACGCCGACGTGGCGCTCGCGAATCGTTTGCAAATATTGCTGCGCGTGCGCTGCAGCTGTCTTTAGGACCTCGTCGTAAAGATTGCTGGCATTCTGTTCTGCGGTAGTATTCATTTTGTTTTATAACCTATATTCTCGCTTATTGACAGTTAGAACCTACAGAAGGGGCTTAAACCTGTCAAGCTCGAGTTCATCGGTTATAATGAATATTCAGTGCGGTTTGCACTTGGCAGATAAATTCCAATTCCAACTCTTCGGCGGCCATCTGGCCCTGGATTTTGCCAACACACTGGACTTTCGTTACGACCCGGAGCGGTTCATCGACTTGCTCTCCAGCTATGAGCGCCTTCTGACGTTCTTCCAGCAGACCGGAATCATCACTGCGCAACACGTGCGTAAGTTACTCGCGAACACAAACGAGTCTGAAGCGCGGCGGACTCTGCGGCGGGCCATCGAACTTCGCGAAACGATCTATTTTTTGTTTTTATCCGTGCTGAGCGGCCGGCGCACGCGAAGCGCTTATTTGCGCGCTTTCAACCGTTTTTTGGAGGACGCGCGAGTACCGGAGAAAGTCACTTGGCAAAAGCGCACGTTAGTTCGAACCTATCGCGATTTTGCCGGAACCGCAGGAGGGCCGCTCTGGGCAGTGGTCGACGCGGCCGCGAATTTGCTGACATCTCCGGACTGTCTCCGCGTTCGCGAGTGCAGTGAAAAAACCTGCCGGTGGCTCTTCCTGGATCAAAGCAAGAACCACTCGCGGCGTTGGTGCGACATGAAGCTTTGCGGCAACCGCGCCAAGGCGCGGCGATTTTATGCGCGATTGCGTGGCCGCGCTTAGGAGCAGCCGAGGTGGACGGAAGCAATGCCGAGGAAGGGCGAGCAGCGTGTCAGGACGAGTGCTAGCTCACGCAGTTTAGGATCGCTCTCAAGGGGCTAGTGCAAGCCAGTCAGGAAAGTACGGATTTCGCGGAGCACGTCGGCTTCGTTGCTCAAAAACACGTAATGATTCGCGCCGGGCAAGTCCACGATGCGGACGCCACCCGGAGCATTTTGTAGGTTCTTCTTCCAGCGATTTACGTAAGCCACCGTCGCTGTGTCGAAGGCTTCTTTCGCAGAGCGTTCTTGAGCATTCTTCGGTTCATACTCCACCTGGTGACTAGGATGTTCAATACACGCGTAGTCGCCTTGTGGATGTGCCGAACAAGACATGCCGAAGAAAGCCAAAACGGGAATGCGAATTCTTGAATAATCTCGCTTGAGCGCGCCCTCGCCTATTGCCTCGTGGATAAACGGGGTCGAAGCCTTGTAATCTCCTACGGACCCATCGGGTTTAGTTTCGAACTGGTTGCGCAACTCCGCCTCTGGAACCGGGGCTCTGCCGCTCCGCTCCAGCCAGTCGCGGTACGCGTCAAAAGACTTCCGGTCAGAAGTCGAAGGCCCGGGATGATCGCGCATTGCCTGAGGCAGATTGCGAAACAGGGCCAGGTATTCGGGGCTGCTAGCTGGGAGATCAGCAGGGTCAAAGGCCGCGTCTAAGTAGACGAGACCGCCCAAGAGGTCGGAGTGTTCGTCCCCCAATCTCGTCATCTCCTCGCCCCCTGCAGAGTGACCGACTACGACCGGCTTGGCCAATTTGAGCCAATCGATAGCCTGTAGAACGTCTTCCGCCAGACGCGCCTCGGTATAGCCCGCGTCTGGGTGGCTTGAGTCTCCGTAGCCACGCCTCGTGATCCCGTACACGTGGCAAAAGGCTGTAAGTTTTGGGGCGAAGTCGTCAAAGACGTGAGCAGTATTCCCCGAACCTGCCAGGAGCACAACTGCGCGCCCAGTCCCTCCCCAATCAAGCACCTCCAAACGGACGTTATATTCCACGATGATGAACTGCGCCCGATGATTGGACGGGTCGTGCCAAGTTGAGGAATCGGTTCGGCGCGCGAGTTTTACTTCTGGACCCGAACGAGTGCCCTTGTCGTCCACCATCCATAGGCTCGCCTCGTTTGCCCCGGTAAGCTCCATGAGAAATCTGACGTTCGGACCGAGTTCTTCGCATTGCGTGCACTTATGGTGCTGAATTTCAAACGTCAGAGCTTTGCCGTCAACCTGCGGCTCCAACAGCGGCAATGGACCGCCAACTTGAAAATACAAAAGGGCAGCCCCGGTGAGCTTACCTTCATTCTCATCAATCTTCAGGCCCAAATCAGCGCCGTTACTCCGCTTGCCGTCCCATGTTCCGACGAAAGAGGAGGCTGCAGCGGCTCGAGGAGACGGCGTGTCAGAGGGAGAGTGCTGGACTGAAGCCGTTAGCGAATCAGTTTTGCGCACGAGTCTCAGTCCCGTATCGGAAGACTTTTCTTCCCCATCCAACTTCCACACGCGCGCCTCGTTTGGGGTGATGAGCTCCATGCGAAACTTCGCATTCCGACCGACTTCCGTGCAACCGTGACATTTGTGATGTTCCACCTCAAATGTCAGAAGTTTGCCTTCCACATGAGGCACCAGCAACCGCACTGGATATTCTGTCGCCGCATGCCAAGGACCGTTGGGGTCGCTACGTTCCTGGTAATAAAAAACAATGTCGCCGCTAATTCTACCGCCATGCTCTTCAATGCTCAAATCAATACCTGGAAGGTCGTTCATTTTGCCTTCCCAGTTTCCCGTAAACGAAGAATTCGCGCGAACCACCCAGAACTGCTCCGCAAGCAACACCACAACGCCGGCTAATAGAGACACTACGACTGCCCGTGTAATTTTCATGTCCTTTCTCCTCAGGGCTTGGGAACGTTTGCGAGTGCCGCTGTGGCCAGACTTCCGCCGAGGCCCATGGTTTCCACTGCCGACGACGGCACGATCACCATGGAGCCGCGTTCCTTGATCGCTTCGTACAACATATTCATCGCTCGCAGATGTAGGGCCACCGGGTTTTGCTGATACACCGTGGCGGCTTGCTCGAATTTCGCTGCGATCTCAGTTTCGGCTTGGCCCAGGATGATTCGCGCCTGGCGTTCACGTTCGGCTTGGGCCTGCCGAGACATTGCGTCTTCCAGCGCCTGCGGGATACGCACGTCGCGGATTTCGACCGATTGAACGGTGATGCCCCACGGATTGGTCTTTTCATCAAGAATACGTTGGAGCTCGCGCCCAAGGGATTCGCGCTCAGTGATCATTTGCGCCAGTTCGTGACGGCCAATGGACTCGCGGAGAGCAGTTTGCGCACTCATGGTTATGGCCTGGACGAAATCTTGAACTTCGAGGATGGACTTCTCAGCGTTCCACACCAGCCAAAAAACAATTGCATCTACGTTGACCGGCACGGTATCGCGAGTGAGGGTGGATTCGGCGGTCACGTTGGCGGTGCGAACGCGCTGGTCCACAAAGCGGCTGAGACTGTCCACAGTGGGGATCATGTGAAAAAGACCAGGGCCGCGGAGGCCAATGAAACGGCCGAGACGGAGCACGGCGACTTTTTCCCATTGGTCCGCAACCTTGATGGAAAAGAGCAGATAGAGGCCTACTAACAGGCCTGCAAAGAGTGGTATGCGACTGCTAAGCACAAACATTAGTGCAAGACCGATCATCACCGAAATAACGAATAGCGCGACAGCAATGCCACTTACTCGAGTTTTCTCTTGTTCCCACAACATGGATGCGTCACCTCCTCTTCTTTCCTGTCTCGCTTTGGAAGTCCTCCAATTGCTCCAGTAATTCCTCAACAGTGAAGCCCGCCGACCCAGCGCGGGCCACGAATTCGCTGACCAGTTGGCTTAGCCGGCGCTGTCGCCCGACATCGTCGCGCTGTACCTTTTGGTGACCGATAAATGTCCCGGTACCTTGCTGGGTCTCTAACACGCCCCGAATTTCCAACTCGCGGTAGGCTCGGATAACCGTGTTCGGATTGATGGACAAATCGACAGCCAGTTGCCGCACCGTGGGAAGTTGATCTCCGCCAGCCAGGCCGCCCGCCGCGACGCCGCCAATTACTTGGTCGATGATCTGACGATAGACGGGGACACCGCTATGCAGATCCAACCGGAATTGCGGTGGCCTCGTCTTGGTCGATGCTGAAATCATCTAGATATATAGTGTACTAGTGCTCTAGTACAAGTCAAGCACAAAAATTAGCCACGCAATGTTGCTGCGCGCTCGATAAGACGTTTCTGCTCAGGAGTTACTCTGGCTTCCAAGCACTGTTGCTTTCGCGAGCGTTGCTGACGTCGGATACGTGCCATGCTTGTCCCCCCAGCCGTCAAGCGTACGGCGATTAGGCGGACAAATCAGGTCACGGTCGTTTGGACAGAATAATCGTCTGTGAGCATGATGTCCTTTGTGTGCACATCGATAAGTGTCCGCGAGGAATGGATGGACACTTCCGAGCAGACCGTCCTTGATGAGACACCCAAGCGAATCTTATGGATACGAGTTTCACTGAAATTCCACTCGTAGACATTCTCTAGCACGTACTTATCACGGGATATTACTCGGACTATCCACAGCCGCCGCATCTCGGGTCAGTCAGTTTGTTCGATTACTGTCCAAGGTATGCCTCATTGGGCACGGCCTATTCTCGGAACATTCTTGTTAGATTATTCTTATCTTCAAAGGTACTGCCCATCCAAAGCGAAAAGCAAAATCGTAGCCGTTATCCCAGATCTGGAGCACCCGAAGAGATGCCTGTGGCCTCGCAGGTTGGAAGTCTTGTTCAGCAATTGCAGGTGGAACAGAAGAAGGCAGCGGTGGCCACTCCGTGCAGGTGGTTTCCTCCCCTGGAACAGCTACCGGACTCCGGGGAGATCGACAGTCGCCACGCCCTGCTAACCCTGCTCAATCGAATTTACTCCGGGCGCCTAACCGGCAAGTTGCAACTCGCCTTTGGCCGCTTCGAAAAGCAGCTCTTTTTCGACGGCGGGCAACTGGTCTTCGCGACCAGCAGCGACCGGCAGGATAGCCTCGGGGATATGATGCTTCGCGTCGGCGCCCTGACCCAAGGCCAGTTTGAAGAAGCCTCCTTGCTGGTGAAGACAGGCCAGCGTTTTGGTTCAGCAATTGCCGAAATGGGCGTTTGTGGAGTCGCAGAGGTCATCACATGGGTGCAGCGCCAGCTCATTCAGATCACCGAGTCCGTGCTCGACCATCCCGGCGGCCGGTACTATTTTTTCGGTTCTCTCGAAAGAAACGTGGTCCCGGAAATCCTCATCCCTCTGCCGCTGGGGAAACTGCTCCTGGAGGCTGTGCACAAGGCGAATGACCTGCCGCTGGACCACCTCGCTGAGGACGCCGATCTTCGGGTGGACTTCTCGCCCGACCCGCTACTCCTCTTTCAAGCAGTGGATCTAGAAGAGAGCGAGCGGCACCTACTCGGCCT
>Ga0210398_10007326_pt1 | contig 10037 bp, 5 predicted proteins | sample IncBWC4OmetaG_FD_161047 | JGI IMG/M metagenome (GOLD analysis project Ga0210398, IMG submission 161047) | Forest soil microbial communities from Barre Woods Harvard Forest LTER site, Petersham, Massachusetts, United States - Inc-BW-C-4-O | ecosystem: Environmental > Terrestrial > Soil >...
ACCGCGGACTCGTGACCATGGCGGAAATCGATGAGTGCGTGCGCCGCGTGCTCAACTTGAAGGAGAGGCTGGGATTATTCGAGGATCCCTATCGCCGCGGTTCGGCGCGCGAATCCGCGGCAGACCTCACGCAGCGTCGGCAGCTGGCGCGCACGATCGCGGCGCGCGCGGTTGTAATGCTGAAGAACGAAGCGGAAACACTGCCGCTCTTTAGTTCCGTGAAGCGCCTCGCCGTGCTGGGGCCCTTGGCCGATGCGCCGGCCGAGATGAGAGGCCCCTGGTTCTGCGCCGCGACGCCGGAGAGTTCAGTGAGCGTGCTCGCAGGGCTGCGCAACGCGTTTCCGCAGGCAGAGATTTTGCACGCTGCAGGCGTGGCGAGCGAGGATGGCGATGATAGCGGCTTTAGCGCGGCGCTCGATCTTTGCGACGCGGCGGATTACATCATCCTGTGCCTTGGCGAAACCGCAGCCATGAGCGGCGAAGCCGCCAGCCGGGCGCACCTCGGGTTGCCGGGAATTCAACGCAAATTTGCCGAGACCGTATTCGAGCGGGCGCGGCGCGCGCAGGTTCCGGTGATCGTCATTTTGTTCTCGGGGCGGGCGCTGACCGTGCCGTGGCTCATCGAGCAGTCACATGCCGTACTTGCTGCCTGGTTCCCAGGCAGCGAAGCCGGTCATGCGATCGCCGATCTTCTGACCGGGCGCTCCAGCCCCAGCGGCCGCACGCCGGTGACCTGGCCGCGAGACGCAGGCCAAGTACCCATTTTTTTCAGCGAGCGCGCAAGCGGCCGGCCCTTCAACGCCGACGACCGCTTCACCAGCAAGTATCTCGACGTTGCCAACGAACCCCTGTTTCCATTCGGGTTTGGGCTTACCTACGGACGATTCGTGCTGTCGAACCTGCGGCTGTCATCCCAAACGGTCGCGGAGAATGACACTCTCGAGGTTCGTGTCGATGTAGCCAACTTGGGATCCAGGGAGGCGCAGGAAACCGTTTTCTTGTTTACGCATGACAAGGTTGCCAGCGTCGCGCGGCCGGTGCTCGAACTCAAGGGTTTCGGCAAGATCAGTTTGCCCCCCGGGGAATCGGGCACCGTGACCATTTCCTTGCAATGCTCCGAGCTGTGCTTTCTCGGGATGGATCTTGAGAGCGTGTTCGAGCCGGGCGAAGTCGAGATTCTGGTGGGCCCGTGCGCGGATCGCGCGCAGCTCCTGGCCGCGAGCGTCGAATTGCGACGCGCGGAATAATTGAGCCAAGGCTTCGCGGCTACTCTTACCCGTGCCGATCACAGGCCCATTGATAGATGTATTCGCTTTGGGTTCCCGGGACGATGGGATCCCAGGGCGCCTGTTTGACGTCGGTGGCTTCGCTGGTCTGGCTGCCGGCGATATTGTTTTCCGCATAGTAAATGATCAACAGCGCGCGGCCCCGCTCGTTGGAGCAGTCGTACTGGATTTTCTCGACATTGCTAAAATAAATGTCGCCGCCGCCGCTTCGTTGCGGCTCGGGGTACTCCTGCCTCAGCCACACGGTCACGAGGTGGCCGGAGCGCTTCATTTGATGGTCGGTGCTATACGCAGCCCATGAACCGTCCGGCGCGACGGCCCTGAATTGCCAGCCGCCGGCGGACAGGGGATTGAGCGTGCGTACCCAGGCCATCGGATCGGCCTTGCGCGCCGCGCGCTGCTGCACCAGTAGTTCCGACTTGGCCCTCTGGTCGGCCAGCGATTGGGCGCGCTGCGCTTCCCAGGCTTTCTGCTGCTCAGGCGTTTGGGCGGCCACGTTCTGGCTGTGGATCAGGAAGGCGCCCGCGAGGGCGGTCGATAGCGACCAGAGCAAGAATTTGCGTGCCGTCAAGCAGCCTCGCGTCATCGTTTCATTTCGCGTCATGGTTTCATTTTAGGGCATTTGTTCGTTCGGCCGCGACACTTTGATAGTCGTAGGCCAGTCGATAGAAGTAATGACGGATCACGCTGCCGTCCTGCATCAGCACCATATCCTCGATGGGTCCCAAACGATCCACCTGCGACTCGATCGTAAGCCCTTGAAGCTCGCCCGCGGAAAACGCGACCAGCAGCAGATCCCGGTGTTGCAGCGATTCGGGCGGCATCCAACGCCCGTACATCAGACTCATGCCGTCGAAAAGATAGCTGTTCATGGTTTCAACGGTGGAATGCAGCTGCCGGCGTCCGTAGAAGGCCACCTCGCTGGCGATGGCGTATCGATCCATTCCGACGATCAGCACATCGCCGCCGGTTTCCTTTCGATAACCATCGGCGGCGTGGAGTACATGGCGCGTAAGATCGCGCCAGCCGACGGGGACCAATTCGATGTGTTTGCCGTAGCCGACGCCGGGCAGCCCGAGCACGAGGTAGTGAAGGCCCGCGCCGTAGATCAAAAGCATTGTCATGATGGTCGGCGCCCAAGCAGAACGAATCCATGCGCCAAACCCGCGTATGTTCAATCCCGCAGCGATCATGGAGCAGCCGAGGGCGGGAAGCGCCGCAGTCCACATGGCGCCGGTCCAATCCAGCTTCACCTCATGGCGCAGGCTGAAAGCGACGAAAACCGACATCGGAATGAGAATGGCGAGATTCATCAACAGCCGTCGGCGCGTTGCCGGCGGATCGCCATCCGCGCCGCCGGTGCCGCGCAGCAGCGCCGCAGCCACCGCGACAACACCCGTTGGGGTGATCAATACCAGCGCCGAAGCGATCAGCTTGTGCAGCGCGAATTGCGGCGCCTCCGCCAATCGCCGCGACGTCTGAAAGGCGAATGACGCCCAATCATGCCGCGCGTTCCAAATGATGACCGGGGAGAAGACCGCCAGAGCCAGCAGCGCCGCCATGTAGGGTTCGAAATGCCGGAACCAACGGCGCGATTTCGGATCCCAAATCATGAATGCCAGCGTCACCGGCGCCAGCAGGGCGATGGAATACTTAGAGATCATGCCCAGCCCCAAGCAGATGCCTGCGCGCCACCAGGCCCCCGGACGCTCGGCAATCAGTGCCCGTTCTAGATAGTAGAGTGAGGCGGCCCATGCCGCCGTCAGCGGCGCGTCGGGAGTCATGAGGAATCCCGACAGGAAAAAGAACGGCAGAGTTTGCGCCAGCACCACAGCGGCGAGCGCACTTGCTTCCCCGAAGAGGTTGCGCGCCAACCTATACACGAACACCGAGGTGATGGCCCCGCAGCACAGCGCTCCTGCGCGCACGCCGAATTCAGTTTGGCCGAAGACCAGCGTGCCTAAGCGAATCAGCCATGCGACCATCGGCGGATGATCGAGATATCCGAAGTCCAGATGTTGCGAATAGTTCCAGTAGTAGGTTTCCTCGGGCAGCAATTCCACCGACCCGGCGTACACCAGGCGCAACACGACGGAGTAGATGATGATGCCGATGGCAAATGTTTGCGATGTTGACCGGCTTTCAGCCGAGGACAGGGCGTACGCGTATCCACGCAGCGTGACCGCAAGGCCGAGCGCGACTGCAAAAAAAATCGCAATCTGCGGCGGCCAATCCCAGCGTTGCGTGAGCAGCGCCAGCGCGCCGCCGCGCAAAAACAGCGCCAGCAGCGTCACCAGCAATAATTCCAGATGCGCCCGCCACGGCGTCGGTGTGGCTGCTGCGCGGACGCGAAGTGTCAGCAGCCAATTCAAGCCAACGCCGATTGCAAAGGCGATGATCTGGCTCGAGCGCAGCGATAAGCCTGAGGCGATGAGCGCGCAGAAAACCAGTACATCGATCAGCGGCGCCACCGCTTTAGGGAGGCGTGGCATCAAAGGATTACTCGGTTAAGGCGAAGGTGCGAGAGTGGTGGCCGCAAGGCTAGCAGAGGCTGGTTCCTGCGACTCGGCCGCGGCTTGCGCCGTACTCACTTCCTGGGCGGGGAATATCAGCACCACGCGCAACCCCGGAGCTTGATCGTAGAGCTCGAGCGGGCTGCCATGTAGTTTCGCCACCGCTTGCACGAGGCTGAGTCCGAGACCGACGCCGGGCGTTCCACGGCTGGCGTCGCCGCGATAAAACCGCTCCACTACTTTGCTTTTCTCCGCCTCGTCGATTCCCGGACCATTGTCGGCCACCGAAATTTCCGCGCTTGCCGGATCGCGTTTTCGCACCGCAACTTCGATGGCGCCGTTTTGCGGCGCATACTTCAGCGCGTTATCGATCAAGTTGCTCAACGCCTGAGCGAGCAGCACCGGGTCTCCCGAAACCCACACTGGGCCGTCGGTTCGAAACTTGAGATCGATGCTCTTCAGTTCGGCGGCCGGTTCGTAGAATTCCACGGCGTTGGCGGCGAGGTCGGATACATCGAACGACACGAAGCCCGAACGGCGCAGGCCCGCATCGATTTCCGCCAGTCTCAGCAGTGCGTCGAAAATCCGAATCACGCGGTCGACATCCGCCACGGCGCCATCGATTTCGCCATAGGTCTCATCAATGGACGGGCGTATCAGCGACAGCTGTTCGAGTCGCGAGCGCAGCTCCGCCAGCGGTGTTCGCAGGTCGTGCGCGATGGAATTCGAAACGTTGCGCACGCCGTGCACCAATAGCTCGATTTGATCCAGCATGCCGTTGATGGTGCGCGACAGCGTGTTGAGCTCGTCGTCATTCAAATGAGTCGGCAAGCGGTGCTTGAGGTCGCCGTGGATGATCGCCGAGATGGTGCGGCGGATGCTGTGAATCCGCGACAGCAATGCGCGGCGCGTAATGAGGCCAACGAACAATCCAGCGATGCACAGCACGGCGACCGCCGCCGTCAGCCCGTACCAGAAAAAGGTTTGCAGCGGTTTGAACAGCAGATTGTCCCGGCCCACCAGCAGATTGTTGCTGCCCAGCTGGGCGACGTGCACCAGTGCGGTTTGCTCGCCGTGGGTGCCCATATTGACGTGGATGCTGTAGTTGCCCGGAACCGCCGGCACGCCGGAGGGCCATGCCTGCAAATTGCCCGCGAGCGGATGCATCGAGGCATCGGTCAGCAGCAGGATGCGCTCGCCCGCGATCTGCATGCGCACACGGGCATCGATGAAATTCTTCAGCCCATCGGCGCCGTCGCGCCGATAAACATCGGTGAGGCGCTGCGCATCGGCCTGCAGGATCTCAGTCCTGCCTTCTTGAATGGTGACCTGCCATGCGTACCACAGCGGAGCGGCGAACAGCACCAGCGCCGCCAAGCCCAAGCCGACATAGCTCAGGGCGAGGGACAGCGCCGATGAGCGCATCATGTTACTCATCCGCCGTCACCGTGTATCCGGCATTGCGCACGGTGCGCAGCAGCGGGCGCTCGGCCTCGGCGTCGATTTTCTGCCGCAATTTGCTGATGTGCACGTCCACCACGTTGGTTTGCGGATCGAAGTGATAATCCCAGACGTTCTCCAGCAGCATGGTACGCGTAACCACTTGCCCGGCGTGGCGCATCAGATATTCGAGCAGCTTGAACTCGCGCGGCTGAAGCGAAATCGAGCGTTCGCCGCGAGTCACCTTGCGCGTCAACGGATCCATATGCAGGTCGCCGACAATGAGCGGGGTTTCGTGATTGATGCCTTGCGCGCGGCGATGCAAGGCGTCGATGCGCGCCAGCAACTCGCCGAACGCAAAAGGCTTGGTTAAATAGTCATCACCGCCGCTGCGCAAGCCGCGTATCCGATCGTCGACTTCCGACAGCGCGCTCAAGATCAGGATGGGCGTGCGCTTGCCGGCCTTGCGCAGCACCTCGATGATGGCGAGTCCGTCGATATCTCCCGGCAGCATCCGATCCATGATGATGACATCATACGGCTCGGCGGCAGCCAGGAACATGCCGTCGCGCCCATTGCCGGCATGATCCGTGGTGTGTCCGGCTTCCTGCAGGCCCTTGACGACGAACTGTGCGACCCGCTCGTTGTCCTCGACCAGCAGAATCTTCACGTCCGGTCCCCGAGCGGGGTGCTGGTCTCGCTCGACGCATCCGCCAGGGCGTGTTCCGCGCGCTTCTTCGCGCGCCGGCCCCGCATCCGCATGCTGAACTCATCCAAATAAAGGTAAATCACCGGCGTCGTAAACAGGGTCAGCGCCTGACTCAAGATGAGGCCGCCCACCATGGTGTAGCCCAAAGGCTGGCGCAGCTCCGAGCCGGTGCCGCGCCCCAGCGCCAGCGGCAGCGCTCCGAGCAATGCCGCCATGGTGGTCATCATGATGGGTCGAAACCGCAGCAGACAGGCCTGGCGGATGGAGTCATGCGGCGAGAGGTGCTGTTCGCGTTCGGCTTGCAGCGCGAAATCCACCATCATGATGCCGTTCTTCTTGACGATGCCGATGAGCAGAATGATGCCGATCAGCGCGATGACCGAGAGATCGATGCGCAGTATCAGCAGGACGAGCAGCGCGCCGACTCCCGCCGACGGCAGTGTCGAGAGAATCGTCAGCGGATGAATATAGCTCTCATAGAGCATGCCGAGAATGATGTAGACCGCCACCAATGCCGCGAGAATGAGATACGGCTGGCTTTTGAGCGACGCCTGGAAGGCTTGTGCGACACCCTGGAAGTTGCCGGTGATTGTTCCCGGCATGTGCATCTGCAGAGAAGCGCGATTGATGGCGTCAACGGCGTCGCCGAGGGCCGCCCCCGGCGCGAGATTGAATGACAGCGTCACCGCCGGGAATTGGCCCTGATGGTTGATCGACAAGTAGGTCACGTGCTGCGTGTCGAACTTGGTCATCGCGGAGAGCGGCACCATCTGGCCCGTCAGCGGCGACTTCACGTACAGCTTGTTCAGTGTCTCAGGATCGCCTTGCAGCGAGGGCGTGATTTCCAGGACGACATGATAGCTGTTGGCCTGGGTGAAGAATTGCGCCGCCTGGCGCTGGCCAAAGGCATCGTATAGCGCTAAATCAACCGCGGCCGGCAGAATGCCGAAGCGCGACGCCTGATCGCGATCGATGGTCAGCGCCACCATGCCGCTGCTGGTCTGCTGATCCGAGGCGACATCGCGCAGCAGCGGCAGTTTCTGCAACACCGCGAGAAGCTTCGGCGCCCATTCGTTGAGCTCGTTGATATCGGAATCCTGCAATGTGTATTGATACTGCGTGCGCGAGGTACGGCCGCCGACGTTCAGATCCTGCGCGGCCTGCATGAAGAGCGTGATGCCCGGCACCTTCGCCAGCTGTGGCCGCAGGCGGGTGATGATCTGATCGGCGCTGGAACTGCGCTCGTTGCGCGGCTTCAAGCCCATGATGACGAATCCGACATTGAGGGGCCGATTTCCCCCGATGCCGGTGCCATAGCTTTCGATGTCCGGATCGTGCTCCAGCACATTGGTTATCGTGTGCTGGCGGCGCACCATTTCGTCGAAAGAAATATCCTGCGGCGCGTCGGTCAGGCCCGAGATGATGCCGGTGTCCTGCTGCGGGAAAAAGCCCTTGGGTATGTAAACGTACAGGGCCACGGATGCCGCGACCGTGAGCAAAAATGTGATGAGCGTCGCGCGCTTGTGGTCCAGCACGAAGTCCAGTCCGCGCGTGTACCCTGCCAAAAGCTTATCGAAAGCCCGTTCGATCACCATGTAAGCCTTGCCGTGCTTTGCATGTTTCTCGTCGCGCAGGAACAGCGCGCACATGGTGGGGGAAAGGGTCAATGCGACGAACGCCGATATCACGATGGTCATCGTCAGCGTGATGGCGAATTCGCGGAACAGCCGGCCGATGATGCCGCCCATCAACAGCAGCGGAATGAACACCGCCACCAACGAGATGCTGATGGAGAGAATCGTGAAGCCGATTTCTCCGGCACCCTTGAGAGTGGCTTCCAGAGGCGATAAGCCCGCCTCGATGTGCCGGTAGACATTTTCCAGCATCACGATGGCATCATCCACGACGAACCCGACCGCGATGGTGAGCGCCATCAAGGACAGGTTGTCCAGGCTGAAGCTCAAGACGTACATCGAGGCGATGGTGCCGAGCAGCGCCAAGGGCACCGTGACGCCCGGGATGATGGTGGCCCAGAGATTGCGCAAGAATAGAAATATCACCAACACCACCAGCACGATGGTGATCAGCAGGGTGCGTTCCACATCCTCCACCGAGGCCTTGATGGTCGTGGTGCGATTGGCCACCGTGTCCACCTTGATCGAGGGCGGCATGGAGGCCAGCGCATGCGGCAGCAGCGCTTGCACGCGCTGCACCGCGTCGATGACATTGGCGCCCGGCTGCTTGAAGATGAGCAGCAAGATGCCTCTGCGGCCGTTTTGCCAGGCGCTTATCAAGCGGTTCTCCGGACCATCGACCGCGACGCCGATGTCGCGGATGCGCACCGCACCGCCGTTCTTGTACGCCACCACGACATCGTTCCACGGCTCGGCCTTGAGCAGCTGATCATTGTCGTAGATCGTCATGCTGCGTGTCGGCCCGTTGATCGATCCTTTGGGCGCATCGACCGTTGCCGTGGCAATCACGCCGGCCACATCCTCCATTTGCAGGCCCAATGCCGCCAATTTGGTGGGGTCGATCTGCACCCGCACCGCGGGTTTCTGCTGGCCGCCGATGCTGACTTGCGCCACGCCGGGGATCTGCGAAATCTGCTGCGCCAGAATGTTTTCGGCGTAATCGTCGACCGTCGTCACCGGTAGGACATCGGAATGCACCGACAGGAGCAGGATGGGCTGATCGGCCGGATTGACCTTCCGGTAAGTCGGCGGCGTCGGCAAGTTCGTCGGCAGCTGGGCTCTGGCGGCGTCGATGCCCGCTTGCACATCCTGTGCCGCCGCATCGATATTGCGATCCAGGTCGAATTGCAGGGTGATCTGCGTGCTGCCGAGCGCATTGGTCGAGGTCATCTGCGACAAGCCCGAGATCTGCGCAAACTGCGTCTCCAGCGGAGTCGCCACCGAGGAGGCCATGGTGGCCGGATCCCCGCCTGGCAAGGAGGCCGACACGGAAATAGTCGGAAAGTCGACCTGCGGCAGAGGGGCCACCGGCAGCAAGGGGAATACCACCAGGCCCACCAGAAAAATGCCGCCCATCAGCAGCGAAGTGGCGATCGGCCGGCGGACGAATGGCTCTGAAATGCTCATGATGCTTTTGGAATCGCCGTGGCGGTCTCGGTCGATGCGTTGGCCGTGTTCGCACGAATATGCGCTCCGGGCTGCAAGCGATATTGGTTGCTGGTCACCACGCGTTCGTTGAAGGCGAGGCCGTCCGTGACCACCGTCATTCCGCCGCTTTCGGCGCCGATCTTCAAGGGACGGACCTCCACGGTGGAATCGTTTTTGACCACATAGGTGAAAGGTCCATTCGGCCCGAGCTGCACCGCGGCGGTCGGCAGCGTCAACGCGTTGTGCTCGGTGCGAATCAATACCCGCGCGTTGACGTACTGCCCCGGCCAGAGCGTGTTGTTGGCGTTGTTGAAGGTGGCCTTGAGCCTGGCGGTGCCCGTGGTTTGATCGATTTCATTGTCGATCAAGGTCAGCGTGCCTTGATCGAGTACCGTGCTGCCGTCGCGCGACAGGGTGGTAACCGGAACGGGACCGGTGGCGAGCGCCGCGCCGACTGCGTTCAGCTGCTCCTCCGGCAGGGTGAAAACCACCGAGATCGGCTGCACCTGCGTGACCACCACGATCCCGGTGGTGCCGGCGGCGTGCACGATGTTGCCCGGATCGATCAAGCGAATTCCCGTGCGGCCGTTGATGGGCGAGGTGATTCGGGTGTAGTCGAGCTGGGTGCGGGCATTGTCGATGATGGCCTGATCCACCTGCAGCTGGGCGGTGAGTTGATCGACCAGCGCCCGCGCCGTGTCGACGGTTTGCTTGCTGGCCAGGTTCTGCGGCTGCAGCTGGGTATAGCGGTCGTAGTCGCGCTTCGCATTGGCCAACAGCGACTCGTCCTTCGCCTTGGTAGCCACTGCCTGATCGTACGCCGCCTGATTCGGACGCGGATCGATCTGTGCCAGCAGATCGCCCTTGCGCACGGTCTGGCCTTCGGTGAAGGCGATTTTCTGCAGCTCGCCGTCGACGCGCGCGGTCACCGTCACCGTGTAGAAGGCCTGCACGGTGCCGGGTCCCT
>Ga0210398_10007327_pt1 | contig 10037 bp, 5 predicted proteins | sample IncBWC4OmetaG_FD_161047 | JGI IMG/M metagenome (GOLD analysis project Ga0210398, IMG submission 161047) | Forest soil microbial communities from Barre Woods Harvard Forest LTER site, Petersham, Massachusetts, United States - Inc-BW-C-4-O | ecosystem: Environmental > Terrestrial > Soil >...
CCAAACAATGCCGGAAAATATCCCCCTCATCTACAGCGGACAGGAAGAGCCGGTACTGCGGGCGCTTTCTTTTTTCGAAAAGGACTCGATCCGATTTCGTGCCTTCGGGCGCAGCCAATTCTATAAGACCCTGCTCGATCTCCGCAAACGAAACCCGGCCCTGGATGCCGATGCCGCATTCACGCGGCTATCCGTCGGCAACGATCGCGCCGTCTATTGCTTTCTCCGGGAGAAATCGGGACATAAGTTACTCGTCGTGCTAAACCTCTCAAAGGACCCGCAGCCCATCAGGATCAACGCCCAAACGCCAAAAGGAAACGCCACCGAGGTATTCTCGGGAGAGGCCGTTACAATCAACGGTGATACCTGGACCCTGGAACCTTGGGGATACAAGGTGCTCGAATATCCCTAGATAGATCTCACGCTTTCGCCGCCTCTGCCCCCTGCACCGCTTCCTTGTTCTTCTCCACAACGGCCTGCAGCTGCTTTTCCAGATCGGTGATCTTCTTTTGATGTTTTTCGATCTTGCTCCGGATTTTCCCGATCATCCGCTCTTTGACAGAGGTCTTGATCCCGGATGCCGTATCTTTCACCTTTTCTTTGAATTCATCGATCCGCTCCTTTCTTTCTTCTTTCAATTTGTCGATCTTCTTCCGGAACTTTACTTTGTCATTGTCAACGGCTGATTTCAGCTTTGCCCTCGCCGCAGCAATATCTTCATCCAACTCATCAATTTCTTCGTCAGAATGCTTTGTATATTCATAATCCACGTCAGACCTAGTCAAGGTGCCTCCCAACGGAGTAAGCGAGCTGTCGACAAAGACCGGGTCGCTTTCCTCTATCTCCGCAATGACGGCTGTCATTCCGGGTTGTAAGCGATCCGCAGCCCCGGAGACAAAATCCTCCGCGAAACCGAAATTATCTGCTTCAGCGGCCGCACCCGTCACTGTTCCCGCGAACATACCTGCCACCATGCCGACAGGCCCGGCCAACGCCCCAATGAGCGTGCCGACGGCCATTCCGGATACGGTCGTAAGGCCCTCGCCCTCTGTGGTATCATTTTGTAATACGACGGTTTCGCCATCCGCATTTTTTTTGACGATGACCCTTTCATAGATCGTAATGTCGCCGATGGCTTCCAGCTCATTTAATTTTTGCGAAGCTTCGATGGCTTGCGCTTCCTCCCTGAAGGTGGAAATGATAAGATTAGTCATTTGGTGTGGCTTTAGTTATAAAAAAGGTACACCAAATAAATGCACCCGCCAAAGGCGGCCGTATTAAGAATATATGGTCAAATGGGTTAAATTCGTCAACGATATGATTACCAGAATCTGGCATGGAAAAACAAAAAAAGCGGACGCCGACCGCTACTTATCCTTTCTTCAGGAAAAAGGTGTGCAGGATTATCTCAACACCCCTGGAAACACCGGCGTCCGGATCTGGCGAACGATCGAACAGGATATCGCGCATTTCTGGACTGTTTCCACCTGGGAAAGCAGAGAAAGCATCGCTGCCTTCGCCGGCGAGGACATCAGCAAGGCGAAATATTATCCGGAAGACCAGGACTTCCTATTGGAATTCGAACCGACCGTCACGCATATGGAAACATTTGTCATCAAATGATCCATCAGTGCTTTAGTTCATCAATCGCTACCTGCGGCACGAGCACCTTATGATCTTTCTCCACTACCAGATCGGCAGGGAGCGTGAAAGTCGCCGTTTGCCTGATATCCGCTGACGAAGCCCCGACTTTCACCGTGTACTGTCCGCCCGCGGCAATCCAGGAGCTGGAAGGCGTATCGAACGAAGCCAGATCGGCCGCCGTCAGGACAAACGTCAAGTTCTGAGATTGCCCGGGTTTCAACAGGCCCGTCTTTCCAAATGCCCGCAGCTCCTCCGCCGGCTTGTCCAGCTTTCCCGAAGGTGCGCTGACATACAGCTCGACCACCTCCTTACCGGGAACCAGCCCGCTATTCGTCACGGTCACTGTCGCCGTCACCTGGCCTTTGAACGTCGCGGAACTCAGCTTCAGGTTCGAATAAGAAAAGCTCGTATACGACCCGCCAAAGCCAAACTCATATGCCGGCTTTACGTTGAATGTAGAATAATAACGATAGCCCACATAAATTCCTTCCTCATAGGTCACCTCCGCCGGGACACGCCTCCCGAACACCCCGCCACCCGTAGCCTTTTCCGGGAATTCCTTGCCCGGAAAGTTCTTCGCCGACGGAACATCTTCGTATTTAGCAGGGAACGTAGTCGCCAGCTTACCGGACGGATTGACCCTGCCGCTAAGAATGTCAGTGATCGCATTCCCTCCTTCGAGCCCCGGCTGCCAGGCGAGCAAGATGGCATCGACCTGGTCCCGCCACTGCATCACATCGATGACGCCGCCGATGTTCAGCACGACCACCACCTTCTTATGCTGAGCATGGAAAGCATTGGTGACTACATTGATCACCATCCTCTCCGTATCGGAAAGATAATAATCCCCTGGCATCTTCCGGTCTCTTCCTTCACCCGCATTCCTCCCGATCGACAAAATGGCTAGGTCGTCAGCGGCCGCTTTCTTCGTCAGGAGTTCGTTGTCGACCACATACTCCGGCGCGGGAGGTGTGGGGTTCATAAATTCCTGCATGAATCCTTTTTTCGGATGTTTTACCGCATAGTCTGCCAGATAAGATACATAGGCACTCTGCAATTCCGGATCGACATTATACTCTGCACTATCCAGTCCCTGCGCAAGCGATATTTTGTAGGCTTTATTCACATCCCCGCTTCCCGTTCCGCCCGCAATCAGCTCATACCCATTGATCCCGAAAAGAGCTACTTTCTTTAAGGACGTCGCGATAGGCAGGGTGTGGTCGTTATTCTTTAGCAACACCATCCCTTCGGCAGCCGCCTTACGCGAAACGACCGCATGCTGCCGCAGGTCCGGCTTGTCGGAAAATTTGTAGCCCTTGAATGCGGGAGATTCAAGAATGATCCGGAGGATACCCGCGATATTTTCATCGAGCACCTTTTCGGATAACGCGCCGCTTTGTAACGAGTCCATGATCTTCTTGGACTGATCGGCCGAGCCCGGCATGAGCAGGTTGTTGCGGGCGTTCATCTGGGCGACAGCGTCCACGCCGCCGAACCAGTCGGTCATCACAAACCCCTTGAATCCCCACTCGTCCCTCAAAATGGTCTGCAGCAGATCGTACTCCTGCGAAGTATAGGTCCCGTTGATCAGGTTGTAAGAGCTCATGACCGTCCAGGGCTGCGACCGTTTCACAGCGATCTCAAAACCTTTCAGATAGATCTCCCGCAGCGCACGTTCGCTGACAATCGTGTTGATCGTGTTCCGGTCGGTCTCTTCGTTATTGGCGGCAAAATGCTTAATGGACGTCCCCACCCCATTGGATTGAATACCTCTGACTATTGCGGCGGTAACGGTGCCCGCGATCAGCGGATCTTCCGAGTAGTATTCGAAATTGCGGCCACCCAGCGGGTTGCGGTGAATATTCAACGCCGGCGCCAGCATAATATCGATGCCGTATTCTTTTGCTTCGTTCCCAAACGACGCACCCACACGCTGCACCAGCGCCGTATCCCAGCTGGATGCCAGCAGCGTCCCCACCGGCCATGCAGTGGCATAATAGGTCTTCCCCGGCATGTCCTTTCGCACTGAATCGATCCGTACCCCCGCCGGACCGTCGCTCACGACGATTGAAGGAATGCCCAGCCGCGGGATCGCGTAGGTGGTGCCTGCCGCACCGGGCACCTTATCCTGCGATTGACCGACCACAGGACCGTTATTGTTGCTACGCGGCGCGCTGGGGAAATGCATCCCATTGCCTGCGACAAACTTTACTTTCTCCTCCAGCGTCATCGCTTTGATGATCGCGGGGATTGGGTCCTTGCCCAGCTGCGGGGCCGACGGCGTTTGAGCATGTCCGATAAATGGAATTAAGATCAGCAGTGAAATGGATGAGAGGGGGATGTTTTTTTTCATATCAAGCAGGTGAACTCAAAAGTAAAACTATTGTATTAAACCGATACAATAATTCTAGCGAACCATCATTTCAAGATGCGAAGGATAGCGCGCCGACCGGTAAATCTGTTGCGTAGCTACCTGAAAATCACTTTCTTTAGCCTCGAAGATGTTCGGGACATACGTTTGCGGGTTCCGGTCGATGATCGGGAACCACGTGCTTTGGACCTGCACCATGATCCGGTGACCCTTGCGGAACACATGATCCTGCGTATGCAAGTCGATCGTATACTCTTCCACTATTCCCGGGGTAACGGGCTGGGGATTTTCAAAGCTGTGCCTGAATCGCCCCCGGAACACATCATTGGCGATCATAAACTCGTATCCCGCCATTCCGGGCTCCTGCGGATACGACTTAGGATACACGTCGATCAGCTTAACGACCCAATCGGCATCACTGCCGCTGGTTGCGGCGTACAGTTTTGCCCGGATTGCACCGGTCAGCGTGAAATCTTCCGGCAAGGTATCCGTCTCCCAGCTCAGCACATCCCGCCGGACCTGCACGAACCGCTGGTCCTCCGTCAGCCAGGTATACCACCTGGAACCCGGTCCATACGTTTCTTCGATCGGCCGCGTCCTATAGGGTACGGGATTCGCCGGATCTGAAACATAGCTGTCATATCGGTTGTCTGCGCCCGCCGGCGGCGCATCGAACAACAACCGGCCATCTTCCCGAAAATAGAGTTCTTTCGTTTTTGCATCGGTTGGCGGCCAACTGTCGTAGGTCTTCCAAACATTCGTCCCCGTCTGAAAAGTAATCACTTCCGGAAAACTTCCGTCGCCCTTCCCTTTGAGATACCAGGCAAACCATTTCGCCTCGATCTCCCGCCGAAAATAGCTTGCCGTCGGCGAACCAAATTGAATATTGCCCAGATGGTCGCCGGGAAACCAGCCCCAGCCCCCATGATTCCAGGGGCCGAGCACCAGGTGATCATAGTGGCGGCGATCCAGCTTTTTCCAGGTCTCATATTCCTCCACCGGTCCGTAGAAGTCCTCCTGATCCCACCAGCCGCCGACATTCAGCGTCGGCACCCGCGGCGAATCCAGCAGGCGGGTCAGCGCCTGCCTCTTCCAGTAGTCATCATAGTTGGGATGCACCACGAAATTGTTCCAGGACGGTAATCGGTTAAAGAGGTATTTTGAATTGACATTGGACAACGGCCCCAGCTTCAGGTACCAGTCGTAGGTATCCTTGTCGGGAAACGGGAACAAAGTATCCACCTTGGACGTCTCTTCCATAAAAGCGTACTCGAAGGCATAGCTGAGGCGGAAGGCCCCGTTGTGGTGAAAGTCGTCCCCGATGAACATATCAGCCGGAGAGGCCTGATCGGACACGGCCTTCAGCGCAGGATGCGGATCGATAGCGCCCATAATGGTCGTCCAGCCGTCATAGGAAACGCCGAGCATCCCGCCTTTGCCATTGTTGTTGGGGACGTTTTTGAGGAGCCAGTCGAACGTATCATAGGTGTCCGTACTCTCATCTATTGCTTTAGGGTCCTTCCTGTCCCGCGGAAACCGCTGCATCACATACTGTCCTTCCGAGCCATAACGTCCACGGATATCCTGGAAAACAAAAATATATCCCTCTGCCGCAAGATCCTTGAAATAGGGGTTTTTTTCAGGGCTTGGAAATTTATTGGCGCCATAGGGTGTCCGCTCCATCAGAAAGGGCAGCGCCTCACCCGCGATTTTCGGCGTGAAGATAACGGTGTGAAGCCTGATCCCATCCCGCGTCGGGATCATGACCTCCTTCCGGTCGTAGTCCTGTGCATAGCCCGCCAGGCGAATTAGAAGGAGGATCGCCAATATGGATTGATATTTCATTTGTCCCGGTTTATCCTTTAAGAGTTTGGCAAAATGTGCCATTCACCGGCAAAAATGAGCCATTTATTCGGCAAATTCCCCCTTTCACTTATTAAATAAACTTTCAATATAAATTTCCCTATATTGGCTCCAGCATAAACCTGCCAATATGCTGCTCCGCCGAAAATTGACCAGTCTCCAATTGATCAGTCTCCTCCTCCTATTGTCGATGGGCCTGTCATCCCGCGCACAGCTGAGTAAGACCGACTCGCTGGCCCAGGTGATTGACCACTATCCAGCCAACGACACGACCAAAATGAACCGGATGGTCCTCCTGGCCAAAATGCTGGCCTATTCAGACCCCTCCCGCGGGATGAAGATCATCGACGCCGAAATGCCTGCCGCCCGGCAGTTGCATTTCAAAAAAGGTATCCTCGAAGGTTATAATGTCAAGAGCAGCCTCTATTTCCTGCAAGGTAACCGGGAGCAGGCACAGGCTGTCGCTGAGGAGTACCTGCAAACGGCGACACGCTATTCCGACAAGTCCGGTGAGATCGCTGCCAACAGTCTGCTGGGTGTCCTGTACTCGCAAAGCGGGAACTATGCCAAAGCCCTCGAATACATGCTCAGCGCCCTCAAGCTGGCTGAAGAGGTTGGCGACAAAAGCAAGCTGGCCGCCCTCAACCAGAACCTCGGCAACGTTTACAACGATATGGAGGACTATGATAGGGCGATCGGCTTTTACAAGAACAGCATCGCCACTTTGCAATCGATCCTCCCCAAAGTCGTCGTTCCCCCGGCCTTATACAACAATATTGGCTCGGTGCTCATCCATCAAAAGAAATACAAGGAAGCCCTTGATTATCTCGATACCGGCAGCCGGATCAGCCAGCAGACCAACAACAGGCGTTCGCTGGCCGGCGCATATACCAATCTGGCGGATGCCTGGCATAACCTCGGAGAAAACGATAAGTCCTATGATTACGGAACCCGCGCGTTGGAGATCAGCCGCGCACTATCTGACAAACGTACCATGGCCAACGCGATGATCAACGCCGGTACCGCCCTGAGCGAAGTTTCCGACAACGTCCTCCGGTCCCGACATATCGACCCGAAGGACCGCTACCCAATTGCTGTGGCCCTGCTGGACAGCGCTATTCAGCTGGCTGGCGGCGTCGGCGATCCCGTGACACGCGATGAAGCCTATAAATATCTTAGTGAGGTGTCGCAACGGGAAAAGGACTATCCGCTCGCGCTTTCGTCCATGCGCGCCTACGAACAGCTGCACGATACCATCATCAATAATGACAACGAAAAAACGATCATCCGCAAATTCATCCAATACGACTTTGATAAGAAGGCAGCCGAGATCCAGCTGCAGCAGCAGCTCACCGAAGGCAGGTTGGAAAAGCAGGAGCTGCTTTCCCGGGAAGCAGAACAACGGCTTAAACTGAACCAGAATGAGCTGGCGCTTGCCAACAAGGACAGGGACCTCCAAAAGCTGACTGCGCAGAACGAACAGGCCGAGCTGGTACAGGAACAACGCATCCATACCCTGGAGATCGCTGGCCAGCGCCGGCTCAGATACGGGCTGATCGCCGGCCTGCTGCTTATCGGCGCTATCGGGGTGTTGCTCTACCTGCAAAGCGCCATCCGCAAACGGGCTAATCGGGCTCTTACCCGGATCAACACTCAGCTCGATGAAGCCAACCGGGTTAAGGCCCGATTCTTTGGCATCATCAGTCATGACCTCCGCAGTCCGGTCGCCAATCTGATCAGCCTGATCAATCTCCGCAGGGAGGCCCCGGACCTGCTGGATGAGAATGGAATGGCCGCGGGCCAGCAGAAGATCACCGATACCGCCGGGAATCTTCTGCACGTCATGGAAGACATCCTGCTATGGAGCAAGGGACAAATGGTGGCGTTTCGGCCGCAAATAAAAAGGCTCTGGGTCAATCAGGTCTTTAGTGAGCTCCAGCTCCTTTATCCCTGCAACGGCCGGCTGAGGATCCTGTTCTGCGATCCGCAGAAGTTGCAGCTGGAAACCGATGAAGACTACCTTAAAACGATCCTTCGGAATTTGACCTCCAATGCGATCAAAGCTGTCCACGACCGCCCGGAGGGAGTGATTGAGTGGCGGGCCTGGAAAGAAGACCGTCATGTCTGCCTCGCCGTCACTGATAATGGGCCTGGTATATCCTCGGGCCAGCGGCTTGCGCTGTTCAATGACGACGCTGATATCGGGACCCGGCATGGTCTCGGCCTCCCGCTAATCCGCGATCTGACCGCAGCCGTCCACTGCGAGATCCGGGTTGACACCGCTGCCGGGGGCGGCACAATGTTCACGTTGCTGTTTCCGGCGGTCCATCCTGAATCCGTCGTTCACCCGCAACCGGTATCCTTGTCATGAGATGGGCCCGGACCGGGCAAGACTGCGGTAATCCGGAAAGTGCCGGGGGTTTTCAAGTATAGTAATGATCCGCTTGTAAAGGTCGGTAAACTCAAATGGCTTGGTCATATAATCGTTCATGCCCACTTCGAAACAACGCAGCTGTTCCCCGATAAGCGCCGTCGCCGTCATGGCAATAATGGGAATGGGCAGCCGAAGCTCATTGCGGATATACTGAGTAGCGGCGTACCCGTCCATGACGGGCATCTGCAGGTCCATAATGATCAGATCGTATTTGCTGCCCTGCCGGAGGTATCGGATGGCCAGTTCGCCGTTGCCCGCCAGTTGCACCTCACCCCCGCCCCTTCGCAACACGTGCTCAACCAACTGCTGATTGACTTCGTTGTCCTCCGCCACCAGGAAGCGTTTCCCCGCAAGGCACTGGCTGTAATCGGCCAGAACCGCGCTAACCGCGGGTACTGGAGTGATCGCTTCCTCCGTCATATCATATTCGTACGATAACCCAAAACTGAATACCGACCCCACTCCCTCCGTACTCTGCACCGCAATATTTCCTCCCTGCAGCTGGAGAAGCCGGTGGCTGATGGCCAGTCCTAAGCCGGTACCGCCATAACGCCGTGAAATATCCATCCCTCCTTGCGAGAAATGCTCAAAAATATAGGGAAGACTGCCTTCCGGAATCCCGATCCCTGTATCCGTAACCGAAAATTGCAGGCTCACCGTTTCCTCTTTTTTTTCTTCCAGCGTCACATGGACGTTGACTGATCCCTTCTCGGTGAACTTGACCGCATTGCCGATCAGGTTGATCAGCACCTGGTTCAACCGGTACGGATCGCCCCGCAGCGTGTCCGGGATCGCCGGATCGGTCGTTACCTGCAATAAAAGCCCCTTTTTCTTTACGCGGTGATCGAAGATCCCTTTTACATTGTCAAGTACATCTTTTAACCGGAAATCGATCTTCTCGATCGTCAGCTTTCCTGCCTTGATCTTCGAAAAATCCAGGATATCATTGATGATGACCAGCAGATTATTGACCGACCGCTTGATGATCCGCGCGAATTCCTTTTGCTGATCGGTCAGCGACGTGTCCAGCAGGAGATCAGTCATTCCCTGGATCCCGTTCATCGGGGTGCGGATTTCATGGCTCATATTGGCCAGGAAAAGCTCCTGCATCTCCTTGGCCTTGTGCGCCTCCCGTGTTGCCGCGATCAGCTGCTGCTGATAGTTGACCCGCTCGGTGATATCCGTGGCGATCCCGCCGATCCCGATTTGGCGCCCGTTGTTATCCAACAGGGGGAACTTGATGGAAAGCAGATGAACTTGCCGGCCATCGTGCTCGACCACCTCTTCGATTTCCAGCGATTTCCCGGTCCGCATCACCTCCTCGTCCAGCAACTTGTAGTGGTCGGCCGCTTCGCGGTCACTGAATTCATGATCGGTCCGGCCGATAATATCCGTATCGCCTAAATGCAGCATTTCCCTGAATCGGAGATTCACCATGATATAACGCCCTTCCAGGTCCTTGATATACATCAGGGAGGTAGTGTTATCCAGGATCGACTGGAGCCACGCCTGGTTTTCCTTCAGCATTCTTTCCGCCTGCTTACGGAGAAGGATATCCTCATTTAATCGAACCAGGAGGATAAAGATGAAAACAAAAGTGAGAATATTGCCCCCGATCAGGAGAAAAGCGAGCCGGCGGTCCGAAAGGTTAAAATAAATGACCCATCCTACCAAACAGAGGGAAAAGAAAGAGAAGAATAAGAGCCATGCAATCTTACGCTGAAA